>Ga0126312_10002036_pt1 | contig 13408 bp, 16 predicted proteins | sample Plot104A_FD_92537 | JGI IMG/M metagenome (GOLD analysis project Ga0126312, IMG submission 92537) | Serpentine soil microbial communities from UC McLaughlin Reserve, CA, USA - Plot104A | ecosystem: Environmental > Terrestrial > Soil > Grasslands | place: USA: UC McLaughlin Reserve, Lake County...
CCACTGGACGACTAGGTGAATTGATGCGGGGTCGCTCAGGCCAGAAGTAGTGCTTTGGACGAGAAGCGACTAAGTTCGCTACTCGCTTCTCGGAGCCGGTCGCCAATCCCACTTCCCGCTCCTGAGCCGATTCTCGATTACCCCAGCCGTATAACCGAGAATTAGAGCCAGCGGTACCCATAGCGCCCAGTCGCCCCACCTGTCGATACCAAAGATCGATGCAATGGTGAGAAAGAGAACCACTGTCAGCATCGTCGACACGCAGCCCACGGAGACATTCAACCAGTGCTGTCGCGCGCTTTGGACGAAAAGCGCTACTCGGCTGGCGGCTTGTAGCGCCGCACGAAGCCGCCCCGAATCGCGCGGAGGAGGTCTGGCGACTCCCCCGATCCGGAGGTCACCCGATAGATGCCGGGGCGCTTGAGTTTCTTTACTGCATCAGCAGCCGGATCGCTGCCGACCCCAGTGACCGTTCCAAAGTCCTCCCATGAGGATGCCGCGTCATCTTTGACGCGCTCGATCCGGAATTGCTCGAAATCACCTGGTTCAGCGTCCTCGCGGCGGCGAGTGAGAAGCAACTGGATCAATCCAGCCACCACGCCTGCCACGGCGGCGAGCGCAAGTCGCAGGCCGAAGTCGTCCACACCGGCGATGTCCAGGGCCAGCAGGACAACGAGTACGAAAGCCACGTCACCGAGCCATCCACCACGTCCTCCGTGGGTCACGGTGGGAGCCTAAAGGTGCGCTTTGGACGAAGAGCAGCACTCGGTCCGGCTCCTCCACTCATGCTGACCGGGAAGCACTTTGCCAATGTTTGCTGGCCGTCGGGTATAGATCAGGCGATGGAAGCTCGACGGGGCCCCCTGGACGTCGCGGCGGTGATAGCGGCCGCCCTGACTCCAATTGTGATCGCGCTCTTGCTGGTGCTCGATGGCAAGGAGGGCGATAACCCTGAGTTCCGCGAGATTGCCCTGCCGTTCATCGGACTCTTTCTCACGTTCACCGTGCTCATGACCTGCTTCGCGATCTACGAGTGGGAGGTGTGGAAGAACCCGTCGCTGTCTACGGCTCAACGCAACGTCTGGGCGTTGGGAATGTTCGCGCTGCCCTTCTCGATCCTGACCTACTGGTGGGTCTACGTGCGGAAGCGGTAGCCCAGTCACCTGTCGGGGGCTCCCTCGACTCGTGATAGTCGCTTAGGACGAGAAGCGCTCATCAAAGAAGCGCCTCGTGCCAAGGTCGCGTTTCACCGGCGCGAAACGAAGGGAACCACGCGCGAATGAAGGTGCATCCGGCGGTGCGCTACGGCGTCCGCCACGCGGGCCGGGCTTGGCCTTAGTTCACTCGGGCGCAGATGGCGTACGCCACCAGCTGCCAATTCTGATCGGTGGGTTCGTTCTCGTGTGCCTGCGCTTGCCACCCGTTCGTTGCAGGACTGCTCTCGGAGATGTCGATCATCGACGGGAACGTTGAGGCCGCCCCCCCACCGATCGGCTTCTTCTTGCCGGGGCACTTGGCTGTTACGAGCCGCTGAAAGTCGCTGCCTCCCTCGCTGAACTCGGATACCACCACCCTGTCGCGCAGGCGATTATCGGGGGTGCCACCACCCGCGAGCGCAACTCCGCCGCCAATCGCCACGAGGAGAGCGAGGGTGGCGGTGACGCTCGCATAGTTCCTACGAATCCGCTCAAGCACGCAAGTGACACCCTACGGTCGCCTCTGCGGCGCGTCAAGCCGGAACGCAGTGCGCCCGTCAACCACAGAGAGCAAGCGCCATAGCGCCGGCCACCAAGCCCAAGATGAGCACGCGCGCCACCGCCACATCCTCGCCGAAGCTATGTACGTCTGCTTAGGACGAAAAGCGCCTATCTGCTCCGCATGGAGGTCCGGCTAGGCGGCAAGCGCCGCGAGTGCCATCACGGTGAGCACGATTGCGGTGACCACACCCGCACCCTTCGCAGCGCGAGTGCGGTCCCGGTTGAGCGCATAGGCACCGACGCTCAGTCCGATCGCCAGGAGGAGAAGCGCGTACGCCCCGGTGTCGTAGGTGATCCCCCCGTCTTCTTCCACGCCGTCCATCCATAGAAACGCGGCCCCGGCCATGATGAGCAAGGCTGCGATGCCGCCGACAACGCCACGTGCCGAGAGATCGGCTCCCGGTCAGAAACGCGTTAGTCGCTTAGGACGAAAAGCGGCCCCCGCCGTCGCGATCGCGACTCAGTCTGCGACGACCCGCTTGATCGTGCCGAACACGTAGATCAACGAGAGCACGAAGAAAAGTCCGCCGAGAGCCGCCCGAACCGCGTCCTCGTCGACCGGCGTTCTCTCCGCTACCGGGGGCGCCGCCTTGTCGGCGACGGTCTCCCGCCATCCAACCAGGCCGGCTCTTCCCATGTCTTTCGCGTTCATCTTGCCTTGCGTCTACCCAATGGCCGGGGATTGACCCGCGGCGCGCGAGTTCGGTGTGCCGCGCAGCTACCAGACGGCGTCGTGAAACTCCATCACGCCGAGGCCGCGCTCGAGCTCGAGGCCGCCGGGAAGGGTTCCCGCGAACGAGCCGAACGGCTGGCGGTACGTGTACTTGACGAGCAGGCGGTTCTCCTGCTTGGAGCGCTCGAACTCACGGGTGAACTGAAGGCGCGAGCCGTCGTCGAACTCGATCGCCTCCAGGCCGTCGAACTTCACCGGTCCCGGCTCGGACGGCTCGCCGTCGACCCAGATCGCCCGCTCGGAGCTCTGCGGCGGGTCGTTGATCCCGGTGACGAGGTTCCAGCCGACCGAGTGGCCGTCGGTGGTGCGACCCACTCCCGAAGACCAGCTCCAGACCGTGTGCCTGGGGTGGTAGCCGGCCGACTCGTCCTCCATGCCCCGGGCCTCCACGCGCCAGCGGCGGTCGCCGACCCGGACGTCACACTCGATCGGCACGTCGGCGCGCTTGCGCGTCCACACGTACTGGCCCTCGTCGGTGGGGCAAATCGCCTCCGCCCACTTGCCGCTGCCACAGTGCAGGAAGGCCCGCACGTCCTCGGGCCCGCGCACGTCGGAGTCGATGCGCACCAGCGAGCCCTCGTCGGGCGCGTAGTCCAGCACGCCCATGTCCCCGAGCTCGGCGACCACCTCCTCGCCGCCGGAATGCTCGGTCCACACGTCGCCGCGCGCCCCCGGCAGCAGCATCCGCGTCTTCTCCCACATCTCGCCGCTCTCGCGGTCGCAGACCGCCCAGAAGTTCTGGGCGAGCGGGCCGACATGAATGCGGGCCGCACACACCAGCAGCTCCTCGCTGAATGCGCCGACATAGCGCCAGCGCTTTCGAAAGCGCCCGCCGCGCCTCAGCGGCAGCTTCTCGGGCGGCAGCGGCAGGTCGGGCCTGGCCCCATTCGGGCCACGCCAGGGAAGGCCCTCGATCGCCTCGGTCATCGGCGGGAGCCTAGCCGGGCGGCGGCTACTCGATCTTCGCGATCGGGTCGCCGGAGTTGACCGAGGCGCCTTCGGAGACGACGAGCTCCGTGACCTTGCCTGCGACGTGGGCGGTGATCTCGTTCTCCATCTTCATCGCCTCGATCACGCACACGAGATCTCCCTCGGAGACCTCCTGGCCCTGCTCGACCGCGACCTTGAGCACCGTTCCCTGAAGCGGCGAGGACAGCGTCGGCCCGCCCCCTCCGCCACCGCCCCCGGCGGCGCCGCGCTCGCGCTTCGGCGGCCGCCTCGCGCCACCGGCGGTCGCGCCCGCGGCTGGCGCGGCTGCGCCGATCACCTTCACCTCGTGCAGGCGCCCGTCGACCTCCACCTTGTACCTGCGCTCCTCGCTGGGCTCGTCCTCATCCCCGGACGGTGCCGGGGCGGCGTCCGGGGCCAGCGACTTCAGCCACTTCTTGTCCTCGGTCAGGTCGCGGCACGTCTCGCCCTTCGCCCACTGCTCGGTGGCGAGGATGGCCCGGTGGAAGGGAATCAGGGTCACCAGGGGCTCGATGCGGTACTCGCCGAGAGCGCGAAGCATCCGCGCCGTCGCCTTCTCCCTGTCGACGTCCCAGGTGATCAGCTTCGCGACCATCGGGTCGTACAGGGGCGTCACCTCCGATCCGGCCTCGAGGCCCGAGTCGACGCGCACTCCTGGGCCGGCGGGCTCGATGTAGCTCTCGATCGGGCCGGGTGCGGGAGCGAAGTTCTTGTGGGCGGCCTCGGCGTTGATCCGGCACTCGATCGCGTGCCCGCGCAGCTCGACCTGCTCCTGGAGGACCGAGATCTCCTCCCCCGCCGCGATCCGCACCTGCTCGCGGACGATGTCGATGCCCGTGACCATCTCGGTGACGCAGTGCTCGACCTGGACGCGGGTGTTCATCTCCAGGAAGAAGTAGTCGTCGCCGACCTGCATCCCCTCCACGGTGCCGGCGCCGCGGTAGTCGACCGCCGCGGCGGCGTCGGTGGCGATCTTTCCGATCCGTGCGCGCATCTCGTCGTCGACGTGAGGGGCGGGCGCCTCCTCGATCAGCTTCTGGTGACGGCGCTGGATCGAGCAGTCGCGCTCGGCGAGATGGATCACGTTGCCCTTGGCGTCGGCGAGCACCTGGACCTCGACGTGGCGGGGGTCCTCGAGATAGCGCTCGAGGTAGACCCTGGAGTCCGAGAAGAACTTCTCGCCCTCGCGGGCGGCCCCGTCGAACGCCTCCTCCAGCTCATCCTCCGAAGCCGCGACGCGGAAGCCTTTGCCGCCGCCGCCTCCGGCCGCCTTGCAGGCGACCGGATAGCCGATCTCCTCCGCGGTCTTCCTGGCCGCGTCAACGTCGGGCGACGGCTCAGTCGATCCCGGGACGATCGGCACCCCGGCGTCCTGCATCAGCTCGCGTGCCTTCGTCTTCGAGCCCATCGCCTCGATGGCGCTCGCAGGAGGGCCGATGAAGGCAACACCCGCGGCCTCGCAGGCGCGGGCGAAGTCGGCGTTCTCGGCGAGGAAGCCGTATCCGGGGTGGATGCCCTCGGCGCCCGACTCCTTCGCCACCTCCAGAATCCTCTCGATGTTGAGATAGCTCTCGGCGGGGACCGCGGGCCCCAAGAGGAACGCCTCGTCGGCCTCACGGACGTGGGGCGTCGAGCGGTCGGCCTCCGAGTAGACGCCCACCGAGACGATGCCCATCTCCTCGAGCGTCCGCATCACGCGAATCGCGATCTCGCCGCGGTTTGCGACCAGGACCTTCTCGAACATGGCGCGGGAGTCTACGTGCGGGATGCGGCGTCGCCGTTAGCGGGCCCTGCGCCCATCTGGACGGGCTTACGCGGCGCGCAGGTGGCGCTCGCCCTCGCCCGTCCAGATGACCTGGTCGCGGCCGGGGCCGACCCCGACCAGCCGGATCGGCACGCCGGCGTGATCGGAGACGAAGCGCAGGTAGTCGCGGGCCTCGGCCGGCAGATCGGCCTCGGTGCGGCAGGCGCCGATGTCGCCCTCGAACCCGGGCAGCTCCTCGTACTCAGGCGTGGCGGCGTGCACGATCGACTGGTGCCAGGGGAAGTCGTCGAGGATCGCGCCCTCGGAGCTGCGATACCGGACGGCGACCCGCAGCGGGTCGGTGCCGGCGAGGACGTCGAGCTTGGTGATCGCCAGCGCCGACATGGTGTTCAGCCGCACGGCGTAGCGCAACGCGACCAGGTCGAGCCAGCCGACACGCCGGTCCCGGCCCGTGGTCGTGCCGCGCTCACCCCCACGCTCGCGCAGGCGCGCGCCGAGCTCGTCGTCGAGCTCGGTCGGGAAGGGGCCCGCGCCCACCCGGGTGGCGTAGGCCTTGGCGACCCCCCAGACCTCCTCGATGTCGGCGGGCCCGACGCCCGAGCCGACGCAGGCGGCGCCGGCGACCGGATTCGACGAGGTGACGAAGGGATAGGTGCCGTGATCGAGGTCGAGCATCGTCGCCTGCGCGCCCTCGAAGATCACCCGCCCCCCCGAGTCGAGCGCATCCCAGCACAGCTTCGCCGTGTCGGCGATGTGCGGCTCGAGGCGGTGGCCGTAGCGCAGGTACTCCTCGGTCATCGCGTGCAGGTCGAGTTGCGGGTCGCGCGCGAAGGGGCGCAGCATCTGCTGCTTGGGCTCGAGCGCTGCGGCGATCTTCTTGCGCAGGATCTTCGCGTCGAGCAGGTCCTGGACCCGGATTCCCAGGCGTGCGGCCTTGTCGGCGTAGCAGGGGCCGATCCCGCGCTTGGTGGTGCCGATCTCGAGCTTGCCCAGCTTCGCCTCGCCCGCCGTGTCGAGCATCACGTGGTAGGGCATGATCAGGTGGGCGTTGGCGGACACCTTCAGGCCGCTGTCGGCGATGCCACGGCGCCGCAGGCCGTCGAGCTCCTCGATCAGCACGCCGGGGTCGATCACGACCCCGTTGCCGATCACGCAGGCCTTGCCCGGATAGAGGATCCCCGACGGGATCAGGTGCAGCTTGAACTCCTCGCCGTCACGGACGATCGTGTGCCCGGCGTTGTTGCCGCCCTGGAAGCGCACGACCATGTCCGCCTGCTCGGCGAGCAGGTCGGTCACCTTTCCCTTTCCCTCGTCGCCCCACTGGGCGCCGACGATCACAGTTCCTGGCATGGCGGGCGGAAGTATGGAGGGGTCGCGGGACGGCCGCGCTCTCAGGCGCGGTCGCGCAGGTCCTCGCCGTAGAGCGGCAGCTCCTGGCACATCTCGGTCAGGCGCGAGACCACGCGCGGACCGATCTGCTCTCGCAGCTCCTCGTAGCCCAGATTCGAGGTCACGACCATCGCGCGCTCGGCCGCGTAGCGCTCGTCCACGATCGCGTAGAGCTGCTCGAGCACCCAGTCGGAGCTCTTCTGGGCGCCCAGGTCGTCGATGTGGAGCAGATCGACCGAGGTCAGCCGGTGGAAGAACTCCAGGTAGGAGTCCTCGCCGGTCTCGGCGTCGTAGGTGCGGCGGATGCGGGCCAGCAGGCGCGGAAGCGAGTAGATCGCGACCGTGTGGCCGGCCTCGACGGCGGCCTTCGACACGATCATCGCCAGCGTGGTCTTGCCGGTGCCAACGTCGCCCATCAGCCACAGCCCGCGCCCCTCGGCGAGGCGATCGTCGATCGACTCCGTGAACTCGCGGACCGCCTTTACGACCGGCGCGCGTCCCTTGTCGCGCGCCATGTCCGACACCGGGGGGCGGTCGAACGACGCGCCCCGGAACCGCTGCGGGATGGCCGAGGCGACGCCGCGCGCGCGACGCCGCGCGAGGCGCGGAGCCCGGCACTCGCACGGGCGCGCGACGTCCTCGGGCCCGAGAATCCAGCCCGAGCCGTCGCAGACGCCCAGCGGACAGGTGGGCTCGGGCTCCGGACGGGAGCTGGCGAGCCGAAGAGGGCTCACGCCTCGTCGGCCATGTCGACCAGCGGCGGGCCCTCGCCCGGGCTCTGCTCGACCGGCCGCTCGGTGGAGCCGCCATGGGCCTTGTCGACGAACCGCGGGTACTGCTCGAGGAAGACGACCTCGACCTTGCCCGTGCGGCCGTTGCGGTGCTTGGAGATCAGCAGCTCGGCCTCGCTCGGGTCGGCCTCGTCGTCGTAGGCCGCGTCGCGGTAGATGAACGCGACGACGTCGGCGTCCTGCTCCAGCGAACCGCTTTCACGCAGGTCCGAGAGCATCGGGCGCTTGTCGGGCCGCAGCTCGGGGGCGCGCGAGAGCTGGGAGAGGGCGAGGACGGGGACGTCGAGCTCGCGGGCGAGGACCTTGAGGCCGCGCGAGAACTGCCCGACCTGCTCGTAGCGGCTGGCACGGGTGTCGTCGGCGCGCATCAGCTGCATGTAGTCGACGATCACCAGGCCCAGGCCGCCCTCGCTGGAGGCCAGGCGCCGGGCCTTGGCGCGCAGGTCGAGGAGGCTGAGGTCGGAGGAGTCGTCGAGCCACAGCGGCGCGGACTCCAGCTCGTTGCAGGCGCGCACGACGCGCGGCCAGTCGCGCTCGGAGACCTTGCCCATCCGCAGGCGCTCGTTCGGGATCCGCGAGCGGCAGGCGATGAAGCGGTGGGCGAGCTCGGCCTCCGACATCTCGAGCGAGAAGAACGCGACCGCCTGCCCCTGCTTGGCGGCGACGTTCTCGGCGATGTTGCAGACGAGGGCCGACTTGCCCATGGCGGGCCGCGCCGCGATGATGATCAGGTTGCCGGGCTGGAAGCCGCCGAGCATCCGGTCGAGGTCGCGGAAGCCCGAGGGGGTGCCCGTCAGCTCGCTCTCGCCCTGCGCCAGCGCCTCGAGGCGGTCGATCTCCTCGCCCAGCACCTCGGCGACCCGGCGGAAGTCGGTCGCCCGGCCCTCGTAGGCGACCTTGAACAGCAGGCTCTCGGCGTGCTCGACCAGCTCGGCCGGCTCGCCCTCCCGCCCGTGCACCGACTGCTGGATCCGGTGAGAGGCGCTCAGCAGCCGGCGCAGGAGGCCGTTCTGCTTGACGATCTGGGCGTAGTGGCGCGCGTTTCCGGGGGCCGGGACGGTGTTCGGCAGCTGCGTGACCGTCTCGCGCCCGCCGGCCTCCTGGAGCTCGCCCGTCTGGGTCAGCAGCTCGGCGACGCTGATCGAGTCGACCGGGTCGCCCCGCTCGTACAGGCGCTTGACCGCGCGGAAGACCACGCGGTGGCCCTCCCGGTAGAAGTCCTCCTCGTTGAGGCGGACGTCGAGGATCACCGGGGCGATCGCGCCCTCGGAGACCATCATCGCCCCGAGCACCGACTCCTCGGCCTCGAGGTTCTGGGGTGGCACGTGTGCCTCGGCGGTCGCCATCTCGTCTCCTAATTAGAGGCCGGAAGGCGGCGGAATCGCCCCTGCTGCCCCTCGTGACGAGACAACCACATGTACCGGCGGCCCGTGAGGCGCGAAGGCCGGTTTTGCGGAGAGTTATCGCGTGGACGGGACGACTGGCCGATTAGCCGGTTCGGACGAAGAGCGGCGCTCGATTCAGCGTCCGGTTCAGCGGTCAACGTAGGGCGGTGACGTTAGGCTGCGCCGCAGCCGCTGATGATGCTCGAAGGCGAATCACACGGACGTGAGATGGCCGAGTCGACGCCTCGCGTGACTCAGGGTCCCGACCCCGCGCTGCTGGAGGAGGAGTACGGGGTACGCAACTACGACCCGCTGCCCGTGGTCCTCAGCCGCGGCGAGGGCGTGTGGGTCGAGGACATCGACGGCAACCGGTACTTCGACGCGCTCTCCGCCTATTCGGCTCTCAACTTCGGCCACCGCCACCCGCGGCTCGTGGCGGCCGCGCGCGAGCAACTCGACCGGCTGACGCTCACCAGCCGCGCCTTCCGCAACGACAAGCTCGGCGAGTTCTGCCGGCGGCTGGCCGAGATCTCCGGCAAGGACCGCGTGCTGCCGATGAACACCGGCGCCGAGGCCGTCGAGACGTCGATCAAGGCGGCGCGCAAATGGGGCTACGAGTCGAAGGGGATCGCGCCCGACCAGGCGAAGATCGTCGTCTGCCGCGGCAACTTCCACGGGCGCACCACGACGATCGTCTCGTTCTCCGACGACGAGGACGCGCGCTCGCACTTCGGGCCCTACACGCCCGGCTTCGAGAGCATCCCCTACGGCGACCTGGCGGCGCTGGAGGCGGCGCTCGACGGCGACACCGTGGCGTTCCTGGTCGAGCCGATCCAGGGAGAGGCGGGCGTGATCATCCCGCCCGACGGCTACATCAGCGGCGCCCAGGAGCTCTGCTCTCAGGCGAACGTGCTGCTGATCGCCGACGAGATCCAGTCGGGGCTCGGCCGCACCGGCCGGATGTTCGCGTGCGACCACGAGGACGTCTCGCCGGACCTGCTGCTGCTGGGCAAGGCGCTCGGCGGCGGCATCCTGCCGATCTCGGCGGTCGCCGGGTCCGACGCGGTCCTGGGGCTGTTCCGCCCCGGCCAGCACGGCAGCACCTTCGGCGGCAACCCGCTCGCCTGCGCGGTCGCGCTGGAGGTGTTCGAGCTGCTCGCCGATGGCTCGCTGGAGCGACGCGCCACTGAGCTCGGCGCTCGCTTCGTGGACTCGGTCCGCGCAGCGGGGCACCCGGCGGTCGCCGACATCCGTCAGCGGGGGCTGTGGATCGGCCTCGACATCGACGAGGACGCGGCGATCGCTCGTGCCGTCTGCAAGCAGCTGATGGCGGCGGGCGTGCTCGCCAAGGAGGCACACCAGCACACGATCCGCCTCGCACCGCCGCTGACGACCACCGACGACGAGTTCGAGTGGATGCTCGAGCGCGTCGGCCCGGTCCTCGCCGGGATCTGAGTCAGCCCGTCCATCGGCGACTAGGGAGAGGCATGAACGAGATCGATTCCGCGGCGAAGCTCGAGCCGTTCAGCGCGCTGATCGGCGAGTGGGCGATCGAGATGACCCACCCCGCTGTCGAGGGCACCGTCGTGCGCGGGCGCGCCAGCTACCAGTGGCTCGAAGGCGGCCGGTTCGTGCTCCAGCGTGCCGTCAACGAACACCCCGACTTCCCCGACTCGCTCTCGGTGATCGGCGCGATGGACGGCGACGAAGAGCTGTCGATGCAGTACTTCGACTCGCGCGGGGTCCATCGCGTGTACGCGATCGGGTTCGACGGGACGGAGCTCACCATCGAGCGCGATGCCCCGGGGTTCGCTCAGCGCGCGGCCGCGAGGCTCAGCGACGACGGCTCGACTCTGGCCGGCACCTGGCAGCTCAACCAGGACGACCAGGGATACCGCGAAGACCTCGCCTTCACCTACCGGCGCGCCGCCGGCGGGAACGGCTAGGGGGAACCGGTCCCGCCTACGAGGCCGAGCGCGGCCATCGCGTTGGCCGCCATCTCGTCCTCGCCCAGCGCATTCGGGTGGACGATCACGGGGTTCGTGCCCGCCACGACCGGCTCGACCCAGCGGACCCCGACGGTCTGGCAGGCATCATGGCCCGTCGAGGGCTTGTTGAGGTTGACGTACGTGGTCTCCGTCGCGCGGGCGGCGTGCCCCACGGCACGGTTGAGGACCGCCTGGATGTGGTGCAGATAGGGGACGTCGCCGTCGGCGACGGGCATCTGCGGATAACAGCCCTCCTCGGGGGGCATGATCCACGGGTAGCCAAGGATGGCAACGCTCGCGCCAGGCGACTTCCTGTGGACGGCCCGCAGCGCCTTCTTCAGGGCCGGAAAGGTCTTGTTGCGGATGGTGTCGACGAACGACGACCCGTACTGGTCCTTGCAGGGGCTCCCCTGGCCGAGTGTCGTGGCGCCGGCCGTGCCGCAGGCGACGATCGCGTCGATGAACACGTCGTTGTCGTTGCCCCCGATCGTCATCGTCACGAGCTGGGTCCCGTGCTTCAGCGCCTCCAGCTGCGGTGGCACGTTGTCGTACTGGGGCTTGAAGAAGTCCCTGGTCTTCGCCGCGCCGCAGGTGACGTCGGTGAGCTCGGCGCCAATGGCGTCGGCGATCACGTGCGGGTAGTTGCTGGTGGAGCGCAGGCAGTTCGGGGGAGCCTCGGGATCGGGCGGAAGAACGCCCGACGCGGCGCTGTAGGAGTCCCCCAGCGCGACGTAGCGGAGCGGATCGGCCTGCGCCGTGCCTGCCAGTCCCGCAGTGGCGATCGCCGACACCAACACCAGGAGCCCCCGGCGAAATCGTCGATTCATGGCACCCTCATTCCCATCGGATCGCCGATTAAAGGCGACGATCCCGTCTCATGCGCCGGTTCCCCGGCGGTATCTGGGCCGGCGCTGAGGCTGCGCTACTTCTGCTCGGCGACGATGGTCTTGACGCGGGCGTTCTCGCCGCCGGCGACCTCGACCTCGACCATGTAGGTCCCGACCTCGCGGATCGGGTCGTCGAGCTTGATCTTGCGCTTGTCGATGCGCAGCCCGCGGGCCTCGGCGATCGCATCGGCGATCTCGGCATTCGTCACCGAGCCGAAGAGCTTGCCATCCTCGCCCGCGCGGTGCTGGATCGTCAGCACGGTCTTGGAGAGCAGCGCGGCCGTCTCGCCGGCGCGGGCGGCCGCCTCCTCGGCGGCGCGCTCGGCCGCCTCGCGGCGGCGTTGGGCGTCCTCGAGGGAGGCCTCGGTCGCCGGCTGGGCGAGCTTGCGCGGCTGGAGGTAGTTGCGCAGGTATCCGGGCGAGACGTCGACGGCGTCGCCGGCCTCGCCCAGCTCCTTGACGTCCTTGAGGAGGATCGCCTGAGCCATCGGCCTAGCGCTCGCCGACGTACGGCAGGAGCGCGATCTCGCGGGCGCGCTTGACCGCCAGCGCGAGCTGCTGCTGATGGCGGCGCGAGAGACCGGTCACCCGGCGGGAGCGGATCTTGCCGCGGTCCGAGATGAAGCGGCGCATCGTCGCGAGGTCCTTGTAGTCGATCTGGTCGACGTTGATGCGCGTGTACTTGCGCGGCCGCATGCGGTCGCTGGGGCCGCGCCGGCGGCGTCCGCCGGTCTGGCCCGTCGGAGTGCGCTGCTGGGGACGGGGCATCAGGTGCCCCTCCGCTTGTGGCTGTGCATGCTCATTGCGTCAGAACGCCGCCCGCAGGCGGCGCGGTCGCGCATCATAGAGCGCGGATGCGGCCGGAGGGAACAAAAGCCCCGGCCAGGCCGGGGCTCCTGCGAGGCAGTTGCTTACCGCCTAGAACGGAATGTCGTCGTCGCCACCTGTGCCGACGCTGGCCTTCTCGCCCTCGAAGTCGGACGTGTCGGCGGGGACGTCGGACTTCGGAGTGAAGCCGTTCTCGCCGGAGCCGTCGCGGCTGCCGAGGAACTGCACGGAGTCGGCGATGATCTGGACCGCCTGTCGCTTGGTCCCGTCCTTCGCCTCCCACTCACGCCAGTCGAGCCGGCCCTGAACGGCCACCGGACGGCCCTTCGAGAGGTAGGTGGCGCAGTTCTCTCCCTGCGCGCCCCACACCGTGACGTCGAAGTAGTTCGGCTTGTCCTCCCATTCTCCACTCGCGCCCTTGCGGCGGCTGTTGACCGCGACGCGGAGCTCGCAGACAGAGGTGCCACTGGGGAGGCTGCGCAATTCGGGATCGCGCGTGAGGTTTCCGGTCACTACGACCGAGTTGATGTTCGTCGCGGCCATCTAGATCAGCCCTTCCTGAAATCGTGTGATCGACTTCCAGTCTAAGCAGGGAGTCGGCGCGTTCTCTCCCCCTCCGACGGGGCGAAGGCGCAAATAGCGGGGTCGTCTTGAGCTAGGACTGCTCGTCCTCGGAGACCGGAGCCTCCTCGGCGGGCGGCGCCTCGGCCGGAGGGGCCGGAGTCTCCGCCGGAGGCGCCTCGGGCTGTGCAGGCGCCTCGGGCTGCTCGGCCGGCGCCTCGGGCTGCTCGGCGGTGGGCGCCTGGACCGGCTCTACGGGAGCGGCCACGGGCTCGGAGTCGGCCTCGCCGAGGCCGCGGCCCCCGTCGCGCCCCCCGTCGCGGCCACCGCGGCGGCCACCGCGCTCGGGCCTGCC
>Ga0126312_10002037_pt1 | contig 13407 bp, 12 predicted proteins | sample Plot104A_FD_92537 | JGI IMG/M metagenome (GOLD analysis project Ga0126312, IMG submission 92537) | Serpentine soil microbial communities from UC McLaughlin Reserve, CA, USA - Plot104A | ecosystem: Environmental > Terrestrial > Soil > Grasslands | place: USA: UC McLaughlin Reserve, Lake County...
TAAGGAGGGAGATCGCACCGACTTCGCAAGCACTGCAGGTGGCGTTTTCTCGCCTTTTTCGAGAGCCGATGCTTTCTGAAAGTACGTCCTTTGGTAGCAGGTGGGGTATTTATGAGATGAGTTTTAGCAACTCTTCTCTTTCGACTGCGCATTCGTCTCTAGTTTCCATGCGTTGCCTTACGGTGCCTTTTGGCTATTTCGCTAACGTGTTGCGCATAAGCTGCGCGCCACCGACTCCCGGTCTACCGACGTCGATCTCGCTTCAGATCGACGCGCGTGTTAGGCCTCTAGCGGTGTCGCTCTATAGAACAATACAGCCAGCAGCGCTGCCACGACGAGAAACACCCCGACGTAGCCGACTATGCCGATGTTTCGCAGCTGCATGTCGCCGGCCACGACTCCGCTCAAGCCGGCGAGCGCAAGCACTCCGCTGGCAATCATCAGCATGCGGATCCACGCGGCCAAGCGAGTACCCCGGAAGACCGGGGCGGCGAACAACATCGAGAGCGCGAAGAAGACATCCCAGCCTAGGATGTCGAGGGCGTAAGCGACCGAGGGCCACTTGAACGACAGAAACCAGCGGCAGCCATGAGAGCCCGGTGAACTCGGGCTGGCGGCTCAAGGTCAGGATGCAGAAGTGCACGCCGCATGTCATGGCGTACTGCTGGCCTTGGCTGTCTTGTGGGCGCTGCTGTGGACATATTGGCCGCTGCGGCACCGTCCGGCTCCTGGGCAGCGAGTTGCCTAGGACAAACATCGGGGCCGAAGACCGTCAGGTTACGGATATGCGCCACTCACTATAGGGGTGCGGTGTCCGAGACCTACATGTGAACTTCTGAGACAACAAATACGGGCGAAGTTTCGAGGATCTAAACTTCCACGCAGCTCGGTGGAGAGATAGGATGTTCAAAGGGTAACGTATAGGGAGGACATGCCCGCATGGTAGACGTGAACGTCCGCCACGCCGAGCCGGACGACGCCGAGGCGATACACCGGATCCTGAGCGGCCCACGGGCTACAGCAGGCACGCTGCAGATGCCCCTCCAGTCGGTCGAGGGTATCCGCACGCGCTTCTTCTCCGAGACGCGCGAGGGGCTCTACCACTTGGTGGCCTATGTGGACGAGGAGGTGGTCGGGCACCTGGGACTGGAGACGTTCACCCGACCGCGCCGACGGCACGTGGGTGAGATCGGGATGGCTGTGCGCGACGACTGGCAGGGTAAGGGCGTCGGGACGGCGCTAATGGAAGCAGCGCTCGACCTCGCCGACAACTGGCTCAACCTAACGCGTATAGAACTTAGCGTGTATACCGACAACGCCGCTGGCATCGCTCTCTATAAGAAGTTCGGCTTCGAGATCGAGGGCACCCATCGTCGCTACGCCTTCCGAAACGGCGAGTACGTGGACGCCTACTCCATGGCCCGCATAAGGTAGGCCGAACCTCCGAGAATTTACCTTCTGAAACTACCGATGATCGCCGGTAGCCGAGCCCTCCCCGGGCGTCACAATCGGGCTCGAACGCAGCGTATCCCTCACTCGGACGGCTCGAAGACGAGCCAGGAGCCCTTGATGCCCATCTCCTTACCGTAGCTTCCCCTTGTGCTGGGGATCACCTTGACCAAGCGATCCTTTTCGCGGGCGAAGGTCTCAAGCGTCTGGGCTACCTCCTCGGAGTGCACCACGAAGGCTACCCGGTGCTCCTTCATGACCTCTTCCGAAGAGGCTCGGCGGGCCTCCTCTTCCCCTATGACCTCGACCAGGATCCTCTCCCTCTCCGCCGCCGCGGCCCACAGCTGGTCCCGGTGGGCCTCGGCCTCGGCAGCACGGGCGGCATCCCGCTGGCGCCACTCCTCGATGTGCTCCTCGACACGGTGAACGATCCTCTCGATCATAGACGTGCGACGTTCGCCCATTGTCTACCTCCTCGCTCTCTCGACTGCTTGCCGTTTGCTCATCCGGGATCACTGTAGCCCACGGCGGTCATGACGTCCTGAGCAAATTGGACCATTCTGTTGGCAGGAAATGACCAAAAAGTAACCCGCCGATCGGGTGCAACGCCTCGGAAGACAGTAGATTTGGACCAAGCAGACTATGTGGCTGAAAGCTTCGACGGTGCTGCGGAGTACCCCGGCGACGCACGCGAGTAGCGTCCCCGGTCCGTCCTCTCTCCTATCCGCCGTTCTAAAGTAGATGTGCCCCTCGCAGACGACCGGCGAGATCGGACGAGGCGCAGCATACTCGTCCACACGCGAAACTTGACCTTATTCTTCACATATCATTACAAATCTAGTGGTTGAACAGGCCGCTCGCGGTACGGAGTGCGGATTAGCGGGTACTGTTCCTGGATGATCGGAGCGGCCAAATGTTCCCTCCGAAGGAGTCGGTGGTTTGAAGTTAGAGTTGAGTAGCGAGGGGCGGTACGCCTTGAGGGCTCTCGTGTATCTCGCCTGGCTCGGTGAGCGGGTGACTGCCGACAGAATCGCGGCCGAGGCGCATATTCCGCGCCGCTTGCTGGCCCGCATCCTGGCCAAGCTCTCCCACGCGGGCCTAGTCGAGAGCGAACAGGGCCGCGGCGGGGGATCCAGGCTTGCACGACCCGCGAACGAGATAACGCTCCGGGAAGCCGTAGAAACGGTTGAAGGACCATTCGGCGTCGCTCACTGCATCATGGAGGATCGCGCCTGCGGAGAGGGCGTCCCCTGCGCCCTGCACGACGCCTGGGAAGAAGGTCAGCACGCTATTCTCGAGTATCTCGGCACGCAGACCATCGAAGGATTTATCTCGCAAACCGCCTCCGACAAGCTCCCAAGAGCGTAGCAGAGCTGTCACGCCAAACCCTTGCGTGATGGTCATCACTAAAGTTATATTACTAATTTAGTAATAGTTAGGGGTGGATCGCTACCCTGGCCGGGATCATCTGGAGGTGCTTGGTGGAAGGATTGGGGCGGCGTGGGTTACTTATCTCGAAGGGCTGGGTTCAGGCCGTGGTGCTGGTGGTCTTGTTCGGCTTCTTCGTGCTCGGGCTTCTGGCGTATCGAGCGTACTCGGGGCAACCGCCCATCCCAGATCGGGTCGTGGACCCTAAGGGCGAGGTCGTCTTCACCGGCGAGGACGTGAGGGCAGGGCAGGGAGTCTTCCTGAAGAACGGCCTGATGCAGTACGGCTCTATCTTCGGTCACGGCGCCTACCTCGGCCCCGACTTCACCGCCGATTATCTGCGCCGCTCGGCTCTGTTGGTGCGCGAGAGCTACGGGGGAGGGGACTCCGACCGAGCGATGGGGAAGACCGTCTCCGATTTCAAAGAGAACCGCTACGACCGGGAGACGCAAACCCTCGAGTTCACTGCGCCGCAGGCGGCGGCCTTCGAGGAGCTCAAAAAGCATTACGGGCGTTATTTCGGGGAGCCGACCACGAAGTATGGACTCAGGCCGGAGTCGATCGAGGACCCCGATGAGATAAGGCAACTCACGGCGTACTTCGCCTGGACGGCGTGGGCTGCGTCGGCCTTGAGGCCGGGAACGGATTACACGTACACCAACAACTGGCCGCCGGAGCCGCTCGTGGAGAACCAACCGACCGCCAACGTTGTGGTGTGGAGCGTATTGTCCCTGATCGCGCTGCTCGGCGGCATTGGGCTCTTGTTCGCGGCCTTCGGGCGGTGGAACTTTCTCGGCTGGCGCGGGCGCGAGCAGGCGACCCTCTCGTTTCGGACGCCCGGCGACGTAGCGCTCACGCCTGCGCAGAGGGCGTGCGCGTGGTTCTTTCTGGTCATGGCCGTGCTATTTCTGGTACAGACGCTCGTGGGGGCGGCCTCGCAACACTACCGGGCGGACCTCGCGAGCTTCTTCGGCATAGACCTCGCGCAGATATTCCCTTACAACCTCATGCGCACCTGGCACGTGCAGCTCGCCATCTTCTGGGTGGCGACCTCGTTCCTGGCGGCCGGAATCTTCCTCGCGCCGATGATCGCCGGCCGCGAGCCGCGAGGACAGCGTCTCCTCGCCTACTCGTTGCTGGGCGCTCTGGCCGTCGTCGTCTTCGGGAGTCTCATCGGGGAGTGGATCGGGATCTTCGGCCTCGCGGGCGGCCTGTGGGCCTGGTTCGGCAACCAGGGATTCGAGTACCTGGACCTCGGGCGCTTCTGGCAGATACTGCTCTCGGTGGGCCTCTTTTTCTGGGTTGCGATGCTATTTCGAGCGATGCGCGGGCGGCTGCGAAGGGAGCACATGGGCAACATGCCGTGGCTGTTCTTCTTCGCGGCTTTAGCGATACCGGCGTTCTACGCCGTCGGGCTGCTCGCCCAACCGGACTCGGAGTTCACCACCGCGGACTTCTGGCGGTTCTGGGTCGTCCACCTGTGGGTCGAGGACTTCCTCGAGCTCTTCACGACCGTCATGGTCGCCTACATCTTCGTGTTGCTCGGGGTGGTGCGCGAGAAGGTGGCGCTGACCGTCATATATTTGGATATATTGCTCTATTCGGCAGGGGGTGTGATCGGGACGATGCACCACCTCTACTTCTCGGGTACCCCTGCCGAGCACATGGCCCTGGGCGCGTTCTTCTCGGCGGCAGAGGTCATCCCTTTGACCTTCCTGACCGTCGAGGCCTGGAGCTTCCTGCAGCTCGGGGCGCGGCAGGAGTCGAGGTCTCCCACGCCGTTCCCGCACCGCTGGGCCGTGATGTTTCTCGTCGCGGTCGGTTTCTGGAACTTCCTCGGAGCGGGGATCTTCGGCTTCCTCATAAACTTGCCCATCATCTCCTACTACCAGATCGGAACCGCTCTGACCGCCAACCACGGCCATGCGGCGATGATGGGCGTCTACGGGATGCTCGCGGCCGGGCTGGCGCTATTCTGCCTGCGCTACCTGATCCCGGAGGAGCGCTGGTCGGAGCGGGCGGCTAGAGTAAGTTTCTGGTCGCTCAACATCGGGCTCGCCTGGATGTGCTTCGCCACGCTCTTCCCCTTGGGCATCCTGCAGCTCTACCAGTCTGTGAGCGTAGGCTACTACGAAGCCCGCACGCTCGAGTTCCTGACCAACGAGACGAACGCCCTCCTAGAGTGGATGAGGTTGCCGGGTGACGTGGTGTTCATCGTCGGCGGCGTGCTGCCGCTTCTGTACCTCTGCTATCTGGGCGTGCGATACACCGTCCCGCGCATAGTCATAGAGGAGCCGGAGGACATCCTGTTCACCGAGATCACCGAGCCCGAAGCCACTGGCCCGAGGGAGCGGTAGTGGGTATCCACCCCGAGGTATTCCTTGCCGCAGGCTACGCGATCTTTCTGCTCTGCGTCGCCATCGGGCTAGATCTTCTGGCCCGCCACTCGCACGCCCGCTCGGAGCGCTACCGCACCGCCGGGTTCACCTACCACCCCTCGCACGACGCCTGGATCTGCCCCGAGGACCAGATCCTGCTCAGGAGCGAGGTGGATCATGGACAGCGACTTATCCGCTACCGCGGCAGGCCCCAGATCTGCAACCACTGCCCCTCTAAGTCCGAGTGCACCGACTCCCACGAAGGAAGGGAGATCGTGCGGGCCATGGATCCTTGGCCCCACTCCGAGGCGGGCCGTTTCCACCGGGGCATCTCGCTCGCAGTGACCTTCATAGCCGGCTTGATCCTCGCAGCAGAGGCGATCCGTAACCACGCTCCGCTCGAACTCGCTGTCCTCGGTGCCGTCCTCGCGGTTGTCGCGCTGGTTGCCTGGCATCTGCACGCCGCCTTCCGCGCCACCCCGGCCAACTTCCCGGTTCCGCGGGCTGTCTCATCGCATAGAATTTCGACCGACAACGTTCAGACCGGCTACAGGAAGAGCAAGGGGGTGCAGGGTTGAGCACGGCCATCCACGTGGCGCACGCGGGTCTGGCTGGAGCATGGCTCGGGGGTGTGATCTTCACGATGGCCATCGTCTCGCCCGCACTGAAGGCGATGAAGTGGGACGAACCCGAGCGTGTCCTGGTGCGCTCGAAGATCGGCGAGCGGTACGCGAGAGTGGGGACCATAAACCTTGTTCTTCTCGCGCTCTTCGCCTTGCTGGACGGCCTCGTCGCGGGTTTCGGGGCTACTCTGTACGCGGAATACCTGCTGCTCATCGTCCTGGTCGGGCTCGTGGCGGCTCACGGCGCGTACTTCGGGCGCAGATTAAAGGAATTGGCCGAGGCCGAAAAGTCCGCCGCGAGCGACGAGGAGCGTCGCGCGCTCGCCCAGCGGCGGCGTGAGCTGCAGAGGATCTCGCAGCAGGTCTCGTGGGCCGACCTGCTGGTCAGCCTGGCGGTCGCGGCGCTCGCCGTCGGTTTCTAAAGGGTCGCTCACCGGAAAGATGATCTATATTGTTCGACTACAGGATCGTAGGTCGGCCCATTATCCGTTCCGGTTGGCCATGGGCTGGAGGATAAAGATAGTGCGGGGATCGGCCTTATCTTCGAGCGCACTGACGGAGGGATGAATAAGGAGTTGTTCGAACGGATCATGCCCGCACAGGCCTATTTGGGGGCAACGGTCGCCGTGGGGCTCCTCGTGTCTGTCGCTACGATAGCCCAGATGGTGTTCTTGAGCAAAATCGTGGACCGGGTGTTCGTGGGTGGCGAGGATCTCGCGGCGGTGACCACGCAAATCTTGGCACTGTTGGGCGCCGTGGTCGTACGAGCAGGACTCTTGTGGGTTCGGGAGGTGACGGCCCAGCGGGGGGCGGTGCGGGCGAAGTCCGAGCTGCGGGAGCGGCTGGTGTCGCACGTCTTCACGCTGGGACCGGCGTACGTGGCGGGGGAGCGCTCCGGCGAGATCGTTACGACCGCGATGGAAGGCGTCGAGCGGCTGGAGCCGTACTTTGCTCGCTACCTGCCTCAGATGGCCCTGAGCGCGTTCGTGCCCCTTCTGGTCGCGGCGTACATCCTCCCGCACGATCTTGCGAGCGCTTTGCTGCTGCTCGTAACGGCGCCGGTGATCCCGATCATGATGGTCCTGGTGGGAAGCTACGCCGAGGAGCACACGAAGCGGCAATGGCTCGCGCTCTCCCGCATGGGCGCGCACTTCCTGGACGCCCTGCAGGGCCTCACCACGCTGAAAATCTTCGGACGCGCCGCCGAAGAAGAGGAGCGGGTGGCGCGGGTGAGCGATGAGTTCCGCAGGCGCACGCTCAAGGTATTGCGCTTCGCCTTCCTCTCCGGGCTGGTGCTGGAGTTCATGACCGCTGCCGCGATCGCCCTCGTCGCCGTGGTCCTGGGGGTGCGCCTGATAAACGGCGCTATCTCTTTCGAGCAAGCGTTCCTGGTGCTGCTGCTGGCCCCGGAGTTCTACAAGCCGCTGCGCGAGCTCGGCGTCAGCAGGCACGCCGGGATGGAGGGTAAGGCCGCGGCCGAGCGGATCTTCGAAATCCTCGATACCCCCGCGCCAGCGCGCGGAGACGGTCGGGCTCTGGCTTCTCTCTCGGGTGGCCTGACCGTCGAGCTCTCCGGCGTACGCTTCGTCTACCCTGAGAGCGAGCACCCGGCTCTCTGCGGCGTGAGCCTGACCCTGCCGGCCGGTACCCGTACCGCCCTCGTCGGGCGCAGCGGCTCGGGGAAGAGCACGCTGGTCAATCTGCTCCTGCGCTTCCTGGACCCCCAGGACGGAATCATAGCCGCGAACGGTGTCCTGATAGGCGAGATGCCGGTAGAGGCCTGGCGGGAGCACATGGCCCTGGTGCCGCAGCGGCCGCACCTCTTCTACGGGAGCGTGCTGGAGAACATCGGGCTGGCCCGGCCCGGGGCGAGCCAGGCGGAGGTCGAGGAGGCGGCGGAGCTGGCGGGGGCGGCAGAGTTCGTCAGGCGGTTGCCTCGCGGCTATGACGCCCAGATCGGGGAGCAGGGTTTGCGCCTCTCTGGTGGCGAGGCGCAGAGGCTGGCCATCGCCCGCGCCTTCCTGAAGGATGCTCCGCTGATCGTCCTCGACGAGCCGACCTCGAGCCTCGACCCGCAGAGCGAGCAGCTGATCAAGGCCGCGTTGGAGCGCCTCGCGCGGAACCGCACGGCCCTGATCGTCGCCCACCGACTGAACACCGTCCGCGGCGCCGACCGGATCGCCGTCCTCGACGGAGGGCGGGTGGCAGAGCTCGGAACCCACGCCGAACTGCTCGAACGCGGAGGGCCTTACGCACGGCTCGTGGGCGCATACGAGGATGCGCCGGCGTGAGGATCTTTTTACGCCTGCTCGGGTTCTTGTGGCCTCACAAGTGGCGGGTGGCCCTGGCGGTCCTGCTCGGCGTGCTGACGGTAGCGAGCAACGTCGGCCTGCTCGCCGTGGCGGCGTACGTGATCTCCGCCGCGGCCGTAGTGTCTTACCTGTCCCTGCTCGCGATTCCGGTTTACCTCGTGCGCTTCTTCAGCGTCTCGCGTGCGGCCTCGCGCTACGCCGAGAGGCTCGTCTCGCACGACGTGACCTTCGGGCTGCTGACGAGCCTGCGCACCTGGTTCTACTGCCGCCTCGAACCCCTCGCGCCCGCCCGCCTCCTGCATTACCGCAGCGGGGACCTCCTCTCCCGCATCGTAAAGGACGTCGAGGAGCTGGAGAACGTATATTTGCGGATCGTCTCCCCAGCTGTCGTGGCGCTCGTCGTCTCCCTGCTTGCCTTCATCGTCCTTTACTTCTTCGACCCGCTGCTGGCCTTCGTAGCTCTGGGGTTTCTGGCAGCCACCGGCGTGGGGGTACCACTCCTGGCACGGGCGCTCTCCCAGGGTTTGGGGCGGAGGCAGCTGGAGATGCGGACCGCGCTGAACGCCCGCATCGTGGACGACATCCAGGGTGTGCAGGACATCCTCGCCTTCAGGCGGGAGGGAGGGGAGATGCGTGAGATCTTCGCCCTGCACCGCAAACTCGCCCGGACGCAGAGGCGGACGGCGTTCATCACAGGTCTGCAAAACTCTTTGAGCGACCTGATGATGAACCTCGCGCTGGTGGTGACGCTGGTCCTGGCGGTGCCGCTCGTCGCGGCGGGGGAGATAGACGCCGTCTATCTAGCCTTCCTGGCGCTTGTGGTGCTTGGTAGCTTCGAGGCCGTCATGCCGCTCGGAACCGCCTTCCAGTTCCTCGGCCTCTCGGTAGGCGCCGGAGAACGGCTCTTCGAGATCATAGACGCCAAGCCCGAGATCTCGGACCCGCCGGAACCTCTCGCCTTGCCTGCTGACAACACCCTGGAGTTCGACCGGGTGAGCTTCCGCTACGAGGAGCACGGTCGGCCGGTTCTCGCAGACATCACCTTCGCGCTGAAGCCCGGCGGCCGGATCGCGGTCGTCGGACCCAGCGGCTCGGGCAAGAGTACATTAGTGAACCTCATCCTGCGTTTCTGGGACCCCGAGAGCGGCGAGATCCGGCTCGGCGGCCGCGACATCCGCGGGTACGCCCTGGAGGATCTCCGCGCCCGGATAGGTGTCGTCTCCCAGAGCACGCATATCTTCAACGACACCCTGCGCGCTAACCTCTCGCTCGCCAACCCCGAGGCCGACGAGGCTTCTCTCATGGTCATGCTCGCGCGGGCCCAACTCGCCGGGCTTGTGGAACGGCTGCCCGAGGGGATAGATAGCTACGTCGGTGAGCAGGGCTCGCGGCTCTCCGGCGGCGAGCGGCAGCGGCTCGCCGTCGCCCGGGCGCTGCTCAAGGACGCCCCGCTGCTCGTTCTGGACGAGCCCACCGCCAACCTGGACACCGTCACCGAGCGCGAGCTCATGGCGACAATACGGGACCTCATACGGGGCCGGACCACACTCCTCATCACGCACCGGCTCGTCGCGTTGGAGGAGATGTACGAGATCCTGGTGCTCGACGGCGGGCGCATCGTCGAGCGCGGCACCCACGAAGAGCTCGCCCGCGCGGGCGGCCTCTACCGCCGGATGCTCGACGTACAGCGTGGGATGCTGCTAGAGACGTAAGATGATGGATGGGAACCCGCAGTGTCCGTGAGCATGTATCTGAAAAATTGGTAGATTTGATCAGGCACGGAGACCATGAGGCTTGTAAGGTGAACCCAGGCACAAGATCGGCAGGAGGTAGGTTTTGGAGGATGCCCTGGTAGTTTCCCGGCTGCAGTTCGCGTTCACCGTGACCTACCATTACCTCTTCCCCATGTTCACCATGGGGCTCGCGCTGCTCATCTTCGTGTTGAAGAGCGTATATATGCGCAACCGGAACGAGCTCTACAACGTATCGGCGCGGTTCTGGGGTAAGATCTTTGCCGTCACCTTCGTCATGGGGGTCGTCACCGGCATCCCCCTGGAGTTCCAGTTCGGGACCAACTGGGCCGCCTTCTCTGCGTTCTCCGGGGACATAATCGCCCAAACCCTGGCGATGGAAGGCGCGTTCGCCTTCTTTCTGGAGTCCGCCTTCGTGGGCCTGTTCCTGTTTGGGGAGCGCCGTTTCGGGCAGAGGGTTCACTGGTTCTCGTCGCTCATGGTCTTCCTGGGGACCTGGGCCTCGGGCTACTTCATCATCACGACGAACGCCTGGATGCAGCACCCGGTCGGCTACCGGATGCTCGAGAACGGCAACATAGAGCTAAACGACTACTGGGCGGTCCTCTTGAACCCGTGGATGTTCGCGCAGTTCGGGCACAACATGGGCGGCGCCGTGGTGTGCGGGGCGTTCGTCATGGCGGGCTTAGGGGCCTTCTACCTGCTCTCGAACAGGGACGAGGAGTACGGGCGTGTCTTCGTCAAGGTCGGAGTTATAGCCGCCGTGATCGCGAGCGTCTGGATGCTCTTCCCCACCGGTCACTTCTCCAGCGAGCAGGTCGCCGAGAAGCAGCCGGTGGCTTTAGCCGCGATGGAGGGGCAGTTCGAGACGGAGGCACCGGCCGGCATAGTCCTCATCGGCCAGCCCGACGTGGAGAATGGGCGCATAGACAACCCCATCGTCGTGCCGCGCGCTCTCAGCTTCCTGATCTACCAGAACTGGGGTGCCGAGGTGAAGGGCCTCGAAGCCTTTCCGCAGAAGAACTGGCCGGACAACATCCCGCTCCTCTACTACAGCTACCACGTCATGGTGGGCCTGGGGACGATCTTCATAGCCATCATGGTTGTGGCTGCCTTTCTGCTGTGGCGGCGCAGGCTCTACGAGTCGCGCCGGATGCTCTGGATCCTCATGCTCGCCATGCCTTTCCCGTTCATCGCCAATACCGCCGGATGGTTCACTGCCGAGCTGGGGCGTCAGCCCTGGCTCGCCTACGGCCTCTTCCGCACCTCAGAGGGCGTGTCTCCCCTGCTCTCCTCGGGCAGCGTGCTCTTCACGCTCATAGGGTTCGCGGGGATGTACTTGATCATGGGCCTCCTCTTTATCTTGCTCATGGTGCGTGAGGTGGACCACGGCCCAGAGGCCGAGAGCGAGACGCTGGAATCCCCGGAGGGTCTGACGAGCTAGAGGAGAAACTGTGGAGACGGTCTGGTTTATCTGCGTGGCGTTGATGGTCGCGATGTACGTCCTGTTGGATGGCTTCGACCTCGGCGCCGGTGCCATACACCTGTTCGCCGCGAGAGACGATCCGGAGCGGCGGATGATCATCCGCGCCATCGGTCCCGTGTGGGACGGCAACGAGGTCTGGCTCATCGCGGCGGGTGGCACCCTGTTCTTCGCGTTCCCTCTGCTGTACGCTTCCAGCTTCTCGGGGTTCTATCTGCCGCTGATCATCGTGCTCTGGTTGTTGATGACCCGGGGCCTCTCCATAGAGCTCAGGACTCACATAGAGAACCCACTCTGGGCCTCGTTTTGGGACGCGATGTTCTTTATCGGGAGCACGCTGTTGGCGATCTTCTACGGTGCGGCTTTAGGCAACGTCGTGCGCGGCGTCCCGCTCAACGAGGACGGCTACTTCTTCCAGCCGCTGTGGACGGATTTCAGCCCTTTCAGTCAGACCCCCGGCATCCTGGATTGGTACACGGTCCTGATCGGACTCCTCGCCCTCACAACGCTTATCGCGCACGGCGCGAACTTCATAGCCGTAAAGACCGAGAACGAGCTGAACGCCCGCTCGCGCAGGATCTCCCGTATCTTCGCTTTTGCGACCGTCGCGCTCACCCTTCTCGCCACCCCGATCACCTTCTGGGTGAGCCCCGAGATGCTGACAAGCTTCAACGAGCGGCCCTACGGGTACGTCCTGCCTCTAGTCGCCATAGCCGGCCTAGTCGGAATGATCTACTCTAATCTCACAGGACGGGACAGAGCGGCGTTCCTCTCGTCCAGCGCCTACATAATCGGGATGCTCACCAGCACGGTCTTCGCTGTCTACCCGAACGTCCTCCCCGCCGTAGATCCGGCGAACAGCCTGACGATCCAGAACGCCTCGGCCTCCCAGTACGGCATGACGGTCGGCCTCGTGTGGTGGAGCATCGGCATGGTCCTCGCCGCAGTGTATTTCGTCCTCATCTACCGCCTCTTCCGCGGCAAAGTGCGCCTGGAGGACGAGGGCTACTAACGAGCGTCTCCCCGGTCGGAGAGCTTCTCCTCCCGAAAATGGTCAACCTTGGTCAGGTGAATGGGCCCTCTTGTTCGAGTGGCCGCGGTGCCCGCAGCCTAGACTCGTGTACGGCGAGAGAGCGTACGGAGGTGGTGCACATGAATATCCGCACGAGGAGCGACGGATCGGTCGAGGAAACCGGCGTCGAAAGATGGATCTCTCGGGTCGGCTGCGCGCCATAGCCGTCACGACAGCTCTGTACGGTGATGAGGTGTCAGCTCCGACACCGGCTGGCCCTCGCGGCAGCCACACCACCAGTGTGCCTGTTCGTGATCCGCCCTGGGCAACCTAAGTGGGGCAACGGACGAAGAGATCGAACACCTTATGTCCGGTGTCGAGCTCGTGGAGCGCGCCAGCTTCGTCGCCACGCGGGCGGTGAGAGTGGAGACTCTGCCCGAGAACGTTTGGCTGTGGATCGTACAGACAGCCGGGCCAGTTGGTACGGCTACGACCGGATCGATAACGGCGGCGTACCCAGCGCCGATCGGCTCGCGTCCGAACGTCAGCACGTCAAAGTGAGGCCGTCTGGGCCTGGCAACTCTACCCGCTCGGCGAGGAGTGCATGCGTCTGATCACCCGGTTGTGGATGCGCGACGCCCGGGCGTCGCCGATGATCATCTACTACCTGCTTCAGGTTGTCGGCGACATATAATGATGCAGAAGTGCATGTTGGGGACCAAGGAGTGCGCCGAGGACGAACAAGGAAGAGGGTTGAGAATCCTAGAAGCTTTGTGATACGCGAGACCGAGTGTCGCAGTGGCCGAGTTCCTTGTGGATCTCAACGGAGAGAATCTGCGGTGCTCGGCTCTTAGAGCCTGTTTGGTAAGGTTCACCCTCCCCTCACCAGCCGCCTCAGTATCAGGCTGATTATAGCTATCTCGATGAACGCCTCGCTCGTCTGCACCTTCCGCTCGTAGTCCTTGCTCAAA
>Ga0126312_10002038_pt1 | contig 13403 bp, 12 predicted proteins | sample Plot104A_FD_92537 | JGI IMG/M metagenome (GOLD analysis project Ga0126312, IMG submission 92537) | Serpentine soil microbial communities from UC McLaughlin Reserve, CA, USA - Plot104A | ecosystem: Environmental > Terrestrial > Soil > Grasslands | place: USA: UC McLaughlin Reserve, Lake County...
CCAGCGGCACGCGCTCGCGCTTCGGGGGCGGCTCGCCGTGCAGCTCCGGCTTCGCCATGCTCATCGCGACGACGTGCGTCACGGGCAGATCCGTGAGCGCCCCGATCCGGTAGGGAACGTCGCTGCGCAGCCAGCGCGACGTCTGCCCCGGGAGAGTCGAGACGATCACCTCGTCGAACGTTCCCGGCTTGCAGACCTCGACGACGGCCTGGACGGGGTCGCTGTCGCCGATCGTGCCCTCCACCTTCAAGCCCGCGTCGCGCCAGCGCTGCAGCGCCTCGGCCAGGCGCGGCTCGTCCGCGGCGTGATCCGGCGAGGACGCCGGCATCACGAGCGTGAAGTCCACCGGTATGGAGCTACGACCCGCACGCTCGGTGACGGCGGCCAGCAGGTCGTCCGAGACGGCGGTGACGGTGGCGACGACGAGCACGTGCGCAGCCATTTGGCCTCCTGAAGTGGTTCCTGCCGGACAGCTTACGCTTGCGCGAACGGCAGGGCGACGACCTGCGCGCGAACACCGTCGTCCCCGACGACCAGCTCGTCGCCGGGAGCCGCTTCGCGCCGGACGAGCGCCAGGGCGATGCGGCCGTGCTGCGGCGACTCGACGACCGAGCCGAGCCGGCCGACCTCGCGCTCGCCGAGCCGCAGCGGGTCGCCGTGCGCGGCCGGCCCGCTCAGCTTCAGGCCGCGCAGGCTGCGGTTCGGCTTGCCGCGGAAGTAGAGCCGCGCGACGGTCTCCTGCCCCACGTAGCAGCCCTTCTCGAACGAAACGGCGCGCTCGTTGAGGCCCGCCTCCTGCGGGATCACCGTGTCGTCGAGGTCGACGCCGTAGCGCGGGCGGCCGCTCTCGACCCGGCGCACCTCGGCGTCGGCCTCGGTCGCCGGGACCGCGCCCGCCGCCGCGATCAGGGCGGCGATGCGCTCGGTGTCGGCCGCGTCGCACAGGACGTCGACGCCGAGGTCGGTCGCGATCAGCCGCACCGGCGCGCCGGCGATCTCGCCGGCTCGATGGGCGTGCTCCTCCTCCGGCAGATCGCCGGCCATCGCGCGCGCGTCGGGGCCGAGCAGCGAGAGCAGGCCGCGCTCCAGCGTGCGCTTGTGCAGCTCGACGTCGCGGCCGAGCTTGTAGCGGCGGATCATCGCGAACAGGTCTTGGAGCGCGACGCGCTCGCAGTCCAGCAGCAGCTCGTCGCCGGCGTCCAGGATGCGCAGGTCGCCGAGCATCTTGCCCTTGTGGGTGAGGAACGCGGCGTAGCAGCCGGTCCCCGGCGTGAGGCGGTTGACGTCATTGGTCACCTGGCCGTGCAGGAAGTCCTTCGCCTCGGTGCCGGTCAGCGCGAGCTTGCCGCGCTCGGAGCGATCGACGAGGAGCGTGTCGGCCGCGGTCACCATTCGGTTTCATCGTAGAACCGGTGGCTGCGCATCAGCCGCCGCTCGACCTCGCGCTGGAGCTCCTCGACGACGACCATCGAGGGCACTCCGGCGGCGAGCGCGCCGCGCGCGACGGCGCTCTCCTCCACGCCGTCGAGCTCCTCCAGCAGCGCGAGCAGACCGTCCAGTCCCAGCCCGCGGGCGGGGGCGAGGGGATCGGTTGGATCGCGTGAGGGCGGCTGGCCGGCCATGACCGCTAGAGGACCCACTAGATTGCGTTGCACATCATGGCGCTCGCCGAGACCTTCCAGGAGATCGTCGACTCGCTCCCGTCCGACTGGACCGACCTCGAGCTCGACCTGCGCGTCGACGAGTCGCGCTACATCGACGCGTCGACGCTCGTCGTCCAGGTCAACGCGCAGCCGTACTCGCACCACGACTGGCACTGGCGGATCCTGGTCGCGCACCAGTTCGGGCACGCCGCGGCGGCGCCGGCGGTGCACGGGACGCTGCGGCTGCTCGATCAGGCGGGGATCCGCGGCGAGCTCGTGTTGCGCGAGCTCCGCACCGGGCGCGTGGAGACGGTGCAGATGTGGGGCCGCGGCGAGTCCGTGCGCCAGGAGTTCCGCCGCATCCGCGCGCAGTAGTGGCCCGCGTCGTCGCCGTCTTCGACGACCTGCTGCTGGGCTCAAACGTGCTCGGGATGCTGCGCGCGGCGGGCCACGAGGCCTCGCTCGCGGGAGCCGGGGTCGCACAGCTCTCAGCGGACGTGCTCATCGTCGACCTCGGCAGCGCCGGCTTCGACGGCGTCGAGCTGGTCGAGCGGCTGCGCGCGGACGGCGAGCTGGGCTCCGCGCGGACGCTCGGCGTCTACTCGCACGTGCACCACGATGTGCGCCTGCGCGCCGAGGAGGCGGGGTTCGACCTCGTCGTCCCGCGCTCGCGGATGGCGCGGGAGGGGGCGGCGCTGGTGGAGAAGCTCGCTGAGTCGTAGGGGCGCGCGACGTTTACGTCAACGGCTGGCATTGAAGGAGTGAGGGTCTGTCCGGGTGCCCAAAACGTTGAATTTTCCGGCGATTTCGGGCGGCGTTCGACGTTTTGCGTCCTGTAGGCGCAAAACGTTGAACGCCTCGCCGATCGGCCCATATTTTCAACGTTTTGGGGGGCGGCTCAACCCGCCCTCCTTCAATGCCCGCCGTTAAGCCGTAGAGGCCGCGCGCTACGGATTCTCCGACCGCTCGACCAACGTCGTGTCGAACGCCCGCTCCGTATCGAGCTCCGTGTCGAGGATCCCGAACTCCTCGTCCCAGCGCGCCCACTCGCGCAGCGTGCTCGGCCGCAGCGCGCCGAAGGCGGGCGCTCCCTCCGTGAACGCGGGCGCGACGGCGTCGAGCTGCGCCGCCACCGCATCCGTTTCGAGCTCCGGCTCGGCCTCGGTCATTGCGCCGACCGCACTCTCGGGGTCGCGCTGGACCTCGCCGTAGCCGCGCTGGAGCGCGCGGATCGTGGCGCGGACGACCGGCCTGTCCTCCTCGAGCGTCGCCCGCGTCACGCACAGTACGAGCTCCGGATAGCGCGGCGCGCCGAACTCGTCGACGCGGAACTCGCGGATGCCGGGCCGGTGCTCGCGCAGCGCGACGCCCTCCACGTTCCAGAACGCGGTCGCGCCGGCAACGCGGCGCGCCAGCAGCGCCTTGACGGCCTGGAACCCGATCGTGACGGTGCGGACCTTCGACGGGTCGCCGCCGTCGCCGGCGACCACCGAGCGCAGGACCGCCTCGTCGGACGGCAAGCCGGTGACGCCCGCCCGCTCGCCCTCGAGGTCCCGCGGCGACCGGATCGACGGCTGGGCCAGCACGGCCGCGAGCGGGCGCTGGACGAACGCCATGACGCCGACGATGTCGCGCCCCGCCTGGCGGGCGAGCCCGAGGTCGTGGATGTCGAGGATCGCCATGTCGGCGCGGCGCGCCTGCAGCAGCGCCAATGCGTCGGTCGACGCGCCCGGCTTGCGGATCTCCAGTTCCACGCCCTCCGCCTCGTCGTAGCCGCGCGCGGTCGCCATGTAGATCCCGGAGTGCACCGCGTTGGGGGTGAAGTCGAGCAGCAGCGTCGCCTCGGCGCCCGGCCGGTCCTCGCCGGCGGTCGATCCGCAGCCGGCGGCCACCACGCCGAGGGCCAGGAGGAAGGCGAAGCGGAGGCGCACAGAGGTCGATGAGGCTAGCCGCCTAGACTCCGCGCGGATGCGACGCCGGGTCACGTTCTCCCGCAACGTCACGCTCTCCCTGTCGCGCACCTGCGTGTCGCACTGCAAGTACTGCGCGTTCGCTACCCACCGCGCGCACCTGCACGAGCCCGAGGAGGTCGAGCGCCTGCTCGACTCGGCCGCGCGCCGTCACGTCAAGGAGCTCCTCGTGCTCACCGGCGACGAGCCGGGACACCATCCCGGCGTGCGCGAGAAGCTGGCGCGGCTCGGGTTCGCTGACTTCGTCGCCTACGTCGTCTGGTGCTGCGAGCGCGCGCTCGAGCGTGGGCTGCTCCCGCACACGAACCTCGGCGCGCTCGGCCGCGCGGACCTCGCGCGGCTGCGCGAGGTGACGGCGAGCCAGGGGCTGATGCTCGAGTCCCTGCGCCCCGACCTCGTCGCGCACCAGGCGTCGCCGACGAAGGACCCCGCGCTCCGGCTCCGCACGCTGCGGGCGGCGGAGGAGCTGAAGATCCCGTTCACCAGCGGGATCCTGGTCGGCATCGGCGAGAGCGAGGAAGACCGCATGGCGGCCCTCGAGGCGCTCGCCGGCTACTCCAACGTCCAGGAGGTCATCCTCCAGAACTTCGTACCGCACCGCCGCTACTACGGCGCGGAGCCGGCCGAGATCGCGACCGCGGCGGCCGAGTCCTACTGGCGCACGGGGCTGCACGAGGGCCCCGACGTGCCCGCGCCGGAGTGGTCGTCGCCGGTGACGGTCGCGGACATGGAACGGCTCGTAGCGGAGGCGCGGCGCCAGCTGCCCGGCGCCGGGATCCAGGTCCCGCCGAACCTCGCGGACTGGTGGCCGCGGCTGGTCGCGGCGGGCGCGACCGACCTCGGCGGGCTGAGCGCGAACGGCGATCACATCTCGCCCGAGCACCCGTTCCCGTCGCCGCACCAGGTGCGCAAGCAGCTCGCGGCCGACGGCGTCGCGCTGACCGAGCGGCTGTGCGTCTACCCGCGCTTCATCGATCCCGAGTGGCTCGGGCAGGGCGTGCTCGACGTGATCAAGGCGCGCTTCTGGAGCTTCATCCCGCGGCGCGGCTCCGGCCGCACCGACGGGCCGAAGGGAGCGCTGCGGCCGGACACGATCGCGCGGGCGCGCGGCGGCCAGCCGCTGGCGCTGAGCGAGGTCACCGCGCTGTTCGCCGAGACGCGACCCGAGGCGATCGAGGACATGCGCCAGGCTGCCGACGAGCTGCGCGCCGAGCTGGCCGGCGACACCGTCACGTTCGTCGTCAACCGCAACTTGAACGTGTCGAACGTGTGCATCGTCGGCTGCGCCTTCTGCGGGTTCGGGCAGGGCCGCCGCTCGCCCGACGCGTACACGCACGAGCGTGCGGAGTTCGTCGGCCGCATCCGGGCGGCGGTCGAGTACGGCGCGACCGAGCTGTGCGTCCAGTCGGGCATCCACCCCGACTGGACGCTCGAGGACTACGAGAGCTGGCTGCGGCTGGCGAAGGAGACCGCGTCGCAGCTGCACCTGCACGCGTACTCGCCGATGGAGGTCGCGCACATGTGCGACCGCGCCGGCCTGCCGCCGGACGAGGTGTTCGCGCGTCTGCGCGCCGCGGGGCTGGACTCGGTTCCGGGCACGGCCGCCGAGGTGCTTCACGACGGGGTGCGCGAGCGGATCAGCCCCAACAAGCTGCCCGCGGCGCGCTGGGTCGAGATCGTCGAGGCGGCGCACCGCGCCGGCTTGCGCTCGACCGTGACCGTGATGTTCGGCCACATCGAGGAGCCGCACGAGCTGGCCGAGCACATGCGCGTCGTGCGCGCGCTTCAAGAGCGCACCGGCGGCTTCACGGAGTTCGTCCCGCTCTCGTTCATCCCCTTCAACACGCTGCTCGGCCGCACCCACGGGATCGAGGAGATCTCGCGCGAGGAGAACCTCAAGCACACGGCGGCGTTCCGGCTGGCGCTCGGGAAGTCGGTGCCGAGCCTGCAGGCGAGCTGGGTGAAGATGGGCCTCGACGCCGCGACCGAGGCGCTGCGATGGGGCGTCAACGACCTCGGCGGGACGCTGATGGAGGAGTCGATATCCCGCATGGCGGGCTCCTACCACGGCGTGAAGCTCGATCCCGGCGACCTCGTCGGCGCGGCGCATCGCGCGGGCCGGCCGGCGGCCGAGCGGACGACGCTGTACGAGATCCGCCGGCGCTACCCGCTCGCCGCCGCCGCGTAGGTGAGCGGCTTGCGCGCGACCGCCCCGTCACTCGCGGCCGTCGAGGGCCTCGCCGCCGCGGGCGCCGAGCTGCGCGGTCACGGCTACACCTGGGAGCGCGTGTGCGAGCGGACCGGCCTGACCTGGCGGGTCCCGTTCCCGCTCTCGCGGCTCGACGAGGTCGACACGCCGCGCCTCGCGGACGAGTCGCGGCCCCCGGTCGACTGGCTGATCAGGCTGCTGCTGCTCGGCGACGAGATCCCGTCGGAGCGGCTGGACGCGTTCGCCGGCGCCGCGACGCGCGCCGCGCTCGTCCGCGCCGGGCTGCTGCGGGAGCACGGCGCCGCGGTGTCGGCGCAGGCGCTCGTGCTTCCGTGGGAGGACCTGCTGCTCGCGTGCGACTGGCCGTGGTCGGACCTGGAGGCGCGCGTGACCGTTCCCGACCCGTCCAGCGCGTGGACGGCCGAGCACGTTGCGCCGCTTCCCGGCGAGCCGACCGGCACGGCGGTCGACGTCGGCACCGGCTGCGGGATCATCGCCCTGGTCGCGGCGCGCCACTTCGCGCGCGTCCTCGGCTTCGACACGAGCCTGCGCGCGATCGAGTTCGCCCGCTTCAACGCCGCGCTCAACGGCGCCGACGTCGAGTTCGAGACGTGCTCGACCCGGTTCCTCGCCGAGGAGCTCGAGGCCCCCGTCGATCTCGTGGCGTTCGTCCTGCCGGTGCTGTTCCCGCAGTTCTGGCGTCGCTCGGCGGCGGCCCACGTGTCGGAGGTCGATGCGGGCGTCGACGGGACGGAGCTGGCGGTGGGCGTCTATCGCGACCTGCCGCGTTCGCTGACCGCGCACGGTAGGGCGCTGCTCTTCCACCAGGTCGTGCTGGAGCCGGGGCGCGACCTCGCGGCGTGGCTGCGCGACAGCGGGGCGGGCGACGGGCTCGAGGTGCTCGCGAACCTCGTCTACCGGCAGAGCGCCGGCTCCGGGTTTGCGCGCGTCTCGGCGCGCCGCGCCCGGCGCGGATCGCTCCGTGTCGTGCCCGGTCCGGCGGAGCTGTTCGCCGCCCGGCAGTCGCGCGAGGACCTGCTCCGGCGCGTCGCGACGGAGGATCTGCTCGCGCGCGACGGCGGCCAGCTGGGCGACCGGGTGCCGCGCCTCTACGGGTGGCTCGAGGCCGTCACGGTCCGTGCGGTCGGCGACGGCAGGCTGCTGCCGCCGCGGACGACGATCGAGGGCGAGCCGATGGACGAAGCGGCGTGGGCACTCGTGCAGGCGCTCGATGGGAAGGCAACGGTGGCGGAGCTGCTCGAGCGTGGGCATGCCGAGGCGACGATCCGCGCGCTCGCCGCTTCAGGGCTCGCCTACCTGAAGGGTTGAGAGGTGGGCGCGGCGCTCGAGCTGGGGCGGCTGCTGGCGGTGGGCGACGCCGATCCGGTCGCGGTCGCGCGAAAGTCGCTGGCGCGGGCGCGCGACGCCGGCTCGGCGTTCATCGCCGTCACCGAGGAGCGGGCGCTCCGGGAAGCGACCGAGAGCGCCAGGCGGCTGCGTGCGGGCACGCCGCGCGGGCCGCTCGAGGGCGTCCCGATCGCGTGGAAGGACCTGATCGACGTCGAGGGCGTGCCGACGACCGCGGCATCGGCGCTCAGGCGCGACGCGCCGCCGGCGCGCGCGGATGCTCCCGTCGTCGCCAGGCTCGCCGCCGCCGGGATGGTTTGCGTCGGCAAGACGAACCTCACCGAGTTCGCGTACTCGGGGCTGGGCCTCAACCCGCACTTCGGCACGCCGCGCAACCCGCACGACCCGGACCGCATCCCGGGCGGCTCGTCGTCAGGCTCCGCCGTCGCGGTCGCCGCCGGCGTCGTCCCGTGCGCGATCGGCACCGACACCTCCGGCTCGATCCGCGTCCCGGCCGCGTTCTGCCGCATCGTGGGCTTCAAGCCGACCGCCGCGCGGGTCCCGCGGGAGGGAGTGCTCGCGCTGGCGCCGTCGCTCGACAGCGTCGGTCCGCTGACGAGGAGCGTCACCGACGCGATCGCGCTCGACGCGCTGCTCCGCGGGCAGGCGCCGCCGCCCCCTCGGCGCGATCTCGACCTCGCGGCCGGCGGAGAGCCGGTCGCGCCCTCGCAGCTCGCCGCCGCGACCGACATCGCGGCGCGGCTCATCGTGCCCGACGGGGAGTTCGTCGACGGCGCCGAGCCGGGCGTTGCCGAGGCGTTCGCGGCGGCGGTGGACGCGCTCGCCGCGGCCGGCGCCCCGATCGAGCGGCGCCCGCTCCGCGCGCTCGAAGACGCGCGCTCGCTCTTCGAGGCGAACGGAAGCCTCGTCGCGCACGAGGCGTGGCGCGTCCACCGGGCCCTGCTCGACTCGCCCGACGCCGGGCGTCTCGACCGGCGCGTGCTGCGGCGGCTCCGCGACGGACGCGCGCTGCCGCCCGAGGGCCGCGACGTCCTGCTGCGCGAGCGGCCGCGCCTCCAGGCGGCGCTGGAGACCGAGCTCGGCGGCGCGCTCGCGCTGTGGCCGACCGTCCGTCACGGCGCGCCGGAGCTCGCACCGCTCGAGCGCGACGACGAGCTCTTCGCCCGCGTGAACATGACGACGCTCGCGAACACCATGCCCGCCAGCTTCCTCGACATGCCCGGCGTCGCGCTCCCGATCGGCGCGGCGAGCCTGCTGCTGTCCGGCCCGCCCGGCGCGGACGACCGCGTCCTGGCGGCGGCGCTCACGATCGCCGAGCGAGTGCGCTGAGCTACGCGTTGCGCAGCAACAGGTGGGAGTCGCCGAACTCGTGCCAGCGGTAGCCCGACGCGACCGCCGCGGCATAGGAGCGCTCGACCAGCGCGCGCCCGGCGACCGCCTCGAGCAGGAGCAGGTGGCTGGCATCGGGCTCGTGCCAGCCGGTGATCAAGCCGTCTACGGCACGCACGCCCCGCTCCGACGTGATCGTCAGCGACGTCCAGCCGGCGCCCGCGGTCACGGTGCCGTCCGGCGCCGCGACGGTCTCCAGCGCGCGCGTGACCGTCGTGCCGACCGCGATCACGCGCCCGCCGGCCGCGCGGGTCGCGTTCACGCGCGCGGCGGTGCTCTCCGGCACCGCGAAGCGCTCGGGGTAGGGTCGCTCGCCGCGCTCCTGCGAGCTCACGCCGGTGTGGAGCAGGAGCGGCGCGACGTCGAGCCCGGCGATCACGCGCGGGGTGAACGGCCGCCCGGCGCTGGGCATCTCGGCGCTGCCCGGCACCCGGGCGAAGAGCGTCTGGTGGTAGCCGAGCGGCCAGTCGCGCGGCTGGTGGGAGTACCGGATCGGAGCGCCGTGCGCCTCCAGGTAGGGCAGCAGCGGCGCGGGCAGGTCGAGCCGCGCAATCCACAGCCGCCCGGCGGAGAGGTACGGCGCGACCAGCTCGGCGGAGCCGCCGCCCTCGAGCGCGAGCCGGTCGCCGCGGCGGCCGCCGCGGAAGCGCGCGCCGTCGCGCCGCAGCTCCACGATCCAGCGCGATGCCTCGTCGCCGCGGGGCGGCTCGGGCGTCGAGAGGTTCAGCTCCACGACGGCTCCGCCGTCGCGCGTCGCCTTCAGCGCCGCCGGCAGCGTCGCCGACTCGTTCACCACCAGCAGGTCGCCGGGACGCAGGAACCGCGGCAGCTCGCGGAAGCGCGCGTGCACCAGCGGGGCGCCGTCGCGGGCCACCATCAGGCGGACCTGGTCGCGGGCGAGCCCGCGCGCCTCCGGCGGCTCGGCCGCCTCCAGCGCGGGAGGCAGAGCGAAGGCGAGCGCCGTGCTCATGCGCGCGCCCCGGCGGCGAGCGCCGCGGCCGAGTAGCGCCCGCTCGGCAGCTCGCCTTCGATGAGCGCGAGCAGGCCCGGCACGCTCTGCTCCGGAGCCGGCCGGTCGGAGATGTCCTCGCCGGGATAGGCGTCCTGGTGCATGCGCGTGTTCATGTCGCCGGGGTCGACGGCGTAGACGCGCAGCGACGGCTGCTCGGCGGCGAACACCGCGCTGAGCTGCTCGAGCGCGGCCTTCGCCGAGCCGTAGCCGCCCCAGCCCTCGTACGCCTCGACCGCGGCGTCGGACGTCACGTTCACGATCCGCGCCCCCTCGGCGAGCCGCGGCAGCACGGCCTGCATGAGCGCGAGGGGAGCGAGCGCGTTCACGCGGTAGACGTGCTCGAGCTCGTCGAGGGGGTAGCGGGCCAGCGGCGGGAGCGGGGAGGCGCCGAGCGTGGAGGCGTTGTTGACGAGCAGGTCGAGCGGGCCGTCGACCGCGGCGACGAGCGCGTCGCGGTGGAGCGGGTCGGCGACGTCGCCGGCCACGGCCACGACCGCGGTCCGTTCGCGCAGTCCGGCCGCCGCCTCCTCCAGCGCGACGCCGTCGCGCGCGTCGATCACGAGCCGCCAGCCGCGATCGGCGAGGCTGCGGGCGAGCGCGAGGCCGAGTCCGCGCGACGCCCCGGTGACGATGGCGGAGGGCATGCCGGTCACGCTACGTCGTCGTGCGCCCGGTTCCCATCGTCAATTGGACCTAGGACCCGCCGGCAGCCCGCGTCCGTGGCGCTCATCGGCGCTCGCCGAGCCCCTCGCGCACCGCGTACAGCGCCGCCTGCGTACGGTCGCTGAGGCCGAGCTTGCCGAGGACATGCCCGACGTGCGTCTTGACGGTCTTCTCGGCCACGCCGAGCTCCAGCGCGATGCGCTTGTTGGAGCGTCCGCGAGCGATCAGCCGCAGCACGTCGAGCTCGCGCGGTGTGAGCAGCTCGGCCGCGCGCGGGCGGCCGCCCCGCGTCAGCTCCTCGACGACGCGCGTCGCCGTGGCTGGGGAAAGCGGCGACTGGCCGGCGTGGGCGGTCCGGATCGCGCGCACGAGGTCGGCCGGCTCGGTGTCCTTGAGGAGGAAGCCGGCGGCGCCGGCCCGCAGCGCCGCGAACAGGCGATCGTCCTCGCCGAAGCTGGTGAGCACGATGACGCGCGCCGCCGGCGCCCGCTCGCGCAGCTCGCGCAGCGCCGCGACGCCGTCGAGACGCGGCATGGCGAGGTCGAGCAGGACGATGTCGGGCGCGAGCCGCTCGGCCGCGGCGACGGCCTCGGCGCCGTCCGCGGCCTCGGCGACGACCTCGACGTCGTGCTGGAGCTCGAGATAGGTGCGCAGCCCCTGGCGCACCACCGCGTGGTCGTCGGCGATGAGCACGCGGATGATGCCGGTCACGTGGGCACCTCGAGCCGCACCGTCGTGCCCTCGCCGGCGCGCGACGAGATCGCCAGCCGGCCGCCCAGCTCGGCCGCCCGTTCTTCCATCGACGTCAGCCCGAGGCGGCGGCCGCGCACGCCGGGCGCGGCGACGTCGAACCCGCGGCCGTCGTCGGCCACCGACAGCGCCAGCCGCCCGCCGCCGTCCTCCAGGCGCACCTCGATCCGCTCCGCGCCGGCATGGCGCAGCGCGTTCTGGAGCGCTTCCTGCGCGATCCGGAACACCTGTCCCGCCGCCTCGGAGCCGAGCGACGGGGGCGATGCGACGCGCAGCTCGATCGCGCGGCCCGAGACGCGCCGCAGCACCTCGACGTGCTTGCGCAGCACCTGCGCCAGTCCCTCGGCCTCGAGCGACGCCGGCCGCAGCTCGAACACGACCGAGCGCAGCTCCTCCATCGCGCCGCGCGCAAGCGCCTGCACGCGCTCGAGCTGCTCCGCCACCGCGCCGTCGCCGCGCGCGAGCAGCTCGCCGGCCGACTCGGCCGCGAGCACGACCCCGAAAAGCTGCTGCGTGACGGAGTCGTGCAGCTCGCGCGCGAGCCGGTTGCGCTCCTCGACGATGCTGAGCTCGCGGCTGCGCTCGTACAGCCGCGCGTTCTCGATCGCGATCGCCGCGTGCGCGGCGAGCAGCACGATCAGCCGCTCGTCGGCGGCGGAGAACTCCGCCGCGCGCTCCTTCTCGGTCAGGTACAGCGCGCCGATGACGCCGCCGCGCGCGACGATCGGAACGCCCAGGAACGAGCGCATGTCCGGGTGCGCCGACGGCCACCAGCCGCGGAAGCGCCCGTGCGCGTGGATGTCGGGCGTGCGGTACGGCTCCGGCGACTCGAGCATCGCGCCGAGCATCCCGTGCGTGCGCGGGAGCGGCCCCATCGCGGCGATCAGCTCGTCGCTCATCCCCGACGTGATGAAGCGCGCGAACCCGCCCTCGCCGTCCGGGACGCCGAGCGCCGCGTAGCGGGCGCCGCCGAGCGTCCGGGCGGCGTGGACGAGCCGCTGGAGCACCGGCTCGACCTCACGCTCGGCGGCGATCGCGAGCACGACGTCGGAGAGCGTCCGGAACGCGGTCGAGTCGCGCGTATCGGGCATCGCCGGCCTACGTTACGCGCCGCGCGACCTCGAGCAGCGACCGTGCGACGGGCCCGGCGGCCTCCAGCTCGCCGGCCGCGGTCACCCGCAGCGGCGGCCTGGCCGGCCCGCGGCCGAGCTTCCAGCGCAGCCGGTCGAGCGTGCGGAACGGCGCGAGCACGGCCGGCTCGCGCAGCTTCCACACGGCACAGCGCGGCGCGCCCGAGCGGGTCGCGTCGAGGATGCCGTTGACGGCCCGCCGCGCCGCCTCGTTGGCGCCCTCCATCGTCGCGAGGTCGGTGTGCGTGCGCACGAAGTCCGCGGCCAGGAACAGGTTCGGGATCCGCGTGACGGCGTCGGGGCGGTCGGCCCACGAGCCGGCCGTGTTGACCAGCAACGGCTCGAGGTTGGTCGCGCCGGTCGGGTTCGGGAACTGGACCGCGGGGTCGAGGAACCAGGCCAGCACGTTGGCCTTGTCGAGCGAGCCGTCGTCGATGTGGTCGGTGAGCTGTCCCCAGACCTCCGCCCGGATCTCCTCCGGCGTGCAGGCCATCGCGACCTTCCCGGTCCGCCGGCCTGGCCGCTCCCACTCGGAGACGTCGACGGAGAGGATGCCCTCGACGCGGCCGTCGCCCCGTTGCCCGAGGTCCACGTCGGGCCAGAACTGCGCCTGCGAGATCGCCGTCAGCGCCCACTCGGAGTCGATGAAGATCGCGTGGCCGTGCTGCAGCGGCACGTCGCGGTCGAGGTAGAACATGACGCCGTTCATCCAGCGCACCACGAGGCGCGGCAGGAGCGCGAGCCGGGGCTCGGCCGCGCGGAGCTCTGGGGAGAGGAGGAGGCGGAGCCGCTCGACGGGCAACGCCGCGACGTAGTGGTCGGCCCGCACCGGCTCGGCGCCGGCCCCGGTCTGCACGGTCGCTCCCTCGATCCGGCCGTGCCTGCAGTCGATCCCGGCCACTTCGGAGCCGCCGCGCAGCGTGACGCCGAGGCCGCGCAGATGGGTCAGCCACGGGTCGATCCACGCCTCGCTGGTGGGGGCGTCGAGCACGCGGTCGGCACGCCCGCCGATCCGGGTGAGGTCGAAGACGATCTGCGCGAGGATCAGGCCGCCGGTGCGAGCCGAGATCTCGCGCGCCCGCGCCGCGACGAGCGTGCGCGTGAGGCCGTCGGCGAAGAACTTCTGGAAGGCGGGGCTGCGGCGCTCGGCGTCCGTGTAGACCCACCAGCTGAGCTTCTCCCACTGCTGGAGCCGGCGCTCGTCGCACGAGGTGAGCAGCGTCATGAGCCGCTCGACCGCCACGGCGATCTCCTGCGGCGGGATGCCGA
>Ga0126312_10002039_pt1 | contig 13401 bp, 15 predicted proteins | sample Plot104A_FD_92537 | JGI IMG/M metagenome (GOLD analysis project Ga0126312, IMG submission 92537) | Serpentine soil microbial communities from UC McLaughlin Reserve, CA, USA - Plot104A | ecosystem: Environmental > Terrestrial > Soil > Grasslands | place: USA: UC McLaughlin Reserve, Lake County...
CGACCCCGAACGCGCGCAGCCGCTCGAGGAGGTCGTAGCCGTGTGAGGGGGACTCGCGGAGCAGCAGCAGGACGCACGGCCTGAGGAAGTTGCGCGGCATTACCGGCGCGCCGGCGTTAGCGGACATGCCCCGCCCGCTCCTCGAGGCACCGCGCCGCCTCCTCGGGCGACTCGTGGCACCAGCAGTCCTCGTCGCACTCGCCGTGGCCGGCACGCGTCATGTCGGCGAACTCGTCGGCGAACGATTGCCTCCCCAGGCGCTCGCCCTCGTCGGTGAGGCGGTAGCCGCTGCCGGCCGGCTCGAGCAGCCCCTCGGCGGCGAAGCGCTCGAGGTAGCGCTCCAGGGCAGCGGGCGGCACGACGAGGAAGCGCGCGAGCTCGGCGATCGGCGGCGCGTCGGCGATCCCCTCCGAGCGCATCCAGTAGAGCGCCTGCAGCACCTCGTCGCGGACGCGGAGCGCCTCAAGCTCGTCCATCGCCCATCACCTCGCGTGCCAGCGCGCCGATCGCCGCCACGGCCGGCGCGTCCGGCGCGAAGTCGAGCGGCGCTGCGCCCGCGCGCTCGGCGTCGGGCAGGCGCTCGTCATACGGGATCACGCCGGCGAGCGGGATGCCGTGGCGCGCCGCGAACTCGCTCACCGTGGCGCGCTCGCGCTCGTCGCGCACCTTGTTGGCGACGAGCGCCACTCGCTCCAACCCCAGGTCGCGGGCGAGGATCGCCATGCGCCGGCCTGTCTCCAGCGACTTGAACCAGGGCTCGATCACCGCGAGCAGCGCGTCCGCGTAGCGCGCCGTGCCCCGTGAGAGGTGCTCCGGCGACGCCTCGGTGTCGAGGATGCAGACGTCCTCGTCCGCGTCGGAGGCGGCGTCGATGAGCGTGCGGACCGTCGCATGCATGCCGCACAGGCAGCCCGTGCCCGCATGCTGCGGGTGCGCCATCACCAGGAGGGTCACGCCGTCGGGCGCCTGGAGCGCGTGCGACGCGCAGATGTCCGGCAGCGTGGCCGTCAGGTGCACGCCGGCGGCGGTGCGCTCGAGCAGACCGGCGGGCAGCGTCGGCAGGGCGTCGTAGCGCTCCGCCGGAATGCCCAGCGTCAGCGCGAGGTTCGGGTTGGCGTCGCCGTCGATGGCGAGCACGCTGCGGCCCTCGCGCGCGAGCAGCCGCGCCATCGTGCCGGAGATGGACGTCTTGCCGGCGCCGCCCTTCCCAGCGACCGCGATCTTCATGCCAGGTATGAGTCTGCCACGCTGGCGCGGTGTGCGACGACCTGTCGCCGGAGAGGCTCGCAGCCGCATTGCCGGCGCGCGAGCTGCGCAGCTACCCGGCGGTCCTCTCGACGGAGGCCGATGCGCTCGCGTGGGCGCGCACGGGCGCGCCCGCGGGCGCCGTCGTAGTCGCTGACTACCAGGCCTCGCCGCGCGGCCGCGGGGGCCGGCCGTGGCAGGTGATGCCGGGCGTCGGACTCGCGTTCTCGCTGATCCTGCGCCCCCAGCTGGCGCCGGCGCGCGATGGCTGGCTTTACGTCGTCGCCCTCTGCGCGATCGCCGACGTTCTCGGCCCCGACGCCCGGTTCGAGTGGCCGGACGAGGCGCGCGTCGGAGAGCAGCGCGCGGCGGCGGTGGGCGTGCAGGCCGACCTCGGGCCTCCGGGCCCTCCGTGGGCCGTCGTGAGCGTGATCGTGGACGGCGCGCGACCGCCGCGCGCGCCGCTGCTGGGGCGCGTGGTCGAGGCGATCGAGGCGCGCGACCGCAGCCCGGCCGCCGCTCTGCTGAACGACTACAGCGCGCGATGTGCCACGCTCGGGCGAGCCGTCCGCGCGCGGCTCTTGCCGCTCGGCCCGGCCGGGGGCGAGGTGACGGGAACGGCCGTCGCCGTGCTCAAGGACGGAGCCCTGGTGGTCGCGACGGCGGACGCGCGGCGGGTGGCGGTTCCGCCGCACGTCCTGGCCGTTCTCGAGGACGCCGGAGCGCCTGCCGCACCTCCGCCCGGATGAGCCGGCGGGCGCTGTCCAAAGCTTCCGCTGCGGGCGGCGACAGCTCGTCGCTCGGACCGATGCGGACCGGCTCGAGCTCGATCGTCACCACCTGCGCAGGCAGCACGGCGAGAGCCGAGCCGACCTCGAGGACCAGGTCGAGCGTGACGTAGCCCGTCACCGCCTCGGCGATCGCGCGCCCCGCCTCTGCCGCGGTCGCCCGCTCGGCTGCGAACGACCGCAGCTCGAGCGTGCCGGGCGCACGGCCGCGCTGTGCCGCGCCGACCAGGATGAGCGCGTCGGGGCGCAGGTCCTCGAGATCCTGGGCGACCGCCACGGCGCCGTAGTCGAGCTGCGCGACGGCCACGCCCGGGCCAAGCGCCCCGATCCCCTCGACGACGACGCGACCGAAGTCGAGGTCGCCCTGGTAGAGCTGGCCGACGGCGCCGACGAGGACCGTCACGGACGGAGCGCTAGTCGGCGCCGCAGGAGCACGTGTTCACCTCGCGTACGACCGTGGCCGCGCCGGCGTGCACGTGCGTCGTGCAGGGCATGCAGGGATCGAAGCTGCGGACGGCGCGCAGCATGTCGATCGACGTGAAGCGGTCGCCGTCGGAGACGTCCTCCAGGATCGGCGTGTTCATCACCGCCTCCTCGTAGGCCCCGGGCTGGTCCCACGGGTCGCGCGGCGCCGCGTTGATCGTCGAGGGCGTGACGATCTGGTAGTTGACGAGCTTGCCCTCCTCCATCGAGAGGTAGTGAGTCAGGAAGCCGCGCCCGGCGCCCCAGAACCCGATCCCCCGGACCTCCTCCTTCGGGATGCGCCGCTCGAGCTCCTTCGGCGTCGCGGCGGCGACCCGCTGCTCGCCGGAGCGGACCAGCTCGTACGCCTGGAGCAGGCTCTCGAAGCCCACCAGCTGCGAGAGGAGGTAGTGGTACGCGCGCCCGCGGTTGCGCTCGAAGGCATTCCACACCTGCGGCACGCGCCACTCGACCTCGACCTCGTGCCGGAAGCCCTTGGGGATCAGCATCTTGAGGCTGTCGCCCGTGGCCTCGAAGAACCGGCTGGGCGGGTGCTTGCGCGCCATCGCGGTGAGGAACATGCGCGCGTACGCGCCGCCCTCGACGACCTTGCGGTCCCAGCGCGGGGTGCAGGCCCAGGTGTACTTCTCCTTCCAGCTCTTGCCCGTCGGCTTCGGGAGCGTGCGCTTGTTCCAGGGGTGGAACGGGCTGATCGGATTGCCCAGCGGGTCGGTCTCGTAGCGGTGACCGGACCACTCCTCGTAGTAGGAGTGCTCGACGAACTCCTCGATGCCGATGTTGACGTCGGTCAGGCGCGTGGTGACGAGCTCGCCGTCGATCACCACGCCGGGTGTCGACCACCGGCGCTCGCCCCACTCGTTGCAGTGCTCGTACGTGGCGTCGTAGCTGTGCGGGTCGTCCCAGTAGCCGTTGTCGATGAAGTTCATCGGCCTCGCCCCGACCTGCCGGTAGCGCTCGTCGACCTCGTAGTAGAACTCGGCGATGTCGTCCCAGACGTGGAGCATGCGCTGGGCGTAGTCGAAGATGCGGCCCAGCTTCGAGTGGTACTCGTTGAGCGTCTGCAGCGTCACGGTGGTGGAGACGCCGCCCGGGACGATCGTCTGCGGATGCGGGTACTTGCCGTGAAGCAGCGCGAACTTCTCGCGTGCCAGCCGCGTGAACTCGAGTCCCTCCTGGTAGAGCTCGCCGGTCAACGGGTTGAGCGCGCACATCAGGTCCGCCATGGTCCCGAAGTGGTGGCTGTCGGCACCCGGGCAGCGCCACGTCTGGGCCTTCTTCCACGCCTCCGGCTCGACCTGCTTGACGACGGACTCGGAGTAGTCCGGTCCGGCGAGCAGGTACAGGTGGAGTGGGTTGTCGTAGCCCATCTCGGCGGCCTCGCCCATGTTGCGCACGACCGTCCCCAGCGGTGGCGGCGCCAGGCCCATCGCCATCTCGATGGCGTACGCGGACGCATGCGAGTGCACGCCGCCGCAGACGCCGCAGGCGCGCGACGAGATGAAGATCGCGTCGCGCGGATCGCGGCCCATCAGGATCACCTCGTAACCGCGGAACAGCGGCGCCTGCGACCGCGCGTCGAGGTAGCGCCGGCCATCGAGGTCGGCGGTGACGTTGATCGCCAGCGCGCCGGCCACGCGCGTCACCGGATCCATGTTGAGGTCCTTGATGTGCCCGTTGCGCGCCATCAGGCGGCGGATCTCCGCCTCCCGCTCCGCGTCGGTCATGTCGACATCCGGCTTCGTGACGGTCACCGAGTACGGATCCGCGATTCCGCCTCGCAGCCGCGCGACGCCGGATTCGTCGAACTCGACCGGGAGGTTCTTGAAGCACACAGGCGCTACGCCTCGCGCTCGGGCGACTTCGACGCCTCGTGGTCGACGGTCGCCGCCTCCTCCTCACCGCCCGGAAGGCGTCGCTCGCGGCCGGGATCCGTCGCCTCGGTCCATTCGCTGCGCTTTCCCCACTCCGCGGCCGACCGCTTGCCGGTGTCCGTCGATCGGCGGAGCGCGTCGTAGACCTTGTGGCCGGTCTCCCGCAGCGGCCCCGGCTCGTAGCGCTGCCGCGCCCAGCCGCTCGGGGTCTCGCGATGCAGGTCCCATCGCGCCTCCCGGTTGAGGTGCTCGTTCGTGTACATCCGCAGCGGCCGGACGACGTTGCCCAGCACGCGCGAGGCGGTCGACGACAGGCGCGAGCCGGGCGCGACCTTGTAGAAGGGCGTGAACTTGTCGGGGAAGCCGGGCATCGTGCAGCCGATGCATGCGCCGCCCGAGTTCATGCAGCCGCCGAGGTGGTTGACCGCGCCGCGCGACGTGATGTTGCAGTTCACGACCGGCCCCCAGCAGCCGATCTCGACGAGGCACTCGTGGCCCCCGAACTGCTCGGCGTACGTGCCCTCCTCGTAGTACGCGCCGCGGACGCAGTGGCGGTGCACCGTCTCGCCGAAGAGCCAGGCCGGCCGGCCGAGCTCGTCGAACTCGGGCAGCGGTCCGAACCCCTGCAGGAAGTAGAGGATCGCGGCGACGGTCTCGGTGAAGTTGTCGCCGACCGGCGCGCAGCCGGGCACGTTCACGACCGGCACCCCGAAGGCGCTTCGGTAATCCTTTCCGAGGAAGTCCATGAGGCTCATGGCGCCCGTGGGGTTGCCATGGGACGCCGGTATGCCGCCCCAGGTCGCGCACGTGCCGATCGCGATCGCCGCCGCCGCGCCGGGCGCCAGGCGGGCGATCCACTCCTCGACGGTGACCGAGCGCTTGGCGCCGCCCGGTCCCCAGGGCTGCTCGCCCAGCACCGCCCAGTGACCGCCGCTCTCCAGCGCGATCGTCTCCTCGGTGATGGAGCCCTCCAGCACGATGACATACGGCGCGTCCAGCTCACCCGCGAGCGCGATCTCGTGCGCGCGCATGAAGCTCGGTCCCGACTCCATGTTCACCACGGCGCCGTGGAAGACGACGCGCGGCAGCCCGGGGTGCGTCCCGAGCAGCAGGCTCTCGACGCTCGGCGCTTGCGCGCCGGTGACCGACACCGTGCAGCCGTCGCAGCTCATGCCGGAGAACCAGAAGACGTGGACCTTCTCGAGCGGACCGATACGGCTGGCCGGGCCGGCCTTGGCGTGTGGCTCGAGGAGCTGCTCCATCGTCGCGCGGCTGGGCATGCCGAAGTCGCCGACGTCCTCGTGGAACCCCGAAACCGGACCGAGCGCGTCGAGCAGACGTTCGGCGGGGGTCCTCGTCGGCGTGTTCATGGCCATCGTCGGCCTCCTGGAGCCGGTCGCTGTCGACTACATATACCGCTGCGCAGCCGTCCTGCCTACCTCCGCGGCGCGATCTCGGCGCCGGCGCCGCCGCTGCGCGCGAGCGCGTCCTCCAGGCGGCTGGACTGCGGCCCTGGAAAGCGCGCGACGGCGCGCGCGGCCTGCGCCTCGAAGCGCTCGCGCGTCGCCGGGTCGCGCTCAGCGAGCGCCTGCTGCAGGGCGCGGATGAGCGCCTCCATCGCCTCCGGCGGCAACTCGAGCAGCGCGCCCAGCCAGCGCTCGCACAACTCCACGCCGTCCTCGGCCCGGCCCAGCTGGCCGTCGATCCAGGCGCCCGCCTCGGCGCGGCGGGCGGCGTCGTCGGCGTCGGCCAGCCGCGCGGCCTCGTCGCGCAGGATCGGCGGCCACTGCTCCGCAGGAACGGCGTCGAGGATCGCGAGCAGGTCGCCGGGCGCGTCACCCAAGCGATCGAGGAGTGCGGCGGCCTGCGCGCGCACGGGGCCGTGCGCGCCCGACACGCCGAGCGCCTGGCGCGCCGCCACGCGCGCACGGGGAACGTCGCCGGCCCGCTCGTGCGCGAGGGCGAGGTTCGCCTTCACCATCGCATGGTCCTCCGGCCGCACGCTGCGGGGGTGGCAGGCGAGCGCCACGTGCAGCGCCGCAAGCGCGGGCTTCGGACGCCCGGCGGCGAGGTGAGCGAGCCCGAGCGTGTTCGCGGCGGCGGCGAGTCCCGCGCGGTCGCCGGCCGCGTCCGCGAGCCGCATCGCCTCCTCCAGCGTCGTGACCGCGTCCTCGAGCCGGCCCGCCTCCATGAGCGCCGCGCCGAGCTCGCGCGCGGCGGCCGCAGCGAGGCCCGGGGCGAGGTCCGGCCCGAGCAGCGCGCGCGCCCGCCGCAGGCACGCCACGGCAGCGACCGGCGCGCCCCGCTCGCGCTGCACGAGGCCGAGGTTGAACGTCGCCGCCGCCTGCTCGCGCTCGAGCCCGCAGTCGGCAAACAATTCCGCGGCGCGCGCGAAGCGGGCCGCGGCGTCCTCGAGGCGGCGGCTCTGGCGGAGCGCGGCGCCGAGGGCGTTGAGGACCTTGGCGTGCTCGGCCCCGAGGCGCCGCGATCCGAAGATCGCCGCGGCGGTGGCCAGCGCTTCCTGGGCGGCGCCCGGGCGGCCCGCGTCGGTGAGCGCGACGCCGAGGTGGAATTGCGCGGTGGCATGCTGGACCGGGTAGCGATCGCGCGGGTAGCCGCGCAGGCGCCGCTCCAGCTCGGCGATCACCTGCTCGCCCGCGTCCGCCGCGGGTGCCGGGAGGGTCGCCATCGGCAGAATGTACGCTCCGCGACATGGCACGGGTGCTCGTGGCGTGCGTGGGCAACGTGCTGCGCGGGGACGACGGCTTCGGGCCCGCCGTGGCACAGCGCATCGGTCCGCTGCCCGACGGCGCGCGCCTGGTGGAGACGGGCATCGGCGGCGTCGCGCTGCTGCAGGAGCTGCTGGACGGCTGGGACGGCCTCGTCCTGGTCGATGCCGTCGACCGCGGCGCGCGCCCCGGGACGCTCTTCGAGCTGCGGCCGGACGTCGAGGAAGCGGTCCACGTACCCGACGTCCACCTTGCCAACCCGGAGCGGGTGCTCGCGATGGCCAAGACGCTTCGCTGCCTTCCACCGCGCGTCGTGATCGTCGGCTGCCAGCCCGCGCGCGACGACGAGCTCTGCGAGCACCTCTCGCCCGCCGTCGCCGCTGCCGTCGACGCGGCCGTGGGGAGGATTCGGGAGACCGTGTCCGCCTGGATGTAGCGGCCTGGCGCTATATGCGGGCCGCATCTATGCTTGGGCGCCATGGCGTCGCGTCCATGGCTGCTGGGATGGGCGTTGGGCGGCCTCGTAGTGCTCGTGGCCGCGGGACTGCTGCTGGAGCTCATCGCGCGGGGCCGCCGGATCACGCGCCAGGCCCGCGAGATCGAGGCGGCGCTGGAGGGGGCGCACCGCCACACCGGAGCGCTGTACGAGCTGACGCGCGGCAACGCCGCGCTCGAGCGGGCCGTGAGCGCCCTCAGGCGCGCGCGGCCGGGGGCGAGCGCCCGATGAGGCCCGCGCTCGCCATCGCCGGCCCGCTCGTGGGCGCCGCCGTCGCGGGGACCGTGGCCGCGCTGCTGCACCGCACGGCACGCCCCGCGCTCGAGATCCGGCGCTACGGCGACGACGTCCTCGTAGCGGCACTTGGAATCGAGCGCAATCTCGCGGGGCTCGAGGAGCTCGAGCGGACACGCGCTCTGGCCGGCCGGCTCGAGGCAGCGCTGGGGAACGGGCCATGAGCCGCCCGCTGCCCGCCGAGACGTCCGCCGCGTGGCAGGCCACGCTGGGCGCCGGGCTGGTGGTGGCGCTCGTCGTCTGGGCGCTGCTCGAATGGCTCCGGCGCACGGTGCAGGGCGTCGACGACGCGGTGGAGGATGTCTGGACGGCCGGCCAGCGCCTGGCGCGGAACACGCAGACCACGCACCTGCTGCATACGACGAGGCGTCGCGCCGCCGAGCTCGCCGACGAGCTGCGCGCCGCGAAGGAGGCGTGACGATGAGGAAGGCGCTGATCGCGGCGACGATCGGCGAGGTCGTCGTGCTCGTCGGAGTGCTCGCGGGGTACCTGCTCGTCATCGCCAGAGCGCTGCGCCGGGTGTCGCGGACGCTCGGCCAGATCGCCTTCGGCGTCCGCGCCATCGAGCGGCAGACCGAGCCGGTCGGCCCGGCGCTGCGCGAGATCAACGGAGCGCTGGAGCAGGCGACGGCAGCCGTGGGCGGCGAGCCGCCGAGCGGCGGCGCTCCGCGCTAGGACCGGCATGACCATCGCGCCGCAAGCAGTCATCGAGCGGCGCCGGCTCCTTGTCGGGGGCGTCGTCCAGGGCGTCGGCTTCCGGCCGTTCGTGCACGCGCTGGCCGGGCGCGAGCGGCTCGCCGGCTTCGTACGCAACGACGGCGACGGCGTCGTGATCGAGGCGGAGGGCGCGCCGGAGTCACTGGACCGCTTCATGCACGCGCTCGTGGACGAGGCGCCGGCGCTGGCGCGCGTGGACGCCGTGGGCGTGTCCCGGCTGGCGCCCGAACACGCGCGCGGGTTCGCGATCGCAGCCAGCGACGGCCGCGGCGGAGCGGCGCTCGTGCCCCCGGACGTCGCCACGTGCGATGCCTGCCTGTCCGAGCTGCACGACCCGCACGACCGCCGCCATCGCTACCCGTTCATCACGTGCACCCACTGCGGCCCGCGCTTCACGATCGTTCGCCGCGTGCCCTACGACCGGCGGAACACCACGATGGCCGCTTTCCCGCTGTGCGCCGACTGCCGCCGCGAGTACGAGGATCCCGCCGACCGCCGCTTCCACGCCGAGGCGATCGCCTGCCCTGCCTGCGGGCCGCGGCTCAGCATTCCGCTCGCCGAGGCCGTCGGCCAGCTGCGCGACGGCGCGGTGCTGGCGGTCAAGGGCATCGGCGGGTGGCACCTCGCCTGCGATGCCGCCGACGAGGAGGCGGTCACGCGGCTGCGCGCGCGCAAGGACCGCGAGGACAAGCCCTTCGCCGTGATGGCCGCCGAGCCGGCCGACCTCGCGGAGGTCGACCCCGCTGCCGACGCGCTCCTGCGCTCGCCGGCGCGGCCGATCGTGCTGCTTCGCCGGCGGGCCGCCGCGCACGTCGCTCCGGCAGTGGCGCCGGGCACGCCGTGGCTCGGCGTCATGCTCCCGTACACGCCGCTGCACCATCTGCTGCTCGCCGACGTGGAGCGTCCGCTGGTGATGACCAGCGGCAACCGATCGGACGAGCCGATCGTCGTCGGCGACAGCGAAGCGCGCGAGCGTCTGGCGCGCATCGCCGACGCCTTCCTCGGCCACGATCGCCCGATCCACCGCCGCTGCGAGGACTCGGTGCTGCGAGCTCCGCGTACGGGAGGGTTCCCGATCCGCAGGTCGCGGGGCTTCGCGCCGAGCGGACTGGCGCTGCCGATCGGGGCGCCCCGCGCGGTCGTGGCGGTGGGCGCGGAGCTGAAGAGCACGTTCTGCGTCGCCCGCGGCGCCGAGGCGTACCTCTCACCCCACCTCGGCGACCTCGACTCCGAGCCCGCCTATCGCGCGTTCCGCGCCGACCTCGAGCTCTACCTCGCGATGCTGGGCGTGCGGGCGGAGATCGTCGCCCACGACCTCCACCCCGACTACCTGTCCACGCGCTGGGCGCTCGAGCGCGACGCCGAGTGCATCGGCGTGCAGCACCACCACGCCCACGCGGCGGCGTGCCTCGCCGAGCACGGCCGGCGCGGCCCGGCGCTCGCCGTCGTCCTCGACGGCACCGGCTTCGGAACGGACGGCACCCTGTGGGGCGGGGAGGTGCTTCGCTGCGACCTGACCGGCTTCGAGCGGCTCGCGCACCTCGAACCGGTGCCGCTGCCCGGCGGCGACGCGGCGATCCGCCACCCGTGGCGCACCGCGGCCGCGTATCTCGAGCGCGCGGGACGCCCGGTCCCGTGGGAGCGGTGGCGGCTCGTGCGCCAGAGCCTCGGGGTGAACGCGCCCCTGTCGTCCGGCGCCGGCCGTCTGCTCGACGCCGTGGCGGCGCTGCTCGGCCTGCGCGAGGCGATCAGCTACGAGGGACAGGCGGCGATCGAGCTGGAGCACGTCGCGGGCGGCGCGCCGGCAGCGCCGTACTCCTGCCGCATGAGCCGCGGCGTCATCGCGGGCGCCGACCTCGTTCGCGCGGCCCATGACGACCTCGACGCCGGTCGACCGCGGCGGGAGATCGCCGCAGCCGTGCACGAGGGCCTCGCGGCTGCCTTCGCGGCGGCATGCGCGTGGGCGGGCGGCCCGCGGACGGTCGTGCTGAGCGGCGGCTGCCTGCAGAACGTGCGCCTGGCGAGATCGCTGCGGCGGCGCCTCGACGCGGAGGGCTTCACCGTGCTGACCCACGGTTCGGTACCGCCCAACGACGGTGGTATCTCATACGGACAGGCGGCGGTCGCCGCCGCCGCGATCGACGCGCGGAAGGAGTAGCAGCGTCATGTGTCTGGGCATTCCAGGGCAGCTCGTCGAATGGGTCGACCGCGAGCACCACATCGCCAAGGCCGACGTCTCGGGCGTGCGTCGCGCGGTCAACGTCGCGCTGCTCGACGGCGACGACGCGGTCGAGATCGGCGACTGGGTGCTCATCCACGTCGGCTTCGCGATGTCGAAGATCGACGAGGACGAGGCAGGTGCGACGCGCGCGTTCCTCGAGCAGCTCGGAGAGCCGTGGGAGCAGGAGCTCGCCGACCTGCGGACGAGCGCGATCGAATGAGCGCGCTGGCCGCCGCGATCGAGGAGCGGGAGCGCGTGCTCGCGACATTCTTGGAGCGCGAGCAGGACGCGCTCGCGAGCGCGTGCCACGCCATGGCGCGCGCATTCTCGCGCGGCGGCACGCTCCTCGCCTTCGGGACCGGAGCGGCGGCCACCGACGCCGCTCACGTGGCCGTCGAGTTCATGCACCCGGTCATCGTGGGCAAGCGAGCACTTCCCGCGCTCGCGCCGACGAACGACCCGACAGGCGCGGCGCGCGTCGAGCGTCTCGGCGCCGCCGGCGACGTCGCCCTCGCGCTGCTCCACGAGCGGGCGGCACCGGCTGCCGAGCGGTTCCTCGCCGCCGCCCGCGCCCGCGGGATGCTCACGATCGCTTTCGGCCCCGAGAGCGCGCGGCTCACCGCGGACCACGTCTTCGCGGTCCCCAGCCGCGACTCCGTCGTCGTGCAGGAGGTCCAGGAGACCGCGTATCACGTGCTTTGGGAGCTGGTGCACGTGTTCTTCGAGCACCCTGGGCTGCTCGAGGAGGCATGCGTGACGTGCGGCGACGTGGCCGTCGAGGCTTCCGTCGTGGCGGTCACCGGAGCATCCGCCACGGTCGCGCGCGAAGGCGCCCGCGAGGAGGTCGCCACCGAGCTCGTGGGCGAGGTCCGCGTGGGCGACCGGCTGCTGTGCCACGCCGGCGTGGCGCTCGAGCGCATGGACGCCGCGGCTGACGACCCGACGGACTTCCTCTATCCGTTCCTCGGCGCCGGCGAGCCGGACCTCGATGCGGTGCTCGCCGACGTGCGCGCTTCCACCGTCCGCAAGGGGGCGGACACGATCGCGCTGCGGCGTGCCATCGACCTCGACGCCGTGGCGGCGTGCGGCGCGGCGGTCGGGGCGGCGCTGAGCGCCGGCGGCCGGCTCATCGCGTTCGGCAACGGTGGGTCGGCCACGGACGCGCAGGACGCAGCCGCCGACGCGCTGGGCCGCGGCTGGCCGGCGGTGGCGCTCGTCGACGACGCGGCCACGGTGACCGCGGTGGGCAACGACGTCGGCTTCGACAAGGCCTTCGCCCGCCAGCTCATCCCGCTCGCCCGCGCGGGCGACGTGGCGCTGGCGATCTCGACCAGCGGCTCGTCGGCGAACGTCGTCGCCGGCCTGGAGGAGGCCCAGCGCCGCGGGATGCTCACCTGCGCGATCACCGGCTACGACGGGGGCCGGCTCGCGGAGCTGCCGTGGCTGGACCACCTGATCGTGGTCGCGGGCGACTACATCCCGCGGCTGCAGGAGGCGCACGCCACGATCTACCACCTGCTGCTCGACGTGGCGGGCCGGCGATGAGGTTCGTCGACGAGTTTCGCTCCGGTGACCTGGCGCACGGCCTGGCCGCGCGCGTGGCCGCCCTCGCCGAGCCGGGCCGCCACTACAAGATCATGGAGGTGTGCGGCGGGCACACGCACACGATCTACAAGCACGGCATCGAGGATCTGCTTCCGCCCAACGTCGAGCTCGTCCACGGGCCCGGCTGCCCGGTGTGCGTGATCCCGATGGGCCGCCAGGACGACGCGATCGCCATCGCCGAGCGACCGGAGGTGATCTTCACGACGTTCGGCGACATGCTGCGCGTGCCCGCCACGAGCGGCTCGCTGCTCGACGCGAAGGCCCGCGGCGCCGACGTGCGCATGGTCTACTCCCCGCTCGACGCGCTCAAGGTCGCGCGCGAGAACCCCGATCGCGACGTCGTCTTCTTCGCCATCGGCTTCGAGACGACAGCGCCGTCGACGGCGCTCACGCTGCTGCGCGCTCGCGCCGAGGGGATCGCCAACTTCTCGGTGTTCGCCAACCACGTCACGATCATCCCGGCCATCCGGGCGATCCTCGACTCGCCCGACCTGCGGCTCGACGGCTTCCTGGGGCCCGGCCACGTCTCGACGGTGATCGGAACGCGTCCGTATCGGTTCATCGCGCGCGACCACGGCAAGCCGCTCGTCGTCTCGGGCTTCGAGCCGCTCGACATCCTGCAGTCGGTCTACCTCGTCTTACGACAGCTCGCGGAAGGGCGCAGCGAAGTGGAGAACCAGTACACGCGCGTCGTGCGCGAGGAGGGCAACCCCCGCGCGCTGCATGCGATCGCGCAGACGATGGAGCTGCGCACCACGTTCGAGTGGCGCGGCCTGGGCTTCATCTCCCAGAGCGCACTCAAGCTGCGGCGCGAGTTCGCGGCCTGGGATGCCGAGCGGCGCTACGAAGTCCCGGGCATCCGCGTCGCCGACCCGAAGGCATGCCAATGCGGCGAGGTGCTCAAGGGCGTCCTGAAGCCGTGGGAGTGCAAGGTCTTCGGCACGGCGTGCAC
>Ga0126312_10002040_pt1 | contig 13392 bp, 13 predicted proteins | sample Plot104A_FD_92537 | JGI IMG/M metagenome (GOLD analysis project Ga0126312, IMG submission 92537) | Serpentine soil microbial communities from UC McLaughlin Reserve, CA, USA - Plot104A | ecosystem: Environmental > Terrestrial > Soil > Grasslands | place: USA: UC McLaughlin Reserve, Lake County...
CAGCTCGCACACCTTCTCCGTAGAGGGACACCACTACGCCCTGGTGGTGATCACCGGTCTTGAGCCTGGCTCATCCTACGAGTACGGGGTAAGCCTGGACGGCCAGGGGGTATGGCCTGAGGCTGGATACGAATTCCCTTCCCCGGTGACCCGCACGATGAGCGAACGGGAGATCGTGAAGCTCGTCTTCGGCTCGTGCAGGATCTCCGCCCCCCACGAGCCGCCTTATTCTCTGAGCCCCGAGGAGGACGGGCGGGGCCTCGGCGTTGACGCCCTCTACGCTATGGCGATGCGGCTGCGCGAGAGGTCGGCGGAAGAGCTGCCGCAAGCGCTCGTGCTCCTTGGCGACCAGGTCTACGCCCACAAGCCCCCGCACAGCACCCTCGAGTTCATCCGCTCGCGGCGTGATACGAACGAGGCCCCTGGGGAGGAAGTAGCGGACTTCGAGGAGTACGCTCGCCTCTACAAGGACTCGTGGAGCGACCCCGCCATAAGGTGGCTCCTCTCGACAGTTCCGTCGGCCATGATCTTCGACGACCACGAGGTCTCCGACGACTGGAACATCTCGGACGCCTGGCTCGAGGAGACGCGTAACCATCCGTGGTGGAACGACCAGATAATCGGAGCGAACGCCTCCTACTGGGTCTACCAGCACATTGGAAACCTCTCCCCGAGGGAGCTGGAAGCGGACGAGCTCCTCGAACGGGTCCGAAGCTCGGATGAAGCCTGGCCCCTGCTGCGCGAGTTCGCCTACCGCGCCCACAGGACCTCAGACGGTATGCGCTGGAGCTTCTATCGGGACTTCGGCAGGGTGCGCCTGCTCATGATGGACTCCCGCGGTGGACGGGTGCTCGAGGAGGGAAGCCGCTCGATGGTGGATGCCGAGGAGTGGACCTGGATCGAGGACAGAGCAGCAGGGGACTTCGACCACCTCCTCCTTGGCACCTCGCTCCCCGTCTTACTCGGCCCCGCCATGTACCACCTGCAGACCTGGAACGAGGCGGTCTGCGCCGGCGCCTGGGGCAGGCGCGCGTCGGCGTGGGGGAGAGGATCCGGCGTTCCCAGGACCTCGACCAGTGGGCCTCATTCCACAACTCGTTCGTCGCGCTCACGAGCCTGATCCAGCGCGTCGGTACGGGAGAGAAGAGCAATCCTCCGGCCTCCATCATCGTCCTCTCAGGCGACGTGCACCACGGCTACCTTGCCGAGGCGTCGTTACAAGGCGACGGGGTGGAGAGCCGGATCTACCAGGCGGTCTGCTCGCCCCTGCGCAACGCCCTCCCAGGGAAGAAGTCCCGGCTGCAGGACGTCGCCTGGTCGAAGCCGGCCGAGATCGCCGGCCGCCTCCTCTCCAGGCTCGCAGGGATCGAGAGAAGGGAGATGGGCTGGCACCTGACCCACGGCGAACCGTGGTTCTCGAACCACGTCGCGACGCTCGAGCTCGACGGACGGCACGCCAGCATAACGTTCGAAGAGGCCGTTGCCGACGCCTCGGGCGAGCCCGGCCTGCGCGAGTTCTTCGAATACCGTCTTGCCTGAGAAGCGCATGCTTGTACCGGAAATCACGCGCTGCTACGCTTCGGCAATGATCTGACGCAGCCCAACCCGACGCGCACGTCCTCCTCCACGGACGACCTCGTCCCTCATCTGTCGTCCGAAAGGAGAGGAGATCCACCATGCGTGTCCAGCGCTTTGAACGAGCCCACCTGCCGCAGTTGGTAGGCCTCGTCAACCTCCACCTCGCAGCCGTCGTCCCCGGCTGGATGACGACCGGAGCGTTCCTGGCCGAGACTCTGGAACGGAACCACACCGAGTACATAACCGACCCCTGGGTAGAGGAGCGCGCGACGCTGTGCGCCCTCGAAGGACACCGCGTCCTCGCCGCAGCCCACCTGCTGCGCTACGGGGACCGCCCCGAAGTAAGTGCCTCCTATGGAGGGGCCGGTGAGATCGACTGGTTCCTCGCGCTGCCGGCGCGCGACGATGCGGCCTCCGCGGTGCTGTCCGTGGCCCGCGACCACCTGGGCTCGTGGAGGGTGAAGCAGGAGCATAGCTGGGGCGGGGGTATACCCGCCGGACCGCCGCTGCTTGGCATCCCTGACACCTGGCCCCACGTCGCCATCGCCCTCCACACGGCCGGCCACAGGCTCCCAACCAGACCGCACCGCGAAGCTCTCTACGGCGGCAGGCTCGAAGGCGTGCCCGGGCAGGGGGAGCCGCCCATCGCGGGGCTGGCGTTCTCGCGCACGGCCGGTTCCGGCGGCACGCGGTTCGCGGCCGTCCTCGACGGTGAAGAGCTAGGCTACTGCGAGGTGGATCAAGACCTCACCCAGGGAGGAGCCCTGCCGGCGCTGCACGGTTGGGCCGACCTCCGGGAGATAAGGGTGAGAGAGGGTTGGCGCAACCGGGGAATCGGCGGGTGGCTCCTGCAACACGCCGTCTCCTGGCTCCGGCTCTCGGGTTGCGACCGCATCGTCATCAACGTCGTCGAAGACGATGAAACGGCAGGTGCTGGACGTCTGTACAGCCGGTTCGGTTGGGAGGTCCTCGCTAGGGAGATCACAGCCCACAGACAGGAATCAGCGCCGCCCACCACTTGACATCACCGGAGTATACATATATAGTCGACTTCGATTAGACGATAGCGACTATTAGAGGAGTACGATGGCGTCGGAGAGGAGAGTTTCGAACCCGCTAGCGTTAGCGGTGATGGCGCTCCTCTACGAGCGGCCGATGCACCCCTATGAGATGGTCACGGTGATGCGTGAGCGCGGCCAGCACGAGTCGGTGAGGCTCAGGTACAGCTCTCTGTACTCGGTTGTCGAGGCGCTGAGGCGGGAGGCTTGGATCTCTCCGCGCGAGACGGTGCGCGAGGGCAGGCGTCCGGAGCGGACGGTCTACGGGTTGACCGAGGCTGGTCGCGCCGAGTTCCTTGGCTGGCTGCGCGAGCTGTTGAGGGAGCCGGTCAAGGAGTACACGCAGTTCGCCGCTGGGCTCACGTTTCTCGCCGCGCTGCCTCCGTCCGAGGCGCTGGAGCTACTCGAGGAGCGAGCGCGCCTCCTCGAGGGGGAGGTTGGGGAGATAAGATCCCGCCTCGATGCCGTGATGGAGAGTGGCCTGTCCAGGGTCTTCCTCGTCGAGAATGAGCATGAGCTGGTCTTGCGGGAGGCCGAGCTCGAGTGGGTCCGCGGGCTCGTAAGCGAGATAGGGGACGAGACGCTGGGCGGACTGCCAGAGTGGAAGTCCTTCCACAAGGCGTCCGATGCGGTAGAGAAGGAGGAAGGCAATGGCTGAGGAGCTCGAGCTGCCGGGCTGGCTCAAGCTGTTCAACCCTGTGATCATCGCGCTACAGCGCCTCGGAGTGGTCGTCGGTACCATGCGCCTGCTCACGGTTCCTGGCCGCACGAGCGGCAAGCTGCGCACCACACCGGTCTCCCCGCTTACGGTGGAGGGAAAGCGTTACATCGTGGCAGGCCTCGAAGGAGCTGACTGGGTAAAGAACGTGCGAGCGGCGGGGTGGGCGATCCTGGCGCGCGGCCGCAAGCGGGAGCGGGTGGGCCTCGTCGAGCTACCGCCCGAGGAACGAGCCCCCATCCTACGGGCGTTCCCGCGCGAGGTGCCACAAGGAGTCCAGTTCTTCCAGCATCTGTACGGCGTGACGGGTGATCCGGAGGAGTTCGCGGCGCTGGCGCCGCTGTGTCCCGTGTTCCAGGTAGAGGAGGCGGGCGGATGATCTGACGCAAGAAGACCACCGGCGGGTGTTGCAGCACCCTTCCGGTGGTCGGATCCCGAGCCTCGAGATCCCGCGGAGCGAGACCCGTAAACCCGAGACGTACACTCTCAAGGATAGTAGGTCGAAGCTCCGCGGAAGAAAACCATCCAGAAAGGAGCTTCGGCAAATGACTATTCGACCCGAACGTAGCGAGGAGACGGTGAACCTCGCCGACGAGGAGGCCGTACGCGACCTGTACAGGCAGTTGATGGATGGCTGGAATCGGGGGAGCGGCTCGGCCTTCGCCGCGGCGTTCACGGAGGACGGCGACCTCGTAGCCTTTGACGGCACCCACTTCAAGGGACGCCGGGAGATCGAACCCTCCCACCAGGAGCTCTTCGACAGGTGGATGAAGGGGACGCGCCTCGTTGGAGAGGTAAAGGATGTGCGGTTTCTGGGCTCCGACGTGGCCGTGATGCACGCGGTCGGCGGAACCGTTATGCGGGGCAAGTCACGACCTTCACCGGAGCGCGACTCGATCCAGACCCTCGTCGCCACGAGAGAGAGCGGCGAATGGCGCCTCGCCGCGTTCCAGAACACCAGGGTTCGTCCAATAGGCCTCAACGCGGCCTCTTTCCTGGTCTGGACGCTCACGGACCTGCTCTGGAGGTTGTTCGCGCCCAAGCGAAAGGGCAGCGCATGAGCCTCGACAGGAGGAGAACCGTGGCGCGGAAGGCCCTGATCATCGGCGGTGGAATCGCCGGCCCTGTGACCGCTATGGCGCTGCAGCGCGCCGGGATCGAGTCCGTCGTCTACGAGGCCTACGACACCAGCGCTGGCCTCGACGCCGGCGCGTTCCTCACCGTCGCCGTCAACGGCCTTGACGCCCTGCGCACGCTCGACGTCCACGAGCCGGTGCTTGCTGCGGGCTTCCCCACAAGGAACATGGAGTTCTACAGCGGCACCGGCAAGCGCCTAGGTGAGATCCCGATCGGCGGGACGCTGCCCGACGGCACGGTTACCCACACCATCAAGCGTGCCGACCTGTACAGGGTGCTGCACGACGAGGCGGTCGGTCGCGGCATCCCGATCGAGCACAACAGGCGGCTGGTCGACGGCGGGACCATGCCGGACGGAGGCGTCGTCGCCCGCTTCGAAGACGGCACCGAGGCTGCCGGCGATCTGCTCGTAGGCGCGGATGGGATCCACTCGCGCACGCGCAGGATCATCGACCCGTCCGCGCCCGAGCCCCGATACACAGGTCTTGGCAACATCGGTGGGTTCACCCGAGAGGCTTCCGTCAACGCCAGGCAGGGGATCTACGCGATGGTCTTCGGCAAGCGCGCGTTCTTCGGCTACACGGTCAGCCCATCGGGAGAGATCTGGTGGTTCGCCAACCCACCAGAGGCCAGAGAGCCTGACAGAGCGGAGCTGGCGGCCACCACCACCGAGCAGTGGAAAGAGCGGCTGACCTACCTGTTCGCCGACGACGCCACCCCGGCCGTGGAGATCATACGCGCCACCCCGGGCGACCTGGCCGGCACCAACCAATACGACATGCCTTCGGTGCCGACCTGGCACAGGGGACCGGTGGTCATTATCGGCGACGCGGCGCACGCAGCCTCCCCCGCCTCCGGACAGGGCGCCTCCATGGCCATCGAGGACGCCGTCGTGCTCGCCAAGAGCCTGCGCGACCTGCCGGACATCCAGCAGGCTTTCGCCACCTACGAGCGGCTCCGCCGCGGGCGAGTCGAGCGTGTCGTCGCACACGGAGCGCGGTCCAGCAGCGGCAAAGCCGCCGGACCCGTCGCCAGGGTGCTGCGCGACCTCATGCTGCCCGTGTTCCTTAAGCGCGCCGCCGGCAGCGGCGAGAAGTCCCTCGCTTGGATGTACAACCACCACGTAGACTGGGGCGAGAGGATGGCGAGCTGACGCTCACGACCCGAGGGAAGCCTCGATCTCCCGCGCCGCCGCCAACACCGGCTCCGCCAGATGCTCGCCCGGATGTTCCCCGAGACGCGAGACCGGGCCGCTAGCGCACACAGCCGCCCGCAGCTCGCCTCCGGGACCGAAGACCGGCGCGCTCACGCTCGCCACACCGGCCTCGCGCTCGGCGACGCTCTCGGCCCATCCCAGGTCCCGTGCCCTCTCCAGCTCGCTCGCTTCTGTTGCGAAGGAACCTTCCACGTCCTCAGCCCACGCGAGCAGCACCTTGCCGCCCGAGCCCCTTTCTAGCGGCAGCACAGCGCCGACGGGAACCGTGTCCCTCAAGCCCCTGCCGGCCCGCTCGACCGCGGCGACACACACCCGGCGATCCCCCTCCCGCACATAGAGCTGCACGCTCTCCCCTGTCTCGTCCGCCAGCGCCGCGAGCGCAGGCCTCGCCGCATCGATGAGATCCAAGCCCACAGCCCCGTTGCCCCATCCCAGAAGTCGCATCCCCAGAGCGTACCGCCCACCCACCCGCACAACGAGGCGGTGCGCCTCCAGCGCCGAAAGCAGCCGGTAAGCCGTGGGACGCGACAGCCCCGTCCCGCCGACCACCTCAGCCAGAGTCGCAGGGCCACCCTCCGAAAGGAAGGACAGAATCACCACAGCCTTGTCTAGTACCCCTACCCCACTGCCCTTGCCTCCAGCTAGCGTTCCTCCTATACTGTCCATATAACGGTTATTCTGTCTCATATTATGAAACAAAGCAAGGAGAGGGCTTGTCGCTCGAGTGGGACGCAGGTGAGTACGAGGCGGTCTCGGCGCCGCAGACTGGCTGGGGTGCGAGCTTTATCGAGGTCTTCCTGGAGCGGCGGGGCTTGAGGGGTGATGAGGCGGTCGTCGACGCGGGATGTGGGACGGGCAGGGTGACGGAGCTTCTATTGCGGCACCTGCCGGAGGGGAGCGTGCTGGGCGTGGACGCCTCGGGAGCGATGGTGGAGGTAGCGAGGCGGCGGTTCGCGGGGGACCCGCGGGTAAGGATCGAGCAAAGGGACATCCTCGATCTGGAGGTCGATGAGCCTGGAGATGTGATCTTCTCCACCGCCACCTTCCACTGGATAAAGGACCACGAGCGCCTCTTCGACCGTCTCTCGCGCGCGCTGAAGCCGGGAGGCAGGCTGGTGGCCCAATGTGGTGGCAGGGGCAACATCACTCGAACGCTGGCGGTTACGGAGCGGGTCATGAGCGAGGACCGTTTCAGGGAGTTCTTCACCGTTTGGGAAGAGAGTTGGCATTTCCCCGACCCCGAGACGACGAGGGCGCGTCTGGAGTCCGCGGGGTTCGAAGATATCGAGACCTGGCTGCACGACGAGCACGTGGAGTTCGGCTCGGTGGAGGAGCTGGCCCGTTTCCTGAAGACCGTGGTGTTGAGGTCGCACCTTGCGGTCTTGCCCGAGAGCGAGAGGGATCGCTTCGCCGCCGCCGTGGCCGAGCGGCTCGCGCAGGAGGGGCTTCTCGTCGTTGACTACGTCAGGTTGAACATGCTGGCGACGCGGTCGGAGGCGGCGTGAGGTCAGCCGAGGTCGTCGTCATCGGGGCTGGAGTGATCGGGGCGAGCGTCGCGTACCACCTCGCGCTGAGGGGTTGCGGGCCGGTGCTAGTGCTGGAGCGCCACGGCGAGCCGGGACGGGGCAGCACGGGCAGGGCTACGGGCGGGTTTCGCGCCCAGTTCGGCTCGGAGATCAACGTGCGCCTCTCGCTGCTCTCGCGCGAGAAGGTGGGGCGCTTCGAGGAGGAGCTCGGCGTAGACCCAGGCTACCATCCTTGCGGCTACCTCTTCCTCGCTGACGATGAGGTGCAGCTAGAGGCCTTGCGGGAAGCGCAGGAGGTCCAGAGGGCGGCGGGGTTCGAGGAGGCGCGGGTGGTGGCGCCGCTGGAGATAGGGGAGATCAACCCGGCGATCCTGGCCGGTGAGCTGGTAGGCGGGGTCTTCTGTCCTACCGACGGCTTTATAAGACCCACGGAGATCCTGCGCGGCTACGTAGAGGGGGCAGGGCGGCTCGGGGTGAGGTTCGAGTACGGCGTGGAGTGCACGGGCTTCGAGCTGGATGGGGCGGGGCGTATCGCCGCGGTGCGCACGTCGAGCGGCGAGGTGGCCGCCGGGGCGGTTGTGAACGCAGGGGGGGCGTGGGCGGCGCTCGTGGCACGGGGGGCGGGCCTGGATCTCCCGGTTCAGCCGCTGCGCAGGCAGGTGGCCTTCACCCACCCATTCGATGGCTTGCCAGAGGACATGCCGATGACCATCTTCACTGAAGACGGGTTCCACCTCAGGGTCCGCGACGGACGCGTGATGCTCCTGTGGCCGGACGAGCCCGACGTATCTGACCCCTTCGACCAGAGCGTCGAGGACGCGTGGGTCGAGGCGGTCTTCGAGAGGGCGGTATCCCGCGTGCCTTGCCTGTCCAGGACCTCGGTCGACCGCGAGATGTGCAGGGCGGGGCTCTACGAGGTCTCCCCGGACGAACACGCGTTGCTCGGAAGGACGCCGGAGGTGGATAACCTCTACCTCGCCAACGGCTCGTCGGGACATGGGGTGATGCACGCCCCTGCGCTCGGCCAGCTGCTAGCCGAGATAATTGTAGATGGGGTCGCCAGTACGCTGGACGCTCGTGCGCTACGGCCATCCCGGTTCGCCGAGAGCGAGCCCAACCTCGCGCCGACGCTTCTATGAAATACACTGATAGCCTGGAAGGAGGCAACGTGAACCAACCAAGGACGCTCGTAGAGAAGGTGTGGGAACAGCACGTGGCGCGCAGGGCCGAGGAGGAGCCGGATCTCCTCTACGTCGACCTGCACATGGTTCACGAAGTTACCTCGCCGCAAGCATTCGAGGGATTGAGGCTCGCGGGTCGAAAGGTGCGGAGACCCGACCTTACGATCGCGACGATGGATCACAACGTCCCTACGACCGAGATCGGGCTCCCCATTGAAGACAGGGTCTCCGCCAAGCAGATGGAGGCCCTGCGCAGCAATTGCGAGGAGTTCGGCATCAGGCTGCACCCTTGGGGAGCCATCGGGCAGGGCATCGTCCACGTCATCGGCCCCGAGATGGGCCTCACGCAGCCGGGGATGGTGATCGTCTGCGGCGACTCCCACACCGCTACCCACGGCGCCTTCGGAGCATTGGCCTTCGGCATCGGCACGAGCGAGGTCGAGCACGTCCTCGCGACGCAGACCCTCTCGCAGATGAGGCCGAAGACGATGGCCGTCACGGTAGAGGGCGAGCTGCCGGCCGACGTGAGCGCCAAGGACCTCATGCTCGGCATCCTCAACCGCATCGGGACCGGCGGCGGGGTAGGCCACGTTATAGAGTACCGCGGCGAGGCGGTGCGTTCCCTCTCGATGGAGGGGCGCATGACCGTCTGCAACATGTCCATTGAGGGCGGCGCGAGGGCGGGCCTCGTCGCTCCCGACGAGACTACCTACTCGTACCTCGAGGGCAGGGAGTACGCGCCGAAGGGCCAGGACTGGGAGCGAGCGCTCGAGCTCTGGCAGACACTCCCTACCGACGAGGGGGCGACCTTCGACAAGGAAGTGGTCATTCAGGCAGATGACCTGGCCCCCTACGTCTCGTGGGGGACCACGCCGGCGCAGACGGTCCCGCTCGACGGGGAGGTCCCCGAGCCGCAGAACGAGGGCCACGAGCGAGCCCTGAAGTACATGGACCTCACACCAGGGACCAGGATCAGGGAGATCGAGGTAGACACCGTCTTCCTCGGCTCGTGCACCAACGCCCGCATCGAGGACCTGCGCGCCGCAGCCCGCGTCCTCGAAGGCCAAAGGGTCAAAGAGGGCATCAGGGCGCTCGTCGTCCCAGGCTCCATGCGCGTGAAAGCCCAGGCCGAGGAAGAAGGACTCGACGAGGTCTTCACCTCGGCCGGCTTCGAGTGGCGCAACGCGGGCTGCTCCATGTGCCTGGGGATGAACCCCGATATCCTCTCTCCTGGCGAGCGCTGCGCCTCGACCTCGAACCGTAACTTCGAAGGACGTCAGGGCAAGGGCGGTAGGACGCATCTGGTGAGCCCCGTCGTCGCGGCGGCTACAGCCGTCGTGGGCCGCTTCGCCTCGCCCAGCGAGCTCGGCGTCCCCGTGGAGGTGAGATAGGTGGAGCCCGTAAAGCAGGTAGAGGGCAAGGCTCTGCCGCTCGGCTGGAACGACGTGGACACGGACCAGATCGTGCCCAGCGACGCCCTCAAGCGCATCGAGCGTACGGGCTTCGGCCAGTTCCTCTTCTCCGCGTGGCGCGAGGACCCCGACTTCGTGCTGAACAGGCCGGAGCACGAGGACGCGGTAGTGCTGCTCGCCGGACAGAACTTCGGCAGCGGCTCTAGCCGCGAGCACGCGCCGTGGGCCATACAGGACTACGGGTTCGGTGCCGTCATCGCTCCGTCCTTCGCCGACATCTTCAAGAACAACTGCGCGAAGATAGGGCTTCTTGCGGTGGAGCTGCGGGAAGAGGCGGTACAGAAGCTCCTCGACATCGTCCGCGAGGACCCCGAAGCCGAGATCTCCGTAGACCTCGAAGGGCGCGTCGTGAGGGCACCCGACTTCGAGGAGCCCTTCACCTTCGACAACTTCGCCCGCTACCGGCTCCTGAACGGCCTCGACGACATCGGCCACACGCTCACCTACGAGGAAGAGCTGGAAGCGTTCGAGAAGTCACGCCCCGACTATCTGCCCAGGGTGATGTAGCTACGACCCCACACCCTTCGAGGCAAGCAGGCGCGCCCACTCTCTTTCGAGCTCGGCGGCTATCTCGTCGGGGATCGCGACGCCGCCGGTGCGCGCGTCCCAGGGTCCGCCTGCCAGTAGGGAGTCCTCCTTGAGCATGGAGCGCGGTAGTATCTGCTCGGCATCGGGGTCGAGCAGGACGTCGAGGCGGATGGGGACGTAGAGGGCCAGCTTGCCCTTCCTCGCCTCGGCCTCGTCCCAGTGCTCTTGCTGGTAGACCGCGGACGTAGCCCAGCCGGAGGCGAAGACCCCCCGCCGCTCCCCGCTCCCGTGTCCCTGGCGCATCATGAACACGCGGTCCCCAGCGGTTATTCTCCGGTTGCGCCCGCAGCTCCACGCGGTAGCGTAGAAGCCGTGATCCCTGACGTCGTCTATGCAATCGCGCAGGTCTTCCCACTTGTAAGCCTTCTCCGGATTGAAGGTGAGAAGGTAGGTCGGTGTGTTGGCGCGGGTCCCTTGCGGCGAGAAGTCCGGCTCCGTATATCTCTCGACGCCGAGGATGCGGTCGATCTCGTCTTCGAGCTCGGTGAGCGCCTCGGGAGCCGATGGGTCCCCGTGGTAGTGGTCGATGCTCTTGAAGGTTCCGTCATCGTACTCGACCGAGGTCGAGCAACCCGGAGCGTCGGTTACCCCGTACTCTGTGTAGTCACCTTCGAGATAGAGGTAGTTTGCCCTCTCGAAGGCCTCCTGCAGGCGCTGCAACCTTCTCCTGGATATTCTCCAGCGGTAGGTGCCTGCTCTATCGACGTGGGCTTCCCCGAAGTACTCCACCTCTCCCGTCCCGGAGACCGTAACCTTGTAGACGGGGCACGGACCGTAGCAGGGGGTTCGTTGGAGCGTGATCTCCCTGATCTTCGAACTCACCGGCTCGCCCCTATGAAAACTATCCTTTGCCACGGCAACACTCTGACGTTACGATGCGATCAGTTGCTTCGCAAGAAGAAAGGACCGTGGTGCCAGAGATCGCGATCATGATCGAAGGTCAGGACGGACTCGACTGGGGGCGCTGGCAGCGGCTGGCGCGGACTGTCGAGGACTCTGGTTACGCCGGGCTCTTTCGCTCGGATCACTTCACGAACGCGACCGGCCCTGTCCAGGACGCGCTGGAGCTCTGGTCCTCGCTTACGTGGCTGGCGGAGAACACGGAGAGGATAGAGTTCGGCCCGCTGGTCTCGCCTGTTTCGTTCCGACATCCCGTTATCACCGCCTGGACGGCGAGCACCGTGGATAACCTCGCCGGTGGCCGCCTCCGCCTCGGCCTCGGCGCCGGCTGGCAGGAGCGCGAGCACGAGGCCCACGGCTTCGAGCTGCTCGAGACCGACCTCCGGTTCGCCCGCTACGAGGAGGCCCTCGAGGTAGTAACCCTGCTCCTCAGAAGCAAAGAGCCCGTCTCCTTCGACGGCGAGTTCTACCGGCTGCGCGACGCGTTGCTGAAGCCCCGTTCGCCGAGGCCTGGCGGCCCGCCCATAGTCATCGGCGGCAACGGTCCGCGGCGGACGCTCCCCATCGCTGCCCGCTACGCCGACGAGTGGAACGCGGTCTTCGCGACCCCGGAGCGGTTCGTCGAGCTCGACGCTCGCCTGGACGAGCTGCTGCGAGAGGCAGGCAGGCAACCCGAGCAGGTGCGCAGGACGCTTATGACGCGCGCAGTCTTCGGCCGCACCGACGCCGACGTAGAGAGCAAGCTCTCAGGCCGGCCTGCCGGCGAGCTCAGGGAGAACGGCATCATAGTCGGTACCGCCTCGGAGGTCACCGAGCAGCTCGGCCACCTGGACGAGGCAGGCGTGCAGCGGGTGATGCTGCAGTGGCTCGAGACCGACGACGTAGACGGCCTCGAGGCCATGGCCGAGTCGGTCCTTTCATAGCTCTGCGGAGGAGCTGCGCAAGAGATCAGCTAGAGAGAGCTTTCGGATCTGTGGCTCTAAAGCGATAGTCAATGAAGTTGAACCACCTCCCCGTTAGTTGCCTTTAGGCATAGCGCAGTAGGTTTCGAACCACTCGGCACGCGGACCCCAGACGCAGAAACGAGCGCGGGTCCAATATCACTGCACACCGCTATAGAGGCTCCCTGAAACGCAGAGTAATATTGTCGAAAGCATAAGGAGTAGGGAGATGTTGGTGCGGGGCCGTACCTTCGGCGATTGAACAGCACACTAGTAATTAGCTGGGGTAAGCGGTTCGAGTCCGCTCGTCAGGGCTCCTGAATCGGCTTATCCAAGCGCGATACTCAGAATAGAGAAAGCCCTCGGGTACTGACTGGGGGCTTTTTGATACCACCGAGAGGAAGTCTGCAACGATACCTCATTCGTAGTCATCCTCATCTGGTTTCTCTGGCATCTCGTCCCGATACTCTCCGCGTAAGATATTCCTCGAAGTGGGGTGGCTCACCAATAGTGAGGGCCTAGGCTGCCACTAGGCTCTGGACCTTGCTTGGGTCCGCCTTGCGAGCACTAGTAGCCCCCGCCGGCAGCTGGCGAAGCAGACGAGGAACTCCTACCAGCGGCCGGCGAAGCAGACGAAGAACTTCCACCGGCGGGCGAAGCGGAGGAGGAAGCGCTGCTCGTAGCGTTTGGGTTCAGAGTATTAGGGTTGGGAATATTCTGGTTCGGGTTGGGCGAGGCGCTCGAACTCGCGCTCGAGCTGCTGGCGGATCGCGGCATTTGCGATTCGGGGGGGCATGCACCCTCGCCAGCTCCTATGCCGTTGCCGTGGTCAGCCAATTGGGCGGCCTCGGTCGGGGGCAGGCTCCAGATGCCCGTGCCGAAGCCGCTCGAGGCCGACTTCGCCTGATCCTGGGCCTTACGCAGTTCGTCCTCGTGCTTGGTGTTGGGTGGGACTACGTAGACCTGGGCGTATCCGCTCTGCACCATATCCACGTTCATCATCTTGCCGGTTGCCGGATCGTGCACGTAAGCCAGGAGTTGGCCGTACTCGTCGGTGCGCTCCCGGTCGAACTCTAG
>Ga0126312_10002041_pt1 | contig 13392 bp, 13 predicted proteins | sample Plot104A_FD_92537 | JGI IMG/M metagenome (GOLD analysis project Ga0126312, IMG submission 92537) | Serpentine soil microbial communities from UC McLaughlin Reserve, CA, USA - Plot104A | ecosystem: Environmental > Terrestrial > Soil > Grasslands | place: USA: UC McLaughlin Reserve, Lake County...
GAACCGGGTGCAGTGGCATGGCAATTCGAGCGCAAGGGTGTGATCTACGTCGAGAAGCGCGCCGCGACCGAGGACGACCTCATGCTGGCCGCTCTCGACGCGGGCGCGGAGGACATCGTCGACGAGGGCGACACGTGGCGCATCACGACGCCGCCGACCGATCTGCAATCGGTCCGCGGCGCGCTCGAGGCGGCAAAGATCCCGTTCACGAGCGCGGATCTCACGATGCTGCCGTCGCAGATGGTGCCTCTGACGGACGAGGCGATCGCGCGTGGCGTCGTGCGCCTGATCGATGCCCTGGAGGAGCACGACGACGTCCAAGCGGTCTACGCCAACTTCGACATCCCCGACGACGTGCTGCAAGCCGTCGTCGCCTAGACGCGATGGACCTCGACGCAGCTCGCGATTTCTTGCGGAACAACCACCGCGCCGTGATCACGTCGAGGCGCGCGAATGGCGACCCGCAGCTGTCACCGGTGATGTGTGGCATCGATGCCGCCGGACGGATCGTGGTCAGCACCCGCGAGACTGCATTGAAGGTGAAGAACCTGCGTCGTGACCCTCGCGCCTCGCTGTGCGTGCTGAACGACGGCTTCTTCGGGGATTGGATCCAGGTTGACGGGACCGCGGAGATCGTGTCGCTCCCGGAGGCGATGGAACTGCTGATCGACTACTACCGCTCGCTGGCCGGCGAGCATCCCGACTGGGACGACTACCGCGCCGCGATGGAGCGGGAACGGCGCGTGCTCGTGCGGATCGACATCGAGCGGGCCGGACCCGATCGCAGCGGGTAGCCGGTCGCAAGGGATTAGAGTCCCGGCCGCCGCAGCTTGCGACGGCGACCCGAGGAGCAAATGCACGTCGAGATCGCGGTCAACGGACAGGCGCACGAGCACGACGTCGAGCCTCGACTGTTGCTCGTGCAGTACCTGCGCCAGATGGTCGGACTCACGGGCACCAAGGTCGGATGCGACACGTCCTCCTGCGGCGCGTGCACCGTGCTCGTCGACGGGGAATCGGTGAAGTCGTGCACGATGCTCGCGGCGCAGGCGGACGGGTCGGAGGTCACGACGATCGAGGGCCTGGCCCAGGGTGACGAGCTGCATCCGGTCCAGGCCGCGTTCCACGACCAGCACGCGCTCCAGTGCGGGTTCTGCACGGCCGGCATGGTCATGGCCACCGTGTCCTTGCTCGACGAGATCCCGAGCCCGACTGAGCGCGACGTCCGGTTGGGGCTCGAGGGCAACCTTTGCCGTTGCACCGGCTACCACAACATCGTCCAGGCAGTGCTGGCGGCGGCCGGGACCAACGGATGATCCCGGCGCCGTTCGACTACGTGCGGGCGCGCTCGGCCGACGAGGCGATCGCTGCCCTCGCGGAGCACGGGGACGACGCGAAGCTCCTGGCCGGCGGGATGTCGCTGCTCCCGTTGATGAAGTTGCGGCTCGCCACGCCGACGGTGCTCGTCGATGTCGGACGCGTGCGCGAGCTCTCTTACGTGCGCGACGCCGACGACCACCTCGCGGTCGGAGCGCTCACACGACACCGCGACCTCGAGACGAGCGACCTGCTCGCCGCGCACTGCGCGCCGTTGCGGACCGTTGCGTCGGAGGTCGGTGACAACCAGGTGCGCCACCGGGGCACGATCGGCGGGTCGGTCTCCCATGGGGACCCTGCGTCGGACCTTCCCGCGCTGCTCCTCGCGCTCGACGCGACGTTCGTCGTCCAAGGTCCGGGCGGCGAGCGCACCATCGCTGCCGCCGACTTCTTCCACGGGTTCCTCGAGACCGCCCTCGAGCCCGACGAGCTGCTCACCGAGATCCGGGTACCGAAATCGCTCGGCGCGGGGTTCTCGTACCAGAAGTTCCAGCGCCGCGCTCAGGACTGGGCCATCGTGGGCGCCATGGCGGTCCGAAACGGGGGCACGCGGGTCGCGCTCGTGAACATGGGCGGGACTCCGCTGCGCGCGCTGGCGGTGGAGGAGGCGCTCGCCAGGGGAGCGTCGGTGGCGGAAGCCGCCGAGCACGCCGCCGAGGGAACGGAGCCACCCGGCGACATCAACGCAACGCCCGAGTACCGCGAGCACCTCGCACGCGTGCTCGTGCGGCGCGCGCTCGAAGCCGCATCGGCTTGACCCAGCCGGACGTCGCGATCGCCGTGCTCGCGGCTGGGCGCGGGTCGCGCCTCGGCGGCGACGTCCCCAAGCCGCTCGTCGCGCTGCACGGCCGGCCCCTGGTGTCGTGGGCGCTGGACGCCGCCACCACCAGCGGGCTCCGTCCCGTCGTGCTCGTCGTCGGCCACCACGGCGACGCGGTGGCGCGCGTCGCCCCGGAAGGCGTGGTCGTCGTTCGCTCGCACCGGTGGCGACGCGGGATAGCGAGGTCGCTGCGGGCGGCGCTCGAGGCGTTGGAGCCATGGGCGCAGGTTGGAGCGGTCGCAGTCGGCCTCGCCGACCAGCCGCTCGTCGGCCCGGATGCCTACCGCCGGCTGGCCGACGCGTACCGGGAGGGCGCAAGCCTGGCGATGGCGACGTACCAGGGGCAGCGGCGCAACCCGGTGCTCCTGGGTCGCACGATGTGGGCGAACGCGCGGCAACTCGACGGCGACGCAGGGGCGCGCGTGCTGATGGACGCGGGGGCCGTCGAGGTCGACTGCACGGACACGGGCAGCGCGGCCGACGTCGATACGCTCGATGACCTGCGCGAGGCCGAACGGCTGCTGGAGGCGAGATGAAGCTGGAGAACGAGTTCCGCGTCGACGTGCCCGTCGAGGAGGCCTGGCGCGTGTTGCTCGACGTCGAGCGCATCGCGCCGTGCATGCCGGGCGCCCAACTCCAAGAGGTGGAAGGCGACGAGTACCGCGGGATCGTGAAGGTCAAGGTCGGTCCGATCACCGCGCAGTACAAGGGCACAGCGCGCATCACCGAGTCCGACGACACCCACCATCGCGCCGTCATCCGAGCCGAGGGACGCGACACACGTGGTCAAGGAAACGCGTCGGCAACTGCGACGGCTGTCCTCCAGCCTGATGGTGACGGCACCCGTGTCAGCATCGACAGTGACGTCACAATCACCGGCAAGGTCGCCCAGTTCGGACGAGGTGTGATCGCGGACGTGTCCGCCAAGCTCCTCGAACAGTTCGTCGCCTGCCTCGAGCGAGACGTGCTGTCGTCGGGTGGTGACCCGACTGCTTCGAATGAAGTCCCCGAGAGCGGCTCAGCGCGGACGATCGATGCACCCGAAGCCGAGCCCGTGGACCTGTTGCGCACGGCAGGGGCGCCTGTGCTCAAGCGTGTCCTCCCTGTGGCCGCGGCCGCGGCCGTGGTCGTCGTGATCGCCGTCGTGCTGATCCTGCTGCTGCGCTGACCGCGGACGTGCGTATCTGGGCGACGTGGGGTGTCGTTGAGATACGCACGTAGGCGCGAGGGTCCACCACCCGTCTGACCGGCGCCCGTAACCTCGAACCCATGTTCGACGCCGCGGGCCCCGTGCTCGGCATCGATCCCGGCGTGTCGCGCTGTGGCTACGGCGCGGTGGCACGGGGCACGAGCGGATCCCTGGTCACCGAGTCCTTCGGGGTGATCCACACCGATCCCGAGGCCGAGTTGCCGGAGCGCCTCGCGGTCCTGCAACGCGAGCTCGACGAGCTCGTGGGCGAGCTCGGACCGTGCGCGCTCGCCGTCGAGCGCGTGCTCTTCCAGGTCAACACTCGGACGGCCATGTCCGTGGGGCAGGCCAGCGGGCTGGCCCTCGCGGTCGCAGGACGCACGGGCGTGCCCGTGTTCCACTACAGCCCGAACGAGGTGAAGCTGGCCGTGACCGGTGACGGCACCGCGGGCAAGCCGCAGGTGCAGGAGATGGTGGCGCGGTTGCTCAAGCTGGCGCGGCCGCCCCGCCCGGCCGACGCCGCCGACGCGCTCGGGCTCGCGGTGTGCCACCTGGGCTCCGCCGGCCTGCGCACCGCGCTCGCCGCCGAAGGTCCGGCACCCGACGCGCTCACCCGCGCCGTCGGCGCGGCGCTGGCGAAGGAGTCGCGACGATGATCGGATCCGTGCGGGGCGAGGTGCTCGAGCGCTCGGCCACCGGGGAAGTGCTCGTCGAGGTGGGGGGTGTCGGCTACCGCGCGCTCGTCCCGCTGAGCGCGATCCCCACGCTCGAGCCCGGTGCCGCCGCCATGCTGTTCACGCACCTCCATGTGCGCGACGACACCATGGTGCTCTTCGGGTTCCCGACCCGCGACGAGCGCGACACGTTCGAAGTGCTCATCGGGGCGAACGGGGTGGGTCCCAAGCTCGCGCTGGCGATCTTGTCGGTGCACTCGCCGGGCGTGCTCCGACGCGCGCTCGTCGACGACGACCTCGACGCGCTGACGCTCGTGCCGGGGGTGGGGAAGCGCACCGCGCAGCGCCTGATGATCGAGCTCAAGGCGCGCCTCGAGGTGCCGGCGCTCGAGCACGCCGACGCGGCGTCGGCTCGGCCGTCGAGCCGCGCCGAGGTGCGGGCGGCGTTGTCGGGGCTCGGGTACCAGTCCGAAGAGGTGCGCGACGTCCTCGCCCAGCTGCCCGACGACGGATCGGTCGAGGACCTCCTGCGCGACGCCTTGAAGCTGCTGGCGGTCACCCGTGTCTAGGGAAGAGCTGCTCAGCCCGGCGGCCGATCCGATCGAGCGGGCCGAGGAGACGACGCTCCGCCCCCGGCGGCTGGACGAGTTCGTGGGCCAAGAACGCCTGAAGGAGCATCTCGAGATCCTGCTCGCGGCGGCGAGGCAACGTGGGCAGGCAGTCGACCACCTGCTGTTCGCGGGCCCGCCGGGAACTGGCAAGACGTCGCTGGCCGGCATCGTCGCCGCCGAGCTCGGCGTGAGCCTGCGCGTCACCAGCGGGCCGGCGCTCGAGCGCGCCGGCGACCTCGCCGCCATCCTCACCAATCTCGACGACGGGGACGTGCTGTTCATCGACGAGGTCCACCGCCTGCCCCGCGCCGTCGAAGAGGTGCTGTACCCGGCGATGGAGGACTTCCAGCTCGACATCGTCATCGGCAAAGGACCGTCGGCGCGTTCGATCCGGCTCGACCTCCCGCGCTTCACGCTCGCCGGCGCCACGACCCGGACCGGGCTCATCACGGGCCCGCTGCGCGACCGCTTCGGACTCGTCTCCCGCCTCGACTACTACGAGGCCGAGGATCTGGTCACGATCCTCGAGCGCGCCGCCGGCATCCTCGGAGTGCCGCTCGAGTCGGAGGGCGCACGGGAGATCGCCGGCCGAGCCCGCGGCACACCGCGTGTCGCCAACCGTCTCCTCAAGCGTGTGCGCGACTACGCCGAAGTGCGCGGCGACGGCACCGTGAGCGCAGCGACGGCCCGCGCCGCGCTGGCCCTGTTCGAGGTCGACGAGCGCGGCCTCGACAAGGTGGACCGGTCGATTCTCACCGCGCTGTGCGAGACGTTCGCGGGTCAACCGGTCGGCCTCAGCACGCTCGCAGTCGCGGTGACCGAGGAGTCCGAGACCGTGGAAGACGTCTACGAGCCCTTCCTCCTCAAGGAGGGTCTGCTCCAACGAACGCCACGAGGGCGCGTTGCAACCGCGGCCGCGTACGTGCACCTCGGGCTCGACGTCCCCGCCGAGACCGGCGGCGGCCCCAGCCTGTTCGAGCCGTGAGCTTGTCGGCCGCCGCGCCCGACCCTCTGACGGGAACAGGGTTCCGCTAGCATCCATTTTCGGTTCCGGCTCCACCCGGAACCCACACTCGATGCCCGTAGCCCTCCTTTACCTCGGCATTCTCGTCGCCGCGTTCCTGCTGCTGATCGTGCGACCGCAGCGGAGGCAGATGGCCGCGCACCGGGCGCTCGTCGCCAGCTTGCAGGTCGGCGACGAGGTCGTCACGTCCGGTGGGATCTACGGGACCATCCGCGGGATCGACGAGGGCACGGTCGACCTCGAGGTGTCCCCCGGAATCGTGCTGCGCGTCGCGCGGGGCGCGATCGGGCAGCGCGTGGGGCCGGACGTCGAGACCGACGAGATCGGGGGGCCGGACGACGAGGACACCGACGACCGGGGCGAGGGTGGAAGCCAGAGCCCGCGGAGCGAGCCCTGACCGTGCGGAAATACTGGGCCTACCTCATCGGGAGCGTGGCGGTCGTCGTGATCGCGCTGGCCGCGACGGTGATCGTCGGGAACGAGCCCGTCCTCGGCCTCGACCTCCAGGGCGGCATCTCCGTCCGGCTGTTCCCGGCGGGCCGGTTCAGCGACAGCTCGCTCGACACCGCGAAGGACATCATCGACCGACGCGTGAACGGCCTCGGTGTCTCGGATGCCGAGGTCACCCGGGAAGGCGACAACATCGTCATCAACCTTCCGGGAGTCAAGGACCGTGACAAGGCACGGCGCCTGGTCGGACGCACGGCCGAGCTGCGCTTTCGACCCGTCTTGGCCGAGCTCCCACCCACAACGGCTTCGACGCCGCCCGCCGACGATGCGACGAAGGCGGCGATCGCATCGTGCGACTCGACTGCGATCGGGGCATTGCCGTCGATTCCGAGCTCCGACGCAGCCGCCGACAAGGCGGACGCTTGCGTCGTTCTGCCCGGCCGGAAACAGGAGAAGCGGGAGGTGCGATACCTCCTCGGCCCCGCCGCGCTCACCGGGAGGGAGACGTCGGGTGCCAAGTCGCAATTCCTCCAGGGGCAGGGCTACGGCGTCGACCTGTCGCTGAAGGATTCCGGACGGCAGAAGTTCAACCAGCTCGCGCAGGAGTCGTTCCCGAAGCAGCCGCCGCAGAACAGCGTGGCCATCGTGCTCGACGGAGTGGTGCAGTCGGCGCCGCGGTTCAACGAGCCGAACTTTCCCGGCGACGTGACGATCTCCGGGAGCTTCACACAGGGCGAGGCCGATGACCTCGCCAGCGTGCTCAAGTACGGCGCGCTCCCGGTGCGCTTCGACGAGAAGCAGCAAACCGTGCAGAGCGTGTCGCCCACGTTGGGCAGCGACCAGCTCACATCCGGGGTCGCGGCCGGCATCGTGGGCTTGTCGCTCGTCGCGCTCTACATGCTCCTCTTCTACCGGCTCCTCGGCGTGGTCGTGATCCTGGGCATCGGTTTGAGCGCGGTGGTGACGTACGTGCTGGTCGCATACCTCAGCACCTCGGGATTCAACCTCACGTTGACCCTCGCGGGCGTGACGGGGCTCATCGTCTCGGTCGGGGTGACGGTCGACTCGTACGTCGTGTACTTCGAACGCCTCAAAGACGAGGTCCGGACAGGGAAGACTGTGCGCTCCTCGGTCGATCGTGGCTTCAATCGCGCGTTCCGCACGATCCTGGCCGCCGACCTCGTCTCGCTGATCGGCGCCGGCGTCCTGTACGTCCTGGCGTCCGGGTCCGTGAAGGGCTTCGCGTTCTTCCTCGGTCTGTCGACCGTGCTCGACCTCGCCGTCGCCTACTTCTTCATGCACCCGCTCGTCGTCATCCTGTCGAGGCGGCGCGCGCTGGTACGCGTGCCCGTGGTGGGAATCGCGTCGGGTCTTGACGCGAAAGAGGCGACGGCGTGAGCCCGCGCGCCGACGGCCGTCGCCACACGCCGGCCGACTTCTACCACGAGCGGACCAACTTCGATTTCACGGGGCGCTCGTGGAGATGGGCGATCCTCTCGGGCACCGTCATCCTGATCGCGCTCGTCGCGATGTTCACCCGCGGCTTGAATCTCGGCATCGACTTCGAGGGCGGAACATCCTGGCAGGTGCCAGTGAGCGGCAAGTCCGCCTCGGTGAGCGACGTGCGCGACGTCATTCGTCCACTCGGACTGGGGGACGCCAAGGTCCTCGTGCTCGAGGGCGACTCGGGACGCTCGGTGCGGGTCCAGTCGAAGGACATCAACCCCGCCGCCGAAGACAAGGTGACCGACGCGCTCGCCCAATACGGGGGCGTGGAGAGAACAGAGGTGAGCGTCGACACCGTCGGCCCGACGTTCGGCGACCAGGTGCGGAACAACGCCATCAAGGCGCTCGTCGTGTTCTTCTTGGTGGTCGCGGCGTACCTGGCGATCCGGTTCGAATGGAAGATGGCAGGTGCCGCAATCGTCGCCGTCGTCCACGACATCATCGTCACCGTCGGCGTGTACGCGCTGACGGGCTTCGAGGTGACACCGGCGACGGTGGTCGCCTTCCTGACGATCCTCGGCTTCTCGCTCTACGACACGGTCGTCGTGTTCGACAAGGTCAAGGAGAACGAGGCGACGATCGGCACCGTGCGTGGTGACAGCTACTCGAAGATGGTGAACCGCTCGATGAACCAGGTGCTGATGCGATCCCTCAGCACCTCGTTCGTCGCCGTGCTTCCCGTGGCGTCTCTACTGTTCGTCGGGGCTGGGTTGTTCGGTGCGCTTGCGCTGCGTGACTTCGCGCTCGCGCTCTTCGTCGGTCTCATTACGGGCGCGTACTCGTCGATCTTCGTGGCCACGCCGCTCCTCGCCTGGTGGAAGGAGCGCGAGCCGCGCAACCAGGCTTTGCGCGAACGGTCGGCGGCGCAGCTTGCCCGCACTGAAGCCTCCGTCGAGGCGCCGGCCGGAGAGCCCGTACCGGCGCAGGAGCCCGAACCCGAGGCCGAACCAGCCCCGGCCGCGGCGAGTGTGCCGGCCGCGCGGCCGCAGCCGCGTCCGACGTCCCCGCGGCCCACCGGCGGCCCATCGCCGAGCACGCGCGCGCCTCGTCCCCGTCAGCAGCGCCGGCGCAAGCGCAGGTAACGCTCCTCGGCCACAGCCCCGCGCTCACCGCGTTCGCGGGGTCGGCAAGTACCCTTGATGTATGAGTGATACCGAGCCGCGGGTTGAGGTACGACCCGACCGGCGCTCGGTCCTGCCCTGGCGCCGCCACCACGTCGACGTCGAGGTGGCGCCCCTCATCGCCGCCTACCGCGACCGCCATCGCAAGGGCGACACCGCGCTGATCGAGCAGGCGTTCGAGGTCGCCCGGGTCGCGCACGCCGACCAGGTGCGCCGATCCGGGGAGCCGTACATCGCTCACCCGCTCGGGGTGGCGATGATCCTCGCCGATCTCGGGCTCGACGACGTCACGATCGCAGCCGCGCTCCTGCACGACGCCGTCGAGGACACCACCGTCACCGACGAGGACCTGCAGGAGCGATTCGGGCCCGACGTCGCCGCCATCGTCGACGGGGTCACCAAGCTGGACCGGCTCCAGTTCGACTCGAAGGAGGAGCAGCAGGCCGCCACACTCCGCAAGATGCTCGTGGCGATGGCGAAGGACATCCGCGTCCTGCTCATCAAGCTCGCCGATCGTCTCCACAACATGCGCACGATCTCGTCGCTCCCCGAGGCGAAGCAGCAGCGGATCGCACGGGAGACGCTCGACATCTATGCGCCGCTGGCGCACCGGCTGGGCATCGCCGACATGAAATGGCAGCTCGAGGACCTCGCCTTCGACGTGCTGCATCCCAAGCGGTACGCCGAGATCGAGCAGATGGTCTCACTGCGCGCACCCGAACGTGAGGAGTACCTGGAGCAGGTCCTCAAGGAGCTTCGAGTACGTCTCGACGGGTTGCGAATCGACGCCGACGTACGCGGCCGACCGAAGAACTACTGGTCCATCTACGAGAAGATGGTCGTGCAGGGCAAAGAGTTCGACGACGTGCAGGACCTCCTCGGTGTCCGCGTCGTGGTCGACTCCGTGAAGGATTGCTACGCCGCGCTCGGGTCCATCCACGCCATGTGGAAGCCGGTGCAGGGCCGGTTCAAGGACTACATCGCGATGCCGAAGTTCAACCTGTACCAGTCGCTGCATACGACCGTCGTCGGGCCACAAGGCAAGCTCGTCGAGGTGCAGATCCGGACGGAGGAGATGCACCGGCGCGCCGAGTACGGCGTCGCCGCCCACTGGGGCTACAAGGAGAAGGAGTCACCCGCCCAGGACATGGTCTGGCTCGAGCGGATGGTCGACTGGCAGCAGGAGACCTCCGACCCGGGCGAGTTCATGGAGTCGCTGAAGATCGACCTCGAGCAGGACGAGGTGTTCGTCTTCACGCCGAAGGGCAAGGTCATCACGCTCGCCGCAGGCGCAACGCCGGTCGACTTCGCGTACTCCATCCACACCGAGGTCGGTCACCGTTGTATCGGCGCCAAGGTGAACGGCCGTCTCGTCCCCCTGGACTCGACGCTCTCGTCGGGTGACAGCGTTGAAATCTTCACGAGCAAGGTCGAAGGTGCGGGCCCGAGCCGCGACTGGCTGCAGTTCGTGCAGACGCCGAGGGCGCGCAGCAAGATCCGCCAGTGGTTCTCGCGGGAGCGGCGTGAGGACGCGATCGAGACGGGCCGCGACGAGCTCGTGAAGGCGTTCCGAAAGGACGGCCTCCCGGTCCAGAAGCTCGCCCGATCGTCTGCGCTGGCGGACGTCGTCGAGGCGATGAGCTACGCGGACCTCGACGCGCTCTATGCCGCCGTGGGCGAAGGGCACGTGTCACCACGGACGGTCGTGCAGCGTGTCCAGCGCGAGCTGCGCGGCGGCGAGGAGCAGCTGCCCGTCACGGTCGGCCGGCCACCGCGCACGCTGCGGCGACGCACCGTCGGTGTGCACGTCGAAGGCCTCGACGACGTGATGGTGCGGCTCTCCCGGTGCTGCACCCCCGTCCCGGGGGACGAGATCATGGGGTTCGTGACCCGCGGTCGGGGCGTCTCGGTCCACCGCACCGACTGCGCCAACGCGGCCAGTCTGGCGGCGCAGGCACACCGGGTCATCGACGTCGACTGGGATCACGACCAGCCCGCGACGTACGTCGTGTCCGTCGAGGTGGAGGCGCTCGACCGGTCACGCCTGTTGCGTGACGTCGCCCAGGCGCTGGCCGAGCACCACGTGAACATCCTCGCCTGCACGTCGCAGACGTCGAGCGACCGGGTGGCCAAGCTGCGCTTCGACTTCGAGCTCGCCGACCCGAGCCACCTCGAATCGCTCCTCGGCGCCGTGAAGCGGATCGACTCGGTGTACGACGCGTACCGGGTGCTGCCGGGGAAAGCGCGCGCATAAGGACCGCAGCCGGCGGCAAAGGGGCCGGTACGATGCCGCAGTGCCGCAAGACGCCTCGGACGCGTACCGCTCGCCGGTAGGCACACACGACATCGTTGCGCCTGACTCGGCGCGCTGGATCGCGATCGTCGCCGCTTTCGCGGACCGGGCGCGTCGCTTCGGCTACGACCTGATTGTCACCCCGGTGTTCGAGCACGTCGAGGTGTTCAACCGGCTCGGCGAGGCGACCGACGTCGTCAGCAAGGAGATGTACGAGTTCACCGACCGAGGTGACCGGCGCCTCGCGCTGCGACCGGAAGGCACCGCCCCGGTCGTGCGCGCGTATGTGCAGCGCCGGAACCCGGAGCCCTGGAAGGTCTGGTACCTGGCGCCGCTGTTCCGGTACGAGCGCCCGCAGAAGGGCCGTTACCGGCAGCACTGGCAGCTCGGGATCGAGACACTCGGCCTGGACGACCCCGACGTCGACGTTGAGGTCATCGCGTTCGGGCACGGGTTCCTGCGCGAACTCGGGTTGTCGAGCGGAGTCTCGTTGCTGCTCAACTCGATGGGCGACCGTGCGAGCCGCGCCGAGTACGTCGAGGTGCTGCGCGAGTACCTGCTCGCCCACGGAGACACGCTGGGTGCTGAATTTCGCGACCGGGTGGCGGCGAACCCGCTCCGGCTCCTCGACTCCAAGCGGGAGGACTGGCAGGACGTCATCGAGCGGGCCCCGCAGCTCACCGAGCACTTGAGCGACGCGTCGCGTGAGCACTTCGAGCAGGTGCAACGCGGCCTCGACGAGCTCGGTATCCACTACGAGCTGGCGCCCAGGCTCGTCCGCGGCTTCGACTACTACACCAGCACGACGTTCGAGTTCGTGAGCGACGCCCTCGACGCCGCCCAGAACGCGGTCCTCGGCGGCGGACGGTACGACGACCTGGCCCAGGAGATGGGAGGGCGGCCCACGCCTGGCATCGGCTTCGGTATGGGCATCGAGCGCCTCCTCATCGTGGCCGACGTGCTGGACGCGCTCCCGCTGCCCGAGACCCGTCTCGATGCGTTCGTCGTCGACGGACTGAGCCGGGGGCGGGAAGCGCTGGTGCTGGTGCAGGAGCTGCGGGAGGCGGGACTGCGCGTGGACCGCGCCTACGGCGACCGCTCCGTCAAGGCGCAGATGAACGCGGCGAACCGGGCGCGTGCGGCGTTCGCCGTGATGCTGATGCCCGAGGAGTTCAGCCGGGACGAGCTTGCGATCAAGGATCTCGGCACCGGGAAGCAGCTCGAGGTCCCGCGCGAGCAAGTCGTCGGGTGGCTGCGCGCACATTCGGAGTTCAACCGATGATGCGGACGCACCGGTGCGGTGACCTGCGCACCGAGCACATCGACGAGAAGGTCAGCGTGTGCGGCTGGGTGGCGAGCCGTCGTGACCACGGCGGCGTCGTGTTCCTCGATGTGCGCGACGCCGCCGGGATCGTGCAGGTGGTGGTCGACCCGGAGACGGCGGACGGTGCGGACCCGCACCAGTTGCGCGGCGAGTACGTGATCCGGGCCGACGGTGTCGTGCGCCACCGACCGGAGGGAACCGTCAATCCGGATCTGGCCACGGGGGAGATCGAGGTTGCCGCGTCCCGGCTGGAGGTACTCAACCCGGCGGAGCCGTCGCCGATCCCGCTCGAGCGGGTCGAGGCGGACGAGGCGCTCCGCCTCAAGTACCGGTATCTCGACCTGCGGCGCGACCGCATGCAACGCAACCTGCGCATGCGGGCGGTCGTGAACGACGCGATGCGGCGCTCGATGATCGGGCAGCAGTTCGTAGAGATCGAGACGCCGATGCTCATCGCGTCGACCCCGGAAGGGGCGCGCGACTTCGTGGTGCCGTCACGGCTCCAGGCCGGCTCGTTCTACGCCCTGCCACAGAGCCCGCAGCTGTTCAAGCAGCTGCTGATGGTCGGAGGCTTCGACCGGTACTTCCAGATCGCCCGGTGCCTGCGCGACGAGGACCCGCGCGCCGACCGCCAGTTCGAGTTCATGCAGTACGACATGGAGATGAGCTTCGCCGACGCCGACGACGTGATAGGCGTCGTCACGGAGGCGGTGCAGACCGCGGTCGAAGCGGTACGGGACGAGCGTGCGCCGGCGTTCCGGCGCATGACGTGGCAGGAGTCGATGGACCGGTTCGGGGTCGACAAGCCCGACACGCGCTTCGGTCTCGAGCTCGTCGACGTGAGCGAGTGCTTCGAAGCGACCGAGTTCCGCGCCTTCCAGACCGAGGTGGTGAAGGGAATCCGGGTGGCGGGGGAGGGCCCGATGGGGCGCGGTCGCCTCGACGCGCTCATCGACCGCGCCAAGCAGCTGGGCGCGGACGGGCTGGTGTGGATGCGAGTGCA
>Ga0126312_10002042_pt1 | contig 13389 bp, 10 predicted proteins | sample Plot104A_FD_92537 | JGI IMG/M metagenome (GOLD analysis project Ga0126312, IMG submission 92537) | Serpentine soil microbial communities from UC McLaughlin Reserve, CA, USA - Plot104A | ecosystem: Environmental > Terrestrial > Soil > Grasslands | place: USA: UC McLaughlin Reserve, Lake County...
ACTCCGACCGCGAGGCCGATCAAGAGCACGAGCGCGATGATGGTCTCCGTCTCCACGGGCAGGAGCTGAGTCGGAAGCGCCAGCAGCCCGATAGTCGCGAGAACAGCCGACAGGGCGAGCAGCAGCGGTATGCCGGCCGCCACGAGCGCGCCGAAAGCGACGATCAGGATCGCCAGCGTGAGCGGGATCGAGAGGAAACCGGCCCGCTGCAGGTCGCTGACGAACATTTCCTCGAACTCCTTCTCGGAGCTCGCGTCTCCGAACTGCTCGACGACGAACGCCGGATGCGCTGCCTGCGCAGCCTTGACCGTGTCGAGGACCGGCTGGACCCTGTCGAGCGCGTCGTCCGGGTCCCCGGCGATCTGAAAGTCGATGAGCGCGGAATGGCGGTCCTGCGAAATGAGGCCGAAGTTCTCCTCCTCGAGCGGCGAGCGAAGAGCCGTGACAGCCTTCTCCGTCTTCAGACGTCGCACGACATCGGCGATCGTCGCCCTGAACTGCGGTGCGCGTGCGTCGAGCGTCGACGACTGGACGAGCACGCGCTCGCCGGCCGGCTGCTCGTACTCCCTGTCCAGGATCTTCGCCATGCGCCCGGACTCACCCGCGCCGGCGTCCGCAGGATCGAGCTCCTTCATTCCGACGCGGAAGCTTCCGAGGTAGAAGGCGAGCGCAACGACGGCGAACCACCCGAAGATCGCGATCTTGCGATGGCGCGCGCTCCAGCGGCCCATACGGGCCGCGAGATTTCGAGACTGGTTCATTGGAAGCCTCCCTCCCGGTTGCGGGAGTTCCACTCTCGCAGGGATCTTTGGACCCGTCCAGACCGCCCGCCCGCGGAGTCGGCCGCTTTGAGGGCAGATGGAGCGTTTAACACACGATTAAGCCGAAATCGGCGGTGCACCGTCAGCTCCCTCTTTTGGGCACCGTGATGACGCGATCTGCCTTTTTAAGGCCCCCGACGGAGGCTGGGACTCCAAAGGGGGCCGGCGGGGAGAGGCTGGCGGCAGGATCACGGCGCTGATCTGTGCCGCTTCCGCGCCCGTCAATATCCTCATTTGCAGGGAAAACGCGCGACTCAGACAGCTTCCCTTTTGGGCGCAACTCGGAGTCGACAGCCGCCGCCAGGCTGACATGGCTACGGCCGCACTCCGGGGGGGCTACCGCGACGCCAACGAGCATCGGTGAGCCGAGGCGAGCCACTGCGAAGAATGCCGAGACCTGTTCGCGTTCGAACAGATGTATGGCGAGATCCGGCCTAACTAGCCGAGCCCTAGGCCAAGATTCCTGGGTGCCCGCCTGGGCCGCCGTCGCGATCACGCTCGGGGCGTCGTTCATCGCCGTAATGGGGACGCTTGTCGCAACTCGGATTCAGCTCCGGCATTCGAGACGTGCCCTTGAGGACGTCGAGCGCGCGCGATGGCGTGAGAGGGGAGCTGAGGTTGTCGCGCCGCTGAAGTCACTCATCGACGACGCCGAACCGCTACGCCTCGGCCTCGCCCACGAGGAGTGGAAGGAACGATTGGACGGTCTCTGGGAGCGGTGGGCTCTGCTCAGGCACGAGCTCACGATTTTCGCCGCAGCTCATCCCTCGCCTGAAATTGGGAAGACGGTTATCGAGATTACGATGGCTGTGCCCATGGCACTGGCCGATGCAGGCTGGTTCCTCGGCAGCTTCGTCGGCCGGCAAGTCCGAGCCCACGGTTTCGACGAAGCGCAGGCTGGCGCACAGAGCAGTCACCAGCGGGCCATGGAGCTTGCAGACGAGCTGTTCGAAGAGATCCGAGCATTCGGAAGTGGGGGCGTATCGGCAACACCATCGCCACAAGGAAGTAGACCGGTCCTGACGGTACGCCGACGCGGTGGGGACATTTTTCGAGTTTGGGGCCGCAGTAAGTAGCGGCTTCCAGGTCCGCAGCCCGCCGTAAGCCTTCGCGACTTCATTCAGAATTTCGCTGGAACGCGGCGCGGGTCTGGGTCCGACTAGCTCCCATCCCCTAGACCTGATCACCAGTCGAATTACGGCCGAGTACTAGGAGTGCCAAGGGGCCGGCGGGGTCGCGCCGAGAATGCCGCCTGATCGCCCATCTGCTGTTTGAGCTCGAAGCCGAGCACGTCGCGGTAGAAGCGGATCGCGCGGTCGACGCCGGAGACCTTCAGGTGGACATGGCCGATGTCCGTACGGGGATCGATGGTCTCGCTCACTTGTGGACAACGCTAGCCGTTCTCCTCCGTATGGTCTGGGGCATGGTCGAAGCGACCTTCCGCCCGCGCGGCCCGTTCTCGCTGCGCGAATCAGCGGTGCATGCCGGCGACGCGACCCGCCGGTTCGACGGGCGTATCCTGGTGGGGCTCTTCCAGGTCGAGGACGGCGTGGCGCGGGCTGCTGCCTGGCAGCAGTCAGACGGCCGAGTCGAGCTCCGCTCGACGAGCGAAGAAGCGCTCGAGCAGCTGCGCTTCGTCCTTCCACTCGACGCGGACCACTCAGAGTTTCTGCGGCAGTTCGCCGACGATCCGCTACTCGGTCGGACGATTCGGGTGCTCCGCGGGAAGCGACAGCTTCGTGTCGGGACGGTGACGCAGGCGCTCATCCGCGCGGTGTGCGGTCAGCTGATCCCCTCCCGCGAGGCGAGGAGGGTCGAGCGTGCGCTGATCCGGTCGACCTGCGAGTCGGACGGCGTCTTCTACGTCCCGCCGACACCGGCCTGCTTCGCCGGAGCCGCCCCGACGCAGCTCCAGCGCTTCGACCTGACCATGCGGAAAGCTTCGACGATCGTCCGCACCTGTCGGACGATCGACCTGGAGCGGCTACGCGAAGTCTCGCCGGCGGGCGTCGCTCAGCGCCTCGAGCGAGAGCGCGGCCTCGGGCCGTGGTCGGTCGGTGTCATCGGGCTCCAGGGCCTCGGCTGCTACGAGCTCGGGCTCGTGGGCGATCTCGGGCTGATCAAGCTGTGCACGGCCCTGCTCGGTCGACCCGCGGAGCCGGAGGACACAGAGGAGCTGCTCGAGCCCTACGGCGAGTGGCAGGGCCTCGCGAGCGTCTACCTACTCGCCGGCGGTGCCCGCGGGCTGCTTCCGGTCCGGTACGACCCTGATCTGATCGCCGCCTAGACTCAGCCCATGGCCGTCGACGAGCGCCGCATCGCGATCCTCGGCGCGGGCCAGATTGGCGAGGCGCTGCTCACCGGGCTGCTCAGCACCGGCTGGCGGAAGCCTGACGAGATCGTCGTCACCGTCCGGCGCGAGGAGCGGGCCAAGGATCTGGCGGACCGCCACGGCGTCCGCGCCACCACCTCGAACCCCGAGGCCGTGAACGGCGCCGCGATGATCGTCATCGCGGTCAAGCCGCAGGACTTCGAGACGCTGCTGGGAGAGATCGGCGGGATCCTCTCGCCCGAGCAGACGGTGCTCTCCATCGCCGCCGCTGTCCCGACAACCGCAATCGAGGAGCACATCACAGCGGGGGTACCCGTCTTGCGGGCGATGCCGAACACGCCGGCGACTGTTCACGAAGGGGTTGCCGGGCTCTGCGCCGGAGCGCACGCGGGCGACGAGCACCTGGCACTCGCGGAGGACGTCCTCCTGCACGTCGGCCGTGTGGTGCGCGTGCCGGAGCGCTACATGGACGCGGTCACGGCCGTGTCCGGTTCGGGCCCCGCGTACTTCGCGCTGCTCGCGGAGGCGATGATCGAGGCAGGCATCCTGCTTGGGCTTTCGCGCGAGGACACGACCGAGCTCGTCGTCCAGACCATGCTCGGGACGGCAAAGCTTTTGCGCGACGAGAAGATGCATCCCGTCGAGCTCCGCGAGATGGTCACCTCGCCGGGCGGAACGACGATCCGCGCGATCCGCGAGCTCGAGCAGGCCGGCGTCCGGGCGGCGTTCCTGAACGCGATTCAGGCAGCCATGGACCGCGGCCGCGAGCTCGCCGCCGGCGAGCCCTAGTTTTGGAGCTGGAGCTCCGAGTCTCAACGAGCGCCGACGCCGCCCGCCGCGGCGCGGCTGAGCTGCTCGCGGCGGCTGCGGGGCGCGGCGGGCACATCGCGGTTTCCGGCGGCTCGACGCCGGGCCCAGCCTACGAGGTGACGGCGACCCTCGAGCCGGACTGGAGCCGAAGCGAGCTCTGGTTCGCCGACGAGCGCTGCGTCGAACCGCTCGACGAGCGCTCGAACTACCGGCTCGTGCGCGAGCGGCTCCTCGAGCGGCTCGAGGGCGGGCCGGCGGTCGAGCACCGGATTCGCGGCGAGCTCGCCGCCGAGCGCGCGGCCGACGAGTACGAGCGCGAGTTGCAAGGTGTCGTCCTTGACCTCGTCCTGCTCGGGATTGGCGCAGACGGGCACACCGCGTCGCTGTTCCCGAACGATCCGGTCCTGCGGGAGGAGAGTCGCCGCGCCGTTGCCGTACGCCGGCCAGATGTCGACCGGATAACGCTGACGCTGCCCGTCCTGCGGGGCGCGGGCACGGTGATCTTCCTCGCCGTTGGCGCGGAAAAGGCCGACGCCGTTCGCCGCGCATTCGCCGAGCCTCCGAGCCCCGCAACGCCGGCCAGCCTCGTCCGTTCGAGCAGCGGAATCACATATGCGTTCCTCGATCGAGAGGCCGCCGGTGCGGTAGAGAACTAGACAGTTGTTGCCCGTGGCGTATATATAGCTCCGGTGAGCACCACGCCTGTGCCCGATCCGGCCCCCATTCCAGCCGTCCTGACGATCGATCGCCCCGAGCAGCTGAAGGCGCTCGGGCATCCGCTTCGCCTGCGCGTTCTCGAGGCCTTGGGCGAGACTGAGGCTCCGATGTCGAACCGGGAGCTGGCGCAGAAGCTCGGCGTCGATCCCGGCCATTTGCACTTCCACGTCCGCATGCTGTTGAAGGCGGGGCTCATTCAGCAGGTCGCCTCCGCCAAGGGACGAGAGAAGCCGTACCGGGTGGCGGCGAAGACGCTGAAAGTGGCGCCCGAGCTCGTCTCGGCGGGCGCATCGGACCTGCAGGCGACAGTCGTTGAGGACGTCCAGCAGGGCTGGAACGCGTACGGGGAGAAAGGCCAGTTCCGGTTCGTGCGGATCAACGTCCGCATCTCGCCCGAGAGGGCGCTCGAGGTGCTCTCCGACCTCGTCCCGACCTTCGAGCGGCTCGAGGACCAGGACGAGGACGTGCTGACGATCACGGCGATCATGCACCCGCGCGCGCCCGAAGCGGACGAGCAGACCTAACGAGGAAGCAGCGGCGAGGCGAGGTCGGCGGCCATCTGGCGCCGTTCGGCCAACGACTGCAGCACGATCACGGTGTCGGCGACCGGGATGTCCTCCAGATACTCGTCCCGCTGCTCGAACGACTCGAGGACGCTTTCCACGGCATAGGTGTAGCCGAGCGTGTCCTCGGCGGACAGAGTCGCGAGCGCGTTGGCGACGTCGTGCGGGAAGTCGTCCCGCTCGCGGAGTGAGTCCGCGACCGGGCGGGCTTCCTCGTCGCGTCCGAGCGTGAGCAGCGCGAGGGCGGCGGCGTAGCGGCCGATCGGGCTGTCGGCGTCAGCAGCCCCTTCCTCGAGCGCCCACATTGCCTCCTGCTCGGCGCCGTTCCAATCGCCGGCGAGGATCCGCGCCTTCAGGGCGGCGATCGGCCGGCCCCAGCTGCCGGGCGGCGCGTACTCGTAGCTCTCCCGGTAGCTGCGGACGGCGCGGTCGAGCCACTCGGCCGCCTCGTGGCGGCGGCCGAGCATCAGCAGCGCCAGCCCTGTGCCGCCGGCGGCGTTGCCGAGACGGGTCAGCTGCCGCTGGCGCGCGTCCGGCTCGTCGGGCAGGCGAGCGGACCCTTCGCGATAACGCGCCTCCTCCCGCTCGAGATGGGCGGTCCAGTCCTCGGCCACCTGAGTATTGTCACTGGTGATGGCACGCGAGCTTCGTGAAGTCGTCTACGTCGACGGCGTGCGCACTGCCTTCGGCCGCGCCGGCCCGAAGGGATTCTTTTGGCGGACGCGGGCGGACGACATGGCCGTCAAGGTCGTCCGGGAGCTGCTCAGGCGCAACCCCGGCCTGCCGCCCGAGCGGATCGGCGACGTGATCATGGCCGCAACGGCGCAGGTCGGCGATCAGGGGCTCACGCTCGGCCGCGATGTCGCGCTCCTGGCGGGCATCCCCGAGAGCGTCCCGGGCTTCGCGCTCGACCGGATGTGCGCCGGAGCGTTGACGGCGGTGACCTCAGGCGCGGGAGAGATCGCGATGGGCGCGGCCGACGTAGTCGTCTCCGGCGGTGTAGAGCACATGGGGCACCACCCGATGGGCGCCGAGGTGGACTTCAACCCTCGGTTCGTCGCCGAGCGGCTCGTCGACGACTCCGCCGTCTCGATGGGGTCGACCGCCGAGAACCTCCACGACCGCTTTCCGCAGATCACGAAGGACGACGCCGACCGGTTCGCGGTGCAGTCCCAGAGTCGGGCCGCTGCTGCCTGGCACGACGGCGTGATGCGGGCGACCGTCGTCCCGATGAGCGTCTTCACGGACGACGGTTGGACGCTGGCCGACCGGGATCAGTTCCTGCGCCCCGAGACGTCGCTGGAAGGACTCGCCGAGCTGCCGACGCCGTTCCGGGCCGGCGGGCGGGTGACGGCGGGGAACTCCGCCGGGCTGACCGATGGAGCGACCGCGGCCGTGCTGACCTCGGAGTCGGCGGCGGGCGAGCTCGGCATGGAGCCGAAGATGCGGATGGTCGGGTTCGCCTTCGCGGGCGTGGAGCCGGAGCTGATGGGCATCGGGCCGATCCCGGCCACCAAGCGCGTGCTCGAGCAGGCGGGGTTGACCATGGACGACATCGATCTGATCGAGCTAAATGAGCCGTTTGCGGTGCAAGTGCTGACGTGGTGCGAGGGGATGGGCGTCGCGCCGGACGATCCGCGGCTGAACCCGTACGGCGGCGCGATCGCGTGCGGGCATCCGCTCGCGGCGACCGGCGTCCGGCTGATGGCGCAGCTGGCCTACGGCTTCGGCGAACGCCCGCACGCGCGCTACGGCCTGACCGCGCTCTGCATCGGGATGGGCATGGGCGCGGCGGTGGTCTGGGAGAGCCTGCTTGGAGACTGAGTTCAAGCTCGCGCGGGTCGCGACCGAGAGCGGACCGCTCGCCCTGGTGACGATCGACAACGGCGAGGACTACACGAAGCCGACCGTGCTCGGGCGCTCGGCGCTCGAGTCGCTGGCACGCCTGCTCGACGAGCTCGAGAGCGGCGACTGGAGCGGGATGGTTCTCACCGGCAAGCCGTTCGTCTTCTGCGCCGGGGCCGACATCAACGAGTTCCACGGCGTCGATCCCGAGCGTGCGCGACTCGGGAGCCGGGTCGGCCACGAGCTCTTCGCGCGGTTCGCGGAACTGCCCTACCCCACCCTCGCGGCGGTCAACGGCGCGTGCCTGGGCGGAGGGCTCGAGCTCGCGCTGCACTGCGACTACCGGACGATCTCGACCGCCGTGCGCCACTTCGGCTGCCCGGAGGTCTTTCTCGGGCTTTTCCCGGCCTGGGGCGGCACGCAGCTGGTTCCGAGGCTCGCCGGCGTCGACGATGCGATTCGAGTGATCGTCACGAACCCCCTGCGCCAGAACAAGCTGCTCACGGGCGCCGAAGCACACGAGCTGGGGCTTACGGATGCGCTGCTCGAGCCAACCGAGTTCCTCGACTACTCAATCGCGCTCCTCCGCAAGCGGCCCGAAAGGCCACGTCCAGGGGCCAGGCCCCTGGACACGGCCGAAGCGGCCGACGCGCTTGCGAAAGCACGACGGCAGCTGGACGACTCGCTCCACGGCGCCGCGCCGGCGCCCTACAAGGCGCTGGAACTGATCGAGGGCGCCGCCTCCGGCTGGAGCATCGAGGAGGGCTACGCCGCCGAGGAGGAGGCGATCGCCGAGCTGCTTCCCAGCCGCCAGGCGCAGGCCTCGCTCTACGCATTCGACCTCATCGAGCGGCGGGCGAAGCGGAACCCTGGTCGGCCAGACGCCGAGGCCCGCACGATCGCGAAGGTCGGGATAGTCGGCGCCGGCTTGATGGCAACGCAGCTCGCCACCCGCTTCCTCCGCCGGCTCGAGGTCCCGATCGCGATCCGCGACCTCGACCAGGAGATCGTCGACCGGGCGCTCGCCGGGATCCAGGCAGAACTCGAGACCCTCGTCCAGAAGGGACGGTACGACGAGGGCAAGGCTCGCTTCCTCGCCTCGCTCGTCACCGGCGGCACCGGCTACGACCACTTCGCCGACTGCGACTTCGTGCTCGAGGCCGTCTTCGAGGAGATGGCGGTCAAGCAGGAGGTCTTCGCCGAGCTCGAGGCCGTCGTCTCGCCCGGGTGCGTGCTCGCCACGAACACGTCCGCGCTCTCGGTCACCGACATGGGCGCGAACCTCGAGCACCCGGAGCGCCTCGCGGGGCTGCACTTCTTCAACCCTGTCGCCGTCCTGCCGCTCGTCGAGATCATCCGCACGCCTGAGACCGACGACACGACGCTGGCCACGGTCTGGGGGGTCGCGGCGAAGCTCCGCAAGCGTCCTGTCCTCGTCAAGGACGCGCCCGCGTTCGTCGTCAACCGCGTCCTCACGCGGATGACTGTCGTGCTCATGGACGCGCTCGAGCAGGGGAACAGGGTCGAGGAGACGGACGAGGCGATCCTCCGGCTCGGCATGCCGATGGCGCCGTCCGTCCTCCTCCAGATGGTCGGGCCGCGCGTCGCGAACCACGTGCTCCAGACGCTGAACGAGGCCTACCCGGACCGCTTCCCGCTCTCGGAGACGCTCGCCAACTACGCGGAGGGGAAAGACGAGATCGCGGTGCGCGGTGACGCCGGACGCAGCGTCGACGAGCTCCAGCAAGCAGCACTCGAGGCGATCGCCGACGAGATCCGGCACCTGCTCGACGAGGGCGTGGTCGGGAGCGCAAAGGATGTCGATACGGCGCTCCTCCTCGGTGCCGGCTGGCCGTTCTTCCTGGGCGGGATCACAAAGTACCTGGATCAGACCGGAATCTCCGAGCGCGTCGCCGGCCAGCCTCTCGCTGAACTGAGAGCTATAGCTCCCGCCTGAAGTTCGGGTACACTGCTGCTACAGCGCTCGCATGGAGATCGAGCGGGCGCGATCTTTCTTCGGAGGTTGCGGCACTCGAAACGTGCCGCCCGTGTTGCACGAAGCTGTCGAGCAAACCACGGTTCCTACTCAGGCGACGCACCCACTGGTCGAGGATGTCGAGCGCTCGGAAACCTGGGCGGGCGAGCCGTTTCTCCACCCCGACGAAGACCCCGACATCGTGCTCGCTCCCGGCACCGCCCGCCGGCGTGCCCTCGACGACGCGCTGAAGGAGATCGAAGCCGGACGCTCCGAGCCCTCGCCTGAGTGGAAAATCCGCTACGCGCTGATGCTCGGGCTGGAGCGGGTGCTCAGCGAGCGGCCCCCGAAGCTGAGGTCAGGGACCGAGTTGCGCCGTCATCAAATCGATGCGCTGGCGGGGATGCTGACCGAGCTGATCGCCGCCAACCAGCGCCAGGCCGAGGCCAACGGCAACGGCGCGCTCTCTGCGGAGGAGGTGGCCGAGCTCGAGGCCGAGGACGAGGAGGAAGAGACCGACGGGGAGCTCGAGCCGCTCGAGCCGGCTGCCGAGCACGATCCAGGCGCCTCGCGTCGCTACCGCTTCCGGCATCCGACCGCCTCGGGCAAGACGATCGCCGCCGCGGGCTTCGTCGAGGCGGCTCGGACCATGGGCGTCCTGATCCTCACGCACCGACGCCTGCTCGTCTCCCAGTTCAACCGCGAGCTGACGGAGGAGGGCTACGGCGACCGACTGGCCCCCGCCGTCACCCACGGCGAGCGACCTCCGAGCGGCGATCTGATCACTGTCCAGACCTACGCCTGGTTCGCCCGGCACGTCAAGGATCTCGAGCGCGGCGTCTACCACCTCGTGATCTGCGACGAGGCCCACACCGCGCTCGGCGAGAAGACGAGCGCGGCGATCCGGACACTGACCGAGCCGGTCTACATCGGCATGACGGCGACCGAGCAGTTGATCGCGAAGCAGGTCTCGGACGTCTTCCCGGCCTCGGTCGACGACCTCCCGCTCCAGGACGCCGCCCGCCGCGGCCTGATCGCGCCGCTGCGAACCCTCCGGGTTCCGCCGGCAGCCGCGATCAACTCGGTGCCGATCGTCGGCGGCGACTTCGAGGAGCGCGCGCTGGCCGAGGTCCTCGACCACCAGGCGCTGAACCAGGCAGCTGCGAGCCTCTATCGGGATCGCTTCGACTCGACGCCCGGAATCGTCTATGCGGCGGGCGTAGATCACGCTTACAACCTGGCGCGCGAGTTCCGCGCCGCCGGGCTGAAAGCCGAGGCCGTCAGCGGCCGTACCCCGCCGGTCAGGCTGGCCGAGATCCTCGCCGCCTACGAGCGAGGCGAGATCGACATCCTGATCAACGCGATGCTGCTGGCCGAGGGCTGGAACTCGCCGCGCGCGACCGTTTGCATGCACCTCGCGCCGACCGCCAGCCGCCGCGTCTACCAGCAGCGGATCGGGCGGATCATGCGGCTGCATCCGCGGAAGGAAGCCGGCATCGTCGTCGACTTCGTCCCCAAAGGCGCAACCCACAACGAGCGCGTGATCTCGCTCCACAGCCTGCTCGACGCCGACTTCTACCGCGAGGGCGCCCGGGTCACTCCGGCGCCGAGACGCCGCTCACAGCGCCGCGCCCGCCGTAAGCTGTCGCCGGCGCCGTGGCTCGTGCCGGTCACGCCCGACGTGCGGCGACGCCTGTCGGTGATTGCACGAGAGTGGCAGCGCATCGATCCTCGCTACCTCGACGAGGAGGAACAGCGCTTCTGGGCGACGATCGCGGGTCGCCAGGTTCGCTTCGAGGAGCGTGTCGACTTCGCGAAGAAGCTGACGGAGGGGACGACGCGCGGCGCCCTCGAGCAGTTCCTCTTCACCTGCGCAGCCGAGAACCCCAACCGGCGCCTACGGATGACGGCGCTCGCCGACCGGGTTGCGATGGTCGTCGACCGCGCCAGCTTCGATGATCTGGTCACGCTCGTGACGCAGGCGCCGACCTGGGAGAAGGACCGAGCGCAAGGCGTCCGCATCCTGCTCCGTGGGCTCGCGGAGGGGAAGGCGGACGCTCCGGAGCAGATCCTCTGGCGCTGGACGTGGCGCCTGGCCCGCGCGACGCGGAAGATCCAGGATCGGCGCGCGAGCGCGGAGTATCCGGAGGCGAAGCGGCTGCTGGGCGCGCTCGCCAACTCGCGTGGCCACCGGCACGAGGAGAACGCGGCCAAGCTGGTGCAGACCGCGAAGGAGCTGCCGATCGAGGTGGGCGCGGCGCTGCTGGCCTCAGCCGAGGGCTACACGCCGAAGGCGACGAGGCTGATCGATGCCGCGCGTGAGGAGCTCGGGTCGGTCGAGGAGGTCGCCGCCGCCCTGGCGGAGAACCTTCCGCAGCCGAAGCTTCAGTCCCGTTCCCGCCGGCGCCGGCGGCGGCGGAAGAAGGGCAAGGGGAGGTCGCAGGAGCAAGCCGCGGGGCAGAACGGCGCGCAGCCTGATTCCGCGCCGGAGCCCGAAGCGACTACTGCTCAGTAGCGGCGTCCGGCGGGCCGTTCTTGCGGTCCCGTTCGCGGAGGAAGCGGGTGAGCTCGGCGGCGAGCGCGTCGCCCGAGGGGAGATCGGCCTCGTCGAGCTCGTCCGCGCGCGTCTCCAGCTCGTCGACATAGGCCTGGGTATCCGCGTCGGTCGCAACCGCACGACTGACCTGCTCGACGTAGCCCTCGGCCGCCTCCTGGAGCTCCTCCACGTCGATCTCGATCTCGAGCAGCGAGCCGAGTCGTTCGCAGAGTGCGAGCGCGGCTCGCGGGCTCGGCGTGAGCGAGACGTAGTGGGGCACTGCGGCCCAGAAGCTCACCGAGGGGAGGTTCTGTCGGCGACAGGCGTCGTGAAGCACACCGACGATCCCCGTCGGGCCTTCGTAGCGCGACGCCTGCAGCCCGAGCCGCTCGACGAGCTCCGGGTCGGTGGCGCTGCCCGTCACCGGACAGGGTCTCGTGTGCGGAACGTCCGCCAAAAGTGAGCCGAGGCTGACGACCAGCTCGACGCCGAGGTCGGCCGCGTAGTCGACGATCAGCCGCGTGAACGCTTGCCACCGTAGGTTCGGCTCGACACCGAGCAGCAACACGACGTCACGGTCGAACCCCTCGGGACGGGCGCGGTAGAACGCCGTCTCGGGCCAGACGATCTGACGGGTCAGTCCGTCCTCGAGCTTGACGTGAGGCCGGGTCGCCTGGAAGTCGAAGAATTCCTCGGGATCGACGTCCGCGATCAGCTCGGCATCCCAGAGCCGGGCCAGGTAGCCGGCGGCGAGCGAGGCTCCCTGCCCGCCGTCGTTCCAGCCGCGGAAGGCCGAGATGAGAATCGGCCGCTCGAGGTCCGAGCGCTCATGGATGCGAAGCTCATCCGCCATCGGCGCAGATTAGCCGCGTACTGGCGCGAGCCAGGCCGGAGGCCGCCAGATCATCGTCACGAGCGCCACGGTCAGGCTCCAAACCGCCGCCGCCAGCGCGACGTGGACGGCGACGATGCCCCACGGCAGCTCCAGGCGCCACTGCAGCTCCCCGACCGCCATCTGGACGATCAGGACGCCGAGCACCACGAGCGCGAAGCGGAACAGCCACGGCGAAAGGCTCCGGCGCGCGGCGAGCAGCCCCAACACGAACAGAAAGAGGGCGCCGAACACAGCCGTCGTTCGGACGTGGAGGTAGACGGCGTCGTCCAGGTGCCACAGCCGCTCTGCGACATCGGCGTCACCCGAGTGTGGCCCCGCCGCTGTGGAGAAGGTGCCCGTCACGACCAGCACGAGGCATGCAGCCGCCAGCGCGGCGCCGGCCCAGCGCAGCTCTTTCGGGAACGAGACGGCAGCGCCGCCTCTCTCCTCTCTCACCGCTTCGAGGGCGACGACGATCGCGCCGCCGAGCGCGAGCAGGGCGAGCAGGAAATGGACGATCACGATGCCCGCCGGCAGCTCGTACCGGATCGTCGCCAGCCCCAGCGGCGCTTCGACGACGGTCAGGAGCGCCACTCCCAGCGCCGCCCAGAAAACCCAGCGTGGGCGGGTTCGGGCGAACCATGCGGTGAGGATGGAGAGGGTGATCGGGAAGATCCCGAAAACGCGGTTTCCGAACTCGATGAACGCGTGGTAGCCCTCCGCCGGGAAGAAAGCGCCTTCCTCGCAGCCCGGCCAGCCCTCGCAGCCGAGACCCGATCCGGTCAGACGGACGAGCGAGCCCGTGATCACGATCACGTAGAGCGAGACCGCGGCCGCGACCGCGAGCCGGCGAAAGCGTGTTGGGCTCAGGCCGCCTCCGCCCGGCCGAGGAAGTCGGCGAGCACGGCGCGATACC
>Ga0126312_10002043_pt1 | contig 13386 bp, 14 predicted proteins | sample Plot104A_FD_92537 | JGI IMG/M metagenome (GOLD analysis project Ga0126312, IMG submission 92537) | Serpentine soil microbial communities from UC McLaughlin Reserve, CA, USA - Plot104A | ecosystem: Environmental > Terrestrial > Soil > Grasslands | place: USA: UC McLaughlin Reserve, Lake County...
GAGCCAAGGTCTCGTTATCAAATAAGCGCGGTCCTAAGCCGCGACGGAAGATCGTTAAAAACGAGCTCCCGCCCGGCTAGACGTCATGTTCCCGGGTTGAGCTTGGTGGCCCGCCCTATCGTGGGATTGAAACCCGAGGGTTGCTCGGGTGGGCCGAGCCGAGCCTCACGCACGGAGGGCGAGGCATGGGCGAGTATACGAGGCTTTTGTCGCGTTCGACCGGGCCAAGATGAAGCATGCTGTGGCGATTGCCGAGTGCGGCCGCACGGGCGAGGTTCGGTTCCTCGGCGAGATCGAGAACAGGCCGGCGGCGATCGAGCGGACGATCAAGAAGCTCGGCAGTCGATATGATCGCCTGCACGTCTGCTTCGAGGCCCGGCCGAGGGGTACGGGTTGTGCCGGCAGGTCCGGGATCTTGGCCACGACTGCATGGTGGTTGCGCCGGCTCTGATCCCGAAGCGGCCGAGCGAGCGGGTCAAGACGAACCGGCGGGACGCGGTCACGTTGGCGCGGCTGCATCGGGCTGGCGAGCTAACGGGAGTGTGGGTGCCGGACCTCGTCCATGAGGCCGTCCGCGATCTCGTCCGGGCCCGGGAAGCTGGCTCGAGCGAGACCATGCCGCGTCACCCGCAGCACCTCACTAACAGTGTGAGTGCTAGGCAAAGGGTGCCTTCGGCTCCACTGTTCATGCTCTTCGCTGTGGGAGCGCACCGGCCCTCGCGCGAGGGGCGATGTTCTCGTCGGGCCGAGCCGGCATGTTCGTCCCTCGGATGAGGCTGCGCGTGCCCCTACGCGCACGACAGGCATAGCGGGACGTTGTGAGCAGCGAGACGACACTCTGATTGGCGTGCACGCGTGCTCCGAGCTTGCGAAATGCCGGATGTCTGTTATCCAGATCCTCAGGCGTTTAGAGGACGCGGGCGAGCGCCCTCCGAGCGCGGAGTTGACCGACCAGAAGCCCCGATAGTGACAACGCAAGGTCACTTATGTCCTGGCCCCTCGTTCGGCCTCTTCCTTATCCAGCTATCGACGGGCTCCGCTTTTACGCGGCGTTCGTAGTGTTTCTCGTGCATCTTGTCGGAACAATCGCCACCGAGATCCTTCGTATTCCTGAAGCGTCCTTTAATCCTGGCTCGGAAGACTGGAAGGTGCGGGGCCTATATCTCCTTGCCGACGGAAACCACGGCGTTGATGTGTTTTTCCTCATTAGTGGCTTTCTGATGGGGCGCGTTGTATTGACCTCGCCTCGCTTTTCTTATGTCAATTTTATTACTAAACGCTTTATCCGAATTTATCCGGCGTTTATTGTTTCGCTTATTTGCTCAGTCCTATATCTCTGCAACGTGATAGGATGGCAGTTTGATTCCCAATCCGTGCTAAAAAATATGATTTTTCTTAACGCTATAAAAGGTTACGATGTTGTTCGTTACAATCACGTTACGTGGTCGCTGGGCTATGAATTTGCGTTCTATTTTGTCCTGCCCATGATTTTGCTACTCGGTCGGTTCCTGAAACCAGCTATTGCGGCTAGCCTCTTATTTGGAGTCGCGGCTGTAAGCCTAGAAGAATACATTCGAGCGCTGGCGCTGTTCGCCGGCACTTGGATAGCTGCGTTTTCAGATAGCCAACTAAGGGCTGTGGCCAGACGCATACCACTTTCCGTAGCCTTAATCGTATACGCCACTCCCTTGACGCTAAAAGGTGGTACTACGCTCTTCCCGTCGTTCGCGAGTTTCTTTCTCTTCTTCTTGCCCGCCGCCGTTACGCTTTTCATCAAGCTCGTATTTGATGAGCACTGGCTGAGCCGAATTTTGATTGCATCGCCCACGCGGCTATTAGGCACGGTGTCATATTCATTCTACCTCTTCCACACGCTCGTCATTACGGCCGTTCTTCACTCGGCCCTGGTCCCCCTTGGATTTTGGGGCCATCCGCTCCTGATTCCGCTGCTTATTGTGGGAAGTTTTTTCGGCAGCTTGCTGGTTGCGACGGCCTCGTACGTGCTGCTCGAGCAGTTTTATTTTGCAGTTTTCCGCAGTCGAGTTGGAGTCGGGTCAACCGCGGTGAGCACGCCCCCTGCTCCCGCAGTCGGCCTGTAAGCGTGATCCGAGCTGATGCGGTCGGACCCGATTCCCACATCAGCGGATGAATTCAAGTGTGCCAGGCGGAGGCCGGCAGACAGTCGCCTCACTGATCTGAGAGCCCTTCCGCGAAGTTCTGATTCTTGATCAGCGGCTTGGGCCGAGCGGTGGTGCGCAGCGTGCTTTTTTCACCGCGGCGTATGCTGAACGTGTGGAGTGCGTTGGAGGGGAGGGAGCGGGTTGGCCGGGCCTGACGCGCCGCGGCTCAGGGCGCGGCCGGCCTGATCGAGGCCGCCAGGTAGCGGAAGAGGACGGCGTCCGGGCAGGCGCTGGCGAAGGCGATCCGCACCCAGCTGGCGGTCTCGGTGACGCGGGCGGCGACCTTCAGGAGCCGGAGCCTGATCGTCGTGAATTCGGCCTTGGCGAGGGCATGTGCCTTGGGAATGGCGTCGCGCACGGCGGCTCGACAGGTGGACAGGATTGGCTTCAACAACCCAATCCTCCGCAATCTTAGTCGGTTATGCCACATCCGCCAGCCGCCCTGAGAAGTTCTCATGAATAAGCCGGGTTAAATCATCCTGCGAAAGCCCGACGAGCGCCCGAGCTGCGCGAAACATAGCGACGGAGGGTGGACGGGCCATGGCATCGCTGGGCTCGTCGTCGGGTGTCATCTGTTCGCGCTTTTCCCGTTAGACAGACAATTTGTACTCGCGTCGACGAAGCGCACAAGTAGGTTCAGGTCCTGGTTCTTCCGCGTTTTCACGCGACGTAAGGCTGGCGGGATCTCTTGAGCAGCTCGCGAATCCTAGGTGGGAGCATTGCCAACCCTTTGGCCGCCACATACGGGGCGACCTTGATCGAGCGCAGCTCGTTGACGAAGTCCTCAACGTCATAGAGGTCGCTCCTGGCAAACACGCTGTGCTAGTTCTCGACCAAGCCGGATGGGACTGTCAGAAATTTCGTGTGCGAGGCCAGGTTGACCATCATGCCGTAACCAACCTTCCGTCCGGTTTGCAGTCCAGGCGCTCGCAGCTTCAGTTCGTGACGGCAGGGAGGAGGGCGAGTTCGGTACGACGCCGCACGAAGACCGGCTCGCGCGGGAAGTCGCGCCACTTCAGCGAAAACGCATCGGCGTTGACGCCGATGATGATGCTCCCACCGCCCGTCCTCGACCCCGACGGTCGCGAGCACCACGCTCCCAATGTCGATTTCGTCCCAGTCCTGCGGCCCCTGCGGTGCGCCCGGCACCCCGCTGACCGACGCTGCACCACTGCCGCCCGGGACCGCCGCAGCGCTGTCCGGGCCTGACGGTTTCTGGCCCAGGTCCGCCGCTCTGCCTCGCCGGTTAGCAGCTACGGATCGCGAATCCTTGCCTCGTCGATGCGATGAGGCCGCCGCTAGCCAGCTCGCTGGTGCAGTCTTAAGAGTTGCCGGGCGCATGCGGCGCGCCTTGGAGAGGGTGTGGATGGGCAATCGACTAGCGGCAGCAGAAGCGGCGTTGAAAGCCGGGCGCCCGGCTGAGGCGGTCGAGCAAATCGAAGCGGCTCTCGCCGAGAGCAGCAACCGGTCGGCCCAGGTTTACCGTGTGCTTGCGCGCAACCTCTACCGACTCGATCGCTTTGTAGAAGGCGCGGCTGCAGTAGCGCGCGGCTTGGCAAAGCACCCAAGAGATGCCGAGCTGTGGAACCTACGAGGCGTGATGCTGCGCAAGCTCGGCCGTCATTCCGAGGCACTTGAGGCACTGGACGAGGCCGTCAAGATCGATCCCCGTCAAGATTCGTACCAGGTCAATCGTGGGATAGTTCTCCTCAATCTCCGGGAGGCGGCCGCGGCGGAGGAAGTCTTCGCAAGGCTTGTCCGCAAGGCGCCTGGGAGCGTTGATCTGCGCCGCCGTCTCGGTCAGTCGCTTCGGCTCCAGGGCCAAAACGAGGCCGCCATCGTGCAATTTTCAGAGGCTGCGGAAATCGAGCCCGGCAATGTAGACGCATCGCTGGACCTCGCCGGCACCCTATCCGACCTCGGGCGACTGGCCGACGCGGAGGCTACACTCGACGCGGCAACGGCTCATAACCCAGACAACCCGCGCCTTATTGAGGCCAAGGCGATCTTGATGCGCTCGGCGGGGCATTCTCGGCGCGCGGAGGCTTACCTGCAGGAACTTGCGCCGCGCTTTCGGGACGCTGCGTGGCTGGAGCACAGGCTAGGCGTCACCGTCGTCGACTACGACCGCAGCCGTGCCAACGCTCACCTCCGCCGGGCCGTCGAGCTGGAGCCGAATAACCGAGCCTACCGCTTCAAGCTCATCGAGAGCCTGGAGCGGACCCGCACGGGGGATGAGGGCGCCCACATCGAGGAAAGCTACCAGCTCTTGCAGCCCCTGCTCGCTGATTCCGATCACACCTTTACGCCGGCGCAGGTAAGAGCCGCCTACGCGGTCCTAGCACGTGTTTGCGCGTTCCAGGAGTTGGAGCGGCTCGGGGACCCCACGACTCTAGGACGGCGATGGGCCGAGTCCGGCCTCCATGCACCCCTCATGAAGCTCCTCCCCCGTGTCTGCACCTTGGAGGACCGCTATGAGCTCCTCGAACAACACCGCGTTTGGGGCCGGCGCGTTGAGGCCGTTGCCGCCGCGCAGCCACTTAGACGCACGGCCAGCCGAAGCGCCGGGGGAAAGATCCGCCTTGGTCTGATGTCATCGGACCTTCGGAGTCACCCTGTTGGTTACTTCGTCCTGCCGCTGTTCGATCATCTTGACGAGCGTTTCGAGCTTTTCGCCTACTCCTTCTACCAGGGCGCGACGGCTGATCGGCTGCAGGACTTCATAAGCTCTCGGTCGCACGCTTTTCGTTGGAAGCCGGAAATGGGCGATCGGGAGGCCGCTCAGATGATCGGCGACGACCAACTCGATTTTCTCATCGAGCTCGGCGGCTCTACGTACATGAACAAGCTGGAGGTAATGGCTTGGCGTCCCGCACCGGTGCAGGCGAGTTGGCTCGGCTATCCTCACTCTGCCGGCCTTTCGACCATCGACTATCTAATCTGCGATCCCCACACAGCGCCGCCACGTCAAGATCTCCTAATTGAGGCGCCCTTGATGATGCCGGACTGCTCGGTCGCCCTTGGGCGGCAGATTTTCTCGGAGCGCGTTTCTATTAAACCGGGCCTGCCCGAGGAGCGTGCCGGCTATCTGACGTTTGGTACTGCAAACAACCCCGGCAAATACACCCCCGAAACGCTCTCCGTCTGGTCCGAGGTGATGCGGGCAGTCCCAGATTCCAGGTTCCTATTCATTAGGCCTGAGGGAGGGACGGCGAGCTTCCGGGGGAACCTGCTCCAGCACTTCGAGGCGAACGGGGTAGAGCCTCATCGGATCGGCTTCCGTACTGTCCGTGGCACGCACATGCCGCACTATAACGACGTCGACATAACTCTCGACTGCATGCCGCAGACGGGCGGGACAACCACAACAGAGTCGCTGTGGATGGGCGTTCCGGTCATCAGCCTTGTCGGCGAGGCGCTTTACGAGCGGCTCAGCGCCTCGGTCCTTGCAAACAGTGGCGTGCATGACCTTGCCACGTCCGACCGGGCGAGCTTCGTGGAAGCTGCGGTCACTCTGGCGTCCGATCGTGCGCGGCGCCTCCATCTGCGCCAGAACCTGCGCGAGCAGATGAAGGCCGGCCCTCTGGGGCAAACTGAAACGTTCGCCCGGAACTTCTACGACATGATCGCCCGGGCACTGCTTCGTGCGGGGCCAACCACCCCGGACGGTACCGAAGCTCCTGGCACTTGCCTGACACCCGTCATAGTACCCGCCAGCAACCACGCGGCAACCGCAACCGGACCTATCAAAATGGATGCCTCCGAGTATTTAGGGGGAGGAAGTCTCAGCGCGGACGCCTACAGCACAGGAAGTCTCAGCGTCGACGCATACGACGTAATAGAAAACGCCGTTCGTTTCTATGGAGAGGATCTCCGGTTCTACACTGACTTCTGTAGTGGTGCTGAGAGGATTCTAGATCTTGGCGCGGGAACCGGGCGGGTCGCCCTAGCGCTTGCTCAAGCAGGCTTTGAGGTCTGCGGGTTGGACCTGTCCAGCGGCATGCTCGAAACGGCCGAGCGGAACCGCACAAACATGCCGCTAGAAGTCCAGGCACGATGCGCATTCGTGCAAGGCGACATGGCGGACTTCTCACTCCCTGACAGGTTCGCCCGTATCTTGATCCCCTACCGCAGCTTCAATCATCTCACAACTCAAGAACGCCAGATCGCGTGCTTGCAGGCGATCCGTCAACATCTAGCCCCAGGCGGAACTGGCGTCGTGCATCTCGCGACGGTCGATCACCCCGACATGGCGGTGGAAGCCGATTTGCGTGAAAAGCATGGGCACGTCAGGGTCCGCATCGGTCAAGACCGGATGGTTCATTGGGAAGTTGTGAGCCGTAAAGTAGACCGGCTTGAGCAGATCCTTGAGCAAGAAGTCAGGTACACATACAGAGTCATCGACGGCCGCGTCCTGCGCAGTGATATCGCGATTTATCGTTTCTCCTGGTTGACGCGGCGTGAAGCACGGCACCTTTTCGCACGCTGCGGCCTCAAGATTATCGCCGAGTACGCTGACTTTAACGGATCGCCGCCCCGACCCGATTCGGATCACATCATCGTCTTTGGGGCGGAGGGTGGCTCGTGATCCGTGGGGAGGGCAGCCTCGAGCGACTGGCTTGGCGACAGCGGCCAGGCGTTGGTCGCGACAGCGACCCAACGACACGAAAACCGCTGGGCCTGGGGCTCCCGGTTCCGCCCGCAGTGGAGTGCCTGTCAATGCCGGGTTGCTACGGCGTCGTGAGCCATCGCATAGGTGAGCAAGGGAAAACCCCGCCCTGCTCAATCGTATGTCCGGGCCCTGGTTGGTGAGTGGCCACGCGGTAGCTCCGATCAGGATAGGGCTGGGGTTACGCGCTCGCCAGCGCGGAGATACAATCCCGCAGCCTTCTGCAGACGAGCGCTACCTGGTCGCGCTCGAGTGTGAGCCCACTTGGTAAATTGATTCCGTACGGTGTGATGCGTTGGCTCACGAGGTTGCCGGCGCGTGCCCGCTCGGCCTGAGCGGTGTCGGCATAGGCGGGGAGGGCACTCAGCGGATAAAAGAACGGGCGCGCGTCGATACCTTGGCGTTTTAGCTCGGGTATGACCGCTTCTTTCCGTATCCCAAGCTCAGGCCGAACGATCACCGTTGTCATCCAGTAAGAGTTGTAGAGGCCCGGCACATCAGGGTTCAGCGTAACCTCGTCACAACCGTCAAGCTCCTCGGCATACCATTTGAATATCCGGCGCTTGGCATCCACCAGCTCGCTTAGGCGCTCGAGCTGAGCAGCGCCAAGCGCAGCCTGCATCGCCGACATCTTGTACTTAAAGCCAATCTCTTCGTTGCGGAACATTACGTCGCCCGGTTTCCGTCCGTGGTCCCGAAGACGCATAACGCGATCAAGAAGGCGCTCGTCGTCGACAACGAGCATCCCGCCCTCTCCTGTCGTTAACGTTTTCGATCCATGGAAGGAAAACGCAGAAAGCTCACCGAATGCCCCCGCCGGTCTCTCGCGCCAACGCGAGCCTACCGCTTCGGCCGCGTCCTCGATCAGGGCTATACCGCGCCGTTGAGCGATCGCCGCGAGGCGGTCCCAGTCGGGCATGGATCCGTACAGGTCGACTACGATCGCGGCCTTCGTCCGAGGGGTAATAAGGGTGTCGAGAGATTCGGGGGAAACGCACCAGGTCTGCGCATCAATGTCGGCAAAGACCGGCACCGCGCCAACGTAAGAAACAGGCGCGACGGATGCGATCCAGGTCGCATCCGGAACGATGACCTCGTCCCCAGCACCAATCCCAAGAGCTAACAATGCAAGATGCAGACCAGACGTGCACGACGGCAGCGACACGGCGTAACGCCTGCCGCAATGAGCGGCGAAACCTTGCTCGAACCGATCATGGAAGACGTTTGCGTTCGAGAACCACGCCGACCGAACGGCCTCGGTTACGTAATCAATTTCTTTCTGGGTTATTGAGGGGCCTGCCACTGGAATGGAATGCAAGTGTCACCCGGGGGTTGGGACGCGCCAAAATCTCGGCACAAGGGTATCTGAAGGAACAGGCGCGGCGCAATAAAGGCTGCGCAGGCGACCACGCTTGCGCTACTACGACTCTCCCAACGTGCATGTTCGAGTAGAACCATGGCGAGACGTATCGGAGTGATGGCGGACGGCAGAATTGGGCGCGTCGCGGTCGAATTGCTGGTTCGCAGCTATCCCGATTGCCTGCACGCGCTGGTAACGACCGGAGCATCCTTCCAGGATGAGCTCCTGCCGGACAATTGCCGCCGGTTCTCTTGGCGCCACCTTTCGGAAGGGAGCGCCGATGCCCTAAGCACATGCAACCTTGACGTTCTTATCCTTGCATGGTGGCCGCACCTCCTGAGAGGCCCGCTCCTTGAGGTCGCGCCAACGATCTTGAACACACACCCTAGCTTGCTTCCGCATGGCCGAGGGAAGGACCCGAATTTCTGGGCGATTGTGGAGCAGGTGCCTTTCGGCGTCACGATCCACCATGTCGACGCCACAACAGACGGAGGCGACATAGCCTTTCAACAACCCATCCCAGTAACCTGGGAGGATACAGGCGGAACGCTATACTCCAGAGCGCTCACCGCGATGGAGGAACTCCTTGAGCGTTCATTGCCACTAATAGTTGCGGGCCAAATCCCTCGCATCCCTCAAGGTAGCGCTCGGGCACCGCGCCTGCGACGGGAGCTTGATCCCGCGAGCGAACTGCACCTCGGAGACGAGATCTCCGTCCGCGATCTCCTGAATCGACTGAGGGCGCGAACGTTCCCACCCCATGGGGCTTGTTACTTCACGGATGGCGATTCAACGTTTGAAGTGCGTGTCGAGATCGTCCGGCGAGAGTGAGGGCGAACTCACGGCAGGAGCGGATCGGGGCGGTCCTGATAGGAGCTCCGCCAGGTGCGGGGCCGAATCGTTCGATTGCGGCGCGCCCAGATCAAGGTGGGCAGCAACCCCCGAAGGCGCTCGCGCTCAGGATGGCAGCTGCTCGCCTGGCTTGAAGGTAGGGTAGGACGCGTCGCGCTGGGACATCAAGGCGGGCTCGAATGGCCACCGAATGTCGAATGCTGGATCGTTCCACCGGACTCCACTGCTTCGCGCCGGGCTGAACAGGGGCGAGATCTGATAAAGAACGTCGGTATCCGGCTCTAGGGTAAGAAAGCCATGAGCTACGCCTTCCGGGATCAAAAGTGCGAGCATGTTCTCGGCAGAGAGCTCGGCAGCGATCCACTGAAGGAAGGTGCTACTCTGCGGGCGAAGGTCCAAAGCCACGTCAAATATGCACCCGCGGACCGCCCGGACGAGCTTCACTTCGCCATCGGGGGCTGGGTGGTAGTGCAGGCCGCGCAGAGTGCCCAGGATCGGGTTTCGGGATAAGCTCGTCTGCGTGGGGGCGAACGGAAACCCGGCGCCGTCGAATTCCAAAGGACAATGTAGGCGCACGAACGCTCCGCGTTCATCCCGCTGTGGTTCGGGCACGACCCGGATGACCCCAGCGAGAGCCGTCTCACAGAAGCGCATTAAGGCAGGATCCGAGTGTACGGGGTCGCTAGGACGAACCGCCCGCCCCAGCCTTTCACGGATCCGAGTTGGCGGGTAATCTCCTCCGCAAGATTCCAGGGCAGGATCACGACGTCATCGGGCTGAAGGCGAAGCAGGTGCTCGGGCGCATGTATCGGGATATGGCTGCCTGGCAAAAAGCGGCCTTGCTTGGCAGGGTTCGCATCAAACACAGCTATTATCTCGCTCGCGCTCACGCCACAATAGTTCAAGAATGTGTTGCCCTTGGCAGCGGCGCCATAGGCTGTAACGCGCCGCCCCGTGGACAGCGCACCTGCAAGATAATCTCGAAAACTTCGGCGCACGGACTCTACCCGGGGAGCGAAACCGCGATAGGTTTCGAGGCGATCAAGTTCTGCAGCGGATTCGTTATCACGCACGGCGGCCAATGCTCTCGTTTCTTGGTGGCCCGAGTGTACATGCCCGCAGAATAAGCGCAGCGAGCCACCGTGCGTCGGAATCAGTTCGACGTCGAACGATCGCAGGCCTTTGCTTCGCAAAATTGGCTCAACACTTAACAGGGACAGGTAGGAGAAATGCTCGTGGTAGATCGTATCGAACTGCACCTTGTTGATCAGGTTCAATACGTGTGGAAATTCGAAGGTCAGAACACCCTCATCCTTTAGGACGTAGCGAAATCCACCCACGAAGCCGGCGATGTCCGGCACGTGTGCGAGCACGTTGTTCGCCACTATGAGGTCGGCGCGAACGCCTCGCCGGGCGAGTGCTGCGGCCGAGACCTCGTCGAAAAACTGGACCTCGGTGCGTACTCCGCGGGCGCGGGCCGCCTCGGCGGTGTTGGTCGTGGGCTCTATCCCGAGCACGGGGATCCGCATGGCCACAAAGTGCTGCAACAGGTAACCGTCGTTGCTGGCCACCTCTATCACGAGGGACTCGGGACCGAGCTTCAAGCGATCGGACATGCTTTCCGCGTAACGGCGAGCGTGCTCGACCCACGTCCTCGAGTAGGAAGAGAAGTACGCGTAGCCAGCGTTGAAGATCGCCTTGGCTGGAACAACGTCGTCGACCTGAATTAACCAGCACTCCGTGCACACCCGCGCATGCAGCGGATACCTAGCCTCGGCTCCTGCCGCCACTTGGCAAGCGGTGAGATAGCTGTTGGCCAGCGGCTGGGCACCCAAGTCGACAAAAGTCGTCGTAAGAGGCGCATTACAGAATCGACACGAGGGCGTCATCATCGGGAGGCTTCGTACGTTTCGATCTGCTCGCAGCACAGGGTCAGAGCGTCCTCCCCCGCGGCTTGGCGTGCATACCATTCGACGCTGAGCTTTATGGCCTGCTCGGCCGAGAATCGGCTTGCGATCCCTAACGTGCGGCGGGCAAGGGTTGCATCGATGGCCAAGGACTTGGCTTCGATCGACGCGGGATCTGGATCGTGGCGCCAGGGTTTTGACCCGAGGCCCTCTACGGCCAGAGTGGCGAGCTCCCCGACGGTAACGGTCCGGTCTTCTGGCCTCGGGCCGAGGTTGAGCGCCCGAGGGATCTCTCGGCGCGCGCCGAGCGCCTCAAGGTAAGCGAGGTATGCCATCAAACAGTCGAGCACGTGCTGCCAAGGCCGCGTGGCTTCGGGGTGTCGTATGGATACCTGCCTGCCCGCCCTGGCCGCCCGAACGATGTCGGCGACGAGCCGGTCCCGGGAGAAATCCCCTCCGCCGATAACATTCCCGGCGCGTGCGCTTGCTAGATGCACTCCCGCCTTGTCGTAGAAGGTCTGGGCATAGCTCGAGACGAGGAGCTCAGCGGCCGCCTTAGAAGCTGAGTATGGATCCTTACCGCCGAGGCAATCTCCTTCAAGGAACGCGCGGCCCTGGTCACGATTCGCATAAACCTTGTCCGAGGTGACGACCACAGCGGCCAAGAGGCTCGGCTGGGCACGCAGCGCTTCGAGTAGGTAGGCCGTCCCCATGACATTCGTCATGAAGGTGCCGATCGGATTGGCCACCGAGGCCCGGACGAGCGACTGGGCGGCCATGTGCAAGACGAGATCGAACGCACGCCCATCCAGTGCTCGAGCCAAAGCGGTAGGGTCAGTGAGGTCTAGCAGGATGCTGTCGACCAGGTTCTCGACACGCGCTAGGTCGTAGAGGTTCGGCGCTTGATCGGGGGGGAGGGAGAGGCCGGTCACCTGTGCGCCGAGCCTCGTCAGCCATATTGCCGCCCACCCCCCCTTGAACCCAGTGTGACCCGTCAGGAGGATACGTTTCCCCCGCCAGAACTCGCGGTTCAGCGACGCCAAGGCGCGGTCCCCGCGGTCCACAGCGCCTCCAAGTGATTCTTGTCGCGAAGTGTGTCCATTGCCGCCCAGAACCCGTCGTGCCGGAATGCAACGAGCTGATGGTCGCGTGCGAGTCCCTCGAGGGGCTCGTTCTCGAATGCCGTGTGGTCGCCTTCGATCCTGTCAACCACACTCGGGTTGAGCACGAGAAATCCGCCGTTTATCAGCGCATTGTCGCCGGGTGGCTTTTCGGTGAAGCGCTGCACTATGCCGTCGGCGATCTCCAAGGCACCATAGCGTCCCGGCGGGGCCACAGCCGTCACAGTCGCGGCCTTCCCGTGCGTTCGGTGAAATGCCGCGAGGGCGGTAAGGTCAACGTCCGACAGACCGTCGCCGTAGGTGAGGAAGAATGGCCCGCCATCCTGGAGGTGGGATGCCACCCGTTTCAGGCGTCCTCCCGTCATGGTGTCCGCGCCAGTGTCGATGAGGGTAACGCGCCATGGCTCCTGGTGCAATGCGTGATAGGCCACGTCGCCCGTCGACAAATCCACCGTCAAGTCCGAGTTGTGCAGCACGTAGTTGGTGAAATACTCCTTGATCATATATCCACGATAGCCAAGGCAGATGATGAATTCGGCGTAGCCGTGCGACGCGAATAGCTTCATGATGTGCCATAGGATCGGCCGCCCACCGATTTCAATCATCGGCTTGGGGCGCAAATGGCTCTCCTCTGAGATGCGGGTCCCATGGCCGCCCGCTAGAATCACCGTCTTCATTTTACTCCCAAGCGCCCCGGGTCACCACTTTCCTTGGAACAACGCCGTGAGCCGAACGAGCGTTCATATAGCCCCAGTCGCCTGGGCAAAGGCGCGTCACAACCCCCCGTCGGTGGCGCCCGGGGCACCAACACAGGCGACGCAGGACGCAGCCATCCCATGGGCTTCTTCAGCAGGCGACTGCATGAGGCGCCCGATGTCCGCCGAATTTCTGTCAGGAGGGAGTTGCAATCGTGCCAGGAATGGGGCACGAATAGTGTAGGGCCTAGACGGCTCCAACGTGCGCGAGGATGCAACAATGGCTATAATTTTCGCCTTCAATCAGAACTTCTACTCCGGCGGTATTTTCCCCGACTTTGTCACTGGTACGCCGTTCGACGACCAGCTGGCCACAGACGGTGGAAACGATACGGTCTTCGGTCTAGGCGGCAACGACACGATCCTTGGCGGGGCAAACGAAGACCAGCTTTTCGGCGGGGACGGCAACGATTCAATCAATGGTGAGGCCGGCAACGACAGCATCGATGGTGAGGCCGGCAACGACACCCTCCTCGGCGGGACCGGCAACGATACCATTGAAGGCGGGACCGGCAACGATAGTATCCTCGGGGATACGGGCA
>Ga0126312_10002044_pt1 | contig 13385 bp, 11 predicted proteins | sample Plot104A_FD_92537 | JGI IMG/M metagenome (GOLD analysis project Ga0126312, IMG submission 92537) | Serpentine soil microbial communities from UC McLaughlin Reserve, CA, USA - Plot104A | ecosystem: Environmental > Terrestrial > Soil > Grasslands | place: USA: UC McLaughlin Reserve, Lake County...
GCAGGCGCCGTCGCACTCGCTCGTGGTTCCGGAATCCCGAGTGAACAGGTAAAGCGTGCGGCCCTGCGAGTTGACGAGGATGTTGCCGAGGCTCTCGTTGGACAAGCCGACCGTCGCGGTCTGCCCGCTCGCGGTCTTCGGCGGGCCGGACGACGCGTTCGACTTGCCCCCGCCACCGCAGCCGGCGACGGCCAGCGCGGCGAGCAGGAGCACTGCCCCGCCTGCGAGGAAGGTGATGGATCTCTTGAGGGTCATGAGTAAAAGGCTCCTTTCGATCCGTCGGTCTTTGACAAAGAACAGCCTCGTTCCCGGGCCACGGCGCGACATCGCCGGTACCGGCCGTCGGGCGTTGCCGTTAACGGCCGTCCTCGAATTCCTGCTGGCGGGTACTGGCGTTGAGTCTGCGCCGCGAAGCGGTGGCTTCGGACTCGTCGCGGCCCTCGACCTCGACGCCCCTCACCCGCAACGTGGCCGTCGACCTGATGAATCGAGCGGACGGGGCCTGTCCTTACTCAATGGCCACGCGCGGCAACGTCGAGGTCACGCTGACGCTCGCTGGGGTGACGATCGAGCGCCAGGCCGCCTGAGAGCGCTCTAGTTCGTGCTGTTGTCGAGAGGTAGCACGGCGATCAGGCTCGTCCCGACGCCTTCGCGGCTCTCGATGCCGATCGTCCCACCGATCGCCTCTACGCGGTCCTTGAGGCCGAGCAGGCCGGAGCCCGCGGTCGCATCTGCGCCGCCAACACCGTTGTCCGCGACGGCTATACACAGGGCGTGGTCACGGACCTCGACCTCGACCTGCAGCTGCGACGCGCGAGAGTGCTTGGCCGCGTTCGTCAACGCCTCTGAGACGACGTAATAAGCCGCCACCTCGAGGGATTCGGTCAGCCGCCCCACCGTTCGCACTTCGAGCGCGACAGGAATCGGCGACCGATGCGCGAGGGTCTTTAGAGCGGGCCCGAGCCCACCTTCGGCGAGTATCGCCGGATGGAGCCCAAGTGCGATCTCCCGCAGCCCGTCGAGGGCTGTCGTGAGCCCTTCGGCGATGTGGGAGAGCTCGTCTCGATGCTGGCTCATCTCCTTCGGCACCGATGCCTGCGCCGCACGGAGCTCGAGCGCCAGCGAGACGAGCTGCTGCTGGGCGCCGTCGTGCAGGTTGCGTTCGATCCGGCGCCGGGTCGCGTCGGCCGTGGCCACGATTCGTGCGCGTGAGGCGTCCAGCTCGGCGCGGCCCTCGGCGTTGGCGATTGCCGTCGCGAGGAGCTCCGTGAACTTCGCCAGTCGGCCTTCCAGGTCAGCCGGCAGCGGCTCGGCTTCACGCGAGCCGACGGCCATGACGCCCCAGAAAGCTCCATCGACGACGACCGGCACGCCGACCGCGGACCGCGCGCCTTCGTCCCGCGCCGCGGCCGCGATCGAACCCTTGGCGGGTCGAGTGTAGTCGGCGCGCGCCGGGAGGCCGGTTCGGCAGACCCGCGCGACCGCGCTGCTGTCATCGACGGGCCAGCTCCTCCCGATGGGGCCGAGGTAGTCGTCAGACGCTGCAAGCAGGGTCGCGGTGCCGTTGCCGTCGTAGCGCAACAGCCCGCTGAGGGGGGCGTTGAACATCCGTGCCACCTCGTGTCGGACGGCGTCGAACACACGGTGCGGAGTCGCCCCCTCGGCGACGAGGGTGGCTACCCGCCGCAAGGCCGCCTGTTCGTCGGCGAGCTGCGCGAGCTGCTCGTGGGCCTGGCTGTTGGCGATCGCTGTTGCGAGGAGCTCCGTGAATTTCGCCAGCCGGCCTTCGACGTCGGCCGGCAGGGGCTCGGTTCCGCGCGTGCCGACGATGACGACGCCCCAGAGAGCTCCGTCGACGACGACGGGCACGCCAACCGCGGACCGCCCGCCTGCGGCCCGAGCAGCGGCCGCGAGCGGCCCCTGCGTCGGCCGGGTGTAGTCGGCGCGCGCGGGGAGGCCGGTTCGGAAGACTTGCGCGGTGGCGCTGCTGTCGCCCTCGACGGGCCAGCTCCTCCCGGCGGGGCCAAGGAAGCCGTCGGCAGTTGTAACCAGGGTCGCGGTGCCGTTGGCGTAGCGCATCAGCATGCTGACTGGGGTATTGAACATCCGTGCTACCTCGTGTCGGACGCCGTCGAACACACGGTGCGGGGTCGCCCCCTCGGCGACGAGGGTGGCTACCCGTCGCAGCGCCGCCTGTTCGTCGGCGAGCTGCGCGAGCTGCTCGTGGGCCTGGCCGTTTGCGATCGCCATTGCGACGAGCTCGGTGAACGCCGCCAGTCGCTGCTCAGTCTCGCGGGGCAGTTGCTTCTCATTCTTCGAGACGACGGCCAAGGCGCCCCAGAGGCGGCCTTAGACAGTGATCGGCGCTCCCACCGAGGAGTGCCAGCCCATCTCGCGGGCGGCCTCGGGAGCTTCGCCCGGCGCTTCTGCGTAGCTGCGGACGCGACCGGGCCTGCCCGTCTCGGAGATCAAGCCCGACACGGTGCCTTCGAGCTCGTAGCGCTTCCCGACGTACTGGTAGCCGCCCTCGCTCGTCCAACCGCTGAGCGCGGTCACGGTCCCGTCTTCCTCGTAACGCGTGAGGGCGGATCCGTCCGCATGAATCAAGGCGGCCACCTAGGTGCTCACCGCCTCGAACACCTCTGCCGGCGAGGCGCCCGCCGCAACCAGCGTCGCGACCCGTCGCAGCGCCGCCTGCTCCTCCGCGAGCCGTCGGCTCGCCGCGACGCTTCGCGTGGGGTTCCGCAAGCCGGGCGGACGTGCCCATTGTGTCAAGGTACCGCATAATCGACGACGTGAGCACGAGCCAGACCAGGGTCGTTCTGGCTGACGACGACGTTCTTCTGCGCGAGGGACTGGCGGGCCTGCTCGAGCGCTCCGGCTTCGAGGTCGTCGGCCAGTCCGGCACGCCGTCCGAGCTGATCGAACTCGTCGGCGAGCTCCGGCCCGATCTCGCGATCATCGACATACGGATGCCGCCGACCCACACGAGCGAAGGGCTTGATGCCGCGGCGTCGATCCGCGAGGAGTTCCCGGAGACGGCGATCGTCGTTCTCACCGCTCACGTTCAGATCGAGAGGGCGACCGAACTCCTGGCCAGCGGCCAGCGCAGTGGCTATTTGCTGAAGAGCCGCGTCACGGACGTTGACGAGTTCATCCAGACGCTGGAGCGGATCGTGAAGGGAGGGTCGGTCGTCGATCCCGCGCTCGTCCAGGAGCTCGTGGCCGCCCAGCGCGCGGACGATCCGCTGGACGTCCTCTCGCCGCGCGAGCGCGAGGTGCTCGGCCTCATGGCCGAGGGCCGCTCCAACGCCGGCATTGCTCATCAGCTCTGGATCACTGAGGGGACGGTGGAGAAGCACGTCCGCAGCATCCTCATGAAGCTTCGTCTGCCGGCGACGGAAGATGACCAGCGGCGCGTTCTCGCCGTGATCACGTATCTCGACGCCCGCTAGCGCGCTCAACCCGAACGACCGTCGACGATCCCGAGGATCGCCTTCGCCGACAGCTCCGTCTTCGGTAGGAAGCCGGCCGCCGGGCTTGCGGCGATGAGATCCGCGAGGTCGGCCTCGGCGTGCGTCGAGATCAAGATGACCGTCGCCACATCGCCCTGCCCGTGCCCGTCTTCGGCCAGGTGCCGCGCAAGCTCCAAGCCGCTCTCCTCGCCGAGGAATATGTCCACCAGGACGACGTCGGGACGCAAGGTCTCGAAGAGACCGAGCGCCTCGGCGTAGGTCGAGGCGACGGCGGCGACGCTCAGGCCCTCTCGTTCCAGGAGCGCGCGCACAACCTCGAGGAACGATTCGTTGTCATCGACGATCAGGCAGCGAGTCGGCACACAGTGAGCGTCGCACCAATTCGGCTGCCGCGCATTACCGCTAGCCGGAATCCCACGAGAGGAGGTACCGGGGCGCGCAGATCGGGGCTGCCCGCGATGACAGCGCCAGCACGGACAGAGATGGTGCTGGGGAACGAGAGTCAAGCTGGAGGAAAGAGAGATGGACTCGATCGTGACGCCCACGGAGGGCCTGGATCGACGCGATAGGGAAGCACTGGCCGTTCGCGCCTGGCGCACAGAACAGCTTCGGCGCCTCGGCCTGCCTTACATTCTCGCGGAGGCGTTCGCCGATCTCGTCGACTGGCACGCCATCGCGGACCTCGTCGAGCGCGGGTGCTCGCTGAGCCTCGCGCTCGACATCGTGCGTTGAGGCCGCCGGGCAGGGCAACTCCCCCGGGCACATTCCCGCCGTGACGCGGCGCGTTGCCGCCCTTGCCGTTCTGGTGCTCGACCACGACGGCGACGCCCTGGGTCCAACTCGGCGAGCAACGCGAACGCTCGGCCCCGGTACCTGCTGGCTGGAAGCGGAACTTCTCGCAAGCGGCAATCGAAGTTAGGCGCTCTCGGGGATGTAGGACCCGGCGCCAATCGCGATTGTGGGTGGGTCTCGGAATGCCAAACAGATTAAGGAGGACGACATGCCATCACTCATCGTTGGAAGCCAGAATGGAGCCTCGATCGAGATCCACTACGAGGATCACGGCAGCGGCGATCCTGTCGTGCTGATCCACGGGTATCCCCTGAACGGGAACTCGTGGGAGCGACAGGAGCGCGAGCTCCTCGCGAAGGGTCACCGCGTGATCAGCTATGACCGTCGCGGCTTTGGCCGCTCAAGTCAGCCGACCGTGGGCTACGACTACGACACCTTCGCGGCCGACCTCAACGCGCTGCTCGAGCATCTCGATCTGAGCAACATCGTCCTCGTCGGGTTCTCGATGGGGAGCGGCGAGGTGACGAGGTATCTGGGCCGCTACGGCTCGGCACGGGTGCGCAAGGCCGCGCTGCTCGGCGCGATCCCGCCGTACCTGCGGAAGACCGAGGACAACCCGGAGGGCGTCGACGGAGAAGTCTTCGAGCAGATCAAGGCGGCGATCGCCAAGGATCGCTACGCCTGGTTCAAGGACTTTTTCGACAACTTCTACAACACCGACAAGCTGATGCCGGAGCGGATCAGCGAGCAGGCGTGGCAGGCAAGCTTCAATGTCGCGGCCGGGGCATCGCCGTTTGCTTCGTACACGTGCGTGGACACATGGCTGACGGACTTCCGCGGCGACCTGTCGAAGATCGACGTGCCCGTACTCGTGGTCCACGGCACCGACGATCGGATCCTTCCGTTCGAAGCAACCGCGGCTCGCCTGCCGGATCTGATCGACGACGTCGAGCTGGTGGCCGTCGAAGGCGGTCCGCACAACATCGCCTGGACGCATCCCGATGAGGTGAACGAGGCGCTGCGTGAGTTCATCGGCGCGTCGACGCCAGTGGCGGCGTGAGCGCGAACCCAAAGGCGGATGTTCTTGTTCTGCCGACAACGCAGGAGGAACCCATGAGCGCAATGGACACACTGCGCGGGTACGTCGACACTTCGACTCGGAGTGTCACGGGCGACAACACGATCGAGTACGCCTACCGCGACCTCGGTGACGGCGATGTGCCGCTCGTCCTGCTGCAGCACTTCCGCGGCAACCTCGACAACTGGGACCCCGCTCTCGTCGACGCGCTCGCCGCGGATCGACGCGTGGTCACGTTCGACAACGTCGGCGTCGGTGCCACGACGGGAAGCACGCCGAGCACCGTCGAGGCAATGGCGCACGACGCAATCGCCTTCCTCGAGGCGATGAACTTTCAAAAGGTGGATCTGCTCGGCTTCTCGCTCGGCAGCTTCGTCGCGCAGGACATCGCGCTCATCCGCCCCGATCTGCTGCGGCGCATCGTGCTCGCATCCTCGGCACCGCAGGGTGCTGCGGGGATGCACGGCTGGGCACCACAGGTCATCGGCGCGGTCGGTGTGCCGGAGGTGACTCCGCAGGGATACCTGTCCGTCTTCTTCGCCCCGACGGACAGGAGTCGTGAAGCGGGCCAGCAGGCCGCCGGACGCATCTTCGGTGCGAGAGAAACCGATCGAGACGAACCGACAACGTGGCAGACCCGCCAGGCGCAGTACGACGCCGTTTGCGCGTGGGGCGTCCCGAACCATTCGCTGCTCCAGCGAGTCGCCGCCATCGATCTTCCCGTGTTCGTCGCCAAGGGCGACAGCGACCCGATGATCCAGTCGCGCTATTCGCACCTGCTGGCAGGGCTACTCCCGAACGCGCGGGTCACGATCTACCCCGACTCGGCTCACGGCTTTCTCTTCCAGCACCACGGTTGGTTCGCCCGCGACGTCCACGCGTTCCTCGAGGCGACCTGACCATGGGCCGCCGAATCGAACTCAGTGAAGCTTCTGCTTAGCCAATTGTTGTCCCCTCACTCCACGAGCCCTGAAGGAGCGCGCTGGCACTCAATCAATCACGTTTTGGGCGAGGTGGTCGACAATGGGGTCATCTAGTCACGCAAAAGAGGTGGACGTGTGACTCGAGAGGCGCATCATTTATCGGACTGGTGGATTTGTTGACGGCCCAGCGCCTCAATCGACCGCCGGTCTTCCCGGCCGGTCATCCTTCTCCGGGGATTACCGGCTACCGCCGGCTCCTTGCGGCGATTTCAGGCCGATTCTGGCGCGGGATCTGCGCAGGATGAAAAGAAGCCGGCGGTCGTTATGTCAAATACATATATGCTGATTTGCAGGGCTTTTACGGGAGCGACGGGACTCGAACCCGCGACCTCCGCCGTGACAGGCCGGGCATGGCACTAACGGGCTGTGCGGGAATCAGCGGGGATCTGGCCGCGCGAGCAGGGCTTTCGCCTGTGGGCTTGCGGGGATTACCGGGCCTCGGCGGGAGCTTCCGGCGGCCTCTCGCGGGATGAGCGCGGGATGACTCGTTGTCGGATCAGAAACGAACGAGATGTCTACGGGATCGGCCGCCGCGCCTAGCCACCGTCGGCGCAGACAGCCAGCCAGCCAGCTCTGTGTGCGATTCCCGTGCGGGATCTGCGCGCGTTTCCGCTGCCATCACGGTAGGCGTCAGAATTTCGGAAGAGTCAGGGTGAGGACGCGTGCGGCGACCTGCGGGCTGTTCATGAGCAAGTTCCGATTTGTCACCTACAAAGCCGACGCGAGGACCGTCAGGCCATGAACGGCATGAGCTCTGGCGGCATCGTCACGAAGGGTCGCATCATGTCGCGGTCTTCGTGCTCGAGGATGTGGCAGTGGTACATGTACCGGCCGCTGTAGGTGGTGAAGCGGACGGCGATCTCGACGATCTCGTTGGGATTGACGCGGACGGTGTCCTTGAGCCCTCGTTCGTTGTCGTCGATCGCGTGGTCGAGCTCGTCGTCCGGGTCGCGCTCGAGCATGACGGTCGCCGCGAGGTCGCGCGCGCCGATGCCGCCGTCCGGGATCTGGTAGCGGATCGGCCGACGCGCCAGGATCTGGAACGGGTCGAGGTGGAGGTGGATCGGATGGGTGTCGCCAGTCAGGTTGATCAGCTGCCAGACCTCGTACTCGCCGAGCATCGGGAAGAACGTCGTCGTGTCCTCGAAGTGGGCGGCGACGACGCGGTACCAGGTGGTTTGAGCGCCGTCGATGACGCTCACCAGCGGCCCGCCGTCGGCCTCGGCAGCAACCGCGAGCTCCCGCATCGTCAGCATGTTCGGCTCGCCGTCGAGCTCGCGCTCGACGAGCGCGATCGCGCGCCGGCGCGCGCCGGCGAGCACCTCCGCTGCCGGAGGCTCGTAATCGGTCGCAAGCTCGCGTGGAATCGAGCGGCGGCTCGCAGCCTCGCCTCCGACACGGAAGCGCAGCACCTGCGGATAGGGGAGCAGGCCCTCGACGTCGGCGGCACTCTCGGCCTCCGCGGCCGGAAAGGACGAGCCGTCGAACGGTGCGGCGGCGGTGTTGAGCACTGTCAGCTCGCTTCCGGGCGCGAGGTCCGAGAAGTCGACGAGCAGGTCGGCGCGCTCGGCCGACGCGAGCACGAGCCCGCGCGCTGGCACGGGCACCGGGGTGCGAAGGAGCCCGTGGTCGGTCCCGACCTGCGTGATCCGCTCGAGCTCCGGAGCCCCGTCGCGCAGCAGCACGAGCCGATAGGTACGGGCGTTGGAGCCGTTGAGCAGGCGGAAGCGGTAGGTCGCCGGCCGGATCTCGAGGACCGGCCAGACCTTGCCGTTCACGACCGTGAACGGCGGGAAGGCTTCCATCACCTCCGGGTCGGTCTTGTGGACGAGCCGGCCGCTCAGCCGCCCCTGCTCGTCGAGGTCGAAGTTGCGGTCCTGAATCAGTAGCGGCACTTCGAACGGCGGCCCTTCGGGCAAGCCCAGCTCGCGCTCGCGCTCGTCGCGCACGATCCACAGCCCGGCCAGGCCCGCGTAGACGTCGAGCTTGGTGATGCCCATGACGTGGTCGTGGTACCAGAGCAGCGCCGCCCGCTGGTCCATCGGGTAGTGGGACAAGGCGGGCTGGCCCGGGGCGAAGATGTTCTCGGCCCAGCCGTCGTATGAGGCGGGCGTGAGGCCGCCGTGCAGGTGGACGACCGTTTGCCCCGTCAGCTCGGCCGCGTGGCGGTCAGGCTCGCCCGCACTCAGGCCCGGAAGGCACTGCACGGGCACGCCGCCGGCGTCCATTGCCTCCGGGGCAACAGTCACGGAGACGGGGAAGGCCCCCTCCAGCTCGTTGCGCCACTCGACCGTGACCGGCTTCCCGCGCTCGGCCTCGATCGTCGGGCCTGGAACCGTCCCTTCGAAGCCCCAGATGCGTGAGGCGGGGAGGTCGCGGTGGAACCGGTGGTCGCCGGCGCGCATGCGCATGGTCAACCGGTCGTCATGCTCCGAGGCGAGCAGCCGTGACGGGAGCGGAAGGGCATCGACGAACGGCGCCAGCGGCGGGGTCACCGCTCGCATCACCGCTCGGCAACGGCGCGAGACAGGTAGCCCGTCTTGCCGAGATTGTCGAGTCTCATGGCGTCGCCGACGCCGAGAGTGAGTCGAGGCGCGGACGCAGCTCCTGCTCCCAGAGCTCGAAGAAGCGATCGAGATCCCCGAGCGCGACGATTGCGATGCGGTCGAAGCCGGCGTCCAGCCACCGTTCGATCGCTTCCGCGTGCAGGTCGGCGTCGATGCCGCAGGGGATCTCCTTCGCGACGTCTTCCTCGCGCACGCTCTTCGTCGCGGCCTCGAAGTTGACCGGGTTCGGCAGCTCCGACTGCACCTTCCAGCCTCCGGCGCTGAAGCGGAACAGCTTGTGCGCGCGGCGGCGGGCGCGCTCCTCGTCCTCGTCCACCGAAAGTGCGAGCTGTCCGTACCTTGGTTTCCCAGCGTCGACGAAGGGACGCGTCAGCTCGGCGCGGGGATGGATCGCCACCATCCCATCACCGGCACGTTCTGCGAGCGCGACGGAGGCGGGGCCGCTGACGGCGACGTAGATCGGCGGCGGCTCGTCAGGGAGCGTGAAGATGCGCGCGTCGTCCACCCGGTAGTGCTTCCCCTGGTGCGCGTGGTAGCCGCCGCCCCACAGCGCGCGGATGATTTCGATCGCCTCCTCGACCATTTCGTGGCGGATATGCACCGGTGGCCAGCCGCGGCCGACGACGTGTTCGTTCAGGTTCTCGCCGGCGCCGAGGCCGAGCCGGAAGCGTCCAGCGCTCATGACCGCGACGGTCGCGGCCTTCTGGGCAACGATCGCCGGGTGGTAGCGAATCGTTGGGCAGGTGACGAGCGAGACGAGCTCGACTCGCTCCGTCTGCGCCGCGAGCGCGCCTAGCACGCTCCAGGCGTAGGGGCTGTGGTGGTGCGAGAACAGCCACGGATGGAAGTGGTCCGAGATCGTGACGAAGTCGAAGCCGGCCGCCTCGGCGCGCGCCGCCTGCGTCAGCAGCTCGTTCGGGTCGTAGAGCTCGCACATGAGGCTGTAGCCGTAGGACGGCATCGGCGAGGAGGAGTCAGCGGCGGCCACGGTCGCCGCTCGCCATCTGCTCGAGGGCCTGGAAGAGGGCGGCGAGGTCGCGCCGCTCGTAGCCGAGCTCCTGTGCGCGCTCGAGCACCTCGTCGGCACGCTCGGCCGTCGGAAGCGGGATCTCGAGTTCTCGCGCTGCGTCGAGCGCCAGCTCAATGTCCTTGTGCATGAAGCTCAGGTCGAACCACGCCTCTTCGGGCGGATCGAGGATGATCGAGGCGCGCGCCCTGAGCATCGGCGAGCCGATCGGGCTCGCCTCCATGACGTCGAGCGCGCGTTGCCGGTCGACGCCCGAGCGCTCGGCTAGCAGCAGCCCCTCGGCGAAGGCGAGCATCTGGACGGCGAGGCTGATGTTGATCGCGAGCTTGAGCACGAGTCCCTGGCCGTTGTCGCCGATGTGCGTCGGCGTGCCGAGCTCGCGCAGGATCGGCTCGACGCGACGATAGGCGTCTTCGTCGCCGCCGACCATGATCGTAAGCGTCCCTGATTGCACCTGCGGGACGCTCCCCGACACCGGCGCGTCCAACAGCCACGCGCCCTGGCCGCGCACTCGAGTGGCGAGCTCCCGGCTTGCCTGCGGGCTGACGGTGCTCACGTCGATCCAGGTCTTGCCCGCGGCGAGTCCGGCGAGGACGCCGTCTGGACCCGATGCGACCTCCTCGAGCACGCCGTCGTCGGGGACAGATGTGAAGACGACATCGGCCGCCTCCGCCACCTCGCGTGGCGTGTCGCACCACTGCAGCCCTTCGTCGATCAGATGCTGGGCGTGCTCGCGGCTTCGCTCCTCCCCGTACACCGGGTAGTCGGCGGCGAGGAAGCGCGCCGCCATGTTCCCGCCCATGTGACCGAGGCCGACGAAGCCGATCGTGGCGCTTGTCGTGGCCATCTCGCGCACCTCCCGAGGTCGTCGCGCGATTGCCCGTCCGTGAGCTCGAGGTTCGCGGGCGGCTCGGGTGTCGAGTCTATTCTGCTGCGGTTGCAGCTGTCCGTGTGGCGTTGGCGCGCTTCGCGAGGTGTGCCTCCAGGCGCCAGAGATTGTCGAGGTGCTGGCTCGACCAGAGCAGCACGAGCGCGGCATCCACCGTCGCTTTGTCTCGGCCGCGCGCGACGTCGCGCACGCAGGTGAGAAGCCGACTGCGGCCGTCGATGTCGCGGATGTGTGGGGGCGGCACCTGACGCCGCTCGATGAGCGCGGATCCGAACGAGATGTACCAGGCTTGGAGGGCCTGGAGCTCGCCGTCGAGGTTGCGAGCGCAGCGCTCGACGCGCGTATTGGAGTCCGTCATGCGTGCGAGGGCGGCGAGCGATTGGGCGGCGCGGCGGACGCGCGCCGCGCCGCCGACGAGCGCTGCGACGTCCTCGACGTTGTAGGCGGTGGCGGAGCGCTCGGCGAGGTATTGCCGAAACGCATCGTCGAGGCGATGGAGGGCAGCGTCCGCGGCGCGGCCGGCGCGGGCGGGGTCGTCGGAGCCTCCTTCGCTCAGCCGCCGGGCTGTCGCGACGACGTAGTCGGCGCCGCGCGCGTACGCGGCCGCGAGCTCGTCGAGCAGAAGCGCAGCGGCGCCCCGGGGCCAGAAGAGGAGGCCGACCAGGAGGCTGACCGCGAAGCCGATGGCAACGTCCTCGACCCGAACCAGGCCAACGCTCCAACCGACCGGCTGGATGATGTTGAAGAGCAGGAAGAGGACGACCGTGAACCCCGCCTGACCGGCGGCGAACGAGATCGCCCGCGGCGCGTAGGCGGCCAGGAAGACTGCGACCGGAAGCACGCCCCAGAGCACCGCCTCGTGCGTCCCGATGCCGATCACGAGCAAGGCCCCGAGGACGGTTCCGACGGCAGTGCCGACGAGCGCGCTGACGATCGACCGGCCGGTGCCTAGCGCGTTCGAGCGCAGGACGGAAAGCGTGCCGAGGACAACCCAGAAGCCGTGCTGAAGCCCCGTCCGCTGGGCGATGTAGACGGCGACCGCGAGCCCGACGGCGCCGCGGAGGCTGTTTCGGAACCAGACCGATCTGACGCTCGCGTGCTCGATCGTCAGCCGTTCGGTGGTTTCGAGGGCGGCGAGGGCGGCCGGCGGCTGGGCGATGTCGACGTGGTCGAGCTCGGGTACCTCGGCTCCGCTCGCCAGCAGTCCGTAAGCCGCCGCCTGGCGCGCGGCGTAAGTGAGCGCGCGGATCCGGAACGGAGCGTCGAGCGCTCGCGGGACCTCGCCAACTGGGGTGTCGGCCGGCAGCTCCGGCAGCCGCCGCATGAGCGCGCGTGCGACGGCATCGCGCGCCGCTTCGAGCCGCTGGAAATCTGGCTGCCCGTTGAGGCCCTGGAGTCTCTCCGAACTCGCACGAAGCACTTGTGCGGCCGCCGCCATCGCTTCGGTGTCTTCCGCGCAGGCGAGCTCGAGCTGCACCTCGGGATCGGGTGTGAGGAAAGAGAGGAGCCAGTCGAGCTCATCGGGAAGCGAGGCAAGGGCGGCCATTGGGCCGGTCGGGCCGCCGGTCGGGCGGTGCTGGGTCCCGAGGAGACGTCGCCCCAGAGCGTCGACGGACGCCCGCGCAACACGTGCACGTTCGGCCCAGCTCTCGCGGTCCGCGTCGAGGTGGTCGGCAACCGCCCGCAGCGCCCCGGCGGCCTCGCGTTGCAAGTCGGCCCGCTGACGAGGCGGCCAGAGCAGCATTAGTGCGGAGATGCCAGCGCCTGCCGCCAGTCCCCACCCTTCGAGCCGCTCCGGGATCGCCGAGTTCGGCGCCGGAAGCGTCACAGGCAGGACAAACGTCAGGAGGGCGCCGGTCGCCGCCGCCGCGAAGTAGCCGTTGATAACACCCGCGAAGAGCGTCGCAAAGCCGACGACCGCCATCGCACCGGCCGCAAGCCAGGCGTGTCGCGAGCAGAGCGTCCCGAGCGTGATGAAGGCGACACCGACGCATGCGAGCTCGAGGTACGCCACCAGACGAGTCCGCGGCGGCCCAGTGAATTCGACCAGAACGAGCAGCGCGAACGAGCCGAAGGCCGCGAAGAGCGAGGTCTGCCGCTGCCCGATTACCTTGTCCGTAAGAGCGAACACCGCCGGCATGACGACCGCCGCGCGCGCAGCGCTCTTGACTGCGACGCTGTCCCTGACGGCGCTGGAATGTCGGCGCAGGGACTTGATGCGCTCGGCCGGCGACGCGCCACGCACATGATCAACCAAGATGGCGCAATGCTCTCACCGACACCGATGCTGGGCGAACGCCGGCCAGTGTGGCCGGTCATCTTTCTCCGGGGATTAGCGGCTAGGGCCGGCTTCTTGCGGCGATTTCAGGCCGATTCCGGGGCGGGATCTGCGCGGGATGAAAAGAAGCCGGCGGTCGTTATGTCAAATACATATGCTGATTTGCAGGGCTTTTACGGGAGCGACGGGACTCGAACCCGCGACCTCCGGCGTGACAGGCCGGCGTTCTAACCAGCTGAACTACGCCCCCTGGGCGCAGGCATTCTACCGAGGCGGTAGCGAGTTGAAGCGGGCC
>Ga0126312_10002046_pt1 | contig 13380 bp, 13 predicted proteins | sample Plot104A_FD_92537 | JGI IMG/M metagenome (GOLD analysis project Ga0126312, IMG submission 92537) | Serpentine soil microbial communities from UC McLaughlin Reserve, CA, USA - Plot104A | ecosystem: Environmental > Terrestrial > Soil > Grasslands | place: USA: UC McLaughlin Reserve, Lake County...
ACGCTCTACGGCGACACCCGTAAGGGCAACCGGCCGAGCTTCGTCGAGGCGGCGCCGCCGGAGGTCGCCGAGCCGCTGTACGAGCGCGTGCGCGAGGCGCTGTCGGCGAAGGGCGGCAGGTTCGGCGCCCGCATGGAGGTGACCCTTGTCAACGACGGCCCCGTGACCCTGCTGGTGGAGTCCTGACCGCCTATACTCGACCGTCGCTAGGACTTTCAGACTTCGCGACCCGCGGGTCGCGCCTGAAGGTGGGCTTCGCAGCCCACCTTTTTTTCGGCCGCGGCACCGGAGCAGACGACAAATGCAGATGCAGATGGACCGCATACAGAACGAGATCGAGGGACGGCTCGCCACGGTGGAGCCCGACGTCGAGGTGCTCGCATGCGAGCAGGCCGCCGCCGGGCGCGTGCGCCTGTTCATAGATCACCCCGACGGGGTCGACCTCGCCCTCTGCGAGCGCGTCACCGGCCACCTGCGCGACCTCCTCGTGGACTTCGGCCTCGAGGTGTCGTCGCCCGGTGCCCGGAGGCCGCTCACGAAGCCCGACCATTATCGCCGCTTCCTGGGGCGTCGCGCGCGCCTGCGAACGCGCACCCCTCGCGACGGCCGCGGCAGCTTCACCGGCGAGCTGGTCGGCGCCTCCGACGAGGAGGTCACCGTGGCCGCCGACGGCGGCGTGATCTCGATCCCGTATGCGGAGATCGGACGCAGCAACCTGGTGGAGGAGAGTTCATGAGCAAGGAGATCCTCGAAGCCGTAACAGTCCTGGAGCGCGAGAAGGGCATCTCGGCGGACAGGCTGATGGAGGCCCTCGAGGACGCCCTCCTGTCCGCGTACAAGAAGACGCAGGGGGCCGCGAAATACGCGCGCGTCGAGGTGGACCACGGCAGCGGCGACTTCCGCGTCTACGAGCTCGACGTCCCGGAGGACATCGAGGAGCAGCTGCTCGACGAGGTCGAGGAGGAGGCCGGCGAGCCACAGGTGGACCCCGAGACGGGAGAAATGCGCGAGCCCGAGGCGCCCGAGATCCCGCTCGAGCGGCTGATGGAGTTCCGCGATCAGATCTCCGAGCGCGACGTCACACCCGACGACTTCGGCCGCATCGCGGCCCAAACCGCCAAGCAGGTGATCCTCCAGCGCATCCGCGAGGCCGAGCGCGACATGACCTTCGACGAGTACCAGGACCGCATCGGCGAGCTCATCACCGGCATCGTCCAGCAATCCGATTCTCGCTACACGCTCGTGCAGCTGCGCGAGCGGGTCGAGGCGCTGCTGCCGCGGTCCGAGCAGGTCCACGGCGAACGCTACGAGCACGGCGCGCGCGTCAAGGCCGTCATCACCGACGTGTCGTCGCAGGCCAAGGGTCCGAGCATCATCGTCTCCCGCCGCAACCCGGAGCTGATCCGCAAGCTGTTCGAGCTAGAGGTGCCGGAGATCGCCGACGGCCTGGTGGAGATCCAGAACGTCGCCCGCGAGCCCGGCTACCGCTCGAAGATCGCGGTCGTCTCGCACGCGTCGGGCGTCGACCCCGTCGGCGCCTGCGTTGGTCCGCGCGGGTCGCGCGTGCGGATGGTCGTGTCCGAGCTGCGCGGCGAGAAGATCGACATCATCCCCTTCAACGAGGAGCCCGCCCGGTTCGTGGCCAAGGCCCTCTCGCCCGCGCGCGTGCGCGAGGTCCTCGTAGATGACGACGGCAAGCAGGCGACGGTGATCGTGCCGGACGACCAGCTCTCGCTGGCGATCGGCAAGGACGGGCTGAACGCCCGCCTGGCGGCACGGCTCACCGGCTGGCGCGTGGACATCCGTTCGGAGACCGAGTTCGCCGAGGAGGAGGCCGAGATGCCGTTCGAGGAGGAGGAGGCGCTGTCCGGCCGCTGCGCCGCGATCCTCGCCAACGGCAAGCGCTGCCCGAACGCAGCGCTTCCGAGCTCCCGCTACTGCGGACTGCCGGCCCATCAGGCGCTGGCGGAGAAGGACACCGACTACGTCGTCCCGCCGGAGGAAGACGGCGGCGGCCCGGCGGACGAAGAGCCCGCGGAGGAGGTCGCCGCCGGAGCGGAGCCGACGGGCGCCGAGGTGCAGGCCGCTCCGGAGGAGTCGCCGGCCGTCCCGGAGGAGGCGCCGACCGCTCAGGAGGCGGAGCCGCCCGTCGCCGAGGCGCCCGAGAGCGACGGGGCCGAACCCGAGCCGGTGCCCGAGAACGAGCTGGAACCGGAACGCGGCGGTCAGTAGCCGGCGCGGAGGAGCAGCGCCGGGACGGCGACCCGGCGAGTTCTCCAGCATGAACTCACGCACCTGCGTCGGCTGCGGGCGGTCGCTCCCCAAGGCGGACCTCCTCAGGCTGGCTCGCCGGCCCTCAGGGGAAGTGAGAACGGACCCCGAGGCCCGCGGGGACGGAAGAGGCGCCTACGTCTGCACCAGGCCCGGGTGCGCGGAGGCGGCTACGTCCGAGAGAACCTTGGGGCGCTCGTTTCGTGCCCCTGTGGAAGTGGGTCAGCACCTCATAGACTCCATAGGCGAATGGCAAAGAAGCGCGTCCACGAGATAGCCAAGGAAAAGGGAATCTCCAGCAAGGAGGTTCTCGCGATCCTTCAGAAGGCCGGCCTCGACGTGAAGGCGGCAGCCTCGAGCGTCGACGAGGCGGACGTGGCGCGCGCCTTCGGTAACGGCGCCGCGGCCGCCGAATCGCCGGCGCCCCCCCAGGAGCGGCCCGCAGCGGCCGACGGCGAGAAGGCGCCCCAGGGCCAGCCGGCGCGCGGTGAGCGTCCGGCCCGTGCCCGTCCCACCCGCGGCGGGCGTGTGGGCGAGCAGTCCCCGGGCGGTGGCGGCCGCCGGCGGCGAGTCGTGATCGACTCGCAGGCGGCCCGTCGCGACCGTCCGCCGCCACCTCCGCAGCAGCCTCCCCGCCGCGGCCGTGGCCGCCGGCGCCGCCCGCGTTGGGTCGAGCCCGACCTCGAGGCCGAGGCGGCGGCGCGCGAGGCAGCCAAGGAGCAGGAGGAGCCCGCCACCGAGATCCAGTCGGGCGCCACCGTCAAGGAGGTGGCCGAGTCGCTGGGCCTCGGGGCGCCCGAGGTGATCAAGAAGCTGATGGAGCTGGGCGAGATGGCGACCCTCACCCAGACGCTCTCCGACGAGGCCATCCAGGTCCTTGCCGACGCGCTCGACAAGAAGATCGAGATCGTCCACGCGGCCGACGAGGTCGAGGAGGAGCCCGAGTACGAGGACACAGACGAGGAGCTCGAGGACCGACCGCCCGTCATCACGATCATGGGCCACGTCGACCACGGCAAGACGTCGCTACTCGACGCGATCCGCGAGACCGAGGTCGCCTCGGGCGAGGCCGGCGGCATCACGCAGCACATCGGCGCCTACCAGGTGCGCCACGACGGCCACATCATCACGTTCCTCGACACGCCCGGTCACGAGGCCTTCACCGCTATGCGCGCCCGCGGCGCCCGCGCCACCGACATCGCGGTGATCGTCGTGGCGGCGGACGACGGCGTGATGCCACAGACCGTCGAGGCGATCGACCACGCCAAGGCAGCGGGAGTGCCGATCATGGTCGCGGTCAACAAGATCGACAAAGAGGGCTCGGATCCAAACCGCGTCCGCGGCGAGCTCGCCCAGCAGGAGCTGACCCCGGCCGACTGGGGCGGTGACACCGAGTTCGTCGACGTCTCGGCCAAGACCAAGCAGAACCTCGACGAGCTGCTCGAGACCCTCGTCACGCTCGCCGAGATCCAGGAGCTCAAGGCCAATCCCAACGCCGAGGCTTCCGGAGTGGTCATCGAGTCGCGGCTCGACCCCGGCCGTGGCCCGGTGGTGACCCTGCTGATCCAGCGCGGCAGGATGAAGGTCGGCGACGCGCTGTTCGCCGGCGAGCACGCCGGCCGTGCCCGCGCCATGCACGACTTCCGCGGCGAGCGGGTCAAGCAGGCCACGCCCGGCATGCCGGTGGAGGTACTCGGCTTCGACGGCGTTCCGGAGGCGGGCGAGCACTTCCGCGTGGTCTCGAACGAGCGCGAGGCGCGCCGGCTCGCGGGCGAGCGCGCCAACCGGCTCAAGACCGAGGCGCTCGCCCGGCGCGCCGGCGTTCGCGTCTCGCTCGAGGACGTGATGGCCCGGGCGCAGGAGGGCACCGTCGAGCTGCCGTTGATCCTCAAGGCGGACGTGGCGGGCTCGCTCGAGGCGCTGGCGGACGAGATCGCCAAGCTGCCCCAGGAGCGCGTCACGGTCAACGTGATCCACGACGGCGTCGGCGGCATCAACGAGTCGGACGTGATGCTCGCGTCCGCCTCCGGCGCGGTGATCATCGGCTTCAACGTCCGTCCTGTTGGCAACGCCAACCAGGTCGCCCAGCAGGAGGGCGTCGAGATCCGCACCTACTCGGTCATCTACAAGGTGATCGAGGACCTGCGCGACGCGATGGAGGGCATGCTCGAGCCCGAGGAGGTCGAGGAGACCATCGCCACCGTCGAGGTCCGCGCGACCTTCAAGGCCTCCCGCGTCGGGACGATCGCCGGCTGCTACGTGGTCGAGGGCACCGTCCGCCGCGGCGCTCGGACCCGGCTTGTACGCGACGGCACCGTCGTGTACGACGGCCGCATCGCCTCGCTGCGCCGCTTCAAGGACGACGTGCGCGAGGTGACCGCCGGACTGGAATGCGGAATCGTGCTGGAGAACTTCGCCGACATCAAGGAGGGGGATGGGCTGGAGGTGTACGACACGCGCAAGGTGGAGCAAACGCTCGCTTAGGGAGGCAGTAGGCGGTAGGCATTAGGCACTAGGGATCTCCTACCGCCTACTGCCTAATGCCTATGGCCTTTGTCTGTCTGATCGAAATCCACCTGCACTTCCCGCAAAACGGCAGCCTGAAGGGCAAGCGCAAGGAGCTTCAGGCGCTCAAGGCGGCGCTGCACAAGCGCTTCGGCGCCGCCGTTTCCGAGACTGACCATCACGACCTGTGGCAGCGGGCCACGCTCTCGGCGGCTCTCGTGGGGGCGCGCCCCGGACCGCTCGGCCAAGCGGCGGACAGCCTCGAGCGCTACGTGATGGGGATGTTCCCGGACGGCGTCCGGGTGGAACGGAGCCTCGTGTCGGGCGACGAGCTACTGGATCACTAGGATGACTTCCGACCGCATGCGGCGGGTCAATGAGGCCGTGCGAGAGGTTCTCTCCGGACGGCTGGCAGAGGGGCTCAAGGACCCCCGCATAGGATTCGTGACTGTGACTGCCGTGGAGACAAGCCCCGACCTGCGCCACGCTCGCGTGTTCGTGAGCGTGCTCGGCGACGCTGCGGATCGCGACCGCACGCTCGCCGGGCTCACCTCCTCCCATGGGCTGCTTCAGGCCGAGATCGCGCGCGAGCTCAGGATGAAACGCACGCCCACGCTCGAGTTCGTCTACGACGAGTCGATCGACCGGGGCATGCGAATCACCGAGTTGCTCGACGAAGGCGATAAGGCTTGAACACGGTCACGGCAGCCGCCCACGAACAGGTCCTGGCGGAGCTTCGAGAAGCCGACAAGCTCCTCCTGACCACCCACGAGAACCCCGACGGGGACGCACTCGGCTCGCTCTTGGCGATGCACATGATCCTCGAGCAGCTCGGCAAGGACTCGGTGATGTACATGTCCCCCGACGAGTTCCCGCTGCCGTCGGAGTACCAGAGCTTCAGGTTCGACGGGATGGTCGGATCCGCGCCGGGCGACGTCGCCGAGCGCACCATCGTCTTTCTCGACTGCGGGAACATCGACCGGATGCCGGTCGACTTCCTCAAGCAGGATGGCCTGCACGTCCTGAACATCGACCACCACCACGACAACACCAACTTCGGGACCGCGAACCTCGTGGTCGGCGACGCCTCGTGCACCGCCGAAATCGTCTTCGGGCTCGCCGGCGAGCTGGGGGCCCAGATCACGCTCCCGATCGCCGACGCGCTCTACGTGGCGCTCGTCACCGACACCGGCCGCTTCATGTACGAGAACACCACGCCGGAGGCCCATGAGATGGCGGCCGAGCTGATCAGGGCGGGCGTGGAGCCCCACGACGTCTACAGGCGCCTCTACGAGGACCTGCCGTTCTCGCGGCTCGAGCTCTTGTCCCGGGCGCTGTCGAGCGTCGAGCGGCACGACGGCGGCGCGATCACCGTCGCGCACCTGACGAAGGCCGACTTCGAGGAGACCGAGGCGGTCGAGACCGACGCGGAGGGCATCGTCGACCACATGCGGGCGGTCGAGGGGACGGCAGTCGCCGTGCTCGTGCGCGAGCTCCTCTCCGACGACCGCGCCGGGCTGCGAAAGGTCAGCCTGCGCGCGACCGACGGCCGCGTGGACGTGTCGGCTATCGCGCGCGAGATGGGCGGCGGCGGACACCGGCAGGCGGCCGGCTTCACCACAGAGCTGCCCTATGACCGGCTCCTTGAGACGCTCCGCGAGCGGATAGCAGCCCAGCTCCGCGGTTGACGGCCGCCCCGGGCGTCGTCCTCTACCCCAAGCCGGCCGGAAGGACCTCGCACGACGTCGTCGCCGATCTGAGACGGACGCTCCCGCGCGGGACCAAGGCCGGCCACGCCGGGACGCTCGACCCCTTCGCCACCGGCCTGCTCCTCCTCCTGGTCGGGCAGGCGACACGCGCGCAGCGCTTCTTCATGGCGCTGCCCAAGACCTACCGGGCGGTCGCCAGGCTCGGCTGGGTCTCTCACACCGGCGACCGCGAGGGACGCCTCGAGCAGACTGGCCGGGCACCGGACGAGCTCGAGCTGCCGACGGGCGAGCTGCTGCAGCGGCCCCCCGCGTACTCGGCGCTGAAGGTGGAGGGAAGGCGCGCCTACGAGCTGGCCCGGCGCGGGGAGGACGTGGAGCTGGAGGAGCGGCCGGTCACGGTCCATCGCTTCGAGCTGCTGTGGCGGGAGGGCGACCGCTGTGGCCTCGAGATCGAGTGCTCGTCCGGGACCTACGTGCGCAGCCTCGTCGCCGACCTCGGCGACGCCTACTGCGAGGAGCTCGAGCGGACGGCGATCGGCCCGTTCAAGCTCGAGGAAACGGACCCCGAGCGGGTGCTGCCGCTCAGCGAGGCGCTCGCGTTCCTGCCCGAGCGGGTGCTGGACGCCGACGCGGCAGCGGCCGTCGGTCACGGGAGGCGGCTCGCCGGGGCGGGCGACGACCCCGCCGTCCGCCTCACGCATGCCGGCGAGATCGTGGCGATCGGCGAGCCGCGCGGCGACGAGCTGCACCCCGCCGTAGTCTTCGCGCCGCGATGAAGGTCACGTCGCTCCCCGAGGTCGAGCCCCGCCGCCGCAAGGTCGCCATCGGGACCTTCGACGGGGTCCACCTCGGCCACCGCGAGGTGATTCGCGGGGCCGACACTGTTCTCACCTTCGACCCCCACCCACTGGCGGTCATCCACCCCGAGGCACTCCCCAAGCTGATCACGCCGCTGTCGGTGAAGCGCGACCTGATCGCGGGGCTCGGGGTGGAAGAACTCGTGACGATCCCCTTCGACCGCGAGTTCGCGAGCCGCAGCGCCGAGAGCTTCGTCGAGGACGTGCTGATCGGGCACCTGGACGCGCGGGGGGTCGCGGTCGGCGAGAACTTCCGCTTCGGCAAGGGGGCCAAGGGCGCCCCCGAGCTCCTGGCGAGCCGGCCCGAGTTCGAGACGCGCGTGGTGCCGCTCGTCGAGGTCGCCGGCGAGACCGTCTCGTCCAGCCACATCCGCGGGCTCCTGGCGGCGGGCGAGGTGGACAAGGCGGCCGAGTTCCTGGGCGGGCCCTTCCTGCTCGACGGCGAGGTCGTCTCGGGCGACCGCCGCGGCCGCGAGCTCGGCGTCCCGACCGCGAACGTGGTGCCCGACGACCGCTACGCCTGCCCCGGCCACGGCATCTACGCCGCCTGGGCGCACGGCCATCCCGCCGCCGTCAGCGTCGGCGTCGCGCCCACGTTCGAGACCGGCCGCGGCCTCCTCATCGAGGCTCACCTGATCGACTTCGAGGGCGACCTCTACGGGCAGACGCTGCGGATCGCGTTCGTCGAGCGCCTGAGGGGGGAGCGGCGGTTCGACTCCGCCGAGGCCCTTGCTGCGCAGATGCAGCGTGATATCGAGCAGGCAAAAGCGGTGGTCGCAGGTCGCAGGTGGCAGGTGGCAGGGCTTGAGCCGTAATTCCTGCCACCTGCCCCTGCCACCCCAGCGTTGCTACGGTTTTCGCTCGCAATGACGCTGACAGCCGAAGCCAAGCGCGAGATCGTCGAGAAGCACGGCAAGGGGCCCGGAGACACCGGCTCCACCGAGGTCCAGGTCGCGCTGATGACCGCTCGCATCAACGAGCTCACCGAGCACCTGCGCGACCACCGCAAGGACCACCACTCGCGCCGCGGGCTGTTGATGCTCGTCGGCAAGCGGCGCAGGCTGCTCCAGTATCTCCAGCGCCGGGACATCGACCGCTACAGGGCGCTGATCCGGGAGCTCGGGCTCCGGCGATGATCGAGCCGGGTACTCCGGCCCCCGACTTCACGCTTCGCGACCAGGACGGCAACGAGGTCTCCCTCGAGGACCTGCGTGGGCAGCGGACGGTGCTGGTCTTCTACCCGGCCGACTTCAGCCCGGTGTGCACGGACCAGCTCTCCGTCTATCAGGAGGTGCTCCCGGAGTTCGACGAGCGCGGAGTCAAGCTCTACGGCGTCTCGGTGGACAACGTCTACTGCCACGCCGCCTTCCGGCGGGACCTCGGGATCTCGATCCCGCTGCTGGCGGATTTCCATCCCAAGGGAGCAGTCGCCGAGGCGTTCGGCGTCTACGCCGAGGGGTACGGGCAGGCCAAGCGCGCCCTGGTGATGATCGGGCCGGACCTCGCGGTCGAGTGGGTCCACAAGGGGCCGCCGCTCGAGATCCCCGGCGCGAACCTCATCTTTGACGCGCTGGACCAGCACGCCCCCGCCTGAGCCGGGGCCGGACGACCACGTCCGCGGCGACGGAATCGTCGTCCTCGAATACGCGGACCTTCAGTGCCCCTACTGCGCCAAGGCGCACGCGCTGCTCTCGGGGCTCCCAGCCCGTCGCGTCTACCGCCACTTTCCGGTGGTGTCCAAGCATCCGCGCGCCCGCGTCCTGGCCCATGCCGCCGAGGCGGCGGCCCGGCAGGGCCGCTTCTGGGAGTTGCACGACTCACTCCTAGAAGATCAGGGGCACCTGGACGACCCCCACCTGTGGGCCCGCTGCGAGGCGCTCGGAATCGACCTGGACCGGTTCCAGGCCGACCGCCGCTCTCAGGAGGTAGCCGCGCGAGTCGAGCGCGACTTCCGCAGCGGCATCCGGGCCGGAGTGACGACAACGCCGACGGTCTTTGTCGACGGCGTCGCCCATCCGGGCGTGCCCGGCGAGGACCTGCTCAGCCGGCTGCGCGGGTGATGCGGCGGACCACCTCCGCCGTCAGGTCGGGCCGGCTGAGGGCGCCGTCGTCCACGCGCTCGAGCCGCGCCTCGGGAAGGAGCTCGGGTATGCGCCCGGCCAGCTCGGCCGGAAACCACGGGTTGCGCGGGTGGTGCAGGATCCAGAGGCGATCGCCCAGGGCGAGCGCCGAATTGCCGACATCGAGCTCGATCCAGCTGCGGAGGCGGGCGAGCGCGGCGTCGCGCGAGCAGTGGGCCGCGCTGCCGTCGACCCGCTCGCGGATGGTCTGCTCGTCGAGGCCGGGATTTCCGGTCTCCAGGATGGTGCGGAGGCCGGCGCGGTAGTCCGTCTCGACCAGCGTGAGCAGCGCGCGCAGAACCTGGCCGGAGCCCGCGAGCCCGCGCGTCTCCCGGCGCTCGTCCCGGAACAGCGGTGCGTAGCCGGAGAGGACCACCGACTCGACCAGGTCCGGCCGCCTGGCGGCGAGCTCCACGGAGCGGAGCGTCCCGTCGCCCAGCCCGATCGCGACGCGTGCGCCACCGGCCTCCTCGAGCACGGCGGTGAAGTCGGCCAGGTCGGTCGCGAAGTCGTAGGGGCCGCGCCGACTCGAGCCGCCGGTCCCGCGCAGATCGGGGACCACGACGCGGTGATCGGCGGCCAAATCGTCGATGAGTCCGCGGAGGGTCTCGGGATAGCCGTAGGCGATCCGGCAGATGAGGACGCCGGAACCGGCGCCGGCTTCCTCCCAGTGGATGGTCACCCCGTCCTGTCGCTGGAGCCGCGGCACGGGCGAAAGGGTGCCAGGAGGCCGCTGCTAGCATCAGCCGCGGATTCGTACCGACGGATTTGAAGACGAGAAGCCGCCAACCGGAGGCGGCGCTGAAAGGAAACACATGAATGAGGCAGTCAGCCGCGTCTCGGTCGAGGTAGGCGGGAGCGAGATCGAGTTCGAGACCGGCAAGCTCGCCAAGCAGGCGAGCGGAGCCGTCGTGGTGACGGCGGGCGAGACCAAGGTTCTCTCCACTGCCACGGCCGGGAACCAGCGCGACGTCGACTTCCTGCCACTCACCGTCGACGTCGAGGAGCGGATGTACGCCGCCGGCAAGATCCCCGGCAGCTTCTTCCGCCGCGAGGGCCGTGCCGGCGAGAAGGCGACCCTCACCGCGCGGATGATCGACCGGCCGCTGCGCCCGCTGTTCCCCAAGGGCTGGACGCGCGAGACCCAGCTGGTCGCGATCCCCATGTCGGTCGACCACGAGAACCCCTACGACGTGCTCGCCATGAACGGCGCCAGCGCCGCGCTGGCGGTCTCCGAGATCCCGTTCCCGGCGCCTGTGGGCGCCGTACGCATCGGCCAGGACGCCGAGGGCAACTTCCTCGTCAATCCGGACGAGGAGTGGCTCCTCGAGAGCCCGCTCGACCTCGTGGTCGCGGGCACCGAGGAGGCCATCCTGATGGTCGAGGCCGGCGCCGACGAGATCGGTGAGGCCGAGATCCTCGACGCGCTCGACATCGCTCACGGCGAGATCAAGAAGCTTTGCGCGGCGATGAACGAGCTGCGTGAGAAGGCCGGCAAGCAGAAGGTCGAGATCGAGCCGCCCAAGGTCGACGCAAGCGTCCTCGAGGAGGTCAAGGAGAAGTTCGGCCAGGCCCTCGACGAGGCCACGCAGCTGATCGACAAGCTTGAGCGCCAGGACGCCACCAAGGCCACCGAGGAGCAGGCGCTGGAGGACCTGTCCGGCGATCCGGAGGCGGACCCGGAGGCCTACAGGGAGCGCCGCGCCCAGGTCCAGCTCGCCTTCGACACGCTCGAGAAGGACGTCATCCGCCGGCGCATCGCCGTCGAGAAGAAACGTCCCGACGGCCGGGCCGCCGAGGAGATCCGCGACATCTGGATCGAGATCGGCGTGGCGCCGCGCACGCATGGGTCGGCGATCTTCACTCGTGGCCAGACCCAGGCGTTCTCGGTGGTCGCGCTCGGCACCACCCGTGAAGAGATGCGCCTAGACACGCTCGGCCTCCAGGAGACCAAGCACTACTTCCACCACTACAACTTCCCGCCCTTCTCGGTCGGGGAGGCCGGCTTCATGCGCGGCCCGAAGCGCCGCGACATCGGCCACGGCGCCCTCGCCGAGCGCGCCCTCGTGCCGGTGATCCCGCCCGTGGACGAGTTCCCATACACGATCCGCATCGTGTCGGACATTCTCGAGTCCAACGGCTCGTCGTCGATGGCGTCGGTCTGCGGCTCGAGCCTCTCGCTCGAGGACGCCGGCGTGCCGATCAAGGCGCCGGTGGCGGGCATCGCCATGGGCCTGATCAAGGAGGGCGACGACTACATCGTCCTCACCGACATCGCCGGCGTCGAGGACCACCTCGGTGACATGGACTTCAAGGTCGCCGGCACCGAGTCGGGAATCACCGCGCTCCAGATGGACATCAAGATCGCGGGCGTCACCTTCGAGATCCTGCGCGATGCCCTCACGCAGGCCCGGGAGGCGCGGCTCACGATCCTCGGCAAGATGCGCGAGGCGATCCCGGAGCCGCGCGGCGAGCTCTCGCCCTATGCGCCACGGATCAGCGCGATCCAGATCGACACCGAGAAGATCGGCGCGGTCATCGGCAAGGGCGGCGAGACGATTCGCGCGCTGTCGGAGGAGTTCGACGCCCAGATCGACATCGACGACGACGGCACGGTCCGCATCTACGCCCAGACGGGCGAGCAGGGCGATGCCCTCGTCGACCGCATCCGACAGATGACAAAGGAAGTCGAGGTCGGCGACGAGTTCACCGGCAAGGTGGTCAAGACGACCACGTTCGGTGCGTTCGTCGAGCTCGCCAAGGGCACGGACGGACTGCTCCACATCTCCAATCTGTCGCCTGGCAAGCGGGTGGACTCGGTGGAGGACGTGGTCAACCGCGGCGACGAGATCGAGGTGAAGGTGGTGGAGGTCGATCCCGAGCGCGGCCGCATCGGCTTGCGCCTGGCGCACGATCCCGAGGTCGAGGGCAAGTCCGCCGAGGACCTGGCCAAGGTCGGCACCGGAGATCGGGGCGGCCCACGTCGCGGTGGCGGCAATGGACGACGACGTGATGGCGGCCGCCGGGATAGACGCTAGGCGCTAGGGCGTTAGGAATGGCCGAGGGTCACCGGCTCACGGAGGTCGGGTCGGGCGTACGAGTAATCACCGAGGCCGTGCCGTCGGTGCGCTCGATCGCGCTCGGGTTCTGGATCCGGACCGGCTCGCGCAACGAGGCGGGCGCGCAGGCGGGGATCTCGCACTTCCTGGAGCACCTGCTGTTCAAGGGGACCGCTCGCTTCACCTCGCTCGAGATCGACGAGCTGTTCGACGCGATGGGGGCGGAGGTGAACGCGGGAACGGGCAAGGAGACGACATCCGTCTACTCGCGCTTCCTCGACCGGCACCTGAAGCGCGCCTTCGACGTGCTGCAGGATATGGTGCTGCGGCCCTCCTATCCGGACATCGACTCGGAGCGCCAGGTGGTGATCGAGGAGATCGCCATGTACGAGGACGAGCCGCAGGACAAGGTCCACGACGTGCTCGCCGGCGCGGTCTTCGGCGACCACCCGCTGGGACGGCCGATCATCGGCCGCGCCGACGTGATCTCGTCGGTGCCGGTTCCCGACATCGCCCACTGGCACGACTCGAACTACGTCGGCCCGAACATGGTCGTGGCGGCCGCCGGCAACGTCGACCACGATCGCGTCGTCGAGCTCACGGCTGGGGCGTTCGGAAGCGCCGACGGAGATCGGCCCGGCGGCCCGGGCTCGCCCAACGGCCAGCTGCCTACGGTCGCCTTCCAGCGGAAGGAGACGGAGCAGTACCACCTCTGCGTCGGGGCGCCGGGCATCCACCGCGCCGACGAGCGCCGCTTCGCGCTGCGCGTGCTCGACACGATTCTGGGAGGGGCGAGCTCTTCGCGGCTGTTCCAGGAGGTCCGCGAGAAGCGCGGCCTCGCCTACTCGGTCTACTCGTA
>Ga0126312_10002047_pt1 | contig 13372 bp, 13 predicted proteins | sample Plot104A_FD_92537 | JGI IMG/M metagenome (GOLD analysis project Ga0126312, IMG submission 92537) | Serpentine soil microbial communities from UC McLaughlin Reserve, CA, USA - Plot104A | ecosystem: Environmental > Terrestrial > Soil > Grasslands | place: USA: UC McLaughlin Reserve, Lake County...
GCTCGTCGCTGTAGACCTCGCCGTTCACGCGTCCCGCTCCTCAGGCAGCGAGTCGAAGTCCGGTGTGTGTACCAGGTGTAGATTGCCGTAACCGCCCGCGTCGCTCGCGAAGAGTATCTGGTCTCCGTGGGGGGAGAAGCGTGGGTGGACGTGCAGGATCTGCGTGTGGAACGAGCCCCTGTGCGTGAGCAAGACTCGCGGGCCCTCGAAGCGTCCGTCCCTGTAGCGCCAGAGCAGAAGTCTCGGCGCATCGCGGCTGCCGTCGCCGACGATCAGGGAGAGGTCGTTGCTGTGGAAGTGTGTGGAGCCGTGGGGGAAGGGGGCTTCCACCCTGTCTGTATTGTCGTGACGGATGCTCCCGTAGAAGTGCTCGCCGCCCAGACCAATGCCGTGGTAGCCTATCCTCTCCCCGTCGGCGAGCCAGTACTCGTGGCCCACCGCCTCTCCCTCAGGGCCTGGACGTATCTTCCACGCTCTGCCGCTGTCGAGGTCAAGGCCCCAGATGCGGTTGTCCACCCTGTACCAGGGGCCTTCGTGGCAGAATGTCAGGATGTTTGGCAGCGTTGGCGAGGTGTTGGTGTGCCCGATCCAGTAGTCCTCCTCGAAGGCCGTCTTCGCTGCACCGTTCCCCGTGTCAACGCGGACGATCCGGGAGAGCGGCCTGGCCGCCCAGAACTCCTCGAACCCGACGTAGCCGTGCAGCAGGTCCACCCCGAACCTGTGCGAGAGTTCCTCGAAGACGAGGGCGCAAACGTACTTGCCGTCGGCGGTCACGTTGGTCATGTTCGTCATGAAGCCCTCTGGCGCCTCGTAGAGCTTGCGCTCCCCCAGCGATTCCAGATCTAGGGCGAGGAGGTCGCGTCCGTGCCAGAAGTACGCCTCCTCGCGCGCAGGGTTGACGCTGGCGAAGAGGAACGAGGTTTCGGCGGGCGGAGGGGGCTGGTCGAGGTCTGTGAGCTGTGTGATCTCTCCGCTCAGGAGGTCGACCCCGAAGAGGTTGGTGCGGTTGTTCCTGTCTGAGCCGAACAGGAGCCTGCGACCACCGTCGTACCAACCTGGGTTGGTGAAGTAGAGGTGGTGGCTGTGGCCCTTGTGGTTGGTGAGCTGCCTTACCTCCACGCCGGTCTCGGGGTCGGCAAACGAGAGCCACTCTGCCGCGAACGTATCTCCCTTGGGCATAAGCGCCTCCCTTGCCTGGTGGGGCGGGTGCCTGGCTCGACTATCGCACAGCCCCTTGGTCGCCCACGCCCCTGAGATCCAGGTCCTCGGAGAAGTGGCAGGCGGCGTAGCGGCCCGGGTCTACCTCACGCAGGGCGGGCTCCTCGTCCTTGCAGCGTTCTTCGGCGTAGGGGCAGCGGGTGTGGAAGTAGCAGCCCGAGGGCGGGTTCGCGGGATCTGGCACATCTCCTCCGAGCACGATGCGCCGCCCGCGGTCCCTAAGGCGCGGGTCAGGCTTGGGCACGGCAGAGAGCAGGGCTTCGGTGTAGGGATGTTTGGGCTCGTCGAAGATCTCCCCAGTCTCTGCCACCTCGACCACCTTCCCGACGTACATCACCGCAACCCGATCGCAGATGTGCTCGACGACGGAGAGGTCGTGGGAGATGAAGAGGTAAGTGAGGTCAAACTCCTCCTGCAAGTCCTGAAGGAGGTTGAGGATCTGGGCCCGCACCGAGACGTCGAGGGCGCTCACGGCCTCGTCTGCCACCACGAAGCGGGGGTCGAGGGCCAGGGCGCGGGCTATGCTGACGCGCTGACGCTCGCCGCCGGAGAAGGCGTGCGGGTAGCGGGACATGTACTCGGGTCTCAGGCCCACGCGGCGCAGGAGCTCAGCCACCCTGTCCTCGAGTTCCTTCCCCGAGGCAACCTTGTTGACCTTGAGGGGCTCGCCCACGATCTGGAGCAGCGTCATGCGTGGGTTGAGGGATGAGTTAGGGTCTTGAAAGACCATCCGGATCTCCCTGCGGTACGGCTTGAGCGCCGTGCTGCCGAGCTTCGCAAGGTCTTCCGTGTCCCCGTTTCTGTTGTGGTAGACCATCTCACCCTCGGTGGGCTCATAGGATCTCACGATGCAGCGGCCCAGGGTGGTCTTGCCGCAGCCGCTCTCTCCGACGAGCCCGAGGGTCTCTCCGCGTCGGATCTTCAGGTCTACGTCGTCCACCGCCTTGACGTGCCCCACGATCCGGCCAAGGAAGCCCTGCTTTATGGGGAAGTGCATCTTGAGGTGTTTGACCTCGAGCAGGACGTCGCTGGCAGCCCCGTTGCGCTCCGCGCCTTCAGCCTCCATCCTTGCTCCCCTCCTTTCCGCCGTAGAGCAGACAACGGACCTCCCTGGTGTCCTTCAGAGGCTCCTCCGAAACCGGCCTCGGAGGATCGCTCTGACCGTTACCGACGGGCTCGCCCGAGGGGGCGAGGGGTATCCGCGGCGGCAGGATCTCTTCGCAGTAGCCCTTCATGAACTCGTCGCAACGGGTATGGAAGGGGCAGCCCGTGGGACGGTTGTAGGGGTGGGGCACCATGCCGCGAATAGAGTCGAGCCTCTGATTCGCCTTGCTGCGGCCCATCCTGGGGATGGAGCGCAAGAGTGCCCTTGTGTAGGGGTGTTTGGGATCGTGGAAGATGGAATCCACGTCCCCGCGCTCGGCGACTATGCCAAGGTACATCACGGCCACATCGTCGGCCATCTCGGCGACCACGCCGAGGTCGTGCGTGATAAACATGATCGCCATGCCCAACTCATCCTGCAGCCCGCGCATCAGCTCCAGGATCTGGGCCTGGGTCGTCACGTCCAGGGCTGTTGTTGGCTCGTCGGCGATCAGCAGGCTGGGGTTGCAGGAGAGGGCCATCGCGATCATGGCCCTCTGGCGCATGCCTCCCGAGAGCTGGAACGGGTAGGTGTCCACTCTCTGGGCGGGATTGGGGATGCCGACGCGTGCGAGCTCCTCCACGGTCCGGTTGCGGGCATCCTCTTTGTCGATCGGCAGGTGGAGCAGGATATTCTCCATTATCTGTTCGCCGATGGTGTGCACGGGACTCAGCGACGTCATCGGCTCTTGGAAGATCATCGAGATCTCCTTGCCGCGGATGTCGCGCATGGCCTTGCTCCTGGAGTCCAACGAGGCGAGGTCAAGAACCTCCCGCACTTCGGTCGCGGTCGCTTCCGTCCCGACTCCAGCGGTCCCTACCGCAGCTTTACCGTTGGACTCACCCCTTGGTGCGTGGCTGAAGAGGATCTCGCCCTCCACGATCCGTCCGGGACGGTCGACGAGCTGTAGGATGGAGGGGGCCGTGACGCTCTTGCCGCAGCCGCTCTCCCCGACTACGCACAACGTTTCTCCGCGGCGGACCTTGAGGTCGACGCCGTCGACGGCCTTTACGACCCCCTCGTCAAGGAAGAAGTGGGTCTTGAGTCCCCTGACTTCGAGCAGCGCGTCGTTTGTGTCCATACTCTTGCCTGGCATAGGGGTCTGCCGAGTCTCTCAGGCCGTCGCCCATGAAGTTCAGCGCCAGGACCGCGATTATCACGGCGAACCCGGGCAGCAGAAGCCACGGCGCAGTGGCGACGGATCTTATGTTCTGGGCCTCCTGCAGGAGCACGCCCCAACTCACGATCGGAGGCTGCAGGCCGAGCCCCAGGAACGAGAGGGACGTCTCGGCAAGGATCATGGCCGGAACTGCAAGGGTCAGGGACGCGATGACGTGGCTAGCGAAAGACGGGAGCATGTGCCGCAGGATGATGCGCGGCTTGCTTGAGCCGTCGAGCTCGGCCGCCGTGACGAAGTCCTCTCCGCGCAATGAAAGAAAGCGCCCCCTGACGACCCTGGCCAAATCCGTCCAGCCGATCAGGGAGAGGATGATCGTTATCCCGAAGTAGATCCTCAAGGGGCTCCAATCGGGCGGCAGCGCGGCCGAAAGGCCGAGCCACAATGGCAAGGTGGGTATGGACATCAGCAACTCGATCAGGCGCTGTATCACGGTGTCTGTCGCGCCCGCGTAGTAGCCTGAGATGCCGCCCAGGAACACGCCGAACACGAAGCTAAGGGCCACCCCTACAAGGCCTATGGACATCGAGACGCGGGCGCCGAAGATGATGCGGCTCAACATGTCCTGACCCTGGTCGTTGGCCCCAAGGAGGTACATCGGCTCCCCCTTCTCCACAGGACCGAGGAGGTGTAGGTCGGTCTCGAACAGACCCCACATCTTGTAAGTGTTTCCGTGGGCGAACAGCCTCACAGGCACCTTCTTAGACTCGTCGACCTCGAACGTGCGCACGAGCGTCTCTTCGTTCAGCTTCGTGCTGTAACCGTAGACGTAGAGGCCAAGCCCGTCCTCGTCGAAGAAGTGCAGCCGCTGCGGAGGGGCGTATGTATAGTCGGCGTCGAAGGCATCAGGGGTGAAGGGGGCCACGAACTCAGCGAAGAGGGCGATCAGGTAGATCAGGATCACTACCACCGTGCCCACAACGGCCAGCCTGTGCTTCCGGAAGCGCCACCACACCAGCTTCCACTGGGAGGCCACGTAGATTTCGGCTTCCTTCTCCCCGCGTTCGGTCGCCCGCTGGTAGGCTTCCGTATCTTCTTGAACCTGCGGTTGCGGCGGCTCCGTCATCTCTCCTCCTTATTGGTACTGGTAACGGATGCGGGGATCCAACCAGGCCAGCAGGATGTCAGATATCAGGGTCCCTATAACCGTAAGCACGCTTATCATGAGGATGATGCTGCCAGCCAGGTACATATCCTGGCTGAGTAGCGCCCGCAGGAGCAGCGGGCCCGTCGTCTGCAGGCCGAGGACCTGCGCGACTATCACTTCTCCGGAGAGCAGCAGCGGCAACACCCACCCTACGGTGCTGACAAAGGGGTTGAGGGCGACCCGCACGGGGTACTTGACGAGGAGCCTCCGCTCGGGGACTCCCTTGGAGCGGGCGGTCGTAACGTAGGGCTTGTGCAGCTCGTCCAGCAAGTTCGCCCGCACGATGCGGATCACCCCGGCCATACCTGCCGCGCCGAGCACGAAAACGGGTACCCAGATGTGCGCCAGGAGGTCGAGAAGCTTGCCCAGGTTCCACTCGGCGTCCACGAACTCGGGCGAGAAGAGCCCGACCACGCTCTGGCCGAAGTACTTGTAGCTGATGTAAGCGATCACCAGCGCCAGCAGGAAGTTCGGGGTAGCTATGCCCAGGAACCCGAGGAACGTGACCACGTAGTCGCCTATCGAGTACTGCCTGACCGCGCTGTAGACGCCTACGGGCAGGGACACAGCCCAGGTAAACAGCAGCGTGCCCCCCGCTAGGGCTATGGTCAGCGGCAGCCTCTCGGCCAGCAATTCGGAGACGGGCCTGTTCCACTCGAAGGACTCCCCGAAGTCTCCGTGCAGAACGATGTTCGAGATCCACTTCCAGTACTGGACGTAGAACGGCTGGTCCAGTCCGTAGCGCGCCTCGAGCGTCACGATCTGCGACCGGTCCACCGACTCGCCCTGGGCTGACATCTGGGCTACCAGCGTCGTCAGGAAGTCGCCAGGGGGAAGCTGGATGATGGCGAAGGAGATCATGGAGATCAGGATGAGCGTCGGTATCATGTACAGTACCTGGCGCACTATGTACTTGAGCATTCCCTACCTCCTGCTGCCTTCTCCCACGCTACTCACCGGTGATGAAGTACTGCTCCGGATTGGTGGGACCCGGCTGCGGGTACAGGGCCGCGTCGTACATCTCCGGCACGTTGTGGAAGTTGTTCTTCACGATACCGTAGCTCTCGGGCGGCAGGCTGGTGCCTATGACGTAGAACTCCTCCTGGGCTATGTTCAAGATCTCACCCATTATCCGGGCCCGTTCATCCTCGTTGAGCGTGGCGTGGAGCTCGTCGTAGAGTTCCATCTGGCGCTTGGCCGCCGCTGGGGGCTCCATACCGCTCTCACCCCTGCTGTAGTACCATTCGGCCCAGGGTAGGGCGAAGTTGGATTCATCGCTGAACGGGAAGTACCACCGCGCCTCTATGGTGACGTCCTTCCCGCCGCCGTCCCCGCTCCACACCGTCGCGTCGGGCTGGTTGGCCTCCTTGCGCTCGTAGAAGATCGTACGGTCTTCCGGCTTGATCTGCACGTCAACCCCGACCTCCTGCCAGTAATCCTGCACGAGCTCGAGGGCGTCGGGCCAGGTGGGCTGGAACTCGGTGGCGAACTCGATGGTGAAGGAGATGGGTTCTCCGTCGGGCCCCAGCCTGATACCGTCTGCGTTGCGCTCCGCGTAGCCTGCGCGGTCGAGGGCCGCATTCGCTTTCTCCACCGAGTACTCGGTGTACTGCTTGGCCAGCTCTTCGTCGTAGAAAGGCGAGCTAGGCCTCGGGGCGCCTGGTAAGGCTCGCCCTGCTCCTGGAAGACCACGTCGATCATCTCCTGGCGGTCGAGCGCGTGAGAGAGCCCGATGCGGAAGTCCTTGTTGTTGAAGATCTCACGCTTTACCGGGTCTTCGTGCGTCAGGTTCAAGGCGATGACCATGGTGTTCATGTTGGCGGCCTGGGCGTCGAAGAACCCGTAGCCGCCGCTGTCCCTGTTCTGCGCCAGGACAGGCTTGTTGATGAAGGTGTTGATGTGGCGGATGTGCATGTCTATGCTGCCTTCGAGCGCCCTCTGGAGGATTGCCTCGTTCTCCGGGATGACGTCGAAGACCGCACGGTCTATGTAGGGCAACTGGCTGCCGTCCGGGTCTACCTTCCAATAATAGGGGTTGCGCTCGACGACTACCCGGCCGCGCTCACCCAACGGTTGCGTGATCTCCCAGGCGGCCAGCGTGGGCAACTCCTCGTTCTGGTAGTGCACGGGGTCGACATAGCCGGCCAACCCCGCCTTGGCAGTGAACAGCTCGATCCAGTCGGCGGCGCCTTCCTCCTCGGCGAGCTGCTCAACATCCGGGTTGTACTTCTCGTGGAACTGCTTCAGGTAGTGGCGGGGCCAGGCGGTGATCTGGCCGTTGTAGGCGAGCTGCTCCAGGAAGAGCCCATTCGGCTCGCCAGGGAAGGTGAACTTCACGGTATAGTCGTCAAGCTTCTCGATCTTCGCCGGCGTGTCGCCGCCGAGGAAGGTGGTGGGGACGTCCGGGGTGAGATCTTCGTTCAACAGGACGTCCTCGTAGGCGAAGACGATGTCGTCGGCGGTGAAGGGTTTGCCGTCGGACCACCTCATACCCTTCCTGAGCTTGAAGGTGTACTCTTTGCCGCCCCGGCGACCTCCATGCTCTCGGCGACGTTAGGGATGGGCTCGGTCCAGCCGGGATCCCAACGCACCAGCGGCTCGTACGCGATGGTGCGCCACAGCCAGACGACGTCGGCCGTGCCGAGAATGGCCGAGTTCCAGGTGCCGCCGTACTGGCCGATCTCATCGACCGGTTCCACGACCATGGGCTTGTCGGGCAGACGCTCCTCGACGGCCGGCAAATCGCCGGCTTCTACCTGCTGGGCTAACTCAGGCGCTTCCCTGCCTTTCTGGGCCGATCCGCCGGCTCCAGCGCCCTGTCCACCCTGGCTATCTTTCCCGCCGGACTCTGCCTTCGTCGAAAGGAAATCGCACCCCACGGTGGATGCGACGCATAGGATCACGAAAACACTGAGAATATACTTGACCTGTCTCACCCCAACCCCTTTCCCCGGGCAAAATCCGGCGCTCCCACGCCGGCGAACTATGATGTCTCAGTCCCCACCTTACGCAACGTGCTCGCGTAGCCTATCTTACTCCCTTCTCCTGACCCAGTCGAACCGTTGGACAGGTGATTCGTGTACGCCTCCATCGCGTTCCTGTTGTGGGCCTTGATCAATCGCTCTAACTCTTCCTCGTTACGCTCCCGCAGTGCGCGCAATATGGCATGGTGCTCTTGCTGGGATTGTAGGACGCGCTGTACCAGCACCTCCTTTAGAAAGCAACGCTGCACCCTGTGCCACAGGTCGAATACCCGCTCGGTCATCTCCCGCACAACGGGCATCCCCGTGTTGCCCGCAATGGTCAGGTGCAGCCGCGTGTTGAGCTCTCCCCAGAGCTCGTGCTCGCCCTCCTCTACCGCAGCGTCCATCTCGGCGAGCAGCGCAGCCAGATCATCGATCTCCCCTTGCGACATCCGCCGCGCGGCCACACGCGTCGCGACCGTCTCCAAACCTTCAAGCAGCGTGAAAACCTCAGCGATAGAGGAGCCAGATATTCGAGCGACCGCAGCACCAACGTGCGGTCTATTCTCGACCAGGCCCTCGGACTGCAGTAACTGTAGGGCTTCCCGCACCGGTATGAGGCTGACGCCAAGCCGGTTCGCGATCTCCTTCGTGGGTAACCTCTGCCCCGGTGCCAACTCGCAGCGCAAGATGGCCCTCCGCAGGGTCTGGTAGACGAACTCCTGTTTCGTCTTGTAAGCCATTCCCTCGGAGACCGTGAGCCGCAACCTAAAATCTTCCTTCCCTTTTCAGACATATATTATATAATATATAGAAAGGAGGCTGTCAAGCGGGCACGAGATTTTGGGGGCGCGATGGGAGAGGGTCGGGCTTCAGGCAGTGGTTGGGGCGGCAGGAGGACTATCCGCGCTGCCATCGTCGGGACGGGAAACATTGCCGGGGCGCACGTGGCTGCGTTGCGTCGGATGGGAGGGCGGGCCGAGGTGGTCGCCGCGGTAGACGTGGACGGCGGGCGGGTTGGGGCGTTCTGTACGGAGCATGGCATTCCCAGGTCTTACGAAGATGCTGAGGAGATGCTGGAGGAGGAGGCCCCGGATCTTGTACACATCTGTACGCCCCCGCAGTCGCACCGGGAGTTGAGCGTACTATGCATGGAGGCAGGAGCCTGGGTGCTTTGTGAGAAACCTCTGTGTGCATCGCTGGAGGAGCTGGATGAGATCGAAGCCGCCGAGCGGATGACGGGCAAGTTCTGTTCCAGCGTGTATCAGTGGCGGTTCGGTTCCGGGGCGCGGCACCTGAAGGCTTTGATCTCCTCCGGAGAGCTGGGACGTCCGCTGGTCGGGCTGTGCCAGACCACCTGGTACAGGGATGCTGCCTACTACAGTGTGCCCTGGCGCGGGAGGTGGGAGACGGAGCTGGGCGGGGCCACCATGGGCCAGGGCATACACGCCATGGACCTGTTCCTGTGGTTGCTTGGAGACTGGCGGGAGGTCCGGGCCATGATCGGCACGCTCGACAGGGACATCGAGGTCGAGGACATCTCCATGGCCACGGTGCTGTTGGAGAATGGGGCCATGGGTAGCATCGTGAACAGCGTGCTCTCCCCTCGCCAGAGGACTCACCTGCGCTTCGACTTCCAGCAGGCGACCGTCGAGGTCGATAGCCTCTACGGATACACCAACGCCGACTGGAGCTACAGCATCCCTGACGGCGCCGCCCACGCGGACTCGCTCGCCAGGTGGCAGCAGATTCCCGAGGAAGCGCTCTCCATGCACGCCGGGCAGGTTGCGGATCTGCTCGATTGCATGGAGGAGGATCGGCGGCCTTCCACCAGCGGCGCCGGAGCCAGGCGGACGCTCGAGTTCATCACCGGCCTGTACAAGGCTGCCATGACGGGCGAGCCTATCCTCCGCGGTTCGATAAAGAAGGGCGATCCCTTCTACAGGCGGTTAAATGGGGCGCCGGTGGAAGGGACGCAGGGTTGAGGAGGATAGAAAGCATAGAGGTCTTCCCTGTTCTCCTGCCGGTGATCGAGACCTTCCAGTTCGCCTCAGGGTCGGCCGGCGCGGCCGGAGGAGACGCGCCGCACATCTTCGTCAAGGTTACGGACACCGAGGGAGAGGTAGGCTGGGGCGAGGGCCGCCCCGTCCCGCAGTGGTCCTACGAGACGCTACAGACGGTCGAGACGACCATTCGCGGCCACCTGGCGCCTGCGCTACTCGGGCTGCCCGTCGCCGACCGGTGGGGATTGCACCGCAGAATGCAGGCGACAATCGGCCGCGGGCCCAGCACCGGTCAACCCATCGCCAAGGCCGCCCTCGACCTGGCGGTCCATGACCTCTGCGCCAGGGCGGCGGCAATGTCCCTGAGGACCTTCCTCGGCGGCGGTGACGAAAGGGCCTCCGTGGAGCTTAGCTACACCGTGACGGGGCAAGATGCCGCGGCCGTAGGGGAAGAGGTCGCCGCTGCGCGGAAGACCGGGTTCAGGCACTTCAACTTCAAGGTCGCCCTGGCTTCGGGGGCTGATCCCGAATTCGCCGGTGCGGTACGCCAGGCGGCAGGGCCAGAGGCGTTCGTGTGGGCCGACGCTAACCAGGGCTACAATTTGCATCAGGCTCGGGAGGCTGCGCCCCGCCTCGCCGCGGCCGGGGTGGACGTGCTCGAGCAACCCCTTCCCGCCGACCGTATGCATCTGATGCGGGAGTTGAGGAAGAGCGTCCAGATACCACTCGCCGTGGATGAGTCGAGCGTGAGCCCGGCGGATTTCTTTGCGCATGCCGCGGAAGGGTTGGTGGACTACCTCGTCGTCAAGGTGACCCGCAGCGGGGGCGTGTGGCCCACGCTGGTCCAAATCTCCGTGGCCGAGGCGGCCGGGTTGCCGCTGCTTGTAAGCGGCCTCACCGATGGCCTCCTGACCAAGCTGGCCGTCTGCCAGGTCGCCGCTGCTTTCGGCTGCGCGGGGCCTGCCGCCCTCAACGGGAGCCAGTTCACCGACGAGTCGGCCCTCTTTCCCAGCAAGGCAGATGTCGAGTCGGGCGGGACCGTCTACCTGCCTGCGGAACCTGGTATCGGGGTGCGGCCCGATGAGGAAGCGCTGCTGGACCTTCTCGCGTACGAGGGGGGGCGGTGATGCGGTTCGTGCACGAGGTTGGCGAGGCCGTCGAAGTGCGCCACGGTCGGGATCTCCTATTCCGTTACGTCTACGAGTCCGGGGTGGATCCCGCGGAATCTCCCAAGCCCTACTTCCATCCTTTGTGCACCCTGGCAGGGGAGGAGGTAACGCTATTCCGGCCCCACGATCATCCCTGGCACACCGGCCTGGCGATGACCTCGGCCTACCTCTCAGGGGAGAACTTCTGGGGCGGTCCCACCTTCGTGCGGGATAGAGGATATGTGTGGCTCGAGAACCAGGGTAGGATCAAGCACCAAGCCTGGAACGAGATACGGAGTGACGGCTCCTTTTTGAAAGAATTCCTGACCTGGATTTCCCACGAGGAGGAGGTCTGGATCGAGGAGGAACGCGGGATCTCGGTGGGGGAGATAGACTCTGCGGGGAAGTTCTGGACCCTGGATCTCTCCTTCCGGCTGAAAAACCTAAGGGACCGACCCCTGATCTTCGGCTCGCCCACGACGGAGGGCAGGCCTGCGGCCGGTTACGGGGGACTCTTCTGGCGGGGGCCGCGCTCCTTCGGCGGCAGCGAGATACTGGCCGCAGAGGGGCTGGAAGGACCGGAGGTGATGGGACGGACATCCCCGTGGCTGGCTTACGTCGGACTCCACGACGGGACCGGACGCGGCTCCACCGTCCTGTTTCTGGATTCTCCGACGAACGTGCGGTTCCCGTGCAAGTGGTTCGTGCGCAACGATCCTTATGCCTGCGCGAGTTGCTCGTTCGTGTTCGACGAAGAATACGCGCTGGAGCCAGGAGAGGAGCTCGCCTTGGACTATCGCGTCGTGCTCGGCGACAGCGCGTGGCCTCGCGAGCGGATAGAAGATTACGTCGACGGCATCAACACCTACCCGGGGAAGGAGTCGTGAGGTCATGGCGCGGAACGTAGCAATCCTAATGAATGGGGTCACAGGGCGGATGGGAACCCGCCAGCACCTCGTGCGCTCCGTGCTAGCCATCAGGGACCAGGGAGGGATCGGGCTACCAGGCGGCGAGGTGGTCGTGCCCGACCCCATCCTCGTCGGGCGTAACGAGAAGAAGCTGCGCTCCCTCGCGGAAGAGCACGGAATCGAGCGCTGGAGCACGGATCTGGATGAGAGCCTCGCCGATCCTGAGGTCGAGATCTACTTCGACTCCCAGACCACGACCCGCAGGACCGGGGCCCTCAGGGCGGCCATAGAGGCTGGCAAGCACGTCTACTGCGAGAAGCCGACGGCGACCAGCCTGGATGAGGCGCTGGAGATCTCGCACCTCGCCCGCGAGCGGGACGTCAAGAACGGAGTCGTGCAGGACAAGCTGTTTCTCCCTGGCCTCCTCAAGCTCAAGCGGCTCGTTGACGGCGGATTCTTCGGTCGCATCCTCTCGGTCAGGGGCGAGTTCGGCTACTGGGTCTTCGACGGCGAAGGCCGGCAGGCCCAGCGGCCCTCGTGGAACTACCGCAAGGAGGAGGGAAGGGGGATAATCCTCGACATGCTCTGCCACTGGCGCTACGTGCTCGACAATCTCTTCGGCGAGGTCGAGTCCGTCTCCTGCTTCGGGGCCACTCACGTGCCAGAGCGCTGGGACGAGAACGGAGAGCCATATGAGGCAACGGCCGACGACGCGGCTTACGCCACCTTCGAGCTCGTCGGCGGCATCGTGGCCCACATCAACTCCTCGTGGTGCGTGCGTGTCAACCGCGACGAGCTCTTCGAACTGCAGGTCGACGGCACGCGGGGCAGCGCGGTTGCTGGGTTGCGGGACTGCAAGACCCAGCACGGGGAGAACACGCCGAAGGCCGTTTGGAACCCTGACCTGCCTGACACCAACGATCATCGTTCGCAGTGGCTCGGCGTTCCGCAGGACGAAGATCCCGACAACGCCTTCAAGATCCAGTGGGAGATGTTCCTGAGGCACGTTTTGGCCGGCGATCCGTTCCCCTACGATCTGCTCGAGGGCGCAAAGGGCGTGCAACTCGCCGAGTTGGGCCTGCAGTCCTGGAGGGAGAGGCGTTGGCTCGAGGTGCCGGAGCTGGAGCCGTCACGGACACCACAGGAGCTCGGTCATGCATAGAGAGATCTTGCTTCCCAGGGCCGACGGCGCCCTTCACTCCTACGCGCCTGTCGGTGACCCCGTAGACATTGCGCCTGCGGCACCCCCAAGGAGCCGCGTCGCCTACGCCGCGGCCCATGTGGTCTGCGACCCGCTGGCGGACAACGACCCAACCATCGACGCCAACCTCGACTGGGAGGCGACGCTCTCCTACAGGAGATATTTGTGGTCGCTCGGGCTCTCCGTCGCCGAGGCCATGGACACGGCCCAACGCGGGATGGGACTCGGGTGGGAGACGAGCAGGGAGTTGATCCGGCGCTCCATCGCCGAGGCGCGCGCCGAAGGCGATGAAATAGCCTGTGGCGCGGGGACGGATCACCTGGATCCCACACACGTAGCCACGCTCTCCGAGATAGAGAGTGCCTACGAAGAACAGTGCGCCTTCGTCGAGGGCGAAGGAGGGCGTGTGATCCTGATGGCCAGCCGCGCCCTTGCCGCCCGCGCCGAGAGCCCCGAAGACTAC
>Ga0126312_10002048_pt1 | contig 13372 bp, 11 predicted proteins | sample Plot104A_FD_92537 | JGI IMG/M metagenome (GOLD analysis project Ga0126312, IMG submission 92537) | Serpentine soil microbial communities from UC McLaughlin Reserve, CA, USA - Plot104A | ecosystem: Environmental > Terrestrial > Soil > Grasslands | place: USA: UC McLaughlin Reserve, Lake County...
CGGCGGGCAGATCATCCCAGGAGGTCGCCTGCTTCTCAGTCGAGCGGACGAAGTACTTGATGTTTTCGAAGTCGATGTCGTCGAGTTCGGCACCCCAGGTCGGAAGCGGCTTGCGGACGAAGAGCTTCAGACCCTTCAACCGCAACTCGAGCATCCACTGCGGCTCGTTCTTCAGCTTGGAGATATTGGTGACAATCTCCGGCGTGAGGCCGCGCTGGGCTGTCGCACCCGCAATGTCGGGGTCGGCCCAGCCCCACTCGTAACGACCGAGAGCTGCAAGATGTTGATCTTGGGTCTGTCCGGTACCCACCGGGCGAGTGCTCGTCGGGTCCTGGGTCTGGGTCATATCAAGGCCTTCCTTGGATTGAGGCTGTCTTGCGCGGAACGTGCGTTGTGCAAACCCCGTCGCCATGGGCGATGGTGGCGAGCCGCTGAACATGAACACCGAGCACCCGTGAAAACATTTCGGTCTCCACCTCGCACAGCTTCGGGTACTGCTCGGCGACATGGGCGATCGGGCAATGGTGCTGGCACAGCTGTTCACCGGTTGCCGCGGGCAGCGTGGAGGCGACATAACCATCGTCGGTGAGGGCTGAGGCGAGAGCCTGCGCGGGTGTCGTGCCCGCAGCGGCATTGGCGACATTGTCGCGATACCGATCCTCCACTTCAGCAATGCGCGCCTGGGCGAACTTGGTGACCGCATCCGGGCCGCCTGCCTCGGATAGGTAATCCAGCGCGGCGATGGCAAGGTCGTCGTACGCGGAGTAGAAGGTGGCACGTCCGGAATCGGTCAACGCGAAGACCCGGGCTGGCCTGCCGCGACCCCTGGCTCCAAATACGCGCTGTTGCCGGGCCTGAACCTGGCCCGTGGCCATCAGCACGTCAAGGTGACGACGAATGCCCGCCGGGGTCAAGCCCAGGCGGCCCGCCAGCTCCGCAGCCGTCGAAGGTCCGTGCTTGAGGATCGAGCTCATGACCCGCTGCTGAGTGGAGACGTCAGCGTCACCTGGAGATGACCCGGCGAGGCCTGCTCGCTGGGTTTTCACAACATCAGTGTGCCCTTATTCGGCTGTCAGCTTCAAATAAGGGCGGCCTAACTCGCTGAGAGTTTCGTCACAAGGGCCTTGGCAGCCACCTAACGGGAGCCCCAGTTCCATGGAGGCCGCTCCAGGGGATCCATCCCCGCCAGACTTGTCGCTCCGAAGTCCTTCACCAGGCACAATGCTTTGGCGCCACCCGCGGTCAATTCCTCGACAAGTCCTCGGGCGTGTGTCACCACCACGATCTGGCTGGCGGCGCTCGCCAGAACGATCAGCCGAGCCAGTGCCGGCAGAAGGTCGGCATGCAAGCTGGTCTCCGGTTCGTTCAGCACCATCAGGGATGGTGGCCGTGGGCTCAGCAGCGCCGCGATCAGCAGTAGGAAGCGCAAGGTTCCGTCCGAAAGTTCGCCGGCGCCGAGCGGGCGGAGCAGTCCATGGCTGCTGAGCTCCAGGTTGAACCGGCCCCGGCTCTCCACTACCCGAAGTCGCGAGCCCGGAAATGCATCATCGATGGTGCGCTGCAAAGCGTCGACGTCACCGATCTCGATGATCGTTTGTAACGCCGCGGCCAGATCCCGGCCTTTCCCATCGAGCACCGGAGTCCGGGTGCCGATCTGACTCTGACGGGCAGCCGAGTCCGGGTCGGTTCGAAACTGGTCGTAGAACCGCCAGCTTCGGATCTGTTCCCGAACTGCGAGCAGCTCCGGCGCTCGAACCGGGTCGAGCACTTCGGTGAGCACGCTTTCGTACGGCCGCAGCCCGTTCTCGAAGCTCTCCCAGAAGTCGCTCCGTGACGAGTCGCCGCGGACCTCGACTAATCCCCGCTTGCGTTTGACGAGCACGGTTGCCGGCCGCATCACCGGCCCGCTCCAGACGACTTCACGCTTAATCTCGGGATCGAGGTTGAATGCCGATAATTCATCTCGAGTGGGCAAGCCGAGATCGATCAGATACGAAAAATCCTCGGAGGCGAAACCCAGCTGAAGGCTGACCGGTCCTGACCGTACCGTGCCCTGGACGGGATGATGTCCGGAGCGGACCGACTTGCCGAGCTGATCCGGCCCGCCCCAGAGGGCCGACTCGAGGCCGCCCTCGCGGGCCAGGGACGCGATGACCCGGCCGGAGGCGCAGTCAGCCAGCAGCCGAAGGGCGCGATAGAGGCTGGACTTGCCTGTGCCATTTGCGCCCGTCACGACGTTGAGGCGCTCCAAGGGGAGACGCAGGTCGCGCAGCGACCGGTAATTCTCGATGGCAATCGTGGTCAGCATAGGCAGTCACCATCATCGTTGGTCAGGAACAATTGGCGCATGCAGCTGCCCGTGATGCCCCCCGTTGCTCCCATGCTCGCCAAGTCGGTGCCGGAGATTCCCACCGGTTCGCTGTCGTACGAGCCGAAGTGGGACGGCTTTCGCTCCATCGTGTTCCGGGACGGCAACGAGGTCGAGATCGGATCACGCAACGAGCGGCCGATGACCCGCTACTTTCCCGAAGTCGCTCAGGCGATCCAGCAGAGCCTGCCACCGCGGTGCGTCATCGACGGCGAGATCATCGTGGTAGTTGGCGACCGGCTCGAGTTCGAGGTCTTGCAGCAGCGGATTCATCCGGCGGCAAGCCGGATCAAGTTGTTGTCGGAGCAAACCCCGGCCTCCTTCATCGCCTTCGATCTACTGGCGGTGGACGACCTGGACTACACCCATCAGCCCTTCGAAAAGCGTCGCGCCGCCCTCGAGACGGCCCTGGTGGACGCCAGGCCGCCGATCCACCTGACCCCCGCTACACGCAATCAGGAACTTGCCGTGCAGTGGTTCTCTCAATTTGAAGGGGCTGGTCTCGACGGCATTGTGGCCAAGCCGCTCAACGGCACCTACCAGCCGGACAAGCGAACGATGTTCAAGATCAAACATCAGCGGACGGCCGACTGCGTTGTGGCCGGTTATCGAGTGCACAAGAGTGGTCCCGACAGCATTGGCTCTCTGCTTCTTGGCCTCTACAAGGACGACGGCGAGCTGGCGAACGTCGGGGTGATCGGCGCTTTCCCGGCCTCCCGACGCAAGGAGCTGTTCACCGAGTTGCAGCCGCTGGTCACCACATTCGACAACCATCCTTGGGACTGGTCGAAACTGGTTGAGGGCACTACCCGGAACCCGCGTAGCTCGGAGTTCAGCCGCTGGAATGCCGGCAAGGATCTGTCCTTTGTCCCATTGCGGCCGGAACTCGTGGTCGAGGTGCGCTATGAGCATATGGAAGGCGACCGCTTCCGTCACACCGCTCAGTTCAGCCGTTGGCGGCCCGACCGCAACCCTCGATCCTGCACGTACGAACAGCTGGAGGAGCCTGTGAAGTACGACCTCGCGGAAATCCTCTCGCCGAATCGGCGCTGATCCAGTGAGTGCACTTTCCTCCCGGTAGCTGAAGATCTGGCGGACCCAACTGCACACACCTCTTGGTTGGCTGATCCTGCTACTTTTTCATGACGGTCTGCTGCATGATCAGCGTGTGACGGATGTGGCTGAGCCGCTGCAGAACTGGAGCGGCACGTATCGCTATCAGGCGGCCAAGGTGCACCATCCGCGGGCGATTTCAGAAGTCCAATTGCTGGTAAGTTCCCGCGGATCGCTCCATGCGGTGGGGACCAGGCACTCGTTCAACGCCATCGCCGACGCTACCGAACTGATCTCGCTGGCGGAGCTGCCCGGCGAGGCGGTGATCAACACGGAGAACCAGACGGTAACGGTTCCCGCCCGGATGCGGTACGGGGCGCTTGCGGTATTCCTGCAAGAAGCCGGTTGGGCGCTCAGCAACATGGCCTCACTCCCCCACATATCGATCGCCGGCTCGGTCGCCACAGCGACCCACGGCTCTGGCAACCGCAACCCAACTCTGGCCTCAGCGGTGACGGCGATGACGCTGGTTACCGGCACCGGGGACCTGGTTCATTTGGACCGCGACTCGGCCGACTTCCCGGGAGCAGTCGTGCACTTAGGCGCGCTCGGCGTAGTTACTGATCTGACGCTCGTGATCGAGCCGACCTTCAATGCTCGGCAGGACGTCTACCAGGGACTACCGTGGGACGCGCTCACCGGGTCCTTCGAAGACGTGATGAGCTCGGGCACCAGTGTCAGCGCTATTACAGATTTCGCAAGCGACACAGTGTTGCTGCTCTGGGTGAAAACCCGCTTGATCAATGACGAGTCTCGCGACATGCCGGGCGAGCTGTTCGGCGCAATCGGGGCCACGGAGCAGCTGCACCTGACTCCGGGCAACGATCCGTTGCATTGCACACCGCAGCTCGGGGAGCCAGGGCCGTGGTACGAGCGGATCCCCCATTTCCTGCTCGGCTACAACCCAAGCACGGGAGCGGAGATCCAGTCCGAGTATCTGATCGATCGTCGTTACGCCAGCCAGGTGATCAATACGCTGCGCGAATTCGGTCCACAGATTGCGCCGCGCCTGCGAAGTGCGGAGATTCGCACCGTCGCTGCCGATGACCTCTGGTTGAGCCCCGCTTATGGTCGAGACGTATTCGGGGTCCACTTCACTTGGCGGCCAGAAGGTGAGGCGGTCAACAAGATTCTCGGCAAGATCGAACCGGCACTCGCGCCGTACGAGCCGCGTCCGCATTGGGGCAAAGTCTTCAGCAGCAACTTCGAGTTCGAGCCTCTTTACCCCAAACTTGCCGACTTCGCCGTGCTGTGCGAACGGTATGACCCAAAGGGATCCTTCCGGAACTCTTACCTTGCTCGCACAATCTTGGGCGGAGGCGTCGCCGCTTAGACTTCAGCGGTGCCCAGCGCGCCGGTCTCCCCGCTTGTGGTGGAAGGCCTGACTGTCCGGTTCGGCAGCCTGACGGCGCTCGACGGTCTAACCCTGACCGCGAGGCCAGCAGCGCTGACTGCGGTGCTCGGTCCCAACGGCGCGGGCAAGACCACGCTGATTCGTTGCTGCATCGGGCTGCTGAAGCCGGCTGCGGGTGAGATCACCGTGCTGGGGCAGGCACCCGGTGCAGCCTCGGGGCGCCATCGCATCGGGCTGATGCCGCAAAGCTCCGGCGCCTGGTCTAGCGTCAGAGCGGGCGAGCTCCTGCACTACCTTGCGGGGCTCTACGCACACCCGCTGAACCTGACCGCAGTGATGGCCAGGCTTGGCATCTCCCGCTACGCGACAACCACCTATCGACGCCTATCCGGCGGCCAGCAGCAGGTAGTTAATCTCGTCGCCGCTCTGATCGGCCGCCCGGAGCTTGTCTTCCTCGACGAGCCAACCGCCGGGCTGGACCCGCACGCCAGACGGGCAACCTGGCAGCTTTTGCGGGAACTGCGCGCCGCCGGAGTCACTGCGGTGCTGACCACGCACGCGATGGACGAAGCCGAAGCGCTGGCCGACACCGTTTACATCGTGGACCACGGCCGGGTCGCGATCTCCGGCACCGTCGGCGAACTCACCAGTGGCGGGCAGAACCTGGAGAGCGTCTACCTGGCCAACACCCACACCCAGGCAGAGACATGACGGCCGTCGACTTCAGCCCGGCCCCTGGTGCAGCACCACCATTCCGTCGGATCACACGTCACGGCCTGCTGGAGGCTCGGCTGCTGGCGCGTAACGGAGAACAACTGCTTCTGGCGCTGTTCATCCCGCTTGGCATCCTCGTCGCAGGCCGACTCGCCGGTGGTCGACTTGGTGATTTCGCCGAGCTGGTGCCATCGTTACTTGCGCTCGCCGTGTGGTCGTCGGGGTTTACCTCGGTCGCCATCGCGACCGCTTTCGAACGCCGGTACGGAGTGCTGGAACGGCTGGTGGCGACTCCACTGGGCCCATCGGGCCTGATCAGCGGAAAGTCGCTCGCCATCATCATGATCTTGGTTGGCCAGGTGGTGATCTTGGTCGGTGTCGCCGCCGGCCTTGGCTGGAGTCCTGCGTTTACCGGCCGGTCGGCTGCCGTTGCCGTGCTGCTGGTGATCATGGCGACCGCGACGTTCGTCTGCCTCGCCCTACTGCTAGCGAGCCGAGTGCGAGCGGAGGCAACGCTGGGCCTGGCAAATCTGATCTATCTGGTCCTGCTGGCCGGCGGAGCACTTGTCGTGCCACTGGAGCGATACCCGGCCGCAGTGCAGCCGGTGCTGGCGGGCCTGCCCACCGCGGCCCTGGGCGAGGGTCTGCGGGCTGCTGCTGGCGGGCATACTCTCGGATGGCCCCTGGTGGTGCTCGCGGTCTGGCTCCCCGTCGCGGGATTGGCATCGTGGAAGGGATTTCGGTGGACATCCTGAGGCAGACGGCCCGGGTCGTTCGTGGCGACCGGGCGCTGCCACGTTGGGCCGTCGCCACCCTGATGGCCAATATCGGGATCGTCGTCACCGGCGGCCTGGTGCGGTTGACCGGGTCCGGGCTTGGCTGCCCAACCTGGCCGAAATGCAGCGAGGAGTCCTACGTCTCACACCCGGAGCTCGGCTATCACGGATTGATCGAGTTCGGGAACCGCCTGCTGACCTTCGTGCTGATCATGGTCGCAGTTTTCACCTTGATCAGCGCCTTGGTTTACCGGGAGAACGGCGAGCCTCGGTCGGACCTGCGCTGGCTTGCAGCCGTCATCGCTCTAGGCATCCCGGCCCAGGCGGTCATCGGTGGCCTATCCGTGCTCTACCAGCTCAACCCGTACATCGTGGGCTTGCACCTGCTGGTCTCGATGATCTTGATCAGTTTGAGCGTCTCACTGGTGCGTAAGACCTGGCAGTCCCGGGTCCAGCCGGTGGGCCGGCTGGCCGTGCTGATGAGCCGGTCCACCTTCGTGGCCATGGCCCTGGTCATCGTGCTCGGAACCTTGGTCACCGGTAGCGGCCCTCATGCGGGTGACGAGAATGTCACCCGCAGTGGCCTTGACGGCTTGCTGCTCACCCGGCTGCACGCATCGACGGTCTATCTGACAATCGCATTGACCGTAGTGTGCCTGGGACTGGTTCGCAATCGGGCGGCCGTACAGCTCCTGGCAGTCGAAATCCTGCAGGCGACCATCGGCATCAGCCAGTACTACACCGGGGTGCCGATCTGGCTGGTCGCCCTTCACCTGCTTGGCGCGGCGTTGTCGATAGCCGCGGCAACCAATCTTGTGCTGTCGGTGAGATCAATCCGGCCCGGTCGACCAGAGAACGGCATGCCGAGTGCCGTCCCAGCGGCGGCAGTGCCGCACGACGCCGGTCAGCTCGACAGCTGAGCGATCCAGCACCTCGACGGCCGGTCCCAGTTGATCCAATCGCATTCGGCGAGCCAGCGTTACGTGCGGGCTCCAGCGTCCCGCCCCGAACTGGCCGCGAGGATCGGCGTGGCAAACCTTGGCGGTCTGCTGCTGGAGGGCCAACAGATCGGCTGACGGAACCACCTGCCGCACCAAGATCACCTGACCGCGTCGCGGGCCGAAGATCATCAGGGCACCGACGCGTACCGGCAGGTTCAGCTCTGCGAACAACTCCGGCAGTCGGTTGTCCGCCGCCGAGGAGATGCGGTCGGCGGCATACAACGTCAGATGGGGTCGATGGTCCGGGTCAGGGTGAACATGCCGTGAACTTGGCAAACCGTTGTCAGCCAAGCGATCCCAGTTATTGCGGAGGGCCGCCTCGGTTGCCGGATCGAAGATCAATTCGACCGACTGTGCCATGGGCTAGCCGAACCCTTATCAAGCGAACAGGGGGCTGACCGCGGCGGCGACAAACACCAGTGCCAGGTAGGAATTCGACCAGTGGAAGAGCCTCATCGGCTTCAGCGCGGCGTCCTGCAAGCCGGCATTGGCTCGTCCGAGGAGCTGCCAGGACTCCCGCACCAGGACGGCTCCCCCAATCGCAGCGACAATCGGGTAGAGCCAGCCCGTGTCGGCGATGGGCCAGAGCGCAAGCGAAACGGCAACTGTGGCCAGGGAATACAGCAGTATCCGCACGGCAACAGCCGGCGCGGAGCGGACGACAGGCAGCATCGGTACCCGGGCCGTCGCATAGTCGTCGCGGTATCGGATCGCCAGTGCCCAGGTGTGCGGGGGCGTCCAGCAGAACACAGTGGCGAACAGCACGAACGGGGCTAGATGGACCGACCCACTGACCGCCGTCCAGCCGATCAGGGGTGGAAAGCAACCGGCGATGCCACCCCAGACGATGTTCTGTGAAGTGCGCCGCTTCAGCCACATGGTGTAGATGAAGACGTAGAAGGCGTTGGCGGCCAGGGCGAGCAGTGCGGATAGCCAGTTCACTGTGAAGCCAAGGCACAGCGTGGCCGCGACTCCGAGGACAACGCCAAAGACTGTGGCGGCTAGCGGTCCGACCGCGTGCCGTGGCAACGGCCGCCGGCGAGTGCGGCGCATTCGCTCATCGATGTCTCGATCGAGCACGCAGTTGAACACGTTGGCGCTGGCAGCAGCCAGGCAACCGCCGATCATGGTCGACAAGACCAAGATCAGGTCGGGCACGCCGCGAGCTGCGAGGAACATCGCCGGCACAGTGGTCACCAGCAGCAACTCGATGATTCGCGGCTTGGTCAGGCCGACGTAGGCGCCGAAGACATCACCCAGCCGGGGGATCACGGGAGCATGGGAATGTGCCAGTGTCGACGACCTGATCCGCCTGGCGGCGTCCTCCGTCGCTATCCGGGCGGATACGTCGATGCTCGTCACAAGCGGGAAGTCTAGGGCCCGCATGGCCGATTGGCATTCACCGGGCAACTTCGAAGTCGGACGGTACCCATATCGGCCGAAATAGCCCCCGATAGGCTCGAGATATCTGTAGATACGGCTTTCGCCTCGGAAGGACGCTGCCCGCGCCGTGACCAACACAGCAATCACCCCCGACGGCTGGACCGAGCTCGATTCCCATGCCGTCGATACCATCCGTGTGCTGGCCGCAGATGCCGTGCAAAAAACTGGAAATGGGCACCCGGGGACTGCGATGAGTCTGGCTCCGGCGGCCTACCTGCTGTTTCAAAAGGTGATGCGCCACAATCCGGCCGATCCCCAATGGCCGGGCCGCGATCGGTTCGTGCTGTCCTGCGGTCATACCAGCCTGACGTTGTACATCCAGCTCTTCCTCGGTGGCTTCGGGTTGGAGTTGGATGACCTGAAGGCGTTGCGCAGGTGGGACTCCAGGACTCCCGGTCACCCGGAGTATCGGCACACTCCGGGGGTCGAGGTGACGACCGGACCGCTGGGCCAAGGTGTCGGCAACGCGGTCGGCATGGCGATGGCGGCTCGCCGTCAGCGCGGCCTTCTCGATCCGGACGCCGCGCCGGGCACGTCGGTGTTCGATCACCACATCTACTGCCTGGCCTCTGACGGCGACATGGAGGAGGGGGTCTCCTCAGAAGCCTCCTCACTGGCAGCCACCCAACGGCTCAGCAACCTGACGCTGATCTACGACAGCAACCACGTATCGATCGAAGACGACACGAACATCGCGCTCAGCGAGGACACCGCTGCCCGCTACGCCGGATACGGATGGCATGTTCAGGAGATCGACTGGACCAATGGGGACGGTCCATACGTCGAGGACATCGCCGCCCTTGCCAAGGCCCTCGAGGTGGCCCGGACGGTAACCGACCAGCCGAGCTTTATCAGCCTGCGGACGATCATTGGCTGGCCGGCACCCAAATTGCAGGGCACCGGCAAGGCGCACGGTGCCGCGCTCGGGGATGACGAAGTCGCCGCGACCAAGAAGATTTTGGGCTTCGACCCCGAGAAATTCTTCGACATCTCCGATGAGATTCTTCAGCACACCCGAAAGCTGCGCGACCGTGGCCAGCAGGCACAGGAGGCCTGGCAGTCGGCTTACCACGAGTGGGCTTCGGCCAACCCCGAAGCACACGCGCTGCATGAGCGACTCAAGAACCACGAGCTGTCCCCCGGCTGGGAGGACGCCCTGCCGACATTCACTGCGGATGCCAAGGGCATGGCGACGCGCAAGGCGTCCGGAGAGGTACTGACCGCGCTCGCGCCGAAGCTGCCGGAATTGTGGGGTGGCTCGGCGGATCTAGCAGAGTCAAACAACACAACACCCGAAGGCGAGCCGAGCTTCCTACCGCCCGACCGGCAAAGCAAGATGTTCCCCGGCGGCCCGTACGGCCGGGTGCTGCACTTCGGTGTCCGCGAGCACGGCATGGGCGCCATTCTCAACGGCATCGCCGTGCATGGCGGCCTGCGACCGTACGGGGGAACCTTCCTGGTCTTCAGCGACTACATGCGGCCGTCGGTTCGACTGGCAGCGATCATGAAACTGCCGGTGACCTACGTCTGGACGCATGACTCCATCGGGCTGGGCGAGGATGGGCCGACCCACCAGCCGATCGAGCACCTGACGGCCCTGCGAGCGATTCCGGGGCTTGACATCGTCCGGCCTGCCGACGCGAACGAGACCGTCGCTGCCTGGGCCCAGGTACTGAGGCACACCGACCGCCCCGCCGGCCTATGTCTGACGCGGCAGAACGTTCCGACGTTCCCGCGCGGTGAGGAAGGATTCGCCGACACGTCAGGCGTCGGCAAGGGGGGTTATGTGATCAAGGACTCGGACGGCCACCCCGACGTGATCTTGATCGGCACTGGCTCGGAGGTCCAGCTGGCGATCGAGGCACAGTCCCAGCTGGCAGCGGAGGGCATTGCCGCCCGGGTAGTCTCCATGCCCTGCCGAGAGTGGTTCGATGAGCAGGACCAGGACTACCGGGACGCGGTCATTCCGCCTGAGGTCAAGGCACGGGTCAGCGTCGAGGCAGGCGTGGGTTTCGGCTGGCGGGATCTGGTTGGCGACGCCGGGCGGACCGTTGGCATCACCCACTACGGAGCGAGCGCCGCGGGCAGCGTGCTTTTCGAGAAGTTCGGCTTCACATCCCAGACCGTCGTGGGGGCAGCAAAGGACAGCATTGAGGCTGCGGGCGCACCGACCGGAGCGGTCCACGCCGCAGCCAGCGGGTCGGCCGGACCAGCCGACACCGAATCCGATTCAGGGGCCACGATCAGTTGAGGAGTGCCAACGTGACCCACCCAAACCATCGAGATTGCGGGGAGCCACAGAAAGGATCATCATGAACGATCGACTGAAAGCGCTCGCGGACGCCGGCGTCTCCATCTGGTTGGATGACCTCTCCCGCGAACGCATCAATTCGGGCAACCTGTCCGGACTGGTCGCCGATTGGGGGGTCGTGGGTGTCACGACCAATCCGACGATCTTCGCTGCAGCCATCGCCCAAGGTCACCTCTACGACGAACAGATCAAGGAGCTGGCCGCCCACGATGCGAGCGTCGAGGACGTCATCAAGGCCATTACCACCGAAGACGTCCGCAACGCCTGCGACATCATGGCCGCGACCTTTGCGGCGACCAACGGGGTGGACGGCCGGGTGTCCATTGAGGTCGACCCCGGCTTGGCCATGGACAGCGATGCCACCATTGGCGAGGCCGCCGATCTGTGGAAGATCGTTGACCGCCCCAACGTGCTGATCAAGATTCCGGCGACGAAGCCCGGTTTGCCTGCGATCACCGCGTCCATCGCTGAGGGCATCAACGTCAATGTGACGCTGATCTTTGCGCTCGATCGCTACGGTGATGTGATCGACGCCTACATGTCGGGACTGGAGCAGGCGGCGGCGAACGGACACGATCTGAGCCAGATCCACTCGGTGGCCTCCTTCTTCGTGTCCCGAGTGGACACTGAAGTCGACAAGCGCCTCGACGCCCTAGGCAACGAAGAGGCCAAGGCGCTTCGCGGCAAGGCAGCCATCGCCAATGCTCGGCTTGCCTACGCGCTCTATCAGGAGAAGTTCGGTAGTGACCGGTTCGCCGCATTGGCGGAGAAAGGTGCCACTAGGCAACGGCCGCTATGGGCATCAACCGGGGTGAAGGATCCGGCGTACCCCGACACGATGTATGTGAGCGAGCTGGTAGTGGCGAACTCGGTCAACACGATGCCGGAGAAGACCTTGCAAGCCTTTGCCGATCACGGTGAGGTGCAGGGCGATCGGGTCAGCGGCACAAAGGCCGAGGCTGAGCAGGTCTTCAACGATCTTCACGAGGTGGGCATCGAGTTCGACGATGTGGTCCAGGTACTGGAGCGGGAGGGCGTGCAGAAGTTCGACGCCTCCTGGGCCGAGCTGGTTGAAGACGTGGAGATCGCCCTGGGTGAGTTCAAGGCCGGCAAGCCGCATCACGTGCCGGCTGACGACCTCGAGTGATGCAGGCGGATCGCCCGAATCCGCTTCGCGATCCCCAAGACCGCCGACTGCCGAGGATTGCCGGGCCCTGCGTCCTGGTGATCTTCGGCGTCACCGGCGACCTGTCGACCAAGAAGCTGATGCCGGCGGTCTACGATCTGGCGAACCGGGGCCTGCTGCCGCCCGGTTTCGCCTTGGTCGGTTTCGCACGGCGCAACTGGGCGCATCCAGATTTCGCCAAGGTTGTGCACGAGGCAGTACGGCAGCATGCCCGGACCCATTTCCGGGAGGAAGTCTGGCACCAGCTCTCCGAAGGCATCCGCTTCGTGCCTGGCGAGGTCGGCGATGACGAAGCTTTCGACAACCTGACCGAAACTATCGCCGATCTCGACGAGGCGCGGGGTACCGGCGGCAACCATGCGTTTTATCTGTCGATCCCGCCGAGCCTCTTTCAAACCGTGGTCAACCAACTCCGCTCGCACGGCTTGGCTGAGGAACGCTACGGCCAGTGGAACCGGGTGGTGATCGAGAAGCCGTTCGGACACAACCTAGCCAGCGCCCGCGAGTTGAACGAGATAGTCTCCAGCGTCTTCCCGGCGTCGTCGGTCTTCCGCATCGATCACTACCTCGGAAAGGAGACCGTCCAGAACATGCTGGCGCTACGTTTTGCCAACCAGCTGTTCGAGCCGGTCTGGAACAACCACTATGTCGATCATGTCCAGATCACCATGGCCGAGGACATCGGGATTGGCGGCCGCGCCGGTTATTTCGATGGCATCGGTATCGCCCGCGACGTGATCCAGAACCACTTACTCCAGCTGCTGGCACTGACAGCGATGGAGGAGCCGAACTCGTTCGAGGCCAGCCAGCTGCGCACCGAGAAGCAGAAGGTGCTGGCCGCGGTGAAGCCGCCTGAGCGGATGGATCTGCACACGGCTCGCGGCCGTTACGAGGGTGGCTGGGCCGGCGGAGAGATGGTCAAGGGATACCTCGAGGAAGACCGGATCCCGCCCGACTCCAAGACCGAGACCTTCGCGGCCATCCGGGTGGACGTAGATAACCGCCGGTGGGCCGGTGTTCCGTTCTACCTGCGCACCGGGAAGCGACTTGCCCGACGGGTTACTGAGATCGCGCTCGGCTTCAAGCAGGCTCCGCATCTCCCGTTC
>Ga0126312_10002049_pt1 | contig 13371 bp, 10 predicted proteins | sample Plot104A_FD_92537 | JGI IMG/M metagenome (GOLD analysis project Ga0126312, IMG submission 92537) | Serpentine soil microbial communities from UC McLaughlin Reserve, CA, USA - Plot104A | ecosystem: Environmental > Terrestrial > Soil > Grasslands | place: USA: UC McLaughlin Reserve, Lake County...
CCTCCCCTTTACCTCTCCCATTACCCACGAATCAGTCGGTTCCGCCAGGAAGACCTCACTTACCCTATACTCATACACGTGCCCTGCTCTATCCTTAAGTACTACCTTGTCGCCCTCACCGAGTTCGTCCAGGTTGTAGAAGAGCATCCGGCTCCACGTCCCCCTGTAACCCATCCTGTGTCCTGCCAGATAGACGTTCCTCTGGGGGGTATCTGACCAAGGAAGGGAGGTCTCAGGGACGTGGGCTATACCGTTTGCAAGGGCCCAAGGGCTCTCTGAATCGAAGACTGGGGCGTTGTAGATACCTATCTTTTCTATGGTAAGGCTCATTATCGCCCCTGGGACCAGCCCGAAGTGGCGAGGGTCGTTAGTCGCCTCGATCTCCTCATCTGTGGGCCTCGGCCAATCCCCGCCTTCACCTGGTAGAAGTTGATCTTCTGGCTGGGTTTGGTTCTGTTGTGCTTGGGACCCGGGCCCCGAAGGTGTTTGCTGGCCCGCCGCTTGAGGCATGTCGGACTGAGAATTCGAAGGGTCGTGTTGTTCAGACGCGGCGCCCGCCGCCTGCGACTCCTTGGCTTCATCTGTCCGCTGCCCCGCCGGCCCACCAGAGCCGGAGGACGAGCCGTATCTCAGAGACTCGTTCCCAGAGGAATCACGCGGAGGCTCATTCTCGCTAGAGGAGTTCTTGTTCGCACTACTACCGTTCGCACTCCCTTCCTCCTCCCCGAAGGAAGAATACCCCAGCGCTTCGCCAAGTGCCTTCCTCGCACCCTCTGCTGCCGACGCCCACCTTGGCCCCTCGCCGCGTAGGGTGACGCTCGCCACAGCCGCTGCGATAACCAGGGCGATGGCGAGCGCCGCCATGATCACTCCTACCTTAAGAAGGGAGTCTCCTTCTCTGAACACCCGCCTCCCTTCCCTCCAGAATAGTAGTGCAGAAGAAGAAGAGTAGTGCTAGTACACGACCACGAGAGAGCGCCCAAGTGAGCGCTCTCTCTTGCTCTCTCTCGCTCTCTCTGGCTAGCGTCGGCGCACGAGCCCTATCAGCGCGGTGTTGATGAGCAACCCGAGCAAGGCGGCCGCAGGGATCAGCAGCGAGATGCCGCCGGTGTTGGGCAGGACCTTGCCCTTGGGGATCGTCTTACCTATGACGCCTTCCTTAGGCGACGTGGTGGTGCCTGCGGTGGTCGTTGCCGCCGTAGTGGTCGCACTCGTGGTGGTCGCACTCGTGGTCTTGCCAGTAACACCTGTGGTCTTTCCCGTGGTTACGCCGTGATCCAACTTCGTCAGGCAGACGAGGACCTGATTCTGACTAACGTCGCCGATCTGCTGGGAGATATCGGCGGCCGCCTCCTCGACTTCCTCCTCGCTAATGCCTTGCTCATCAGCAATCTCTTCGACTGCCTCATCGGAGCTCATCGTCGCCGAGTGCGCCTCACTGGCAGTAGCAGTAGCAGAAGCGGTCGCGTCACCCGTGGTCGTCGTAGTGCTCGTACCCGTCGTTGTCGTTGAGGTCCCATCCGTAGTGGTCGTACCCGTGGTCGTCGTAGTGCTCGTACCCGTCGTTGTCGTGGTGCTCGTACCTGAAGTGGTGCCTGTCGTAGTGCCCGAAGTGGTACCTGTTGTAGTGCCTGACGTGGTACCTGAAGTGGTGCCTGTCGTAGTGCCTGTGGTGCTTGGAGGTTCCTTCCCGTCGTCATCATCGTTGTTTAGGAACTGATTAATGAAGATGATCTGTATCTGGCTGCAGTCGGTGGCCTGGACGCCGGCCGTGGCACTGGCCGTGGCACTGGCCGTGGCACTGGCCGTGGCACTGGCATCATCCTGTGCCAAGGCCGGCTCCCCAAGGACATACACCAAGAAGATGAGCCCGATCGAGGCTAACGCCGCAAGAACTACCGTGCTGCGCCTCCCCACCAAAATCGAGGCGTCAAACCTGTTCCACATAACCCCCACCTCCTAGAGAAAAAAATATACCGGTAACATTCTACACACGTTGGTCAGAGCTTTGCAACCATAAATCCTATTGTTCTGGATTTTCTCCAAGGCTTGGATCCGCCCTCACATTCAACGAGACCCGAGTATCCACGTCTAGCAAGCACTTTGTCACCCTCGGCCAGCACATCCTCGAGAACCCGGTTCTCCCACGCAGCCACAGTCGTACGGGAGGCAGGGAGGTTGGAGTAGGAGAGAGTAAATAGCATCCTCTCCTGCGTTCCCCGAGCGCTTTGATCATCTGCGCTGGACAAACCAGTAATGGTAAACCGTGTGTGTTCCAAGCGGAGTGTCTTCGGGGGGTGAGAGCCGCAATCGAAGGCTCTTGGAGCGAACAAACTCCGCAGGTATCGTAAAGGTTGCCTCCTGCCACCCTCTACCGGAGGGCTGCAAGCTCCACTCTCCAACGTCCTCGCCATCGGCGTACACCTGTAGGGAGAAAGGCGCACTCGTGGTGCGCATAACCACTTCGACCTGGCGCCCCCGGGAGAGTCCTGTGATGGTAAACTCCTCCCCTCCGGGCAGGCTGCGCCCACCATCTAGGACGTCCTCGCCGTCGGGGTAGCGCTTCCGCGTGAGGACGTTGGTGGGCTCGAGACCGATCAGGGGCATGAGCATCTCGTAGTCGTGGTCTCTCTCACTTTCGAGGTCGGCGACGTCGAGGGCGTCCTTTACCGTGCCTCCGCCCTGGAGAGTCTCTCCGCTGCGGGCCAACCCCCAGTCTGCCCGGAACACCGCCACTTCGCTTCCGCCTACGATCCCGGCAACATCTGGCCTGCTCGAGAGGGAGAACCTCGCTATCTCCTCGCCGAATACTCCCGAAGCGTAGAGATCCGAAAACCAGTCCGGGTAAACGGCAAAATAATCCGGGCGCTTCTCCTCCGGCATCTCCTCCAAAGCCTCGTACAAACTGCCCGGCCCATTCCGGCTCGGCAGGGCCAGGCCGTTAGTGGTAAGACCTATCAAGTCAACCGTCGGATGTCCTCCGTAGTAACGCATCGCGCCAGCATCGTTTATCCCCACGCGGGCACCAGACGGCAGATTCTCACGTATCCAGTAACCAACGGAGACCTGCTGTTCCTTGACCTGCAACGAGGCTCCTCCCATGATCGCAGCCCACGTCGGGAGGCCGAGCAAGGAGACCAGAATAGCGAAGCAGGCGAGCGCTCCTGGTAGCCAGGTACTTCTCGTTAGAGCCGCGAATGAGCAAAAACCGACCACAGCGAAGATAAGCACGGGAGGGAAGAAAGGAAGCAGGTAGCGGTGATAGTGCCACCCCCAGGTGCCAAGGGTCGCTGTGGACGATATGGCCAGGGAGAGTGCCGGCCCCGAAATCACGGCGAAGGCCCGGTGTCGAGTATCCTTGAAGGCGAGGTACCAGACGCCCAGGATGCTGAAGAAGAGCGCCCCGGGAAACAGGTAATTCTCTGGCTCGAGCCCCATAAGCACTTTCAGGGTTATCTCGGTAAGGTTGCTAAACACCTCGTCGAGAAACATTGTGGGGTAGAAGATCGGCTCGTAGAGGAGGGACTTGGCCAGGACTCCATTCTGAACGCCGTAGCCACTAGCAGCTCTGTAGAACAAGTATTGGGCCGCCCCAGCGGCGATCGGCAAGAAGGCATACAACACCGCCACTGAGCGTCTCAACGCATCGGGACGGGACTCTCTGAGGTCTCTGAGGAGCACAAATACAACGCCTCCTGTGATTACCACCGCGAAAAACAGGCCCTCGGGACGAGTGAGCGCGGCGAGGGCTGCGAGGACGGGCGTCAGCAGGAAACGGCCAGAAGTTAGCTCCTGGATCAATGCCAGGAGCGTGGCCAGGATCAGCACCGAAAAGAGCGCCACCTCCATGCCGCTTGTGGCCCCCCAAGCGAAAGCGCCGTTGGCGGCGATCAGCGCCCCGCTCCAGAGACCCGCACGCTCCCCAGCTAGCCTTTGACCGAGCCTATAGCCCAAGAGCACAGCAAGGACGAACAACTCCGCTCCGAGGATTATCGCGAAACCTAGCAAGTAACTGCCTGCGAACCCAAGGAAGCGGGCGGCTCCCAGTGTCAGAACGTAGAGGAAGCTGCTGCCTCCGGAACTGACAGGATCACCGTCATTGTACCTGAACCATTCCCCTTCGCCGATCTGGCGCCCGTACTGCAGGTGGATGAACGTGTCGTCCAGGGGCGCGGAGAGGTTGACTTCCTTATCGGAGACGTCGCCTCGGTTGTAGAACAGATTCGTTCCCACAAACAAACTACCCACCAAGATTGCCAAGATCGATACAACGGCCAGGCCTACAGAATGCTTCATTGCGGAGAGTGTCCGGGTCTTGGGGCGCATGCCGTCATGAACAACTTGGCTCCAGCCTCCTACAGGAGGTCTGTGCGCTTGTTGCCGACACTCTTCACGATGCTTCTTCTCTCATCTTCGCCTTCCTCGAAGACACACCTCGGGTTGTTATCTTTATTGCTGCTCCCAGAGCCTCGTGTCTTCCGAGATGGAGAGGTAGAAGCATAGCGCACGAAAGACAGTCTACAGCACCGCACATCATGAATGCCAGGGAGCTCTTCTTCCAGGGAAGCGCGGCTAACATATAGCGAGTTCGAAGGTGAACCTAAAGCGTTCGCCATAATGATTGAACCGGCATCTGCTACGACAGGCGCTCTGATCAACCCTGAGAGAAGGTGAACACTGTATTGAGGAAACTAGTAGTAATATGACATTGGTCGAGTTTGCTAGTATACGAACTGATTGTTCATCGGTCAGTTGGCTGACAGCCAGAGGGACTTTGCGGCAGTTTGAGAACACGATCCCACGGTTTGCTCGTCGATCTTATTGAACCAGACACCGGCACCCAATCGGCGTTTCAGCCAAACCTGTGAAACGATCGTCGCTGACCGGCGAGGCGTCGTGAGGCGCCGCTAGTGGAGCGGCATTTGCAGAATTCTCCGAGTCGTTACAGGCCGTCTGCTGAACTCTCGGAAACGTCCGCTTCGACTCATGGGTCACGCTGGTGGCGTCCCGACTTCGCCTGGGCACTCGTTACGGTCGTTCTCACTAGCGTCCTGCTGATACCCCTCCTGCGCCTCTGGAAAGCGGACCTTAAGGTTCCCTTTAGTTACACAGGCGATGGTTTGTTCTCCCTTCTGGTTATCAAGGGCGTTCTTGAGCACGGTTGGTATCTTGAAAATCCTGACGTTGGCGTTCCTTTCGGCCTGAAATTTTACGATTTTCCCTTGGAGGGCTACAACTTCCAGTTCTTGGTTCTGAAACTGCTCAGCGTGTTCTCTTCTGATCCAGCCCTCGTCTTGAACCTGTACTTCCTGCTGTCGTTCCCACTCGTCGCGTTGTCGGCCTTTGTCGTTCTTCGGTGGCTAGGGGTCAGCAGCGCTGTCGCGACTGTATGCTCCGTATTGTATGCACTCGCGCCCTATCACTTCCTGCGCGGCAACGAAGGTCATCTGTTCCTTAGCGCTTACTACAGTGTGCCTGTAGGCGCTTACCTAATCTTCAGCCTCTTCTCGGACGAGCCGCTGTTCGGGCGGCGGATCCGCACGGGCTCCCGCACGTTTACCTGGCCCCCAAAACGCTCATTGTTCACGCTAGCGCTCTGCGCACTTGTGGCCTCTGCCGGTCTCTATTACGCGGTGTTCACCATGATGCTGCTGATCGCCGCTACCATGCTCGTCATCATCACCCGGCGTGAGGCGCGAACTCTCATCAAGGGCGGCATACTCGTCGGGGCGATCCTCGGCGTTCTGATGCTCAACATGGCGCCGAGCCTGGCGTACCGATTCGCCCACGGACCTAATGAAGCGGTTGCCCAGCGCGTAGAGCAAGAAAGCGAGATATACGCTCTCAAGCTCACCCCGATGGTACTCCCGGTGCCAGGACATCACATCGACGCTCTCTCGAACCTGGCTGATCACTACTACAGGACCACGCCGCTTCCCAGTGAAGGGGCCAAACAGTCGCTCGGTCTCATCGCCACACTTGGCTTCGGGTGGCTCCTGCTTGTTGCGCTGGCAGGTTGCCTTTCTCCTCGTTGGGGGATCGGCGATGGGCGACACCGCTGGCTTGCCGTCTTGACCGTCACCGCCTTCCTCATCGGCACCACGGGTGGAATTTCGTCCCTGTTTGCGTATCTCGTCAGTCCCCAGATCCGGGCTTGGGCGAGAATCTCCATCTTTATCGCGTTCTTCGCTATCGCTGCCGTCGCCTTGCTGCTCGACTCGTTACAGAGACGACTAGGCCGTCCGGTGCTCGTCGGAACGCTACTTGTAGGCGTACTGTTGGTAGGGCTCTACGATCAATCGGGCGGTGCATTTGTACCTGACTACGCAGCCGCGAAGGGCGAATACAACAACGACGCAGTCTTTGTAGAGACGATCGACCGCAGACTCCCCCCGCGGGCAGAGATCCTCCAGCTTCCGTATGTCCCTTTCCCCGAGAATCCTCCCGTCAACAAGATGACCGATTACGACCTCGTGAGACCTTACATCCACGAAAGCGACTTACGCTGGAGTTACGGCGCAATGAAGGGACGGCCCACCGACTGGCAAGGCGATCTCGCCGACGAACCCATGAAGGTCTTGCTGGCTTCGGCTTCGGCGGCAGGCTTTGAGGGTATTTACATCGACCGATTCGGCTACCCCGATGGTGCTGCGGAGTTGGAAAACGAACTACATAAGCTGCTCAAGGCCGAACCGCTCGTCAGTCCGAACGGACGCATGTCTTTCTTCAGCCTTCTATCCTACAAGGAGCGCTTGCAAAGCCAGTACTCTCCCGAGGAGCTCGCGGAGCTGAAGACTGCCACTCTGATGCCCATTTCGGCAAGTTTCGAGGAGGGCTTCCATCCCCTCGAGCACGACGGCGAGAGCAGCTGGCGGTGGATGAAACGTACAGGACACATAACCCTACAAAATCCCTCCGAGGAGCCACGCACAGCGCTCTTATGGATGACCCTCGAAACCACCTCGCCCCAGGACTCGACGGTGATTGTTTCCTTGCCGGACGGCACGACGAAACGCCTCAAGGTCTCTCCCGAGGGCACGGCCTTGCAGTTTAGGGTGCGGCTCAGGCCTGGTGCCAATGAGATCACGCTGGAAACCGACGCCCCACTGACGCAGCCAGCACCGGGCGACCCGCGCGACGAGCTCGCCTTGCGGGTCATCGAACCGGCTATCCAAGACGCGGCGTTCGCCCCTCTCCAATAGCTCTCCCCAATAGTGGGCCGGATCACGCGGCTCGGATAGGCTCCGGCCTTTTCGCCGCCCGGCTTGCCTGTTCCGTTAGAAGTAGCCATGGGCAAGTTCTGTCTCTTGTAGGGCTTGTGGGGACGCGTCACCGCTGCATGACGTGATCGACTCCCGGCCCGGCGATGTCGCAGTGGGGCACTTCCCCGACCTTCCGGGAAGGTCTTATGCACGATTCTGCAGCAGGCGGCAACTTGAAGTGAAGATTGGTGGTGAGTTAGGCTATCTAGCTGAGCCCGGCATGTAACACAGAAAGGGGACCGCAACGCAACGACCCCCGATTCCGTTATGCTGCCCGGTATGCAAGCGGACGCTGACGCAGGAGACCCCAAACGTCTCCCACGCTCCGGAGCCAGTCAAGGAAGGCGACTGGGTACTCGGACCCGACTTGGTTTGCACCTGCGGCCGGTTCTATCCCGTGCGCTACGGCGTTCCGGACCTCGTCCATCGCGAGGGATCCCCCAGAGAGGCTACAAAGAGCCCGTTTAGCTACGATCGTCTGTTGCGTCTAGCGCAGATCGAGCGCCAGCATTTCTGGTTCGTTGGTCGACGGACCCTGATTCAGCGTCTCCTGGACAAACATCTGAACCGTAAGGGGCAACTTATCCTGGATTTGGGGTGTGGAACCGGCTCGATGCTAGAACTCTTGACGCGACGGGATCAACGGGTGGTCGGTTTGGATCTCCGTCCGGAAGGCCTGCGCAAGATGCGACGAAAGCTGCCTGAGGTATGGCTCCTCCAGGCCGAAGCAACCAACCTGCCGCTGATGGATGGCGCCTTCGACGCGGTGCTGGCACTGGACATTCTCGAACACGTCGACGACCAGAGACTTCTAGCAGAAGTACAGAGGGTGCTAAGACCCGGTGGCCTAGCCATCATATCAGTGCCCGCAATGCCCTGGTTGTGGAGCTACCGGGACGAAGCAGCAGGCCATCTGCGCCGCTATACCCAACGTAGGCTCATCAGCGTCCTGGATGGAGCGCAGCTACGAGTACAAGAGTTACGTTACTATCAGTTTGTTCTTTTCCCTCTCGTGATGGCGGCCCGCCTGTTCGGACGCCGCGATCCCAAACTGCGTGACCTGGAAGAGCGACCGCTCTCAGCGCTCAACGCGATGATGACCTGGATCAACGAGCTGGAAGCGAGGTTGAGCGACGTTCTACCCTGGCCTTGGGGCTCGTCCCTGTTCGTCGTTTGCAGGAAAGAGCCGGTATGAACTCGAGGTTCGGGTTGGCGCTGTTTACGACGGCTCCCGCTCTCATCCGCCGAGCGGTGGCTTCGGGGGTCGACAGCATAGTCGTGGACTGGGAGCACATCGGCAAAGAGCAGCGGCAGTCTCATGCCGACACCCAAATAAATCACGATACCCTGGACGACCTGCAGCGCGTCCGTGCGAGCACCGAAGCCAACGTCATCTGCCGCCTAAACAGGTACGGGCCGACGACGGTCGAAGAGGTCGAACAAGCCGTCGGGGCGGGCGCGGACGAAGTTCTGCTTCCCATGGTCAAGAGTGCTGGAGAGGTTGAGGTAGTCTTGGACCTTGCTAGCGGCCGCTGCGGTGTAGGCATCCTGATCGAGACCGTTGCGGCCGTAGCCCTAGCCGAGGAACTGGCGGGCTTACCGTTGTCCCGGGTCTACGTCGGCCTGAACGATCTGGCTATCGAACGGCGGACAGCGCCGAGAATCTTCGCCGCTGTGGCAGACGGAACTGTCGAGCGTGTCCGGGCTCCGTTCCGGGTTCCGTTCGGCTTCGGTGGCCTCACGCTACCGGAGTGCGGCTTCCCGGTACCCTCCAGGCTGCTCATCGGAGAGATGGTCCGGCTTGGCTGCGACTTCAGTTTCTTGCGGCGCTCTTTTCACCGGGACGTGCAGGGCCGTGACCTGACCGTCGAGATTCCCCGGATACTCGACGCGATCCTAGAGGCTCGCCGCAGGTCCCCGCCCGCAGTGGCCAGGGACCGGAAAGACTTTGAGACTATTATCGAAGCCGGCTACGATCAAGTAGACTACGCTGGGAGGCCTCCCGCAAATGGATGATTTCCTTAGGAATAAACGCGTTCTTATCACCGGCGCGGCGGGGTTTGTCGGGGCTAATCTCACGCGGGAGCTGGTCAAAAGGGGCGCCGAGGTCCACGCTCTCGTCCGACCTGGCGGCGACCTATGGAGAATATCGGAGATGATTCCCGCGATCGACATCCATACGGTAGATCTCACGCATGCCAAAGAGCTATGTAGAGTCATCGTCGAGAGCCGGCCGGAGATCATCTTCAACCTGGCCGTCCGCCGCGCTGGGCGCACCAGTCGGGACCGCCGAAGAACCTTGCAGACCAATGTCCTGGGCACAGCCAACCTCCTTGAGGCCGCGACGCCGCTCGACTACGAGCGCTTCGTCCAGGTCGGTGGCTCGCTGGAGTACGGCGTAAAGGAGAGGCCCATCAGAGAGTCTGATCTCCCCGAACCCGTGATCTTCTACGGCGCGACCAAAGCGGCGGCGACCTTGCTGTGTCAGCAACTCGCCCAGGCAGACGACCGCCCCGTTACGGTGCTGCGCCTATTCTCGGTGTACGGCTACTGGGAACCGTCGGGACGGCTCGTACCCACGGCTATCATGGCGGCCCTCCGTGGGCAGGAGATTCCTCTCACCGCTCCTGGATACCGGAGGGATCTCGTTTTCGTCAAGGACGTGGTCGAAGCCTGTCTACTAAGCTTGCGGGCGGAAGGGGTCACCGGCGAGATCATCAACGTGGGCTCGGGGCAGCAGTGGAGCAACGAAGAGGTAGTCGAGATGGTACAGGTTGCGTCCGGGCGCGAAGTCAGGGTGCGAGCTGGCGAGTACCCTCCACGACCCTCGGACACCACCAACTGGGTGGCCGATAATCGGAAGGCTAAGCAGTTGTTGGGATGGGAACCCCGACACTCCCTCCGTGCTGGACTGGAGCAGACTGTAGCCTGGCTCGAACGCCATCAGGAACTCTATCCCGAGCGCATAACGCTCGGAGGCCCCAGATAGCGCCACCTCTGGACAAGGAGGAAAGGATTGGCGAAGCGTCGTCCTCCGGCTTGGCGGTGCCAGAGATCCCGGAAGTGAGCGTCGTCGTGCCGGTCTACCGGAGCGTTGAGACTCTCCGCGAGCTTCACCGCCGGCTATGCCGGACCTTGGAGGCCCAGATGCTCTCTTTCGAAGTCCTCTTCGTGGACGACGCCTGCCCCGTCGGCTCGTTCACCGTACTGGATGAATTAGCTCGGAGGGATTCCAGGGTGGCGGTGTTGGCGCTGGAGCGGAACGTCGGACAGCACCGAGCCGTTCTTGCGGGCTTGGCCCACGCCCGCGGAAAATGGACGATCGTGATGGACGCCGACCTCCAGGACCCGCCGGAGGCGATACCTGAGCTGCTGAGTAAGGGAAGGGAGGGATTCGCCGCAGTCTTCGCGGGACGGCGCGGCCGGTACGAACCTTTCTTACGGCTCCTCACTTCTCGAGTGTTTAAAGGGCTGCTGCACCTACTGTGCAGGGTGCCAGCAGACGCCGGCCTCTTCGTAGCGCTGAACCGGACGCTAACGGAACGTCTGCCGGTTCTGGGCGGGCCAAGACCCTTCGTAATCGCGATGATCGGCTGCACCGGACTGCCAATGTCCTCGGTACCGGTTGCTCGAGCTCGACGCCCCGTCGGGACCTCCGCCTATAACTTCCGGGCGCGTCTTAAGAGCGCCTGGCGGGCGCTCGTCTGGGTGACCTCCTGGAGGTGCCGAGCCATCCGTCGAACCCCAAACCTAGACACAGGAGGTGCGAGCGAGCCCCTGGTGAAAGCGTTTATCGGAGCGCGTTTCACCCCGTTTTACTCAGGAGAAGGAGAATTCAGGCCGTGAGCCCATCACCTGAGCGAAACGCTTCTGAGCACAACCTTCGCCAGAGGCGATACTTCGAGCAGTCGGTAAAACGCACTATGGTGCCGAAAGACTCGCCGTATCTCCGGCGCCATGTCGACGAAATGATGCGTTTCGCTGGCGGGGATCTGGGTGGACGGGTGCTGGAGGTCGGGTGTGGTATGGGACGCTACACCCTCATCCTGGCCCGAAGAGGGGTGCGGGTAGAGGGGCTCGACCTCTCTCCGGTCCTCCTGGATCGGCTGCGCGCCTCGGACGGCGGCCGGTACGACATCCCCCTGCACTGCGCGGACATCCTGCGCTACCCGCCGGAGTTGGAAGGTGAGTTCGACGCTGTCGTGGGCTTCTTCACCCTGCATCATCTCCACGATTTGCCACAATCTTTCGAAGCGATCAGGCGAGTGCTCAAGCCTGATGGGCGGGCAGTGTTCCTCGAGCCGAACCCATACAACCCGCTGTACTACGTCCAGATCCTGGTCACGCCCCGCATGAGTTGGCAGGGCGAAAGGGGCATCGTTTGGATGCGCCCAAGAGCGGTTTTTCGAGTAATGTGTGAGGTCGGTTTCAGACGGCTCGCCACGACCCGCTTCGGTTTCTTCCCCCCCTTCCTGGCCAATCGAGGGTGGGGTCATCGGGCGGAGACCATGCTCGAAGGTGTGCCTCTCTGGAGGGGTCTATTGCCGTTTCAGATCTTCGGGGGCGAACTCGCGTAAGCGGAGAACCGGGGAGAAGAGCGTATCACTACCAAACGAAAAGCAGTCGTAATAGGAGTTATCTTACTCCATTTACTACTCGTAGTATCGATGGTCTCTGAAACGCTATCGCCACTTTTCAATGATGCCACATTGAGAAAGGGAATAGCTTCTGACTTCTTTGCTGTCTATCAAGCTGGATACAATGTAAAACTGGGAGAGAGTGTATATCTCTATAACGAGGGTGTAGCGACGCCCTACTCTTATCCGTTTCGCTATCTACCATTTATAGCCTACATCATAGGAATTCCGCTCACGTTCCTCAAACCTTTTGCGGCATATTATGTGTTGGTGCTCGTCTATGAAGCGTTGCTCGCTCTCAACGTCTATCTCACCTTTAAGCTCACCTCCAGGTTCACGCTCTTTCTGATGGCAAGCATCCCGTGGCTCTTATTCACACCATATCTATTGGAGTTGTACATGGGACAGTGGACATTCCTCCTCGCCTCCTTTTTGTTCTATTCGATATACGGGATGCTCACCCAGTCAAGGTCCAAGTACTTGTTTGCACTCACGCCACTGATCAAGCCAAACGCGCTCCTTTTCGCACCCCCTTTTGTACGGCATAAGCAATGGGGAGTTCTATTCGCTATGGGCTCTTTAGTAGCGCTATGCTCGGTACCCTACTTCTTGTTGTTCCCCGAAGATGTCGCCGTCTTTATGCTCAATTTCAGCGGGGCTCTATACTCTCACGGGGGGAACTTCGGGCTAAAGAGCTTGTATGCATATATCGCGATTGACCTCTTAGAAGTTCCAGACCCGGCGCGCTGGTTTTTGTATTTCACACTACTGGCAGGGATATTTACAACCTTTCTCACCTTTAGATACAGGAACGTCGTACTCCAGTTCACGCTCTGGGTGTGCTTGTTCTTTATGATCTACAAAGATGTATGGGAGCATCACTATGTACTCTTGATGCCGATATTCTCGCTAATTATAAGTACGCGGATTACAAACCCGCGAGAATTGATCTCGAAGCGAAACCTCCCATTCAGCTGTTCAGTCCTACTGATCGCACTTCCTTCGCTATTTGTGCTGGAGTTTGTACTCAGTCCTCAAGGTTTTCAGGAACCGAACGTCCTCAACCCGGTCTTCGTCATCCTCTACCACAGTACAAAGATACTGGGAGTACTGCTCCTCTACATTTGGAGCACGGTTCAACTAATGAAAGAGAGGACGGATTAGAACATCGTGCAGCGGAGCGGGCGAGGACACACAGGGCTACAGACCGCCGTGCGACCATGCTAAGCAAGCGGCAGCGCAACGTCTTTGAAGGATGTGGGATCGCTCCTTTACGTCCTCCTCGAGGAGGCTCTGGACAATCTCATCGGCCTTGGGAGGTCTTCCAAGGCTCTTTTCTGGGCTTTATGCCCGATCGGCACGCACAATGAGGCGCTTCTCGAAGGTATACAAAGGAGTGCATGTCTGCAATGAGACCATGTCCCTCCCCTTTACCTCTCCCATTACCCACGAATCAGTCGGTTCCGCCAGGA
>Ga0126312_10002050_pt1 | contig 13365 bp, 10 predicted proteins | sample Plot104A_FD_92537 | JGI IMG/M metagenome (GOLD analysis project Ga0126312, IMG submission 92537) | Serpentine soil microbial communities from UC McLaughlin Reserve, CA, USA - Plot104A | ecosystem: Environmental > Terrestrial > Soil > Grasslands | place: USA: UC McLaughlin Reserve, Lake County...
GCCACGAGCGGCTCCGGCAGCCACTCGCCCACGTAGGTCTCGCGCCGGACCCTCGCCGAGCGGACCTGGTCGAGCGAGAGCCGCGAGACCACCGTCGACAGTAGGCGCGCGGCGGCTCGATCCGCTCGCCGCCCTCGCGCCCGGTGGAGGCGGAAGAACCCCTCCTGCACCACGTCCTCCGCCTCGCTCACGCTGCCGAGCATCCGGTAGGCGACGCGAACGCCGACGGGCGGGGCTCGTCGACCTCCTCCTCGCTCATGCTCAGCCGAGTCCCTGCGCGAAGCCCTGCCGCCAGCTCGCATAGCGCGGCGTCCAGCCGAGCTCGCGCTTGGCCTTCTCGTTCGAGGCTCCGCGCGCCTCGGTCATCATGATCGTTGCCGCCTCACCCGCCAGGAGTCGCCCGAGCCAGCGCGGGATACGCCGTGGCGGCTTGGCGCCCAGCGCGCTCGCCAGCACCGGCAGCCACTCCCGCACCGGCGCGGGCTCGTCGTCGACGATGTAGTAGACGCCCGACTGTCTGCCCTCGACCGCGATGGCGGTCGCCGCGGCGGCGTCTTCGACGTGGATGTAGGACATGACGCCGCCACCGTCGCCAATGATCGGGAATCGTCGCTTGCGAATCGGCGCCGCCATCACCGCATCCGGCGCCTGGCTGATCGAGGTCCCCGGACCGTAGAAGCCGCCGTAGCGCAACGCCAGACCCTCGCCCCAGTCGATCTTCGTCACCGCATCCTCGAGATAGAGGAGCCCCTCCACTACCGGCCGCAGCGGCGCCGGCGGATTGGGATCGAGGGGATTGTCCTCGGTCTGCACCGGCCCGCCCGTGCGGGCGTATCGGAACGCGCCGAAGCTCTGCGCCACGAAGCGGCGTGCCCCCACGGCGCGGCCGGCCGCCAAGAGATGGTCCGTCGCCTCGGTACGCAGCCGATTGGTCATGATCGCTCCCCTGAAGCGCTCGGGGTGCCGCGCGTCCCTGACGCTCATCGGCCCCGACAGCGCCGTGAGCTGATGCACGATCACCTCGGGCTCGGCGGACGCCACCGCCTGGGCGACCGCGTCGGGGTCGAGAGCGTCGGCCACGACCGGGCGCGCTCCCAGGCTGCGCACCAGGTCCTGCTTCGATGCGCTCTTGGTCATCCCGACCACCTCGTGGCCTCGCGCCACGAGTTGCGGGACGAGCGCTCTGCCGAGAACGCCTGTGGCGCCGGCTACGAAGACCTTCATGACTGCTCCTCTCGTCTCATTTGCCCTTGTGAGACGAGATAGAGGCGCCTCCTGTGACAGTGCTCAGCGCTCGGTGCTTGGCGCGCGCAGCCGGCGGCCTCCGTCTTGGCGCCTCTGATCAGCCCATCAGCCCGCGTAGCCGCAGCAGCGCCCGCTTGTCGGGCTTGCCGCTGGCGGCGACCGGAACGCCGGGCACCGCCGTGATCGTCTGGGGGACGCTGTCCTCGCCGAGCTGGGCGCGCACCAGCGCGGCCAGCTCCGTCGGCGCCGCGTCGTCGAAGGCCCGATCGCCAGAGGGCACGACGAAGGCGTGCACAGCCTCGCCGGTCCGCTCGTCGGGCCCCCCCGTCACGTACGCGTCGATGACGTCGGGATGGCTCGCGAGCACCCTTTCGATCGGCCCCGCGTAAACCACCATCGCGTTGACCAGGATGACATCGCGGGTGCGTCCGACCAGATAGAGGTAGCCCGTGTCGTCCAGATGGCCGAGGTCACGGGTGCGAATCCATCCGTCCCGGAGGACGTCGCGCGTCTCCTCCGGGTCGCCCCAGTACCCCCTCATCTGGTACGGGCAGCGTACGAAAATCTCGCCGTCGTGGCCGGGGGCGAGCTCGCGCCCGGCCTCGTCCCGGACGCTGATCTCGACCTGCGGATGCGGACGCCCGGTCGAGGCGAGCAGGCGCTCTGGGCCGCTGGCGATGTCGCCCGGGGTGAGCATCGCGATGTTGCCGACCTCGGTCTGCCCGTACCCCTGGTAGACCACGGGGCCCAGCCGGTGCACCGCCTCGGCCAGTCGGTCCGGGCTGAGCGGCGAGCCGGACACCATCAGCCCGCGCAGGCTGCTCACGTCGGCCGGCTCCTCGCGGAGCAGGTCGAGCATCTGGCACAGCCGGGGCACGGTGATGATCGACCCGCTGATCCGGTGGCGCTCGATGGCGTACGGGAAGAGCGGCCGCCCATCGTCGTCGGGGATCACCGCTGTACCGCCGCCGAGCAGGCAGGGGCCGAGGAACTCCATCACCACGATGCTGGAGAGCGTGCCGAACAGCATGTAGCGCCGGAACGCGGTGGCGAACTCGGCGGCGACCGGCGACCAGACGCGAGGCTGCCAGGCCCAGTGCTCCGTGAGCGCTCGGTAAGCGATCGCGCACCCCTTGGGGTTCCCGGTGCTCCCGCTGGTGAAGGCGACAAAAGCCACATCATCCGGATGAGCCGTGATTACCGGCTCCGCTCCGCCGCCTTCCGCCATCAGGTCGGTGGCATTCGGGCAGGAGCGCAGCGACAGGAACGGGGTCCGTCCGGCGGCCGTCAGCAGGTCAGAGGTCGCGGTCGACCGGTCGACGAGGAGAGCGTCGACGTCCATTGCCAGGACGTGGGCGAGTTGCCCGGGGGTGTAACCGGGCCGTACCCCCACGACACGGCAGCCCAGCACATGCGCGGCCATCTGCGCTGCGAAGGCCTCCGGGGAAACGGCCAGGCTGACAGCAAGGCCCCGGCCAGGGCCAAGCCCGGCGGCACGCAGGGCGGCTGCCAGCCGCCCGATCAGCTCCAGGAGCTCACCCCGCGCCACGATCCTTTCCCCGTGCTCGAACGCCGGGCTGCCCGGCGCCTCCCGCAGCGCCTCGAGCAGGGCATGCGGAAACGGCGGCTCGCTGCGTAGAACCGACATGTCGTTCACCACGTAGTACTCGTCAACCACCCCGAAAGTTCACCAAGGCAGCGAGGGAACAAGGAGCACGACGGTGAAGGCCATCGGTGCGGGGTTCGGCCGAACAGGCACGCGGTCGCTGAAAGCGGCGCTGGAACTGCTGGGCCACGCCCCCTGCTACCACATGTCCACGGTGATCGCGGAGCCCTACCGGGTGCGCCAGTGGCTGGAGATCGGGGAGGGCCGCGGCCCCGGCTGGGACGAGGTGTTCACCGGCTTCCAGGCCGCGCTGGACTGGCCCGCCGCCGCGTACTGGCGCGAGCTTGCCGAGCACTACCCCGATGCGAGGGTCATCCTCACTGTCCGCGACCCCGACCGCTGGTACGACAGCGTCAGCGAGACCATCTTCGCCAGAGCACTCGCCGAGCGCCGCCCGCTGCCGCTGCGCCGCCGCGTGATCCGCCGGCTCGTGACTTTGCGCGCCCCGGACTTCGCCCTCTACCCACGCATGGCCAGAGCAACGATCTTCGACCGCGTCTTCGACGGCCGCATCGACGACCGGGCACACGCCATCGAGGTCTACGAGAACCACCTGGCCGACGTGAAGGCCGCGATCGCGCCCGATCGCCTGCTGGTGTTCGACGTGCGCCAAGGATGGGCACCCCTCTGCGAGTTCCTCGGGGCCCCCGTACCCGACCAGCCCTTCCCCTCGAGCAACGAACGCACCGCCTGGCACGGCAAACGCCCCCGCCGCCTCCTCCGCCTAATCCTCCGCGGCCGCTGAGCTGCGGAGACGCCCCCTTGCGCCGACTGCTGGCGCCGGCACAACGGGGCGCATTGGGGTTGGGCCGGTGGCCTAGTTCTTGCGGCGCCTCGTCAGCTCGGCCGCCAGGTCATCGACGGTCTCGTGGATATGCGGTCAGCGAGCGCAGCGCGGCGGCGCAGGCGCTGGGCGGCGCCGGGTTCGCTCCGCCCGGGAAGCGCTGGCGGATGGCGTCGGACCCTGCGCAGATGGGCGTCTTCATGTCGAGATCGCTATAGGACGCCGAACCGTTCGGTGGACGCGCGCGTATACCGCACCGTGCGCACGAGCGGGGAAGGGGCGCGCGGGGCGATCGCGTTTCACGACCGTCGTGCGTTCTGGGCCGGCGTGACCGCGATCACGGTGGGCGTGGCACTGCACCTGCCGATGTACCTCGGCGCAAGCGAGATGGGCTCCCGGCTCGTGGGGATGCCGGTCGACGCGGCGATGAAGCTGGGGATGGCCCTGATCGTCTCCGGGCTTGTGCTCGCGGCCTACGGGATCGTGCCTCGCGGCCGTCCGCGCGACCCCGACGCGGCGCACGTGCGCGTGCGGGCGCTCGACGACGCGCCGCTGCGCCGCGCGCACGTCGCGCTGCTGCTAGTCATGGCCGCGGCGGTGACGATCGACGTCATGAAGCCGACCACGCTCGCGTTCGTCGTGCCCGGAATGGCGGAGGAGTACGGCCTGCGGTCGCCGCTGCACCCGTCGGGAAGCCTGCCCGTCGCGGTGTTCCCGCTGGTCGCGCTCGTCGGCATGGTCATCGGCTCGGCCACGTGGGGCTGGCTCGGCGACCGGATCGGCCGGCGGGCGTCGATCCTGCTCGCGGGCGTGATGTTCGTCGCGACGTCGATCTGCGGCTCGATGCCGCGGTTCGAGTGGAACCTCGTGATGTGCTTCCTGATGGGAATTGCGGTCGGCGGGATGCTGCCGATCGCGTTCGCGCTGCTCGCCGAGACGATCCCGGCCCGCCATCGCAGCTGGCTGATGGTGCTGATCGGCGGCGATGTCGCCGGCGCCTACGTCGTCACGAGCACGCTCGCCTCCGAGCTCGAGCCGCAGTTCGGCTGGCGGATCATGTGGCTGATCGGGCTGCCGACGGGCCTGGCGCTGATCGCGCTCAACCGCTGGATCCCGGAGTCACCGCGGTTCCTGCTGAGCGCGGGCCGCGTGGCGGAGGCGCGGGCCGTCATGGAGCGCTTCGGCGCGCGCGTGGTCGCCGGCGGAGCACCCGAGCGGCCGGACGCGCAGGAGCCGAGCCGCTACGCGGCGCTGCTGCGCCGTCCGTTCACCGGATTGACCGCGGGCGTCGTGCTGTTCGGTCTCGGCTGGGGCCTCGTCAACAACGGCTTCCTGCTCTGGTTGCCGACGAACCTGCGCGCCGGCGGGATGGACGTGGGCGCTGCCGACGGCATGCTGGCCGACGCCGCCCTGATCGGCCTGCCCGCGACGTTCGTTGTCGCGTGGCTGTACGGCTTCTGGAGCAGCAAGGGGACGATGATCGCGCTCGCGGCGCTGACGGTCGCGGCGCTCGCCGCGTTCGCCGTGCTGGGCGACGAAGCTGGGCGCCACCCGGCGCTCCTGCGCGGGTTGATCGCGCTGCTGCTCGTCGGCACCAGCTCGATGCTCGCGATGCTGACGCCGTACAGCTCGGAGGTGTACCCGACGCGGATCCGCGCGCGCGGGACCGGGCTGGCGGGCATGTGCGCACGCGCCGGCGGGCTGCTCGGCGTGGGCGTGGTCGTCGCCGGCGTTGCGCCGCCCAGCCTGCGCGGCGCGGCGCTGCTGGGCGCCGTCCCGGTCGCGCTCGCCGTGCTGGCGGTCGCCCGCTACGGAATCGAGACGCGCCGGCGCGCGCTCGAAGAGATCACGGCCGTGGAGCTGCGCGAAGCCCTGGAGGCACCATGAATCAGAGCGAGTACCTGATCGTCGGCGCTGGCCCGGCCGGGCTCCAGCTCGGGCACCACCTCGCGCGGGCCGGCAGGGACTACGCGATCCTAGAAGCGGGGCCGGCGCCCGGCACCTTCTTCCGCACGTTCCCGCGGCACCGGCGGCTGATCTCGATCAACAAGCCGCACACGGGCTGGAGCGACCCCGAGCTCAACCTGCGCATGGACTGGAACTCGCTGCTGTCCGACGATCCGCGGCTGCTGTTCACTCGCTACACCGAGCGCTACCTGCCGCACGCCGACGACATGGTCCGCTATCTCGCCGACTACGCGCGGCGCACCGGCCTGCGGATCGCGTTCGACACGCGCGTGAGCGCGGTGGCGCGCGAGGACGGCGGCTTCCTCGTGACCGACGAGCGTGGTGGCTCCCACCGGGCCGCGTGCGTGATCGTCGCCACGGGCGTCACGCGGCCGTACATCCCCCCGATCCCGGGTGTCGAGACCGCGGATCCCTACGGCGAGGTCTCGATCGATCCGCGCGACTTCGTCGACCAGCGCGTGCTCGTGATCGGCAAGGGGAACTCCGGGTTCGAGACGGCCGACAACCTGATCGAGTCGGCCGCCGTCATCCATGTCGCCGGCCCCGGCTCGCTGCGCATGGCCTGGCGCTCGCACTACGTCGGGCACCTGCGCGCGATCAACAACAACCTGCTCGACACGTACCAGCTCAAGTCCCAGAACGCGCTGCTCGACGGAACGGTCGAGCGGATCGAGCGGCGCGACGGCGGCTACCTGGTGACGGTTAGCTTCACGCGCGCGAACGAGGTCACGCGCGACCTGCGCTACGACCGCGTGATCGTCTGCACAGGGTTCCGCTTCGACCCGGAGATCTTCGCCGACGGCTGCCGCCCGGAGCTCGTGATCGACGGCCGCTTCCCGGCGCAGACGCCGGAGTGGGAGTCGACCAACGTGCCGGGGCTGCACTTCGCCGGCACGCTGATGCAGGTCCGCGACTTCAAGCGATCCACCGGCGGGTTCATCCACGGATTTCGCTACTGCGTGCGAGCACTGCACCGGATGCTCGAGCGCTCGCGCCACGGCGTCGAATGGCCGCACGCGATGCTGCCGGCTGAGCCCGGCGCGCTGATGGAGGCCGTGCTCGCGCGCGTCAACCGCACGTCGGCGCTGTGGCAGCAGTTCGAGGTCATGTGCGACCTGATCGCGATCGGCCGCGACGGCCGCGCCCGCTACTACGAGGAGCTGCCGGTCGACTACGTACACGAGAGCGAGCTCGGCGCCTCGGAGTGCTGCGCCACGGTGACGCTCGAGTACGGCCCGGATCACGACAAGGTCGATCCCTTCGACGTCGCGGTCGGTCGCATCGCGCAGTCCGACGCCGAGCGGGCCAGCGACGGGCGCTACCTGCACCCGGTTGTCCGGCTGCACCGGCACGGTGCGCTGTGGGCGGAGCACCACGTGACGGAGAACCTCGAGAACGAGTGGACCGCTCCCTCGCACGGCGAACCGCTGCGGGAGTTCTTCGCGCGCGAGCTGCCGGCGGCCGGGGCGGCGGCGTGAGGCGAGCGGTGCCGGCCTCGCTGATCGAGCTCGAGCGGGCGGCGCGCGAGCGGCTCGACCCGGCGGTGTACGACTTCTTCGCCGGCGGCGCGGACGGCGAGCACACGCTGCGCGCAAACGAGGCCGCGTTCGCCCGCATCGGGCTCGTGCCGCGCGTGCTCACCGGTGCCGGGCAGCCGCAGCTCGAGGTCGAGCTGCTCGGGTCGCGCGCGTCGATGCCGGTGCTGATCGCGCCGACGGCGTTTCACCGCCTCGCCGATCCCGACGGCGAGCGCGCCACCGCGCGCGCGGCGGCGGCGGCCGGCACGGTGATGATCGCGAGCATGGCGGCGACCGTCGCGATCGAGGAGATCGCGGCGGCCGCGCCGGGGTCGTGGTTCCAGCTCTACATCCAGCCCGATCTCGGCTTCACCGAGGCGGTGATGCGACGCGCCGAGGCGGCCGGCTGCGCGGCGTTCGTCGCGACCGTCGACTCGCCGGAGTTCGGCAACCGCGAGCGCGACCTCCGCCACGGCTTCGCCGACCTCCCTCCGGGCCTGTGCTGCGAGAACATGCGCGAGCGCCCCGGGGCGCCGCCGCGCAGCTTCCAGTTCGTGCCGGACCTGTCGTGGGAGCACGTCGAATGGCTGCGGGCGACCACCGCGCTCCCGCTCGCCTTGAAGGGGATCGTGCACCCGCAGGACGCGCGGCTCGCGGTCTCGCTCGGCGTCGACGCGCTCGTCGTCTCCAACCACGGCGGACGGCAGCTCGACACGGTCCCGGCCACGATCGACCTGCTTCCCGCGATCGCCGATGCGGTCGCCGGCGACGTCCCGCTGCTGCTCGACGGCGGCGTGCGCCGCGGCACGGACGTCGTCAAGGCGTGCGCGCTCGGCGCGACCGCGGTGGCGGTCGGCCGTCCGGTGCTGTGGGGGCTCGCCGCCGGCGGCCAGCAGGGCGTGCTCGCGGTGCTGGAGCTGCTGCGGGCGGAGCTGCGGCGGACGCTGATCCTGTGCGGCCTGGGCGCGTCCGCCGACGCCGGCCGCGAGTTGCTGCGCCCGGCGCACGAGGAGCAGCCGTGCTGACCCGCCCGCGCGCCGCGGTCGCCGCGCTCGCGCTGGCAAGCGTGCCGTACTGGCTGCCGGCGGGCGTGGTCGCGCTGCGGATGCGCGTCTTCAAGCTCGTCAACGGCGACGAGGGGATCGCCGTACCCGGGCCGGACGTCGACGCCTCGCGCTTCGCCGAGCTATACGCGCATCCGGTGGCGAACGGACGCAGCCGCGGGGCGGCGCTCTCGGACCTGTTCTGGTACTGGCTCTCGCCGGGGCCTGAGCTGCATCAGGAGCATCTCGAGCCCGGTCCGCGGTACGACGAGGTGGCGAGCGTCACGCGCCGGATCCTCGCGCGGCCGCGTGTGACGGTCGAGGCGCTCGCGACCCGGTGCACCGCGCGGGTGCTCGGCGAGCGTGGGCCGGCGCGGCTGCAGTTGGTGCGGCTGCGCGATGAGATGATGCCGATCTGGGCGGAGTTCTCGTACGAGCTCGTGTTCGGCGAGCGGTGCCCGCGCCGGGCGCGCGATGTGATCGTGGCCAACGCGAACGACGTCGTCACCGCGCTCAAGTGCACGGGCCTGCGGCACATGCGCCGCCGCCACCGGCTCACACAGTTCCTCGTCGAGCGGCTCGAGCGCGGCGGCGCCCTGCCGCCGCTGCCCACCGGCCTCTCGACGCGCGAGCGCGCGCTGTACCTGCAGGGGACGTTTTTCAACACCGCGGTCGTGCAGATGTCGGAGGCGATGGCGCACCTGCTGATGGTGCTCGCGCAGCATCCGGACACACAGGCGCGCGTCGCCGCCGACCCTGCCGACCAGCACCACCTCGACCACGTGATCGACGAGACGATGCGGCTGTATCCGCTGTTCGGGATCGCGCACCGGATCGCGTCGGCGGACATCGCGCTCGGCGACCGCACGATCCGGTCCGGCTCGGTGCTGTGCTTCAACTATCCCGCCTACCATCGCGCCGGCTACGACAATCCGGACGCGTTCCGGCCCGAGCGCTGGGAGCGGCTGTCGCACCGTGACGCGGCCTTCATCCCGTTCGGCGTCGCCGGCAACCGTCCGTGCCCGGCGCGCGGGCTCGCCCCTGTCGCAATGCGCGCGGCGACGCACGAGCTGCTGCGGCGGTTCGAGCTGGCGTCCTCCGCCTCGCACACGCGCTCGATCCCAAACCGCGGCCCGTGCGTCCTCGTGGCGCGCGGGGCTCGGCCGGCGCCGCGGCTGCGGCGCACGCTCCTGCTCGCCCTGGTGCGCGTGCGCGACCGCTGGGAGGACGTGTGGCGCAGCCTGCTCCAGCTCACGCTCGGCACGTACATGGTCTGGGACGCCCGCCGGCTGCGGCTGTGCTCGCGCTACTTCGAGGCCGCGGGCAGCGCGTCGCCGGCCTCAGCCCCCCGGGCGGTGTCCGCGGCCGAGCAGGAGCTCGGTGCGCGGTCAGCCTCTGGCGTGTGATCGAGCGACGGCGATCAGGTCGCTGAACACGTCTTGTTCCGCTAGCTGCGGGCCGGCGCCGGGGCCGATGACGCCCGCTTCGGGGAGCTTCGACAGCGCAGCCCGACTCACCGCGCGCTTGCGCAGGGACGAGCTGGAAGTGCGCGGCCCGGGGAGGCGGGGAGGGGGCTTGTCCAGAGCGGAACCTTCGTCCGGGCCACTACGTTGGCTGCTTTGGTGGGCCTAGGACGTGTCTCCTAAGGACTCCCAACAGAATGATCTTGTAAGCCGGGGCGCCACGCCGCAATAGGCGGTCCGAACCAGCTGGTGAGCGCGTCAGGCAGGCCCGGGTCGGCTGGCTCTCCGACCCAGGCGACATATCCATCGGGCCGGATCAACACGGCAGCGGGGGCAGCGACCGCGCCGAGCACCGGAAGCTCCCAAGTAGCGACGTATTTGGCGTCGATCAGCTCGACCCGGTCCGCCCATGGAGTGATGTCGAAGCCGCCGGGCTCACCGAGGTTGAGCAGCACGGGCCGGGCGTCGTGCAGCAGAGTGAACACCCGCAGCGGGCCGCCCGTGGTGACCAGGTCGAGGTCGGGCACGCGGCGTCCGAGGAGCGGGTGTCCCTCGCCGAGGTCGTAGTGAATGTCCAGGCCGGACATCATCGCGGCGAATCGTTTGCGAGGCTCGTCCATGCTCAGCAGCTCGGACATGGTGTCGCGCAAGGCGTCGATCCGCGCATCGGAGCGGGTGAGCGGGGTCTGCGCCATGGTGTTTGCCAACACGCGGGCACCGACCGGGTGCCGCTCGGCATGGTAGGTATCCAGCAGGCTTTCCGGCGATGTCTCGTTGACCACTCGGGCCAGCTTCCAGCCCAGGTTCACCGCATCCTGCACACCGACGTTGAGGCCCTGTCCACCCACCGGGTAATGCACGTGTGCGGCGTCGCCTGCAAGCAGCACGCGTCCCTCCCGATAGGACGCCGCCTGCCGGGTCATGTCTGTGAACCGGGAGATCCAGGTGGGGCTGTGCACCCCGTAGTCCGTTCCCCATACGGCAACGAGCGCTTGGCTGAGATCACGCAGGGTCGGCTCACCGCTTTGCCCGACGTACCGTTCGGTTAACACCACCCCGAACCGCTTCCCGTCCCCCAGCGGGCCCATGGCCTGGGTTCCGTTGTCATCGTGGCGGATGCCCACCTCCGGCTCCTCGCGCATCTCGACCTCGGCACGCAGGGAGCTCATCGACGGGTCCCACCCGGGGAACTCGATGCCCGCGGTCTTGCGGATCAGGCTGCGTCCTCCGTCGCAGCCGACGAGGTATTGCGCCCGCAGCGGCCGGCGGTCGGACACCTCGATGTCGACGCCGGTGTCGTCCTGCGCGAACCCGGTCACCTCACGTTCGCGATGGATCGGCACCCCCAGCTCGCCGACCCAGCCGGCCAGGATCTCCTCGAAGCGGTTCTGCCACAGCCCGAGCGCGTAGTTGTGCCGGGTGGGAAGGTCGCTGATGTCCAAAGTGATGTGGGAGAAGCCCGCGACCGGGTGCACCTCCCCCTGCGACAGGAACCGATCGGCGATTCCACGCTGATCGAGAACCTCGATGGTGCGTGAGTGCAGACCGCCCGCCCGCGAGCCGTCGAGGTCCTGGCTGGCGCGGCGTTCGACGATCACGACGTCGACGCCTGCGAACGCCAACTCAGCCGCCAACATCAGCCCTGTCGGACCACCGCCCGCGATCACCACCGCATGCTCGGTCATCGCCAGACTCCCGTCGGATACGTCGACAACAAACGCATTTCGCGACTCCCATCTCCGTCGGTTTTGGCTTTGCGGCGGGCGATTATGCGGCACGACCCAGGGCTTCATGAAGGCGCGGTGTGCGGTATAAATTGAAAGTGGCGAGGGGCGGGACTCGCCTTTCTGTTCATCGTCCGCTGTGGACGGACGACCTTCTGGGCGAAGCGGCGGCGTGCCGCGTTCGGCGGTACCGTCGGCCCAGGAGGATCTCCTAGCGCAATCTCATCGGTCTCGCCGGTGTAGCGGTGCTCTGCGGCGCTCCGCCGCGGGTCGGCGCGTGACGACCAGACGCCCCGTCAGGATGGAGGATCAATCGGAGACGGTGGCCGGCGGTGTTGACGCGGAGACGCGGCGTCCAGAGACTCAGAAGGCAAACCGGACGAGGAGAGTTCGATTGGGATGCCAAGCTCCCCGGAGACGATGCTCGAATGAGCCCGGCGCGCGCGACGATCACGCATCGGTGGCGATGAGCGACGAATGGCAGCCGAGACAAGGCGCAACGCCGGCAGAACGGCGGTCGTCGTAGCCGCGCTCGGGGTCGTCTTCGGGGACATCGGGACGAGCCCGATCTACACGATCCAGACCGCGTTCAACCCGGGCGACCCTCACCCGATCCAGACGTCGCTCCAGAGCGTCTACGGCGTGGTCTCCCTGATCTTCTGGGCCGTGACGCTGATCGTCACCGTCAAGTACGTCGGCTTGGTGATGAAAGCCGACAACGACGGGGAGGGCGGGATCATGGCGCTGATCTCACAGATCCGTCAGATCGGTGACGGGGTCCAGGGGCGCATCAAGTTCCTGCTCGCGGGCCTCGGGGTGTTCGGCGCGGCGCTGTTCTTCGGCGACAGCATGATCACCCCGGCCATCTCGGTGCTCTCGGCGGTCGAGGGAACGGAGACGATCTCGTCCTCGATGGGCAGCCTCGTCATCCCGATCACGGTGGCGATCATCGTGGTCCTCTTCGCGATACAGCACCGTGGCACCGGCTCGGTCGGCCGCGTGTTCGGACCGATAATGCTCGTCTGGTTCGCGACGATCGCCGCGCTGGGAATTCGCGGGATCTCGATGCACCCGGAGGTGCTGAAGGCCCTCTCACCGAGCTATGCCGTCGACTTCCTGTTCCACAGTGGGTCGACCGGCTTCTTCTCCCTCGCCTCGGTGGTCCTCGCGATCACCGGGGTGGAGGCGCTCTACGCCGACATGGGTCATTTCGGGCGTCCCGCGATCACTCGGGCCTGGCTGCTGCTGGTCTTTCCGGCCTGCATCCTCAGCTACCTGGGTCAGGGGGCGCTGATCCTCGACGACCCGAGCGCGATCACCGCGCCGTTCTTTCGCCTGATGCCGAACGCCGGCCTTGTCCCGCTCGTGGTCCTGGCGACCGCGGCGACCGTCGTCGCCTCGCAGGCGGTGATCTCCGGCGCCTTCTCGATGGCCCACCAGGCGGCACAGCTTGAGTACCTCCCGCGTCTGCGCGTGATCCACACGTCGGAGCGCGCGTACGGGCAGGTCTACGTGCCGATCATCAACTGGCTCCTGATGGGGGGCCGTGCTGGCACTGGTCCTCGCCTTCCAGAGCTCGGCCAAGCTCGCCTTCGCGTTCGGGATGGCGGTGACCGGCACGATTGCGATCACGACGATCCTGTTCTTCTTCATCGTCCATCGCCGCTGGCAGCGGCCGCTATCGCTTGCAATCCTCGGGGCCGGGCTGTTCCTGGCCGTGGAGCTCGCGTTCTTCGGAGCGAACCTAACCAAGTTCCTCCACGGCGCGTGGGTCCCGTTGCTCATCGGGATCCTCCTTTTCACGGTGATGACCACCTGGTTCCGTGGGCGCGAGCTGGTCGGGGCCGAGCGCAAGCGCGTCGAGGGCCCCCTGCAGTCCTTCGTCGACGATCTGCGCAGCATGGATCCGCCGCTGATCAGGGGGCCCGGCACCGGCGTGTTCATGAGCCGGGCGA
>Ga0126312_10002054_pt1 | contig 13361 bp, 9 predicted proteins | sample Plot104A_FD_92537 | JGI IMG/M metagenome (GOLD analysis project Ga0126312, IMG submission 92537) | Serpentine soil microbial communities from UC McLaughlin Reserve, CA, USA - Plot104A | ecosystem: Environmental > Terrestrial > Soil > Grasslands | place: USA: UC McLaughlin Reserve, Lake County...
CCTACCTCTATCGCGTCCTGGCAGACGTCGAGCCCGACGAGCGGCTCTCCGGAGTTTATAGGAGGTTGGCAGAGACCGAGGAGAAGCACCTCAGGTTCTGGGAGCAGAAGATCCGGGAGGCCGGCGATTGCTACTAGTGTGCTTGCGAGCGCGGCTGGGCTGTTCGGCCTGGGGGCAGCGACGACGGTGTTGACGGGCAGGAGCGTACTCTTGGCCGGCTCCCGGCAGGTTCTCGTCGGGGCGGCAGCCGCCACACTCACCTACGTCCTCGGGGCCAATCTGGGCACTTCGGTGGGCGGTTGAGGAACGCATTGTCTTCATTCACCCAACATCGTAGAAGGGGAATTCTACGAAGTTGAACTTCCGCTTTACGGAGTTCTGAGAAGTTCGCCCTCAGTAGAAGTAGCCACCTGGCATACAATCTAGCCTGCCCCTAGGCATTGAGAAAATGGCCATGTGGCATATAGGCTGGACGCCCCCAAGTTAGTACGATCGTTCACAAGCGCTGGCGCTGCGGCGTCGCGATAAAGGCAAACCCGCTGCGAAGCGGGGGCGCAAAGCCTATGGGCCTCCTAGCTGGAAGGTAGCCGGGCTGCCGAACAGAAGCAGCGGCGGAGCATCGATGCTCCGCCCTCACACAGGGGAGAGGGTGCGGATGCGACCTAACACCAAACATAGTCATACGAGAGTACCCTTGCACTCGTCTTCTTCTGGCCTGTTTGATGGCAGGTTTCGCCCTACCGCTGAGAGGAGTAAAGCGTGAAGCGTCTAGTATTGCTGTTCGCCGCGTTGGGGGCCGCAATGGCGATCGTAGGACTGGTGTTGCCCGGAGATGAGTTGCTTACCGAGAATCAGCGGGCCGATGCCCAGAGCACCAGCCCCCCGAACATCGTCTTCATACTTACCGACGATCAGGCGGAGAGCACACTATCCCACATGCCCAACGTACAGAACCTTCTGAAGGCGAAAGGGCGCACGTTCACGAACGCCTTCAATGTGTACCCTTTCTGCTGTCCCAGCCGGGCGACAATTCAGCGTGGCCAGTACGCCCACAACCATCAGATCTTCGGCAACGGTCCGGGAGACACTAAGAACCACGGGGGCTGGCCCGCCTTCGATGCGTTCGACCTTGAAAAGTCCACAGTGGCCACGTGGCTAGACGCGGCCGGCTACCGCAACATCCATTTTGGCAAGTACATGAACAACTTTACTTCCCAGGACACCAAGCCGCCGGGGTGGGACGTGTTCGCCACGCCTACCGTCCCTTCTCAGGCGGGCGAGACAAATGCCGCCACGACGGCGAACAGGGCGATGGCTCAGCTTCGGGAGGATGCCCCCAAGGCCGAGCCGGTTTTCTTGCAGGTGGGCTTTGACGCCCCGCACGTGCAGAACGACTACGAGTCGAAATACGCCTCGATGTTCGTCGGGGAGCAGGTGCCGAGGGTGCCGAGTTATGACGAGCAAGACGTCGCCGACAAGCCTCGTTACATAAGGGAAGATAAGCCACCTCTCTCCCAGCAGACAGACTCGCATGTCCATCAACTGTGCAAGGATGGCGAGGTCAACGCCATTGAACAGAACGATTGCGAGTATGTTAGGCAACTCAGGAACCTGCAAACCGTAGACCGCTTTCTCAAGGACATGACCGACTACTTGGCTGCCCAAGGCGAACTTTCTAACACCTACATCATCTACTACTCCGATAACGGTAACCACTGGGGCGAGCACCGCCTAAACTTCGGCAAGTCTACCCCTTACGAAACCGACACGGGCTTTCCCCTGCTGATCCGAGGACCTGGAATCCCTGAGGGTACGACATCGAACAAGCTCATCGGGAACCACGACATCGCACCAACCTTCGCCCAGATTGCAGAAGTAAGCACACCGCCGTTCGTAGACGGGCGCAGCTTTCTGCGAGTGGCCGACGCCGATCCAAGCAACGACAGCCCTTGGCGCACAGCCATCTACTCCGAAAGGGAGTACAGGCCAGATTGGCCCATTGGACCCAAAGAAGACTCTGGCAAGTATGTCCCTCCATGGGAAGCCGTACGGGAGGAAAACCTGATCTATATCCGGTACGGCGACGATCCATGGACCTCGGTGAACGACGCGGGGTTCGTTGAATTCTATGATCTTAGTGCCGATCCCTACGAGCTCCGCAACTTGGCTCACTATGGAGAGGTTCCCCAAGCGACCTTGGACCGCTTGGAAGGCAGGCTGCTTCGTCTCCGCGGTTGTGAGGCTGAAGTATGCCGAGCAGCGGAGGACGATGTGCCGCTGATCGACACCACTGGCCCTCAGATCACCATCACCACCCCACCCCAAGGCGCCACCTACACCCTTGGCCAGAGCGTTGTAGCCAGCTATGAGTGCACCGACGCTAACTCTGGGGTGGCCTCCTGCGAAGGTTCCGTGGCCGACGGTGCTAACATAGACACTTCCTCAACCGGCACCAAGACCTTCACCGTGAATGCCACAGACAACGCCGGTAACACCAACTCCGTGAGCCACACCTACACCGTCAACGCTCCAACGACGAGCTGCACCAAGAGCGGCACCTCGAACAGCGAGACCATCTCTGGCACCCCGGGGGCCGACGTCATCTGCGGGCTGGGAGGCAACGACATCCTGAAGGGTCTTGGAGGCGACGACATCCTGCGGGGTGCTGGAGGCAACGACCAACTCCTCGGAGGGGTCGGCAACGACACCCTAGACGGTGGCACAGGAACCGACAGCGCCTCCTACTCGGCTTCGCTTACGGCGGTGAGCGCCTCTCTAGCCACGCTCTCCTCGACGGGGGAAGGCTCGGACACCTTCGTGGTTGGCGTGGAGAACCTCCTTGGCTCTTCCAACGCCGACACCCTCACCGGCTCGGACACTAATAACACCCTCACGGGAGGGGGCGGCAACGACCAAGTGATAGGCAACGCAGGGGCGGATAACCTCTCCGGGTCGAGCGGAAACGACGCGGTGAACTCCAGGGATGGGGTGAGTGGCAACGACACCTTGAACGGAGGAGCCGGCACCGACACCAAGGTAGCCGACGCAACCGAGAAGTCCATAACCGGGTTCCCGTAGAGGTCGCACCTGATGTATGTTTTGCGGGCCGGGGCTCTTTTTAGCAGCCTCGGCCCATCTTCTTCTTGCCCTTATTGAGCGGAGTGCGTGGAAGGTGGATTCTGCGACGTTGGACTTCCGCTTTACGGAGTTCTCGCAGGTCGCTTTGAGTCCTTCGAGTCGAAGTCTCGGACTTGGTCTATCAGCTCGAAAGAAGTGTCGAAAAAGGCAAAAAAGATGTACAGCTACCCAAAATTCATTGGGGATTCATCGCCTGTTGGTAATAAGACAAGCATGATAGAGCATACTGCAAAGCAATACGGAAGGCATCGTCCATATGCGGAGGAATCCTCCAAGGGATATTGCGAAGCACTGGGATTCAGTGTATGGTGTATTCATAGCAAACATTCTAAATATGCCTGCAGACAAGCGCATTCGTATGCGCTAGCGAGAAGGGCAAACCCGTCGTGAGGCGGGGACGCAAAGCCTATGGGCCTCCTATGTATGGGAGGTAGACGGGCTGTCGAACGGCGATGGTGGCGGGGTAACAAAGCTCCGCTCGCAAGGAGGGAAGGGTACGGATGCGACCTCACATCGAACACAGCCATACGAAAATAGTGCTGCACCTAGGATCTCACACCTTTGGCTCTGTGCTTCGTCCAGGAAGGCGGTAGGGATGAGAAAGACGAGCGGCTTGCTGCTTGCTTGGATGATCTTGGGCGTGCTCTTGGTTGGTTCGCTACCGGCGGACGCCCGCCAACTGGCGAAGCTGGAGGCTGAGCAAGCCACGGTGGGCACCTGGGGCGCGGTGGTGAACGACACCACCGCCAGCGGCGGTAGAGCCCTAAGGTGGAACAAACCCGCCACCACCGGCACCCTCAACTTCAACATCAGCGAGTCCGCCGACTCCGTAACCGTCTACATCAAGGCGGGATCAAACAGCGCTTCCAGGGTGTGTGTGCGCCCGACGGTCGACAACACCGCTTTGGGAACCCAACCTTTGTGTGTCGCCCGCACCCAGAGGACCTACGTTGGCAGGACGTTTGCGGCCAACTTGGCCGCAGGAAGCCACACCCTGGCCCTGAGCGGGAGCGAGATCAGCGGCACTGACCGGCTGTTCGCCGACTACACCAGCTTCGACACTAGCGGGACTAACCCACCGCCGTCACCGGATGACCCCTACGCCAAGCCCAACACCATTTCCCAGACGTTTGGGGAGGGGTGGACCCCTGCGGCCAATAGCGTACACCTAAACCCCCGCGTAACGTGCTCTGCCGACCTCACACCCGCGAACACGGGTACCGGCCAGGGGGGCGTCAACGTCCTCAACCCGAACGTAGTGCTCATCAACCCGCAGATCAAGGGGTGCAGCGTGGGCATATTGGTGAAGGCAGGCGGCTTCAAGCTCCTGGCCGACCAGAACAAGGTCGGATATGGCTCCGCCACCTCGCCGGCGCTACACAACAATGGTCGGGCCGTCCGGTTCGACCAGGGGTCCTTCGATTACGAGATCAGCGGGCTGAACGGCGGCGAGCTGTTCATGAGGGACAATTACCGCTCCGTCCAGCTAACGGCGGGGCACGATTGCCTGATCGAGGACATCGACATCGACCACCCCGCCCCTCTGGATTGGGATCCCACCGCGAGGGCGTCCGGGCCTCGTCGCGCCTTGAACGGCATCAAGGTCCTCCCCGACTACGCGAACTTGCCCGTCGCCGATCGCTCCTTCTACGACTGTGTGATCCGGTCTAACGACGTCGCGGGCTTCGATGAGGAGGGCATCTCCCTCGACGGAAACGCCGGCGGGCCTTCGGGCGGCATCGACACCGCCTCCACCATACAGGGCACCTCACCCCTGGCGGCGGTGGACGCGACGACCGACACTGTGACCCTCGCGCAGCCCCCGGGCGGGCAGTGGACGGGCCTAGAGAACGCGAAGGGAGCGTGGCTCTCCTTTAACCAGGGCGGGGCTGTGGGCCGCTACCTCCAGATCCTCGCGGTGGACGCGGCCAGCAGGAGGCTGACCCTCTCGGACCCGAACAACCACCTCTCCCTCGCGGCGGCGGGCGACCCAGTGAGCGTGACCTCTCCGTTCCGCAACATCAAAATTTCGGACAATGTGATAAACGCGGAGGGGTCGCGTACGGGCATAGATTTTCACGGCCCGGTCTACCGTAGCCGGATGGCGAACAACACCATCACGGGTAAGCCGTCTTACAGTTACCCTCTATCCAACAACTTTCGGCTCACCGCCGACGGCTTGAGCGCCCCTCAGTCCGCTCGGGTCACGACGCTCGCGAACGCACAAGCGGGTGCCATGACGCCGCGACCCCATGTGGGGGTGGCCTCCTACAATTCCGTTGTGGGCAACAATGTGAGCTGGGACCTCTCCTTCCATACCTCACAGTCCACAGCGTATCGTGGCATTCCGGCGTACCACTCCGGCAACACCTCCACAAACTTCATGGAGGTGCCCTACAACGACGGGTCCTACTTCTTCCTGGGGAGCGACCCCAACCCGTAGGAGAGTCCTAGACCAGAACTCCACTGAAAGGAGGTACCTAATGGAAACACCAATGACCCGCAAGGACGCCCTTAAGCTTGGCGCGGCCGCTGGCGTTGCCTTCAGTGCCACAGGCCTCCTGCCCCGTGCGGCGAAGGCAGCATCAGTAGGGGTAGGCTCAAAGCCTAGCATCCTGCTCATCGTCGTAGACGACATGCCAGACCGCCTACTGGAGGTCATGGAGAAGGTGCAAAGCAGGCTGATGCCACCACTAGCCCCAGGCACCCGCTTCCTCAACGCCTACACGGCCATACCGCTTTGTGGGCCAAACCGTGCGGCCATTCTATCGGGGAGGTTCCCGCACACTACGAAGGTAACCACAAACTCAGCGTGGCAAGCTTTCTCCAGCGGTGGGCACGAGGCTTTCACCTTCGTCAAAGCGCTCAACGATGCTGGCTACGACACGGCACTGTTTGGCAAGTACATGAACGGCCGTGGTGGCTCCACTTCCATACCTGCTGGTTGGGATAGATGGTTTGAGCTGCCCGGCTCCTCTACACACAGCTCTACCAGTTACGTCGTGAACGACCAGGGCAAAAACGTGAGCTTCCCCAATACCAAGAACGACTCAGAGCTAGCCTACGAAAAGGCGCTCCCCTGGATAAGGGAGCGCACACCGGCTACCACGCCCTTCTTCATCCAGTTCTCACCCACCAACCCGCACAAACCCTACACGCCCACCGCGACACACGCTCACGACTACGACACCGTGGCGCCCAGGAACGTTCCCTCGGTCAACGAGGCTGACATGTCAGACAAGCCGGCCAAAATGCAGAAGGGCACCATAAGTAGGTCCGAGCTTGAAGCAGTTGAAGAGGGCATGCGCGAGGAGCTTGAGGACACAGACGACTTCATCGCTGACCTCCTAGACGCCGCTGAGGCCGTCACAGGCAACTCCAACCTGCTCGTGATCTTCACCTCAGACAACGGCTTTCAGGCTGGCGAGCATAGGCTCGTGAACAAGAGCTGGCAGTACCAGGAGTCCGTGGAAATACCCCTCATCATGCGAGGGACGGGTTTCCCCGCCCAGGAGACCACCCAGCTCGTCTCAAGCGTGGACATCTCCTGGACCATCCTGAACTTCGCAGGGGTTGCCCCCCCACGCGCTCTGGACGGACGTAGCCTCCACGAGATAGTGCTGGGCAACCAGCCCGCCGACGCCCCCTGGCGCAAGAGGGTTGTTATAGAGGACCCGACAGACAAGTCCTGGCAGATGTACCGCGAGTTCCAGCCGCCTCCTGCTGGCCAACCGCCTTCTGCTGGCAAGGACTTCGCCTTCATAAGGCACCTGAACGACCCCACCCCGGAGTTCTACGACCTCACGGTGGACCAGTACCAGCTCGACTCCAAGCCGTCCATGGTCACGGCAGACATGCGCTCCAAGCTGGACAGGCTGACGAGCCTCACCGGTGCCAACCTTCGTGCAGTAGAGGAAGAGCCTTCTACGACGCAGGGTGGTGGTGACACCACGGCGCCCACTGTCAAGAGCACCGTGCCAGCAGCCAACGCCCCGGGCGTTTCCCCCACAACGAACGTCACAGCAACCTTCTCGGAGGATATGTTGGCCTCCTCCATAAACGGCACTACCTTCAGACTCTTCAAGAAGGGCTCAACCACCAAGATCGCCGCCACGGTAGTCTACCCCGACCCCGACCCCAACAGCCCCCCCTATACGGCGAAACTCGACCCAACCAACTCCCTACAGATTGGGGTCACCTACAAAGCTGTGGTTACCACGGGGGCTAAGGACCTAGCGGGCAAACCCCTCGCACAGCAGTACAGGTGGTTCTTCACGGTGGGCTAGTAGAGGAGGGCAGAACTGAGCGGCATCCGTAGCGGAGGGCCGGGCTCTTAGCAGCCTCGGCCCTTCCTCATGCCTCATTCACCAGAGTGCGTGGAAGGTGAATTCTGCGAACTTCGCACTAACGGAGTTCTAAGAAGTTCGCCCTTAGAAGTAGCCACCTGGCATACAACCTACCCTGCCTAGGCATTGAGAAAATGTCCATGTGGCCTATAGGCTGAGCGCCCCCAAGGTAGTACGATCGTGACAAGCGTTGGCGCTCCGGCGTCGCGATAAAGGCAAACCCGCTGCGAGGCGGGGGCGCAAAGCCCATGGGCCTCTCTAAAAGAGAGGTAGCCGGGCTACCGAACGGCGTAGGCGGGGCAACAAAGAGAGCTCCGCCCTTGTGGAGAAGGGGAGGAAGCGGGTGTCAGCCGAAGATTGTTATCTTCTTACGTTCGCGTCGGACGTGGTATGGGAGGGGCGATGAAGTCTATGAAGCTTGGGATGATCTGGGTTCTGGTAGGGATGGGGCTGGCAATGCTCCTCTTGGTGGGGGTTTTGGGCTCCGCCCAGAGCGTAAGCGCCCAGGATAGTATGGATGATCAGGTCTTGGTCGGGGCGGGGGACATCGCCTCCTGCGGCAGGACCGGCGATGAGGCGACGGCCAGCCTGCTAGAGGGCATCAACGGCACGGTCGCTACCTTAGGCGACAACGCCTACGAATCCGGGACAAGCGCCGAGTTTAGGGATTGCTACAACCCCTCCTGGGGAGTGCAAAAGGCGCGCACCATGCCCAGCGTGGGCAACCACGAGTACTACACGGCGGGCGCTTCGGGCTACTTCGGCTACTTCGGAAACGTCGCGTCCCCGACCGAACCCGGGTGTACGGTCAACTGCAAGGGCTACTACTCCTACCCCCTCGGATCCTGGCACGTGGTCGTCCTGAACAGCAACTGCGACAAGGTCGGAGGATGCGGGGCAGGCTCGCCGCAGGAGCAGTGGCTACGGAAGGACCTACAGGACCATCCGAGCGCCTGCACCGCAGCCTATTTCCACCACCCGCGCTTTTCCTCCTCAGGCATTGGCAACAACAGCGCGATGATGCCCTTCTGGAAGGCGCTCTACGAGGCGGGCGTCGAGGTGGTGCTCAACGGCCACGCCCACAATTACGAACGCTTCGCGCCACAAACCGCAGACGGGCAGCTGGACCAGGCCCAAGGGATCAGGGAGTTCGTGGTTGGCACAGGGGGCAGGAGCCTGAACAAGTTCGTCACCCCCTACCAGAACAACAGCGAGGTGCGCCTCACCGACGACTCCTTCCCGGCGGGTAATTACGGCGTGATAAAGCTCACGCTCTACCCCACGGGCTACGACTGGCAGTTCGTTACAATCGACGGCACGGTCGACGGGACGGTCGACGACTCCGGAAGCGCCAGCTGCCACGGTACGCCGCCCACTTCGACCACTGACCGCCCGGGTCCGCCGAGCGTCACAAGTACCGACCCTGGCACAGACGCCAGAGGAGTTGCTACCACAACCAACGTCACGGCCTTCTTCTCTGAGGAGATGATGGCCTCCTCCTTAGAGAACGGCAAAACCTTCAAGCTCTTCAAGAAGGGCACCTCCACCAAGATCGGTGCTGCGGTCAAATACTCCCCGGACAACTCCTCCACGGCTGAGTTCGACCCGAGGGCTACGCTCGACCCGACAAGCTCCCTACAAAACGGGGTCATCTACAAGGCAGTAGTCACCACGGGAGCTATGGACTCGGTGGGCAACCCCCTCCCACAGCAGTACAAATGGTTCTTCACCACGGTGAGGTAAGCACATCAAGGGTGCAGAAGAAGAAGGAGAAGTAGTAGTGGTTGGCAAACGTAGCCGAGGGCCGGAGCTCAAAGCAGCCTTGGCCCTTCCATATGCCTTTATTCACCGGAGTGCGTGGAAGGGGAATTCTCAGAAGTTCGTCTGACCTCCATTCTCGGAAGTTCGGCATAGTCCCGGTCCTGTGCGGCAGGGTTTCTTATGTAGAATGTCGGAGATTCGAAGCTCTGCGTACATAAGACTCTGATTATAGCTTCTGGCTTTATTATGGCCCTTCTTACTAGGAGAGGCTCTCCGGACCGGGGCGGTGAGGCAATGCGAACTTCGCCTGTACAGAGTTCTGGGTAGTTCGCTCCTCGCTAGCAGGAAAGTTTCGAATTTGTCATAATGGGCTCACGCGGGCGCATCCTTGTGCGCTGCGAGAAGGGCAAACCTGTCGCGAGGCAGGGGCGCAAAGCCATGGGCCTCCTAGCTGGGAGGTAGCCGGGCAGTCGAACAGCAGCGGCGGGGCAACAATGCTCCGCCCTTAGGAGAGGGTAGAGGATGCGGATGCGACCTCCCGTCAAACACAGCCATACGAGGGTAGTGCTTCACCTAGGGTCTCACACCTTTGTCTCTCTGCTTCGTTCACGAAAGGCGGTAGGGATGAGAAGGTCCGTCCACCTGTTCGCGACGATAGTGCTAGCGTCGCTCGCTTCCGTCGGAACTTTACTGGTCTTGCCCATAGGACCCGCCCAGGGCGCCCCAAACCTACCACAGGGCTTCACCGACTCGCAGGTCGTAAGCGGCTTGACGAACCCTACGGACATGGAGTTCGCCCCCGACGGCAGGCTCTTCGTCACCGAGGATGCGGGCAGACTACGTATAGCCAAGCCTGACGGGACGCTTGCGACATTCCTCAACATCTCCACCAAGGTTGACTCCAATGGCGAGCGTGGCCTGCTGGCGCTCACGTTTGACCCAGGCTTCTCCACCAACCACTACGTCTACGTCCACTACACCAGGAAGGCTACTTCCACCACCCCGGCGCACAATCGCATCGTGCGCGTCACTGCCAGCGGCAACAAAGCCGTCGCGGGCAGCGAGAAGCTCATCTTCCGGCTGGGTAACCAAACCGCCGCAACCGACCACCAGGGCGGGGCGCTAGACTTCGGCAAGGACGGCAAGCTTTACATCGCCACTGGTGACAACGCTAGAGGGACTGTCGCACAGCAGCTCACCAACCTCTTTGGCAAGATGCTGCGCATTAACAAGTCCGGCACCGTCCCCACTGACAACCCCTTCTACTCTACGGCCTCGGGCAACAACCGGGCGATCTGGGCACTCGGCTTACGCAACCCCTTCAAGTTCGCCATCGAGCCGGCCACGGACACCATCTTCATAAACGACGTGGGTGAGGACACTTGGGAGGAGATAAACCAGCTTGAGAAGGGAGCCAACTTCGGCTGGCCTGTCCACGAGGGCGTGGCCAAAGATCCTCCGTACGTGGACCCCATCTTCGCCTACGAGCACGACGGCGACCCCGCCACCACGGGTTGCTCGATCACGGGGGGCGTCTTCTACCCTCCCACGACCACCCTGTTCCCGCCAGAGTATGAGGGCGACTACTTCTTTGCAGAGTTCTGCAACGGGTGGATAAGGACGCTCGAAGCGACCCCCAGCGAGGCAAGCGGGTTCGCAGCGAGCGGGTTCGCGACCGGGCTAGAGAGGCCCATCGACCTGGAGGTGAGCAAGGCTGGCGAACTCTACTACCTGGCGAGGGGTAGTATGGGCAGTCCGGCATTAGTGGGCAAGATCGGGTACGCTGGCATCTAGGCACCGTAAGGAGTTAGAAAGGGCGGGGCTGCTTAGCGTCCGGCCCTTTCTCTTTTCTTATTCACCGTAGTGCGTGGAAGTAGAATTCTCCGAAGTTCGGATGCAAGATCGTGCATAAATAGCCCTCTGAGAGGCGCGAGGATGGCTTCTGAGGCCCACCACGCCGCGTGAGGGAGAATCTACATGTAGGGGTGCTGCGTGAAGATTTAAGGACGTGAATAAGCCAGGGGCCCAGGCATACTCTCGGTATAGACCGGGGCTACGCATAATGCTGAAGGCAACTTCCGAGAAGCCTAATTGAGCGAAGTTCCGCGACCTTCAAAACAGCTATGTTCGTTTTCCTTTAGTCGATGGCAAAGAGTTTATCGGGGGCGTTACGATTGTAGAGATGCCCCAAGAAAGGAGGAACATGTCTGACAACTACAGAGAATACCCCTGGTCCCGTAAGGGAGAAGCGTATGACGAGATGTTCAGCGAGGGCCCCTTCGACGAGGAAGAAGAGTTTGACCCCGAAGAGGCCGATCAGCGTATCACGCAGTTCGTGAGGTCTGCCGACGAGCTCTCCGGTCCTCCCGTTGAGGAACTCGCGGATCAGGTTGCTGCGCTCATGCGAACAGCACTGCGCGACCTCGAAACGATCATGGAGGGGAAGCCCCACAACAAGGTACTCGCCACACAACTGTTGCTAGGCCAGCGAGCTCGCGGATTGCAGCAGTACGACCCAGAACAGTGGCCGCTCCACGCAGCGTCCTCGCTACTTAGTGGGCTTGTTATCCGTGGCGCCAAGAGCTGAACGAAATACAGTGTCGCGCATATCTATCCAACGCCACAACATGTAGTGTTGACTAGAATGCGTCGGGTCGGAGGAAGAGCGTCTGATCCGGTCCCATGAGCGCGACTCATTCAGGATCCTGCAAGCGAACTTCGGAGAATTCCACTTCCACGCACTACGGTGAATAAGGGGGCAGGAGGCCCGTGACGGAAGGGAAACCCCTAGACACGAAGCGCCAGGCTCCTCCCACAGCAAGCTTCACAAGACCTTAGGGGCTGTTTCGAGGCCTCCGCACAAACGTCGTGCCGGTGCCAACCACAACGACGAGCGCCGCTACCCACCACACCAATGCCAGCAACCAATACTCTCGCGAGGGATCTATCCCGCCGAGGAAGAAGCCCTGGGAGAAGTTGATGGAACCGTGGAACACGGTAGCGATCAACACGCTGCCCGCGGTGCGGAGATAGATCCAGGTAAACAACACAGAGTAGGCGATGGTCAATAGCATGAAGGCTGAGAAAGGTATGCTGTGCTGGGGCAACCCCGGTATAAAGAAAGTCGGCAAGTGCCACGCTCCCCACAGCACGCCCAGGATCAGACTCGCCCAGAGCATCGATCTGGTGGCCAGCAGCCGGGGTAGGGCGTATCCACGCCAACCTATCTCCTCGCCGAGGACTAGGACGAAGAGGATCGGTTCCAGGATCGAAAGCTGGCCTAGCGCAACTGGAGTCGGCGCGCCGAGCTGCAGATGCATGCCAGCCGTTAGGAGCGCCAGGACTGCGGGCAGCCCCAGGGCGACCACATACCAGCGTACTCCGACACGCCAGCGCAGGATCCGGCCCATTAAATCCCTTAAACCGGTCTTACCTTCGGCGGCAGCCACTACTATAACTGCCGCGAGTGCTGGCCCAAAAAGGCCCACAAAGCCGACAATGGGCGACACCTGTATGAGGGGATACACCCACCACGACAGGGCGTACGCCAAGACGAAGAACGCACTCAGCGGGTAGCGTTTAATGAGTGCCACTACGGTTCTCATGGGGACCTCTTCTTTGGCACCCTTCTCCACGGCATTGTAACGAGATGCATCTTCTCATATGGCGAACCTGCGAGAACTCCGTCATTACGAAGTTCGCAGAAATCTCCTTCTACGAGGTTGGATGAATAAGGGGCTCAGCGGATTACCTACCCACGCTCGCCACTAAACCTCCTCCACGAAAGAGACCTCGTAAAGGTGCGGTTCGAAGCTCTCGGCTATCCTTGCCGCCTCCCCCATGTGCTCGCCCGCTTCTCGGTCCCCAAGCATAGCCTCAAACGCCTCTTTAGTGAGCCACTGTGCGTAGTTGGTGACCCGCGTACCATCGAGGCTCCTGTGGATGTTCGCTGGGATGAATCCTTCTTTGTTCCTCATCACCGCCCGAGTGGCTTCGACCAGCACATCCACTAAACGCCGCTGATCCTCTGGCGCAACAGTAAAGACGTTGATGAGGGTTACTATGTCGCTGTCCTCAGTGATCGTAACCATACGCTACCTACTACCTCCTGGAGCA
>Ga0126312_10002056_pt1 | contig 13357 bp, 10 predicted proteins | sample Plot104A_FD_92537 | JGI IMG/M metagenome (GOLD analysis project Ga0126312, IMG submission 92537) | Serpentine soil microbial communities from UC McLaughlin Reserve, CA, USA - Plot104A | ecosystem: Environmental > Terrestrial > Soil > Grasslands | place: USA: UC McLaughlin Reserve, Lake County...
AAGATGTGTTGGTACCCGAGTGGATAGCCGCCCCCGGTCGGATCGAAGAAGTGGGTGTGCATCACCCGGTCGAACATGACGAAGAACTGCGAGCCCGCGATGAACGGCGTCGCGATCACGACGAGCAGCGAGGTCGTGAAGTTCGCCCAGCACAGCAGCGGCATGCGCCAGAAGGTCATCCCGGGCGCGCGCATCGTGATGATCGTGACCAGGAAGTTGAGCGCGGTCATGATCGAGGAGGCACCCGCCCACTGGACCGCCATCGAGAAGAAGATGTTCCCGATCGGCTGGTGGATCGACAGCGGCGCGTAGTTCGTCCAACCGGCAGCGAACGGACCTCCGGGGACTAGGAAGCTCGAGAGCATCATCACGCCGGCGATCGGCAGCAGCCAGAACGAGAGCGCGTTCAGGCGCGGGAACGCCATGTCCGGCGCGCCGATCATCAGCGGGATCACGTAGTTCGCGAGCCCCGCGAACGCCGGGATCACGAACAGGAAGATCATCAGCGACGCGTGGACGGAGAAGAGCCCGTTGTAGGTCTGGTTGTCTGTGACCTGCATCCCGGGCCGCGCGAGCTCGGCGCGCATGATCATCGCGAGCAGTCCGCCGACGAGGAAGAAGAAGATCGTCGTCGAGACGTACTGGACGCCGATCACCTTGTGGTCGGTGTTGATGCGGAAGTAGTCCTTCCACGAGCGCGCACCGTGGCCGGAATGGTCTTCCGGCTTTGTCGGCTGGCCGAACGCCCACGCGAGCCAGTAATCGAAGGCGCCGAGGCCGGCCAGGAACCCGAGCGGCGCCGCCGTCAGGATCGCCACCGCCGAGATCGGACGCCAGTCGACGATCGGCTGCCAATTGCCCCACCAACGGAAGAGGACGACGAGGCCGAGACCCAGGCCGAAGAAGAGCGCCGTCATCCACGCGGCTCTGACCCACCCCGGACGCGTGAGCGACCGCCAAGGCGAAGGCTGCGGCGGCCGGTGGAAATCCGCAGCGATCGAGGTCACGACGCGCCCTTCTTACCCGTCTGTGTCAGATACTGCACGAGGGCGTCCAGCTGGGACTTCGGGAGCTGCGAGAACGTCTTCGGCATCACGTTTCGAGCGTAGCCCTTGGGCACGTATGCATCCGGGTTGACGATCGACTCGCGCGTGAACTCCTCGAGCGGCTTCCCTGCCTTCTTCGCGTCGTCGGGGAGCTGGTCGAGGTTCGGCCCGACGGCCGACTGCGACCCCGCCGGCGTGAAGGTGTGACACGCACTGCAGCCGTTGTTGTTGAAGACAGCCTTGCCGGCGTTGGCGCCCGAGATCCCCTTCTTGGCATCCGCCGCCCATTTCCGGAACGCCGCGGGCTCCATCACGACCGCGCGCGAGCGCATCAGCGCGTGGCCGAGCCCGCACAGCTCGGTGCAGATGAGCGGGAAGGTCCCGAGCTTGGTCGGCGTGATCACGAGGTGAGTGACGATGCCTGGCACTGCGTCCTGCTTCTGGCCGAACTCGGGGACGAAGAACGAGTGGATGACGTCGATCGCCCGCAGGTCGAGCTGCATCGCCCGGTGCAGCGGCAACCGCAGCTCCGTCGACGTCACGCTGCCGTGTTGTGGGTACTTGAACGTCCACGCGAACTGCTGCGCGACCACCTCGACCTTCAGCCGGTCGGGCGGCGAGTTGTCATTGCGCGCCAGGGCGACGGCGCTCGCGATCGAGATGGTGGTGACGAGCACCGCGGGAACCGCCGTCCACGCGATCTCGAGACCCGTGTGGCCGTGGATCGGCGGGCCGTCGGAGTCGTCGTCGGGACGTACGCGGAAGCGCAGGAACGAGTAGATGCTGATCGCCGCGACGACCGAGAAGATCGCGATGCAGATCGCCGTCGTGAGCCAGAAGACGAAGTCGATCCGGTCGCGCTCCTCCGACGCGGTCGGGGGCAGCCACGGGATCAGGAGCGCGATCGCCGACGCGGCGGCGCCCACCAGCATTCCGATGACGATCAGCTGCAGGATCGATCCGCGGCGCACCGAGAGCCGAGCCTACTGAACACGCCTGCTCGCGCGCCACAAAGTGGCAATGGGCCGGATTAGCAGACCGGAAGAACGGGTAACGCCACGCTGACAAAGGAGGCTGAATGGGAGTTGGAGTAAGCTTGATCTTGATTGCAGTGGGGCTGGTGTTGGCGCTTGCCGTCAACGCCGACGTCTCAGGCCTTGACATCAACACGATCGGCTGGATCCTGACCATCGTCGGAGCCCTGGGGCTCGTGATCTCGATGATCTTCTGGTCGTCGTGGGGTGGTCCCGGGGGCTTTTCTCGCAGGCGAACCACGTACGTCGACGACGGACCAGCGCCGTACTAGTCGCGGAGCCGGGGCGACCGACCGTCGTCCCGGCCTCCGCCCCTCGAGATGACGACGGCTGCCGCGTCGGCGTCGTCACGCGCCGCGGAGCTTCGAATCGTCCACGACGTCGTGCAGGTCGTGGCGCGCGGCCCGTACGACGTCGACGAGCTCGTCGATCGCATCTGCGGTGAGATTCGGACGGCCTTCCACTTCGAGCGAGCCCTGCTCGTGCGCTATGACGCCGCGAGCCGCACGCTGTTCGCCGTCGTCCAGCAAGGGGTCGAGTGGCCCGGCGAACAGTGGCTGCTGCTGGACAAGTTTCCGTTCCTCGTCGAGGCGCTCGAGCGCGGCCGCGCCGTCTTCGTCGCAGACGCGCGCGCCGCGCGGGCGATCCCGTCGAAGATCATCGAGCGCTTCGGCGTCCACTCGATCGTCGGCGTTCCGCTCTTCGTCGAGGGCGACTGCCTCGGCTTCATCGTCGCCGACCGGAAGGGGGGCGGCGGCCGCTTCGCGCTGAACGACGAGGAGCTGGCGTTCCTGACGACCGTCGGCGGCGTCGCGGGCGTGCTGATCGCGAAGGCGCAGCAGTACGCCGAGCTCCAGCGCGCGCTCGCCGAGGTCCAACAGCTCGACCGCATCAAGAGCGACTTCATCTCGATCGCCTCACATGAGCTGCGCACGCCGATCGCGGCGGTCTACGGGATCTCCAGCACGCTGCACCGACGGCGCGACGAGCTGCGAGACGACCAGCGCACGGCGCTCGTGCAGGGTCTCTACGACGCGACGTCGCGCCTCAGCAAGCTCGCGCAGCAGCTGCTCGACCTCTCGCAGCTCGACGCGGGCGCCGTCACACTCGAGCCGCAGACGTTCGTCGTTCGCGCTTCCCTGGAGACGCTCGTGCAGGAGACCGCGCGCGAGCGGGCGTCCGACGTGCGACTCGAGGTGCCGCCGTCGCTGGAGGTCACCTGCGACACCAACGCGTTCGAGCGCGTCATCTCGAATCTGCTCGCGAACGCCCTCCGGTACGGCCAGCCGCCGGTGACCATCCGCGCGTCGTCCGGGGAGGCAACGGAGATCGAGGTGGAGGACCGCGGGCGCGGGATCGAGCCCTCGTTCGCGCCCGACCTGTTCGAGCGCTTCACACGCAGCGACGCGTCGCGTGGCTCGAGCATGGGCGGCGCAGGGCTCGGCCTCGCGATCGCGCGCTCGTTTGCCCGCTCGCTCGGCGGTGATCTGACGTATCAGCCGGCCGACCCAACCGGCTCGCGCTTCACCTTGACGCTGCCGAGCTGAGCCCGGCCGCGCGGACGGTCTCGGCGATGGGTAGCTCGACGTAGAACGTCGAGCCGCGGCCGAGCTCGGAGTCGACCCAGATCGAGCCCTGCATCCGGCGCACGAGCTCGCGGGTGATGTAGAGCCCGAGGCCTGTGCCGCCGACGCCCTGCAAGAGCTCGGGGTCGAGCCGGTAGAACTTCTCGAAGATCCGGTCGCGCTCATCGGACGGAATCCCGATTCCGTGGTCGCTGACACGGAATTGGACGCGGCGCTCGCGGCGCTCGACCGCCGCCTCGACGACACCACCCCCGGGCGAGTACTTGACGGCGTTGTCGATCAGATTCGTAAGCACCTGACGGAGGCGTTCCGGGTCGGCGGCCACCGGTGCCGCCTCGCCGCCATTGACGAGCCGGAGCTGCGTCTCGTCGGGAAGGTGCGTCCGCGCGGCTTCGACGGCCTTCTCGAGCGCCTCGAGCGGGTTACAGCTCTGGATCGAAAAAGTGAGCGTCTGCGAGTCGAGCCGGCTCGCGAGCAGGACGTCGTTGACGATCCGCGCCAGCCGTTCGGCTTCGCTGGCGATCACGGACAGCAGGCGTGAGCGCTGGTCGCGTCCAAGCTCGTTCTCGCGCTCGAGAAGCGTGAGGGCGGCGCCGTAGACGGAGGCGAGCGGCGTCCGCAGCTCGTGCGAGATCGTGGCGACGAAGTCGCTACGCATCTTCTCGAGCGCCCGCTCCTCCGTAAGGTCGCGGAACGCGTAGACAGTCCCTTCCTCGAGCCCTACGCCTGTCACCGACAACCAAAGCTCGCGGCCGTGGATGTCGAGCGGCAGCGTCTCCGCTCGGCGAGCGGCCGGCGCGGGCGATGCGGCGACCGGGATCCGCGGCTCGAGCTCCACCCACCCGGGAACGACCTGCTCCGCGGGCGCGCCGACGACCTCGTCGGCCGACAGGCCGGTGATCGCCTCGGCGGCTGGGTTCCACAGCCGGATCAGCCCGTCACGGTCGAGCATGAACACGCCGTCGCCGACGTGCGAGAGCACCAATGCCGCCCGCGCCCGCTCCTCCGTCTGGCGATGCAGCCGCGCGTTGTCGACCGCGAGCGCGGCTCGGCGCGCGATTTCCTCCGCGAGCGGGAGATCGGCATTCGAGAAACGCCGCCCCGACTCGGCGCGTGCGAACGTGATCGCCCCGACGGTGTGCCCGCGGGCGACGAGCGGGACTGCGAGCGCAGAGCGCGGCTCGAGCCGCTGCATCAGGGAGTAGTGGTACTCATCCCGTGTCGTCGAGGCGAGCGAGTCGGGGGTGAAGTCGTAGAAGAGCACCGGCCGGCTTTCCCGCAGCGCCCGCGCGGCTGGCTGCGGCGAGTCGAGCGTCGGCGGGTAGTGGCGCCGCAGCTCCTCGAGCGCCTGCTGACTCTCGTCGCGCGCCGCGGCCACCGCGAGCCGCCGGATCCGTTCGCCTTCGACGACGTCGACGATGCACCAGTCGGCGAACGACGGAACCGCGAGTTGCGCAACACGCTGCAGCGTCGCCTCGTAGTCGAGCGACGACGCGAGCAGCCGGCTGGCCTCTGCGAGAAAGCTCAGCCGCTCGCGCGCCTCCTCGGACTCGTGCTCGGCGCGGCGGCGCTCGATGAACTGTCCGATCTGGCTGCCGACCGACGCCGACATCTCGAGGAGCTCGTCGTCGGGCACCCGCTCGACGCGGCTGTGGAACTCCGCCACTCCGACGATGGTGGGGCCGCGAAGGATCGGGAATCCAAACGCCGTCCCGCCGGCGGCCGCCGATTCGTGCTCCTCCGCCCACCGCGGGCGCGCGTGCTCCCACACAGCGCCCGCGAACCCATCGTCGCGCCGAAGCTCCGACGCAGCCGGCGCGTCTGCGGCTGCCTCCGGTCGGTGCCACTCCGTCAGCAGACGGAGCCGGTCGCCCTCCTCGTCGACGAGCCACAGCGCGCCGACCGGCCAGTCGAGGTTCTCGCAGAACGCTCGCAGGATGTCCGGCGCCGCGGCGTCGAGTGACGGCGCGTCCGACAACGCGCGCGTCACCTCGTACTGCGCCGCCAGCCGCCGCTCCGCGCGCTTCCGGCCGGTGATGTCCGCGACGACCGCACCCACGCCGACGGTCTGGCCGTGAGCGGTCCGGACCGGGTAGTAGCTGGCGAGCCAAACGCGCTCGTCCCCGGGGCCGACGACACCCGACACCTCACGCTCGAGGATCGGCTTCCCCGTCTGCAGCACCGTGCGCACGAGCTCGGCCACCACTGGTGCGAGCGCCGGGATCACGTCACCGAGAGCGCGGCCGATGTGCTGCTCGCGCGGGATGCCGTTGAACGACGCCAGCGTCTCGTTCACCTTCAGGAAACGCAGCTCCCGGTCAAAGAAGGCGAGGCCGACAGGGGCGGTCGCAAACAGCGCATCCAGCAGGCCGAGCGTCTCCTCGGCGTCACGGAACAGCCGCGCGTTGTCGACCGCGAGGGCTGCACGAGCCGCCAGCTCCTCGGCAAGCCTGAGGTCGGAGTCGTCATACGTGCGGCGGGACTCCGCCGTCGCGATCGTGAGCACGCCGAGCGTGCGGCCGCGCGCGACCAGCGGCACGAGGATGTTCGAGCACAGCCCGAGCGAGCGCAGGATCTCACGCTGGCGGTCGTTCGGCGCCATCTGCTCGATCCACTCGTCGGTCACCTCGACCGCGAGCTCCGAGCGGCCCGTCCGCACGACCTTCGACGTCCCCTCGCCGCGGTTCGGGCGCGCGGGGTAGCTCTCCTGCAGCTCGCGCGCCAATCCGGTTTTCAGCTCGTCGGCGCAGACAGCGGCGACGCGCTGTACGCGGTCGTCGGCGCCCACGATGTCGATCACGCACCAGTCGGCGAGCTGCGGAACGACAAGCCGCGCGAGGGTCGCAAGCGTGGTCTCGTAGTCGAGCGAGGACCCGAGGACGGCACTCGTATCTGAGAGGAACGCGAGCTGCGAGCGAATCGCCTCGAGGGCGCGCCGCGCCTCCCGCTCGACCTCGTAGAGCTGCGACTGGATGATCGGAAGGGCGATCCGGCCGGCAACGAGCTGGAGCAGGCGGATGTCATCTTCGGTGAACTTCCGCGGCGTCAGCGAGCCGACGTGGAGGACGCCCAGCACCTTCTCGTCGACCTCGATCGGCACGCCTAGCAGCGCGTTCAACCCCTTTTGGCGCAGGATCGGGTTGACGATGTCCGCGCTGTCGAGGTCGTCGATGATCGTGGGATGGCGGCGCGCGGCCACGCGCCCGGCGAAGCCCTTGCCAACGGGAATCCGGACCTGTGCCTCGACCTCTTCCTCGAGGCCCTTTGCCGCCCGCGGGATCAGGTTCTCGCGGCTCTCGTCGAGCAGCAGGACCGCTGCGGTGTCGACGCGGAGGGTGTCGCGAATCTGCGTGACGAGCTCCCACAGCAGCTCGTCGACGGCAACGCTTGCGCGCTCCACGTCTGCCGCGGCGGCTCCGGGCGTGGCGGCGGCAGGAGCGTGGATGCGGACATCCATTCCGGTCAAATGGTACTTCCAGCCGCCGGAAATCTTGCGCGCGCTTCGCGCGCGCTCCAATTTTCCGGCGGAGTGGCTTGGAAGACGGTTCGCGGCGTGCCGAGGCGAGCAAAGCCCGCCTCGGCGGCCACTGAATCATCCGAGTTCGTTCGCGGCCAGCCGTTCGATCAACGCAATAGCTCGATCGAGGGCCCTCAAGTCTTCGGACGACAGCCTTCGGAGGCCCTCCACGATGGTTTCGACCCGCCTCTCCCGCGCGGCATGAAGGACGCTCCCGCCGCGCGCTGTCGCGCTCAGCCTTACCACTCGGCCATCTTCGGGGTCCGGCTCGCGCCTCACGAGCCCCGCAGCCTCGAGCGCCTGCACAGTTCGGGTCATCGTGGGCGGTCGGACGCGCTCGGCTTCGGCAACGCGGCCGAGACTGATCGGGCCACCGAACACGATCACCGACAGCGCGGAGAGCGCGGGGCCGCCGAGCCCGCTCGCGGGGTCGTCCCGTGCCACGCGGCGCAGCAGATGGATCGCGGCGGAGTGCAGCCGGTCCGCGAGCTCGGTCGAGGTTGCGTTCTGGCTCATCTCCTGTCATTCTATTAGTTAGGGCAACTAACTAATGGGGAGGAAGTATGTCCGAAGCATCAGACAGCACCGTCTCGCCGATCCTGGACGCGCTCTATCGCGGTGACAGCGACACCGCCGAGCGGCTGGGCGCGGACGCGTCGCAGCTCGACGTGTTCGAGGCCGCTGCGCTCGGGCGCACGGATCGGCTCCGCGACGTCCTCGAGAACGATCCCGAGGCCGTGCGTGGCTGGTCGAGCGACGGCTTCATGCCACTCCATCTCGCGGCGTTCTTCGGCCACGCCGACGCGGTCGCGCTGCTGCTCGACCGCGACGCCGACCCCGGGATCGTGTCGCGGCACCAGTTCGTCAAGGTGACGCCGCTCCACAGCGCCGTCGCCCATGAAGGCGCCGCCGATCACGAGACGGCGCGCGTGCTGCTCGAACACGGCGCACCGGCGAGGGCCCGCGCGGAACAAGGCTTTACGCCGCTCCATTCCGCGGCGGCCAACGGCGACCGACCAATGGTGGAGCTCCTGCTCGAGCACGGCGCCGATCGCAGCGCACGCACCGATGACGGCAGGACGCCGCGCGCACTTGCGGAGGAGGGCGGCTATACCGAGGTGGCCGAACTACTGGGCTAGGATCGCCGCTCCATGCGCAGGGGCGTCGTCCTGCTCGCTCTCGCCGCCGCGAGCGCCGGGTGCGGCCACTCGTCGGAGAAGCCCGAGCGCAAGACCACCATTCCCGCACCGACGATCAAGCCCATGATCGTCGAGTTCAAGGGCCCGGAGTCGGTCTCGTGCGGCAAGCAGGGGACGATCGAGACCGTCTCGTTCGCCTACGCGACGCGCAACGCCAACTCGGTCGAGCCCGAGATCGATGGTCAGGCGCCCGGCATGCAGGCCGGCTACCCGCCGCGCCGCGGGCAAATGCATTTCTCGTACATGTGCCCTGGGCCGCACACGCTCACGATCACGGCCTTCAACCAGAAGGGCCAGAGCGTCTCCAAGAGCGCCCGCGTGGTACCGGCCGGCGGCGGCTAGCCCGTCTACGCGCGGCAGAGGTTTCTCACCGCTCGAGCGACCATCAGCTCCTCGCGCGCGTGCACGACGACGACGCGCGCCTGCGACGACGCAGCCGCGACGTCCGCATCGGGCTCGGCAGCATCGTTGAGGTCCGGATCGAGCTCGACGCCGAGGAAGGCGAGCCGGCGGCAAACCTCCGCGCGCACGGCCGGGACGTTCTCGCCGACGCCCGCTGTGAAGACGATCGCGTCGAGGCCGTCGAGCGACGCAGCCATCGACGCGATCGAGCCGGCGATCCGGTTCGCGTACACGGAGAAGGCGAGCGGGTTCTCGAGCCCGCCAAGCGCGGCGAGCCCCGACTCGTACTCGAGCGCGTGATCCATCTCCTCCACGCTCACCAGACCCTCCCGCAACAGATAGAGCAGCGCCCCGGGATCGACCGAGCCGGCGCGCGTCGCCATCGGCACGCCTTCGAGCGGGCTGAACCCCATCGTCGTCGCCACCGAACGCCCGTCGGCGACGGCCGTGATCGAGCATCCGCCGCCGAGGTGGCAGACGACGAGGCGTGACACCGGTACCCGCTCCGCCGACCACGCGATCGAGAGACCGTGGAAGCCGTAGCGGCGGACGCCCAACTCCTCGCGCCAGCGCCGTGGGAGCGCGTAGGTCGTCGCCTCCTGCGGCATCGAGCGATGGAAAGACGTGTCGAAGACGGCGACGTGCGGCACATCTGGGAGCGCGCGCTCGGCCTGCTCGACCGCATCGAGCGCCACGCGGTTGTGGAGCGGCGCCAGCACGGACAGCTCGGCGATCTCGTCCTTGACCTCCGGCGAGAGCACGACCGGCTCGAGGAAGCGGGCGCCGCCGTGGACGATGCGGTGCCCCACAGCTCCGACAGCTCCGGCCTCGTCCAGCGACGCGATGCGCGTGGTCGTGTCGTCGTCGCCGACGACGTCGAGCTTGAGGCTCGTCGAGCCGGCGTTGACGACGAGGACGGCGGGCACGCCGCGCATCATTGCCGCTGCGCCTGGACGCGGTCGACGGGCGGCTACGGTTCGACCGTGGGCGTGCTCCGAGCCGCCGTTCGTGTCGTGGAGCTGCCGGGCGACGACCGACGACGTGTCGTCGAGGCAGCGCTGCAGCTGACGCTTGCGTCGCTCGAGCTTCGGCTCGCGCCGCGCGGGACGATGGACGCGCGTCTGGGAGCGCTGCAGACGGGCGAAGCGGCCAGCGGCGTCGACGAGGCTCAGCTTCGCGAGGCCGAACGCATCGGCAGATCGATCAGACGCGTCGCGGACCACCTCCCGTGGCGGCCGACGTGTCTCCGCCGGGCGCTGGCCGCGCAACGCATGCTCCGGCGGCGACGCATCCCCTGCCGGCTGCACCTCGGCGTCGCCGAGCCTCCGTCAGCGGCGGCACACGCATGGGTCACCGTCGCAGCGCGGCCCGTGGTCGGGCGAGCGGGGTTAGAGCGGTTCGTTCCGCTCGCTCAATTCGACTGAAACGGCTGCGATAATCGCGGCGTTGCCTGCGCTCGGACTCGACACGATCGTCGCTCGCAAGACCGGCGCGGCGGCGGCTCCCGTAGACGACGAGCTCGTACTCCTAGATCCACGCCGGAGCCGGTACTTCTCCTTCGACCCCACGGGCCGACGCGTCTGGGAGCTCCTCGAAGAACCGCAGTCCGTCCGCGCGCTCTGCACCGCGCTCGAGCGCGAATACGCGGTCGAGCCGGAACGGTGCGAGGCCGAGGTGGTCTCGTTCCTTGAGCAGCTGACCCAGCACGAGTTGGTCGAGACCCGTTGAGCGGCGACCGCGGAATCGTCGCTCTCGCCTGAGCCGGGAGAGATCGGATGACCGCGATCTGCGGTGTCGTCGGGCTCGAGGGACGACCCTGGACGCAACGCCATTTGCTCGGGGTCGTCCAGACGCTCCGAGGCTTGGGGCCCGACGCGGAGGGAGGATGGGAAGGCGTCGTGGGCGGTTTCCACGTCGCGGTGGCCGCCGCACTTCGGCAGGCGACGCCCGAGGACGCACACGATGTCCAGCCTGCAGTTTCGCCGGACGGCGCGGTCGTCCTCGTCGCAGACGTACGGCTCGACAACCGCGACGCGTTGGGCGCCGGGCTCGGCGTCCCGGCGACGGCAACGATCCCCGATAGCGCCTTCCTCCTCGCCGCGTACGACCGCTGGGGCAAGGCGTGCGTCCAGCGCCTGCAAGGTGAGTTCGCGTTCGCCGTCGTCGACCGCCGGAGAGCCGGCGTTTTCCTCGCGCGCGATCACGTAGGGGCGAAGCCGCTCGTCATCCACGAGCGGAACGGCGTGCTCGCCTTTGCCTCGGTCGCGCTCGCGCTCACGGCGCTCGACGGCGTCGGACATGCCCTCGATGTCGAGCGAGCCGCGCAACTGCTCGCGCTCGCGTACGCGTCGGACCGGACGCTCGTCGCCGGCGTCCGCTGGTTCCCACCCGGAACGTGCCTCTGGGTCGACAGGCACGGAGCGGAGCGGTTCACGTGGTGGAGCCCAGACCCGCACGAGGTCGAAGAGCTCGGGTCGGCAGCCGCTCATGAGCGCGAGCTCCGAAAGACGTTCGAGCAGGCGGTCCGAGCGCGCCTACGTAGCGTCGGCAGGGTTGGCGCCGCCGTCAGCGGCGGCCTCGACTCGTCGTCGGCAGCGGCGACCGCGGCGCTGCTCATCGCCCCGGAGCCGCTGCCGACGTACACTTCGGCGCCACCGCCGGACTGGCACGGAGCGGCGCGCGTCGGCTGGGATGCCGACGACTCGCCGTTCGTCTTGGACCTTGCAGCGCTCCACCCGAACATGGTTCCGAGCTTCGTGCACGTCCCGCGCGGCGAGAGCGTCCTCGACCTGCAAGAACCGCTCTGGGAGCTCGGCGCAAGCCCCGTTCGAAACCCTGCGAACGCGCTCTGGTGGCAGCGGCTGGCGCGCCGTGCCGCGGCGGACGGTGTCACAACGCTCTTCAGCGGCGGCGCCGGCAACCTCTTCTTCAGCGCCGGCGGTCCCGATTGGCTGCGGGCGCTCCTGCGCACCGGCCGCGTCGCGGCGGTCCTGCAGCAGGCCGCGGCGTGGAGTCGAGCGTCCGGCGACGGCCTGCCGTACACGCTCGGGCGACACCTGTTGTACGCGTCGCTACCCGGTCCGCTCCAACGCGTGCTACGGAGAGCGGCCGGAAAGACGGAGCGCCGCGATGAGTGGCTCGCGACGACCGCCGTCCGACCCGAGATCGCGGCGGCTCTCGACCTCGACGTGCTCGTGCCCTACCTCAACGAGCGGAGGCGCTGGGATGGACGCGCGATCGCGCTCGCGGTCGCTCGGCATGGGGCGACGCAGTCGGACAGCGCGGCCGCGCTCGCGGCCCTTACCGGGGTCGAAGAACGCGACCCGACGTTGGATCGACGGGTGCTGGAGATCGCGATGCGGCAGCCCGAGTGGGTCCGCCGCCGCGACGGGCTCGACCGGGCCGCCGCGCGCGGCGCGATGGCGGATCGGCTGCCCCGGGTGATCGTCGATCGGACGCGGCGCGGCGAGCAGCTCCCCGACTGGCTCGACGTCCTCTCGGCCGCGCGCCGCGAGCTGGCCGGCGAGGTCGAAGCGCTCGCGCAGCACCCTGTCTCCCGCGACCTGATCGACGTCCCACGACTGCAAGCTCTGATTGCCCACTGGCCCTCGCTCGAGACGCGCACAGAGCCCGTAGTGACGCGCGACTATCGCCACGCGCTTCTGCGCGCGCTCGTGATCAGCCGCTATCTCCGCTGGTTCGAGGGCCGCGCCGCATCTCTGAAGGCGATCGCGGCGTAGCGCCGTCGTGACCGTCGAGACCTTGATCGGGGCGCGCGTGGTCTTCGAGCCCCCGCGCTTCCGCATCGAGGATCCGCTTGTCGACCGTGCTGTGCCGGGCGACGGGCACGTCGTCGCCGAGCCGCGCCGAGCGATCCTCACGATCCCGGGCGTCGCGACGATCGGCGTCAGCGGCGGAAGCCACGTCTACGTGCAGCCGGAGCGAAACGCCGATGAAGGAATGCTCGACGCGTGGCTGCACGGGACCGTCGCGGCACTGCTCCTCGCCCAGCGCGGCCGCTTCGCGCTGCACGCGAGCGTCGTGGAGATCGACGGCCGCGCCGTTGCGGTTGCAGGTTCGCCGAGCTCGGGCAAATCGACGACCGCACTGCTGCTTCGACAGCGTGGTCACCGACTCGTCGCCGATGACGTCAGTCCGGTCGAAGCCGCTGGCACGATCCAGGTGCGGCCCTACTCGCGTCCGGTCCACGTGTCCGAGCAGGCGGCGGAGAAGTTGGGTCTCGAGCTGTCGCAGGCATGGCGTCCGTTCCCAACGCACCCGAAGCTTGCGCTCCCGACACCGCCGCCGGAATCCGTCGCACTGACCGCCGTCGCGATCCTCGACTCGACCGATGACGGCTGCATCAACGTCGGGCGGCTGAACGGCGCCGAGGCTTTCTGGACAGTGGTCGAGAACGTCTATCGCGTCGAGCTCGTCCACCGGCTGCGCGCGAAGGAGCTGTTCGAGCTCGCCGGCCGGATCGCGGCGACGCTACCGCTGTACGCCATCCGGCGGCCATCCACGAGCTGGACGGCGGATGCGGTAGCGGACACGATCGAGCGAATCGCGGGCG
>Ga0126312_10002057_pt1 | contig 13354 bp, 14 predicted proteins | sample Plot104A_FD_92537 | JGI IMG/M metagenome (GOLD analysis project Ga0126312, IMG submission 92537) | Serpentine soil microbial communities from UC McLaughlin Reserve, CA, USA - Plot104A | ecosystem: Environmental > Terrestrial > Soil > Grasslands | place: USA: UC McLaughlin Reserve, Lake County...
GGGATACGTCCGCTCGTCCACCCTGCGCTCGACGAGCCTCGCCTGCTGCAGGTCCTTGAGCGCGATCGCCAGCGCGCGGCCGGTGATGCCCGGCAGCGAAGCCCGCAGCTCCGAGAACCGCATCGGCTGCCGCAGGACGACGAGCACGGGCAGCGACCACTTCCGCAGGACGAGCTCGGCGTTGCCGTTGAGTAGCGCGAGCAGCCGACCGCAGCGGCGCGCGACGTCTCGACCGCGCTCCGTCAGCAGATACTCCGGTCGCAGCGGATGCCCGTAGCCCGGGTTCCGCTCCACGAGGCCCTGCTCGATCAGCGAGTCGAGGGTGCGCCGCAGCGAGTCGCGGCCGACGCCGAGCATCCGCGAGAGCGCCACGAAACGGCTGCCCCGCCGGCGCTCGAGCTCTGCGAGCACGGGCGCCGACCAGCGATGGTGGAAGAGCCTGATCAGCTCCGGAGTTGACATAGAACTTCACTTAGTATAAAAACAGGTTCCGACGACGTCCACCAGGGGAAGGAGGAATCCCATGACGCAAGCAGCAACCGAGCCGCTGACGACGCCGATCGAGTTCGATGACAGCGTCACCATCTCGGTGAACGTCTCGAACTTCGAGCAGGCCGTCGAGTGGTATCGCAAGGCGCTCGGGTTCGAGATCGTCTACCGGCTCGACCAGTACGGATGGGGCGAGGTCCGCACGCCGTGGGGCGGCGTGACGATCGGCCTGAGCCAGGCCGAGGAGCTGAAGCACGGGGGCACCGTGCCGACGTTCGGCGTGAAGGACATCGACGCCGCGCGCAAGCACCTGGAGTCGCTCGGGACGAAGTTCGACGGCGACACGTACGAGATCGAGGGCATGGTCAAGCTCGCGACGTTCTACGACCCCGACGGGAACGCGTGGATGCTCGCGCAGTCGCTTGGCCCTCCGCGGCCCGAGTAGGCCGATAATCCACGGGTGGAGCTCGAGCGGTTCACCTTCGTTCTGCTGCGGCGTCCTCCGGCCGCGCCCGACCTGCCAGAGGAGCGGCTGAACGAGATCCAGCAGCAGCACCTCGCGAACCTCGGCGAGCTCGAGGAGCGCGGGGTGCTGCTCCTGGCAGGGCCGTTCGACGACCAGCCCGACGAGTCGCTCCGCGGGTTCTGCATCTTCGACACGGACGTGGAGGAGGCGCGGGCGCTGATGGCGAACGATCCTGCCGTACGCGCGGGCAGGCTCGGCGCTGACGTAATGAGCTGGTGGACGGTGAAGGATCGCGTCCCGCGGCGCACGCCCGCCGGCTGATGAAGATCCTGATCGCCGAAGACGAGACGATCATCCGGCTCGATCTCAAGCAGTTGCTCGAACGAGCAGGTTTCGACGTCTGTGCCGAAGCACGGGACGGTCTCGAAGCGGTCGAGCTTGCCCGGACCGCCGGGCCGGACCTGGCGGTGCTCGACGTGAAGATGCCGCGCCTCGACGGGATCGAGGCCGCGCGCAGGATCCTCGAGGAACGGCCGATGCCGATCGTGATGCTGACCGCGTACGGCCAGGGCGAGCTGGTGTCGCGTGCGGTCGAGGCGGGGGTGTTCGGCTACCTCGTCAAGCCGTTCCGCGAGACCGACCTGCTCCCTGCGATCGAGACGGCGCGCGCCCGGTACGAGGAGCTGAGCGCGCTGCGCGAGGAGGCGGAATCGCTCGCGGAGGCGCTGGCGGCGCGCAAGGCGATCGAGCGCGCGAAAGGGCTGCTGATGGAGAAGGAGGGGCTGTCCGAGCAGGAGGCGTTCGCGCGGTTGCGGAAGGCGAGCCAGGTCTCCGGACGCCCGATCAAGATCGTCGCCGAGGCCGTCCTCGCGACATTCGTCAGCGACCCTTGACCCCGTCGCAATACTTGTCGTCGTGCGCTTGCTCAGCTCGCCCCGACGGCGCCGCCGGCTCACGTTCTTCGGGATCACCGGACTCGTCGCCGCGGCGCTAGTCGTCCTCGGCATCCACTACTCGACGCCTGGCAACAGCGGCGAGGCCACCGGGCCGAACGTCCAAGACAGCTTCTACAACGAGCCGAAGCACGTGCGGTTCACGCGTGCGAACCAGCGCAAGGTGCATCGCGTGCTCGCGCAGTTCATCAGCAGTGCGGTCGCGCGGCAGAACGTCGGCGAGTCCTACGACATCGTCGGCCCGGACCTCCGCGTCGGGCTGAGCCGGAAGCAGTGGGCGAGCGGCGACATCCCGGTGACGCCGTACCCGGCCGCGCACCACGGCCAGGGCGCCTGGGACGTCGTGCAGTACTCCTACGCGAAGCAGGTCGGCCTCGAGGTGATCATCTTCCCGAAGCCCGGCTCGGGTTATTCCGTCGCGACTGCGGACGTCGACGTGATCAAGGCGAAGGATGGCCGTTGGCTCGTGAACTACTTCCTGATCAAGAAGTTCCATGGGCCGCCGTCGGTGGCGAAGGCGTCCACCAAGGGGCAGACGAAGGCGGCCGCTGCGAAGGCGAAACGGCGATCCCGCCCCGTGCAGGCCGAGCCCGCGGTCGAGCCGCCGGCGCCCGACCACTCGTGGATCATCCTGCCGATCGCCCTGCTGGCGATGGCGCTGATCCTGCCGATCGTGATCGGGACGATCGTGTGGTATCGAAACCGCCGGGCGAGCGCGGCGTACTACCGCACGCGATGACGACTGCGGCGCCGACGCGGCGTTCGCGGACGAGCCGCCCCGGCGAGGGCGGCGGCGAGACGTGGCGCGTGATCGTCCTCAACGACGATCACAACACCTTCCACGGCGTTGCGTTCGCGCTCGCAAGCGTGCTGCCCGGCGTCAGCTACGACCGCGGGATGGCGTTCGCAAACGCGATCCACAACAGCGGGCAGGCGATCGTCTGGTCGGGCCATCGCGAGCCGGCGGAGCTGTACTGGACGCAGCTCCAGGGCCACGGCTTGACGATGGCGCCGCTCGAAGCTGGTTAGTAGCGGAACGTGAACATCACCTGGTCGGGCCGGACCCGCGTTCCGCCGCACGCTGCGTAGAACGCGGTCGCGGTCGGGTTCTCGTCGTCGGTCAACACCCACGCAACCGGATACCCGCACTCGCGGCACAGCTCGCCGAACCGCGCCATCAGCGCCCGCCCGATTCCGCGGCGCCGGCGGTCCTCACGGACGTCGATTTCGTACAGGAACATCTTCTGCTCATCGCCGTGCCTCCGGTCGAGCTCGTGCGCCAGCAGCATCCCCACCGGCTCGTCCCCCTCGAACGCTACGAGCAGGTGGTTGCGCTCGTTGGCGAGGAACCGAGCAGCAGCTCGGTCGTCGAGAGGCGGCCGGCCGGCCCACCGCGACAGCTCCGGCAGGACGGCCTCGTCGCCCGGTGCGAGCCGGCGGACCGTTGCCATCGGCGTAGTATTCCGCCCTGATGGGAGCTTCCGGCATGACCTGCGTGGTCTACCGTGGCCGAGCGACGCGCACCTGCGGCGCGTCCGCGTCGGTCGCAGCACTTCCTCCGCAGTAGCGCGCTCGCATCCGAGCTCGTGCGGCTGGCGCATGTCGGTGCGGGTGACCTCGTGCTCGACATCGGCGCCGGCGAAGGAGCGATCACGGCCGAGCTCGCTCGCCGCGCCGGCTACGTCGTCGCGTTCGAGATCGACCCGCGGCTCGCAGGGCGGCTGCTTGCGCGATTCGGCCCCGGCTCCGGCGTGCTCGTCGTCGAGGGCGACGTCTTTCGCCACGCTCTGCCGCAGCTGCCTTTCCGCGTCGTATCGAACGTCCCGTTCGACTCGGCGACGCGGCTCCTGCGCCTGCTGCTCGACGACCCGCGCTCCCTCCTCGAGCGTGCTTCGCTGATCCTGCAATGGGAGGTTGCACTGAAGCGGACGCGAACGCGCCCCGGGACCCTGCTCGCGGCGGCGTGGGCGCCGTGGTGGGAGCTCGAGCTGATTCGCCGTCTGCCGTCGGACGCTTTCCGCCCGCAGCCGTCTGTCGACGCCGGAATCGTGGTGGCCGCGAGGCGCGCGTGCCCGCTGCTCCCGCCCGCCGATGCGACGGCGTATCGCGCGTACCTACGGCGGTCCTTCGACCGAGGCCCGCGCTATGCCGCCTCGGCGCGGGAGCTCAGGCGGATCGGCGTCGCGGCGCGCGCAAGCGCCGCGGAGCTCTCCGCGGCTGAATGGATCGAGCTGTTCCGATTCCTGCGCGGCCGCGGCCGCGCGTGAGCACAGCCAGACCTGTTCGTGCCTACCGCGCATCGCCTGCGTGTTGCCGCTCGAACAGCTCTTCCCAGCGTGCGATCAGCGACTGCAGCTCGTCACGGGCCCGCCGGTGGGCCGCCAACGTCTCGACGTCCGACCAGTCGTCGGCGAGCAGGCGCTCGAGCTCCGCGACGGCGTTCTCACGCGCCGAGATCTCCGCCTCGACCTGCTCGAGCTCGCTCGGGCGGGCCGCCTTCGGCTGCGGCCGCGACGGGCGCGGCTTCTTCGGCGGCGGCGGCTCCGGGTCCGCGGCCGCAGCCTCGCGCTCCGCACGCTCCGCCCGCCGGCGCACGTAGTCGGCCCAGCCGCCGTCGTAGGAGCGCAGGCCGCCGTCCTCGATCGCGAGCGTCCGCTCCGCGACGGCGTCGAGCAGCGCCCGGTCGTGCGTGACGAGCAGCACCGTTCCGGGGAACGCCTCCAGCGCCTCCTCGAGCGCCTCGCGGCTCTCCAGGTCGAGGTGGTTCGTCGGCTCGTCGAGGACGAGGAAGTTGGCGCCGGATGCAACCACGAGCGCGAGCGCCAGCCGCCGGCGTTCGCCGCCCGAGAGCGCGACCACCGGCTTCTGCTGCTCTTCCCACCCGGAGAACAGGAACCGGCCGAGCAGGTTCTGCGCGTCCGGCCGCCGCAGGCCCGTCGCCGCCTGAGCGCACTCGAGGATCGAGCCTCGCTCGTCCAGCTCGACGTCCTGCTGTGAGAAGTACGCGGGCTCGACGCCGTGGCCGAAACGGGCCGAGCCGCCCCCGGCGTCGATCCGGCCGAGCAGCGTTTCGAGCAGCGTCGTCTTGCCGGAGCCGTTCGGGCCGACGAGGCCGACGTGCTCGCTGCGCTCGATCGCGAACGTCGCCGTCAGGAGCTGCTTGTCGCCCGCCTGCACTTGGAGCTCGCGGCCCTCGACGACGGTGCGCCCGCTGCGCGGCGGGTTGAGGAACTCGAAGCCGAGGCGCCTGCCCCTTCGCGTCAACAGGTCGATCTCGCCGCGCGCCTGCGCGTGCTCCTTCTCGAGGCGCGCGATCTGCGTCATCTTCGTCTGCGCCTGCCGCGCCTTCTTCGGCGTCGATGCCCGGAAGCGCTCGACGAAGCGCTCCAGGCGCTCGATGTCGCGGCCGAGCCGTTCCGCCGTCTTCGCCGCCGCCTGCAGGCGTGCGGCCTTCTCGCGGCGCCACACGTGCCACGGGCCGGCGAAATACGTGGAGCGGCCGGCCTCCAGATCGAGTACGGCGTTCGCGACTGCCTCGAGGAACCAGCGGTCGTGCGCGACGAGAATGACGGCGGCGTCGACCGTCTGCAGCGTCGATTCGAGCCACTCGAGGTTGTTGACGTCGAGGTGGTTCGTCGGCTCGTCGAGCAGCACGAGGTCCGGGTCGCCGCCGAGCGCGCGCGCCAGCGACGCGCGCGTGAGCTCGCCGCCGGAGAACGTCTCGAGCGGGCGCTCGAAGTCGTCGTCGCCGAACCCGAGGCCACGCAGGGTGGCGTCGATGTGCTCGCGCCACGCGTACCCACCCGCGTGCTCGAGCCGCGCCTGGGCCTCCGAATACCGCCGCAGGGTCGCCGCGTCGTGGTCGCCGCTCGCCATCGCCCGCTCCAGCCGGCGCAGCTCCTCCTCCGCGGAGACGAGGTCGCGGGCGCCCGACAGCGCGTACTCGCGCAGGCTCAGCCGCCGCTCGAGCGGCGGGCGCTGGTCGTGCAGCGCGATCCGCGTGCCCTTCTGGAACGCGAGCTCGCCGCCGTGCAAGTCCGTCTCGCCGGCGAGGATCCGCAGGAGCGTCGTCTTCCCGGCACCGTTCGGTCCGGAGAGGGACAGGCGGTCGCGGCGCTCGACCTTGAACGAGACGCCGTCGAACAGCAGCGACCCTGCGATCTCCTTGCGAAGGTTGGTTCCGATCACGACGGCCATGCGTCTAAGGGTAGGGCGCTGCGTGTCCGGCGGTGCTCAGGCGCGCCGCGGGAGCTCGTGCCGGGCGCGGCTCACGGCAGCGTTCACGAGCAGGTTCACGAACCAGACGATGACCGTCGTCCCGGCGACCGACCAGAACCCGCCGACGCCGAACCCAGGCACGAGCCACGCCGTCAGCGCGACGCAGGCCATGTTCACGACGAAGAGGAAGAGGCCGAGCGTGAGGATGATCAGGACGCAGCTGACGAGGGCCAGCAGCGGCTTGATCACGAGGTTCACGATCGACAGCACCGCCGCGGCGATCGCCAACTTCCCGAAGCCGTCGAAAGTGACGCTGTCGATCAGCCGGCTCGCGAGCGCGAGCGCGAGCAGGTTCCCGCCCCAGCCGAGCCCGACGCGGATCGCGATGTCCACGCGCGCGACCGTATCAGCGGGCGGCCTGGGAGCTGCTCAGGCGACGCGCGCGCCGACCAGCTGCCGAACCGCGCTCGCGATGTGGTCGGCGTCGATTCCGGCCGCCGCGAGCAGCTCGGCCGGCTTCCCCGATGTCGGCATCTCCGTCACTGCGAGCTTCACGACGAGCGGCCGCTCCTCTGCGTCGGCGAACGCTGACAGCACCGTCTCGCCGATGCCGCCCTCCGGCCAGTGGTCCTCGACGGTCACGATGCGCCCTCCGGTCGCCTCGGCCGCCTCGCGCAGGCCCTCCACGTCCACCGGCTTGACGGAGTAGAGATCGATCACGCGGGCGTTGATGCCCTCCCCGGCGAGCGACTCGGCGGCCTTCAGCGCCTCGTGCAGCGTGATTCCCGCGCCGACGATCGTCACGTCGTCGTCGTCGTCGGACGAGCGGACGACTCGGCTCCCGCCGACCGAGAACTCCTCGTCGGGGCCGTAGATCACCGGCGTCGCGGCGCGCGTCGTGCGCATGTACGAGATTCCCGGCAGGTCGGCCATCTGCGCCACGAGCTTCGCGGTCTGGTTCGCATCGGACGGGTACAGGACCGTGCTCGAGTGCACCGCGCGGAAGGACGCGAGGTCCTCGAGCGCCATCTGCGACGGCCCGTCCTCGCCGATCGACACCCCGGCGTGCGAGCCGCACATGCTGAAGGTGGAGCGGCTGATCGCCGCCATGCGGACGAAGTCGTACGCGCGCGACAGGAAACAGGCGAAGGTCGACGCGAACGGGTGCCACCCCCGCACCTGGAGGCCGACTGCAGCGGCGATCATCTGCTGCTCCGCGATGTACATCTCGAAGTAGCGGTCGGGATGGGCGTCGCGGAAGATCTCGGCGAAGGTCGAGTTCGAGACCTCGCCGTCGACGGCGACGACGTCGCCGCGGATCGAGCCGAGAGCAGCGAGCGCGTCGCCGTACGCCTTGCGCGTGGCGGCATCCGAGCCGACCTCGTACGTCGGCAGGTCGGCGCCCGGCGCGTCGAACTCGTGCGGCCGCCCGTCCGACTCCGGCTTCGCGACGTCGACGACGATGTTCCGGATCCCGCCGAGCTCCTCGATCGCCTCGTCGGGATGATCGAGCGCCTTGCCGTGCCAGTTCAGCTGGTTCTCGACCTCCTTCACGCCCTTGCCCTTGAGCGTCCGGGCCACGACGACGGTCGGCTGGCCACGCGTCTCGATCGCCTCGGCGAACGCGCGATCGATCTCATCGAAGTCGTGCCCGTCGATCTCGATCGCCTTCCAGCCGAACGCGCGGGCGCGGTTGGCGTACGAGTTGAGGTCCCAGCCGTGCATCGTCTCGCCACGCTGGCCGAGCCGGTTCACGTCGATGATCGCGGTCAGGTTGTCGAGCTCGTAGAACGCGGCGTGCTCGAACGCCTCCCACATCGACCCCTCGGCCATCTCGCTGTCACCGCAAACGCACCAAACGCGGTACGGCAGCCGGTCGAGCTGCTTGCCCGCGAGCGCGACCCCGACGGCAATCGGCAGACCTTGGCCGAGCGAGCCGGTGGCGACGTCTACCCACGGGATCTCGGGCGTCGGGTGCCCCTCCATGCGGCTGCCGAACTTGCGAAAGGTGAGGAGCTCCTCGTCGGTAATGGCGCCGGCCGCCTTGTACACGGAGTAGAGGAGCGGCGATGCGTGACCCTTGGAAAAGATCAGGTGGTCGTTGTTCGGGTTGTCCGGCATGGAGAAGTCGAAGTGCAGGTACTTCGACATCAGCACCGCAAGCAGGTCGGCGGCCGACATCGACGAGGTCGGATGGCCGGATTTCGTCAGCGCCGCAGCGCGGATCGAGTCCACGCGCAGCTGCTGTCCGAGCTCACGCCAGTCGTCGCCGTCGGTCATCTCCGCCTCCTCTGCTCGTCCGCTCGCGAAGCACCCTACCGCCTTGTAACGTTGCCGGTGTGAAGGTCGCGGTGGGGTTCGATCACCGTGGCGTGAAGTTGCGCCAGCGCGTGCTCGAGGATCTCGAGTCGCTCGGTCACGAGGCGGTCGACCTGGGGACGGACCAGCCGGAGCCGCGCATCGACTACCCCGACAAGGCGAAGGAGATCGGCGATGCGATCGTCGGCGGGCGCGCCGAGCGAGGGATCCTGATCTGCGGCTCGGGCGTAGGCGCGTCGGTCGCCGCTTGCAAGATCCCCGGGATCCGCGCGGCGATCTGCCACGACGCGTACTCCGCGCACCAGGGAGTCGAGCACGACGACATGAACCTGCTTTGTCTGGGGTCGGAAGTCGTCGGCCCGGAGCTGGCGGCAGACTTGATCGAGACGTTTCTGAACGCGCGGTTCGACGGGGGCGAGCGGTACGTCCGGCGCCTGGAAAAGCTGAAGACAATGGAAAGGGATGAAGTGAATGTCTAAGAGCCGGCTACATCAGCTCTCGGAGCACGGGCAGAGCGTGTGGATCGACTACCTCTCGCGCGATCTGATCCACCAAGGCGAGCTCGAGCGGATGATGCGCGAGGACGCCGTCGTCGGCGTGACCTCGAACCCGACGATCTTCCAGAAGGCGATCTCGCACGGCGACGCCTACGACGAGCAACTGCGCGAGCTCCTGGACCACCACTGCGGCACCGTTGAGAGCTTCTTCCGGCTCGCCGAGCGCGACGTCGGCGACGCGTGCGACCTGCTGCGCCGCGTGTGGGACGAGGGCAAAGGCCAGGACGGCTACGTGTCGATCGAGGTCGACCCGAACCTCGCCTATGACACGGAGGCGACGCTCGCGCAGGCGCTGGAGCTGCACGAGCGGATCGACCGGCCGAATCTGCTGGTGAAGATCCCCGCCACCGAGCCGGGGCTCTCGGCGATCGAGGACGCGATCGCGGCCGGACGCTCGATCAACATCACGCTGATCTTCTCGCTCGAGCGCTACAAGGCGGTCGTCGAGGCGTACCAGCGCGGCATCGAGCGGCTGCTGGCCGGTAGTGGCGATCCGCGGCACGTCGCGTCGGTGGCGAGCTTCTTCGTCTCGCGTGTGGACACGGAGGCGGACAAGCGGCTGGAGGAGATCGGAACGGACGAGGCACGCGCGCTGCGCGGGCAGCTCGCGATTGCGAACGCCAAGCTCGCCTACCAGCACTACCTCGAGGCGTTCTCCAGCGATCGCTGGCGGAAGGTCGCGGAGCAGGGCGCAACGCGTCAGCGGTGCCTGTGGGCGTCTACGTCGACGAAGAGCCCGGACTACCGCGACACCCTCTACGTCGAGGAGCTGATTGGTCCCGAGACGATCGACACCATGCCCGAAGAGACGATCGAGGCGTTCCAGGACCACGGTCAGGTCGACGAGACCCTGACGCGGGGGATCGACGAGGCGCACCAGGTGTTCGACGGCCTCCGCGCGGTTGGCGTCGACTACGACGACGTGGTGGCGGTGCTCGAGCGGGAGGGCGTCGACAAGTTCTCCGACTCGTTCTCGGAGCTGATCGAGGGGATCGAGTCGAAGCGCGGCCAGCTCGTCTCGGCATGACCGCTACAGACACGTCAACCCTGGCGGAACGCATCTGGGCGCGCGACGCCACCGTCTGGAGCGGCAACGACGAAGGGGAGTGGCTCGGGTGGCTCGACGAGCCGACGCGCCAGATCGACCTGTCGGCGGCGCCCGTCGGGGAGTTCGAGCACTACGTCCTGCTCGGGATGGGCGGCTCGAGCCTCGCGCCGGAAGTGATGCGGCGCGCGTTTCGCTCGACGACCTTCCACGTGCTCGACACGACGCACCCACAGGCGATCCGGCGTTTGGAGGACGGGATCGACCTCGGCCGGACGTTCTTCGTCGCCTCGTCGAAGTCCGGGACGACGCTCGAGACTCGGTCTCACCTCGACCACTTCTGGGAGCGCGCAGGGCGTAATCCGGAGCAATTCGCCGTCGTGACCGATCCAGGCTCGGAGCTCGAGTCGCTCGCGCGCGAGCGCGGCTTCCGGGCGATCTTCCACGGCGAGCCCACGATCGGCGGGCGCTACTCGGCGCTGTCGGCGTTCGGGCTCGTAGCGGCGGCGCTGCTGGACGCCGACGTCGAGCGGCTGCGCGAGCGGGCGCGCGAGATGGCGGAGGCATGCCGCGCTCCGGACGGCCCCGGGTTGCGGCTCGGTCTCCAGTTCGGCGAAGGCTGGCGCGAGGGCCGCGACAAGGTCTGCATCGACGACACGCCCGAAGGCTTCGGACTGTGGGCGGAGCAGCTGATCGCTGAGTCGACCGGCAAGGAGGGCAAGGGCCTCGTCCCTGCGCCCGGCGAATCCCCCGAAGGGTCGGATCGTCAATACGCGGCGGTCGAGCTCAATGACCCGTACGACCTCGGCGCGGAATTCTTCCGCTGGGAGTTCGCGACGGCCGTGGCCGGCGCGATCCTCGGAATCAATGCCTTCAACCAGCCGAATGTCCAGGCGGCGAAGGACCGCACGAACGCGATCCTCGGCGGAGGCGCGGAGCCGGACGTCGAGCCGACGGGCTCGCTGGAGGAGCTCCTCTCGGGTGCGGGCGAGGGCGACTACGTGGCCGTGCAGGCGTTCGTCGATCCGAACGACGACAGCGAGCGCAGGATCGCGTCGCTCGTCGAGCGAATCCGCGCCGAGACCGGCTGTGTCACGACGCACGGCTTCGGCCCGCGCTACCTCCACTCGACCGGGCAGCTGCACAAGGGCGGGCCTACGACGGGCAGGTTCGTGCAGGTCGTGGACGACACAGGTGGTGAGATCCCGATTCCAGGCAGGCCGTTCGGGTTCGGGAAGCTGATCCGGGCTCAGGCAGCGGGCGACTTCGCATCGCTCCAGGAGCGGGGAAGGCCGATCGTGCGGATCCGACTCGAGGAGGTCTAGGAGTGCAGCTAGGGATGGTGGGGCTCGGCCGCATGGGTGCCGGGATGACGCAGCGGCTCAGCGGTCGCGGCCACGACGTCAAGACGTACGACCCGAACGTCGACTCGACCGCGTCGTCGCTCGAGGAGCTCGTGCAGCAGCTCGAGCAGCCGCGGTCGGTGTGGCTGATGGTGCCGGCGGCGATCGTCGACCGGCTGATCGGCGAGGTCGCACCGCACCTCGCGGAGGGTGACACGATCATCGACGGCGGCAATTCCTATTACGTCGACGATCTGCGTCGTTCCGGCGAGCTCTCCGGCCAAGGCCTGCACTACGTCGACGTCGGCGTCAGCGGCGGCGTCTGGGGGCTGCAGCGCGGCTTTTGCATGATGGTCGGCGGCGACGACGAGGCCGTCGAGCGGCTGACCCCGGTGCTGGACGACCTTGCCCCCGGCGTCGAGGCCGCGGAGCGTACGCCCGGCCGCAGCGGCGAGCCCGCGGGACCGGAGAAGGGCTGGCTCCACTGCGGTCCGAGCGGCGCCGGGCACTTCGTGAAGATGGTTCACAACGGCATCGAGTACGGCTTGATGCAGGCCTACGCGGAGGGATTCAACGTGCTCAAGCACGCGGATATCGGCAGCCGCCAGCAGGAGGCGGATGCCGAGACGGCGCCGCTGCGCGATCCTGACCACTACCGCTACGACCTCGACATCGCGGCGGTCGCCGAGCTCTGGCGGCGCGGCAGCGTGATCTCCTCGTGGTTGCTCGACCTGACCGCGGCCGCGCTCGTCGACAGCCCCGAGCTCGAGGGTTTCGCCGGCCGCGTTTCCGACTCCGGCGAGGGGCGGTGGACGCTGAAAGCGGCGATCGACGAGTCGGTGCCGGCGCCTGTGCTGTCGACGGCTCTGTACGAGCGCTTCGATTCGCGCGGCGAGGCCGAGTTCGCGAACCGGCTGCTGTCCGCGATGCGCCACGCCTTCGGCGGCCATTTGGAGAAGCCGGCATGACGCTCGCACCCGAGCGTGAGCAACACGAGAACCCGCTACTCGAGGGGCTCGGGGTTGCTCGCACGCCCGCCTCCTGCGCGCTCGTGATCTTCGGCGCCTCCGGCGACCTCACCCAGCGCAAGCTCTTCCCGGCGATCTACTCGCTTGCGTTCAGGCACCTGCTGCCCCGCAACTTCGGCGTGATCGGGGTAGCACGCACCGACGAGCCCGAGGACGAGTTCCGCGAGCGGATGAAGGCGGCGGTGCAGGAGCACGGCCGCGACCCGTTCCGCGCGGAGATCTGGGACGCACTGGCGGAGGGGATGCGCTACGTCCCGATGGACTTCGGTGACGAGAGCGGCTGGACGCAGGTCGAGAAGAAGCTCGTGGACCTGGACAAGAACATCGGCACGGCAGGCAACCGCGTCTACTACTTCGCCGTGCCCCCGAGTGCGATCGCGACGCTCGTTCAGCACATCGGGAAGCGGCGGTCGAACAACGGGTGGACGAGGCTCGTGATCGAGAAGCCGTTCGGTCACGATCTCGAGACGGCCCAGGAGTTGAACACGCTGCTCAGCGAGCAGTTTGACGAGTCCGAGGTCTTCCGCATCGACCACTACCTCGGCAAGGAGACCGTGCAGAACATGCTGGCGCTCCGGTTCGCGAACGGGATCTTCGAGCCCGTGTGGAACCGCCAGTTCATCGACCACGTGCAGATCACGGTCGCGGAGTCGATCGGGATCGAAGCGCGCGCCGGCTACTACGAGCAGGCGGGCGCGGTCCGCGACATCTTCCAGAACCACCTGCTTCAGCTCGTTGCGCTGACGGCGATGGAGCCGCCGAGCGACTTCAGCTCGGAGTCGGTCCGCAACGAGAAGGTGAAGGTGCTTCGGTCGCTGCACACGCCGGGCCCGAAGCACGTCGTCCGCGGGCAATACGGTCGCGGCTGGATCGAGGGCGAAGAGGTTGCCGGCTACCGCGAGGAGGAAGGCGTCGCACCCGACTCCGCCACTGATA
>Ga0126312_10002058_pt1 | contig 13351 bp, 16 predicted proteins | sample Plot104A_FD_92537 | JGI IMG/M metagenome (GOLD analysis project Ga0126312, IMG submission 92537) | Serpentine soil microbial communities from UC McLaughlin Reserve, CA, USA - Plot104A | ecosystem: Environmental > Terrestrial > Soil > Grasslands | place: USA: UC McLaughlin Reserve, Lake County...
AGATAGGTGCCGTCGGCCGCGCTGGCAGCCGCGCCCAGCACGGCCTCGTGGCCCTCGGCCAGCAGCAGGTCACGCTCGGCGTGATCGCAGGCGGGGTCGCTGCTCTCGATGAAGAAGGAGCCGTTTCCGGCGCGCACGACCCTGGCCGTGGTCGGAAAGCCCTGAAGGGGGTAGACCTCCTCCTCGAGGCCCACGCGCAGCCCCACGAGGCGCGAGTCCCGGTCATCCGCCGTGCACATCGAGCGGATCACCTCCGCGCCGGGCTCCGCAAACGAGATCGCCCAGGCGGAGGCGTTGACCGCCTCGGCGAGCGCGGTCGTCACGGCCTCGAGCCGGTCGAGGGCCGGGTGACCTGCCAGCTGGTCCTCGAGCAGCTCGGTGACGGTGACGGCGGCCTCACGGATGCGGTCGGCCGCGCTGCCGCGGAACAGCCGGCGGCCGCGTCCGAGCATGGATCCCGGCTGCCCGGCCTCGGCGGTGCAGAACTGGCCGCCCCCGCGGCGCTTGGCCATGTACTGCGCCGCATCGGCCGCCCGCAACAGCTGCTCGGGCGTCCGAGTGCCGGCGGCGGAGGCGGCGGCGCCGCACGAGACCGACACGTCGAGGTCCTCGTCCTCCTCCAGGGTGGTCAGGGCCGCGCCCGCAAGTGAGCGGGCCGCCTCCAGCCCCCCGCCCTCGATGATCACGGAGAACTCGTCGCCCGACAGGCGCCCGACGAACGCCCCGGGCACTCCGGCGCCGGCGCCGGCGCCGACGAGAGCGTCGCCCACCCGTCTGAGGGCCTCGTCCCCGAACTCGTGGCCGCGGGAGTCGTTGACCGCCTTGAGGTTGTCGACGTCGCAGAGCAGGACGGTCAGCTCGGTTTCGCGCCGGGCAGCTCGGCTGGCGGCCCTCGTCAGCTTCTCCTCGATCGCCCGCCGGTTCGGCAGGCCCGTGAGCGGGTCCTCGTAGGCGAGGCTCGAGACGCGCGAGAAGAGCTCGGCTCGGCCGATCGCCACAGCGAGCTGTCCCGCGATCCCCTCGAGGAAACGCACGTCCGTGCCACGGAAGTGCGGCCGGCCGGAACCGGTGGCGGCCCACACCTCGCCCCAGATCTCGCCCTCGGCAACGATCGGGACCGCGACGTCGGACTCCTTGTCGAGGCTGCGGAGGAGGCGGACGGCGGCGGGATCGGAATTTGGGTCGTCCACCGCGTTGAAGTAGGGCTGGGCCGCCTGGAGCATTCGCTCGACTTGCGGGTAGTCGTCGATCGCGTAGGTCTCGTCCTCCGGAAACCGCTGCTCGCCCGGACCGAGCTCGCCCACGTTGATCAGCGTCCGGAGGACGCGGCGCTCGCGGTCCCAGCGGCTGACCGAGAGCGAGGAGGCGCTCACCGCCTTCAGCGCCTCCTCGGCGGCGAGCTCGAGGACCTCCTCCAGATCGTGCGCGCCGGCGGCCGCGGCCGCGACGCGAACCAGGGCCTGGCGCTCGCTCTCCGAGAGGATGTCCGCGTCGGTGACGACACGCACGCGAGGACGCTCGAAGGCGCCCTGCCGGTGAAGTCGCACGACCGATGAAGCGCTCCCGCGCTTGTGCACGCTTCCGGTATCGGCACCCGCGAACTGCCCCTTTAGGGGCCGGGGGCCCGGAAACGGGGCTAAAGCAAGGCGATCGCCGCGACGACCTATGGAGGGTGGACCTGCTCGACCTGCTCGGCGCCATTCCACAGCCCACGGGCGGCCGCGGCCGCGAGCGCTCACCAGCGGAGAACCTGGTCTACGGCCTTGCCGCCGTCGGCTTCCCGCTCCTGCTGTTCGTCCTCGTGCTGTTCGCCGGCCTGGCGCCGCATCCCGTGGCGACCCTGACGGTCGCCGCCGCCCTGGTATTGGCCACCTACGTCGTTGCTCGGGCCCTGCAGGTGGGGGTGGCAAAGGCGCTCGCGGCGGTGGTCACGTGCGCGCTGTCGTGCTTCGTCTGGGGTGGCGTCGCCTTCCTGTTGGCGGCCCTGGCGTCCTTCTACTCCGCCTTTTAGCCGTACCCCAGGCCGACCGCCGCGAAGTAGCCCGCGACGATCGTGAACAGCACGGCGTCGAGCCGGTCGAGGACGCCGCCGTGGGCGCCGAAGAAACGGCCCGTGTCCTTGACGCCTAGGTCGCGCTTGACCAGCGACTCGAAGAGGTCTCCCACCGGCGCCGCCAGGGCGACGAAGGCGCCCATCACGATCGCGTCCCCGCCCGAGAACCAGTCCTGGTAGAGGCCGGCGAACCAGAAGGCGAGGGTGCCGCCGATGAAGCCGACCACCGCCCCCTCAAGGGTCTTGTTCGGTGAGATCCGTGGCGCCAGCGGCGTGCGGCCCCAGCCGCGGCCGCCGAAGTACGCCGCGGTGTCCCCGAGGAAGGTCCCCACGAGGACGTCGATCAGCAGCCCGTCGCCGTGCGGCAGCTTCCGGAGGAGGACGGCGTACACGAGCGGCAGGCCGACCCACAGGACCGAGAACTCGGTCACCGCTATGGCCCAGGAGACGTTCTCCCGGCGGGGCCGTAGGAGCGCCAGGAAGAACGTGACCGGGAACGATGCCACCAGCACGAGCACGACCTGCTTCTGGCTGCCGTACTGCTGCGCGGCTATGACCATGCCGGCTACCGCGAGCATCCCCGCCAGCATCGGCGGCCGGACACGCGCGAACATGACCGACAGCTCGCCGAGCGCGAGGATGCCGAGAGCGAGGATGCCCACGGCGAAGACCCAGCCGCCCTGCACCACGATGAAGATCGCGAAGGCGATCGCCGGGATGGCGGCAAGCACCCGGGCACCGAAGTCCGAGCGCTGCTCGCGCTCTCGCGGGGCGGCCATCCCTAGCGGGCTCCGAAGCGGCGCCGCCGCGCCGCGAACTCCTCGAGCGACTCGGCGAACGCCGCGCGCGAGAAGTCCGGCCAGAGCTCGTCTCGGAAGACCAACTCCGAGTAGGCGAGCTGCCATAGCAGGTAGTTCGAGATGCGGAGCTCGCCGCTGGTCCGGATGAGGAGGTCGGGGTCGTGCATCTCGGGCGCGTACAGGTGCCGGCGGAAGTCTTCCTCGGTTTGCCCCGTAAAGGTTCGCGCCGCATCGAGGATCTCTGCCCTGCCGCCGTAGTTGAAAGCCACGAACAAGGTGATGCGCTCGTTGCCCGCAGTCTTCGCCTCGGCCCAGTCCATGCGCTCCTGGAGGTCGCCCGCGATGCCCTCGCGACGGCCGATGAAGCGCATGCGCACGCCCTCCCCGTCGAGCTCGGGCGTCTCCCGCTCGATCCGCTCGGCGAACATCGCCATCAGCCCGTCGACCTCCTCCTTGGGCCGGGTCCAGTTCTCGGTCGAGAACGAGTAGACCGTCAGCTCGTCAATCCCGAACTCCGCCGCGTCGCGGAGGCGGGCCTTGACCGTGTCGGCCCCTGCCTCGTGGCCGTCGATCACCGGGAGCCCCCTCTGCTGCGCCCAGCGGCCGTTCCCATCCGTGATGATCGCGACGTAGCGCGCCGCGGCGGAGGCGGTCACACCTCCAGGATTTCCTCTTCCTTGCCGGCCAGCAGCTTGTCGATCTCGCCGGTCCGTGCGTCCGTGAGCTTTTGCAGCTCGGCCTCCGCACGGTGCTCGTCGTCGGAGCCGACCTCGCCCTCGCTCTTCAGCTCGCGCAGCTCGTGCATGACGTCGCGGCGGACGTTGCGGACGCCCACCTTGCCCTGCTCCGCGATGCCGTGCACGACCTTGACGAGCTCCCTCCGCCGCTCCTCGGTGAGCTCCGGGATGGTGAGGCGGATCACGTTGCCGTCGTTGGACGGCGTCAAGCCGACGTCCGACTCCATGATCGACTTCTCGATCTGCTTGATCGAGTTCTTGTCATAGGGCGTGATGGTGAGGAGACGAGCCTCGGTGGCGGACACCTGGGCGAGCTGCTTGAGCGGCGTCACCGCGCCGTAGTAGTCGACCTGGATGCGGTCGAGCAGGTGCGGTGAGGCGCGGCCGGTGCGGACGGTGGCGAGCTCGTTGCGGGTCGCCTCGACCGATTTGGACATGCGGCTCGTCGCCTCGTCGAGGAAATCCTTTATGACGTCGTCGTCGGCCATTCAGGTGCTGACTACGGTCCCAACCTTCTCGCCGCACACTATGCGATCGATATTGCGCTCGTCGTCCATGTTGAAGACGTAGATGGGCAGGCCGTTGTCCATGCACAGCGACAGCGCGGTGGAGTCCATGACGGCGAGTCGGCGCTCGATCGCCTCGCGATGGGTGATCGACTCAATGAACTCGGCCTCGGGCACCTCGCGCGGATCGGCGGTGTAGACACCCTCTACATCGTTCTTCGCCATGAGGATCGCCTCGGCGTGGATCTCGAGCGCGCGCAGGGCCGCCGCCGTGTCCGTTGTGAAGAACGGGTTGCCGGTGCCGGCCGCGAAGATCACGACGCGGCCCTTCTCCAGGTGGCGGATCGCCCGGCGCCTGATGTAGGGCTCGGCGACCTCTGAGATCGTGAGAGCCGACTGGACGCGCGTGTCGGCGCCGAGCTTCTCGAGCGCGTCTTGGAGTGCCAGCGCGTTGAGCACGGTGGCCAGCATCCCCATGTAGTCGCCGGTCGCCCGGTCCATGCCGGCGGCGGCGCCCTGGAGGCCCCGGTAGACGTTGCCGCCCCCGACCACGATCGCGACCTCCACCCCACGCTGCGCGACACCCTGCACGGCCTTGGCGATGGCGGCGATGCGCGCCGCGTCGGCGCCGTAGTCGAGGTCGCCCATGAGCGCCTCGCCGGAGAGCTTCAGGAGGACGCGGCCAAAAGCGGCCTGTCCGTTCTGGGACAGAGGCCTAGTCCTCCTCTCCCACCTGGAAGCGGACGGCGCGGCGCACCACGATGTTCTCGCCGGTCGTGGCTGAGAGCGCGGCTCGGAGCTCCTCGATCGTCTTCGTCTCGTGCTTCTCCTCGTTCACGTGCTTCTGGTTGAGGAGCACGACGTCCTCGAGCCACTTCTTCATGCAGCCCTCGGCGATCCTCTGCTGGACGTCCTCGGGCTTGCCCTCGCCGGCGGCCTGCTCGCGGAGGATCCGCATCTCCCGCTCGCGGTCCTCCTCCGGAATGTCGTCCTCGGAGATGTAGAGCGGAGCCGAGGCAGCCACGTGGAGCGCGACCTCGCGCGCGAACTCCTGGAACTCGTCGCTACGCGCGACGAAGTCGGTTTCGGAGTTGACCTCCACCAGCACCCCGATCTGGCCGCCGGCGTGCACGTAGCTCGCGATGACGCCCTCGCTCGCCGTCTTGCCGCCGCGCTTGGCGGCCTGTGCCTGGCCCTTCACGCGAAGGATCTCGACAGCCTGGTCGGGATCGCCGCCGGCCTCGTCGAGGGCTTGGCGGATGTCCATGATCCCGGAGCCCGTCCGCTTGCGCAGCTCCTTGACGTCTTCCGCTGATGCCATCAGCTCTCCTCATCCGGGTCGAAGGTCCTACGCTCGCGAGGCGCCGCGGCGGCGGGCGTCGGCGTCGCCGGCTCGTCGGGCGAGAAGCCGGCCTCCTCGGCCTCCCGGCGGGCCCGCTCCTCGGCCTCGCGCCGCTCTTGCTCCTCGGCCTCCCGGCGGGCCCGCTCCTCGGCCTCGCGCCGCTCCTGCTCCTCGCGCTCGAGCCGGGCGCGCTCCTCCTCCTGGCGGAAGCGGGCAGACCGCTCGGCGACCTCGCCCGCGATCGCCTCGATGATCAGCTTGCAGGAGCGGATCGCGTCGTCGTTGCCGGGGATCACGAAGTCCACCGGATCCGGGTCGCAGTTCGAGTCGACCAGGCCGATGATCGGGATCTTCAGGCGCGCGGCCTCGCGAACGGCGATCGCCTCGGTCTTGAGGTCGACCACGACCATCGCGTCGGGGACTCGTTGGAGGTCGCGGACGCCGCCGAGGTTCATCTCGAGCTTGTCGCGCTCGCTCATCGCCCCGATGCGCTCGCGGGTGGGCAGCAGCTCGAGCGTGCCGCTCTCCGTCCATTCGGTCAGCTCGTGCAGCCGCCTGATCCGCTTGTTGATGGTCTGGAAGTTTGTGAGCAGGCCGCCGAGCCAGCGCTGGTGCACGTACGGCATGCCGGCGTTGTTGGCGGCCTCCTCGATCGTGTCCCGGGCCTGCTTCTTCGTCCCCACGAACAGGACGGTGCCGCCGCGGCCGGCCAGGTCGCCCGCGAACCGCTGGGCGTTCTGGAGCAGCCGCTCGGTCAGCTGAAGGTCGATGATGTGGATCCCCGCGCGCTCGCCGAAGATGTAGCGGCGCATCTTGGGATTCCAGCGACGCGTCTGGTGGCCGAAGTGAACGCCGGCCTCCAGCAGCTCCTTGAGTGTGACCTCGTGTGCCACGGTGTGCTCCCCTTGTCTGGTCGGTTTTCTCCCGTCCGCCGCCGTGCGGACCCGGCTCTGGGTCAGCGCCGGGCAGGGCCGCACCGTCTGCGGGCGGGGTCGCTTGCCGTTCGCGCGGGAAGGATAAAGGGCGAGCGCAGGTTTTCGCGGTCGGCTCTGTTCTGCTTCACCTTGAAGCCGGAGCGGGCACTTTTCCGTTCGGCAAAGCGCCCGGGATTTCTTCCTGACGGAGGGTTGGGCCCTAAAAGACGAACGAGGCGGCTCGGAAGCCGCCTCGTTCTATGTCTCAGTCCCCGTCTGGCCCTCCGGAGACTGGCTCCCGCTTTTCCGTATCGAGCGCGCGATACAGATCCACGGGTGGTTTGGACTCGCAGGCAACCAATTCCCCCGTGAACGGGTGTCTAAACATCACTTCCGCGGAGTGGAGAAATTGGCGGTTGAGGCCGAGCCGGCGGCCGCACTCACGGCCGCCATAGGAGGGGTCGCCACAGACCGGATGGCCGATGGCGGCGAGGTGGGCGCGGATCTGGTGGGTCCGGCCGGTTTCGAGCCGAACCCGAAGCAGAGTCGTGCGGGGCAGCCGCTCCACGACTCGGAAGTGCGTGACGGCGCCCCTGGGCCTGTCGGTCCGTGTGGAGACCACGGTCGGCCTGGTCCGGTCGCGCCCGATAGGAGCGTCGATCGTGCCGCTGTCGGCGTCGGGATGGCCGGAGACGAGCGCGATGTACTCGCGCCTGACCTCGTGGGCGCGGATCAGCCGCCGGAGCGCCCGGTGGGCCGCCTCCGAGCGCGCCACGATCAGCAGTCCGGAGGTGTCGCGGTCGAGCCGGTGCACGATGCCCGGCCGCTCGGGCTCCGGGCCGCCCGCCGCGCCGCGGGCGGCAAGCGCCTCGGCCAGCGTGGGGCCCCTGTGACCGGGCGCCGGATGCGTCACGACGCCTGCCGGTTTGTCGACGACCATGAGATGGTCGTCCTCGAAGACGACCTGGTAGGGGACGTCCGAGGCGTCCCCGGATTGCTGCTCCTCGAGGTTCAGCTCCACCCGCTCCCCTTGGGACAGCCGCCACGACTTGGGGCGCGCTCGGCCATCGACGGTCACCCCACCCGCGTCGATGAGGCCCTGCGCTCGCGCGCGTGAGCCGATCCGCGGATCGGCGGCGAGGACGGCGTCGAGCCGCTCGCCGGCGTGCTCCTCAGCCGCGTGAAGCTCGATCCTCACGCCCGCCCTCGAGCACGTAGAGAAGCGCGGCCACGCCGACCACGATCAAGACGTCGGCGAGATTGAAGGCCGGCCATGCCACAGGGTCGATGAAGTCGATCACGGCGCCCTCGCGCGCCCGGTCGGCGAGGTTGCCGAGCGCGCCTCCCATGAGCAGCCCCACGGGGAGCCACAGCAGGGGACGCCCGGCATTCAGGGCGAAGTAGCCGAGCACCAGCGCGAGCGCGATTCCGATGAGCACGGCGATGATCAGGCCGCCGCCCTCGAGCGCGCCGAAGGCGACGCCCTTGTTGCGCGTGTTGGTGAGGTCCAGTCCGAAGAAGACGTTGGTTTGCTCGCCTCGCTCCAGCGAGCTCACCGCGGCCTGCTTCGTCGCTTGGTCGACCGTCACGACGACGGCCGCCGTCGCGATGGCGCGCGCCACCCCCGCCAGCCTCGGGCTCACGGGCTCAGCCTCGGATCGCGTTGGCGACCAGGCTGCCGACGATGATCAGCACGAACGTCGCCACGATGGGGCTCAGGTCGAGCGCGCCGGGGCCCATGCGGACGGGCGGCATGAACCGGCGGAAGAGGTTCAGGTAGGGATCCGTGACGTCCCGGACGAAATTCAGCGCGGCGTCGAGGAAACGGTTGTAGGGAATCCGCGGGAGCCAGCTCATGATGATCCTGATGAAGATCAGGACGAGGTAGACGAGGACCAGCGTGTTGACGTAGTCGGCCACGTCCTGGCGCGTGACGGCGAGGAAGAGGGTCACTTGGTCCCCTCGACCACGGTGTCGACGGCCAGGCGGCAGATCGCTCTCATGGCGCCCTCCTCGAGCCTCATCAGGCCGCGCTCCGTCACGCCGCCCGGCGTTGCGACCTTGACGCGGAGGGCCTCTGTGTCGAGGTCATGTGCCTTCAGGTACTCCGCGGTACCGGCCATGGTTTCGGCGATCATCCGCGCGGCGTCGTCGCGGGCGAGTCCGTGATGGATCCCGGCGTCTACGAACGACTCCGCGACCAGCGCCATGAAGGCGGGCCCACAGCTCATCAGCGCCATCGCCGGCTCGAGAAGCGCCTCGTCCTCGAGGGGTATCACGAGTCCAGCACGGCCGAACAGCTCGAGGATCTGCCGCTCCGGGCCCTCGGCCGCCCGCGAGCCCGCGGCGTAGCAGAGCACGCCGCGGCCCACCTCCGCCGGGATGTTGGGGATGAAGCGATACACCGGCACGTCCGGGTAGTGCGCCTCCACCTCGGCGGTCGGGATGGCGGCGAGGATCGTCACGATCACCTTCGCCTTGCCGCCGACCTGCTCCGCCACCTCCTCGAGCTGCCCGGGCTTGTGGCAGAGCACGAGCACGTCGCAGCGCTCCGCGACCTCCGCGTTCGAGCCGACGGCCTCGCCGCCGGTGGCGCGGGCGAGAGCCTCCGCCTTCTGCGGCAACACGTCGGAGACGACCACGGGGACGCCGAGCCCCCGCGCGAGGGCAGAAGCCATGTTGCCGGCGCCGACGAGGCCTACTTGCATCGGGGCGGAAGCCTAATCGTCAGGTGGCAGGTGGCAGGTGGTACGTGGCGGGGCTTGCCTTACAGAGCTGCCACCTGCAGCCGGCGAAGCCGGCGTTCTGCCACCTGCCACCTCCAGTCCGCTAGGACTGGTTGAAGAACCCCTTCTCGATAAGCCTGGCACGCTCCTCGGCGGAGACCTCGACGTTGCGCGGCGTGAGCAGGAAGACCTTGTCTGCGATCCGCTGCATGCCGCCGTCGAGGGCATAAGTCAGGCCGGACGAGAAGTCGATCAAGCGCTTCGACAGATCCGTGTCGGTGCCCTGCAGGTTGAGGATCACCGGGATCGACGACTTGAACTGGTCGGCGATCTGCTGCGCGTCGTTGAAGCTCTTGGGCACGACCAGGTGAACCTGGAGCTCGCCTCCGGCGGCGCTGCCGTTGCCCCCCACCGGCCGGAGCACGCGCGTCTCGCGCCGCGATCCGGACGGCTCGTCGGCGAAGATGTCGTCGAACTCGTCGCGGCGCCGGCGCTGGAGCCGGCGAACGTTCGGCCGGTCGCGGTAGCGGTCCTCGATCTCCGCCTCGGGCTCCGGCTCCGGGGCCTGCTCGTAGCGGGGATCCTCCTCTTCAGCCAGGCCGAAATAGACCAGCGCACGGTGCCATGTATCGCGAAGCGCCATCGATCCCCGTCTTTCGCCTACGACGTCGAAAACCCTCTTGTTCACAGATTATTGCCCCTGGAGGCGTCCTGACCCCAGTTCGGATGACAACGGCCGCCATCATGGCGGCGGAGCCTGAGCCGCTGACGTGAGCGCGACACCCAAACCCGAGGAGATCGAGCTGGGTGGCGCCGGCGGCATCGTCCTCAACGGCGAGGTCGCCGGCCAGGGCCCGGACGTGGTGCTGCTCCATGGCCTGAGCGCCACCCGCCGCAACGTTGTCCAGGGCTCGCGGCACCTGCTCAAGCGCGGCTATCGCGTGGTCGCCTACGACGCCCGCGGTCACGGCCTCTCCGCTCCGCCCGTCGACCCGAAGGCCTACGAGTATGCGGACCTCCTTGCGGACCTCGAACGCGTGCTCGGGGAGCTCGAGATCGAGCGGCCCGTCCTCGTCGGCAGCTCCATGGGGGCCGCCACCGCGATGACATTCACACTGGCGCAGCCCGAACGTGTCCCGGCGCTCGTCCAGATCACCCCGGCTTACACCGGCGACCGGACCACGAGGGTTCCCGCCGACCGATGGTCGCGCCTTGCCGAGGCGATGGAAGGCGGCGTCGACGCCTTCGTGGACGCCGCGGTGCCCGACGACATGCCCGATCGCTGGCGCGAGGTCGCGCGCGAGTCGACCCGGCAGCGAATGGAGCGGCACGCGCACCTCGACGCCGTGGCCGACGCGCTGCGCGTGGTCCCCTTCTCTCACGCCTTCGACGGGCTCGAGCAGCTCGAGGGTCTGGAGGTTCCGACTCTGGTCGTCGGGAGCCGAGACGAGGCGGACGGCATCCATCCCCTCGACGTCGCCCGCGAGTACGCCCGCCGTATCCCCGACGCGGTGCTGGTCGTCGAGGACGAGGGCGAGGCCCCGATCGCCTGGCGCGGGGCCTCGCTCTCGCGCGCGATCGCCGACTTCCTCGAAGCCCACGGGATAGCCCCTCAGGCGTAGAGCACCTCGCCGAGGCGCACGATCGTGGCGCCCTCCTCCACGGCCACCTCGAAGTCCTGGCTGGTGCCCATGGACAGCCGGCGGAGACTGTGCTCGGCCGCCAGCTCGGCGAGGCGGGCGAACCAGCGCCGGTTGCCCTCGGCCCGCTCGACGAACGGCGGCATGGTCATCAACCCGCTCACGGCAACAGGACAGCGAGCGATGAAGTCGCCCAACTCGGCCGGAGCGATGCCGGCCTTGCCCTCCTCCTCGGCCACGTTGACCTGGACCAGGACCTCGTCGAGCGGCTGCTGCTCGAGCCTCCTCAGCACCGAGTCGGACGCCACCGAGTGGATCAGGCGGACGTTGGGAGCGACGTCCTTGACCTTGCGGCTCTGGAGGGCGCCGATGAAGTCCCAGCCGAAGAGCTCGCGATGCTGTTCCTGCTTGGCGAGCAGGTCCTGAGCCCGGTTCTCGCCCACCAGCTCGACGCCGGCCTCGGCCAACGCCGGGAGCTCCGCGGTGGGGACGTACTTGATCGCCGCGCAGATCTCCACGTCGCCGATCCGTTCCCGCACGGACTCGAGGTTGCTCCGGATCCGGGCGGGCTCCAGCCCAGTGAACAGCTCAGGCACGCAGAACCACGCCCGACTGCCGTCCGGTCACGCCGTGATCGCGGCGGTGCGAGAAGTACAGGTCTCCGCGGCAACTCGTGCAGCGATCGAGGTGCTCTGCGTGCTCGACGCCGCCCTCTCGCAGCCCGTGTGCGATCACGGAGCGCAGGTCGAGCCCGCGCCCGCTGACGGCGCCGGGAACCTGGGCGAACTCGGCCCGGACCTCGTCGCCCACCTCGTAGCAGCAGGCGCCTATGCCGGGGCCCACTGCCGCGGCCGGGGGCTCGGCGAACATGGCCAGGGCACGGTCGATGATCCCCCCGGCGAGACCGCGCCAGCCGCAGTGGAGCATCGCCACCCTGCCGCCCCCGACGAGGGCCACCGGGTAGCAGTCGGCGACGAGCACGAGAAGAGCGAGGTCCTGCTCCTCCGTGGTGTGCCCGTCCACTTTCGGCAGTTCCGCCCCGGGCGCTGCATAGCCGGGGCCGGCATCGGCCCACTCCTTGATCTCCGTGCCGTGCACCTGCCAGCCCATCGCTACGTCGTCGGGCGGGATGCCCAGCTCGCGGGCCAGCCGGCGGCGATTCTCCGTCACGCACTCGGGATCGTCATCGGTGAGGATCCCGAGGTTGAGCGAGCGGTAGGCGCCCTCGCTCACGCCGCCGTTGCGGGTCGAGAAGATCGCACGGGCGCCGGGAAGCTCGATCACGTCGATCATCGTGCCGCCTCGAGCGCCGCCCGCAGCTCCTCGTCGCGACCAGCGACCTCGCCGTCGAGCTTGCGCCTGAGCGCCTCGGCGAGCCCTCGCCCGACGGCCGGCCCCTCCTCCACGCCGGCCTCGAGCAGGTCCTGGCCGGCTATCTCGAGCCGGATCCGGCTTAAGTCGCGGACCCAGCGCAGGATCAGCTCCGCCGGAGCGCCCAGGGCCAATGCCAGCGCGAGCGACTCGGGCGGCTCACCCGAGAGCAGGTCGTAGAGCCGCGAGGGCGGGGCCTCCAGCCGCAGCTCGCGCACCAGCAGCGCCGCCGAGCTCGCCGCCTTGATCACAGCCTCGCGCTGCCCCGCCGGCAAGCCGAGCCCGTCGAGCCAGCGGGCGAGGGCGAGCGCGTCGGCGCTGACGAGCGCCGCGAGGCCCGCGAGCGCCCGGTCGGCGCCCACCTCGCCGGCCATCAGCGTGGCCGAACCCACCAGCTCGGCGTCCGCCTCGAGGGCCTCGTGGAGAGCGCGGTCGAGGCCGAGCTCGTGCATGCGCCGGACGCCCGCGGCGGCGTTCTCCTCGGCGAGGAGGTCGAGCAGCTCGTCGCCGATGCGGGCGCCCGAGACCGTGCCCGGGGCTCCCCCGGCCACGGCCCGACGCGCGCGCTTCTCGGTGTCCGGGTCCATGACGAAGCCGAGCCGCGCCTCGTAGCGGAGCGCGCGAAGCAGACGTGTCGGGTCGTCGATGAAGCTGCGGTCGTGCAGGACGCGGACGATTCCCGCGCCCAGGTCGTCGAAGCCGCCGTGCGGGTCGTACAGGTGGCCCAGGTCGTCTCCGGTCAGCCCCACCGCCATCGCGTTGATCGCGAAGTCGCGCCGGCCGAGGTCCTCGCTCAGCGACGCCGGCTCGACGGTCGGGAGGGCGCCCGGCCGCTCGTACGTCTCCCGCCGCGTCCCCGCCAGGTCGAACGAGAGGCTGTCGGCCTTCACGGTCGCGGTGCCGAAGCGATCGTGGTCGCGCGCTTGCCCGCCGAGGCGATCGGCCAGCGTGCGCGCGGCTGAGCGGGCGCTCCCCTCGACCGCCAGGTCGAGGTCGACCCCGTTCGCGCCCCTCAGGAGGTCGCGAACCGCCCCTCCGACGAGGTACGTGGGAGGCAGGCCCTCGAGCGCCGGGAGCAGCGCGTGCATGCCCGGCAGGCGCCGGATGCGCTCCCGGAGGTCGCGATGGGCGACGGTCACGCCACTAGTGTCGCGAAGGCGCCCGCCGCACTAGAGGCGGACCGGGATTCCGGCCGCGCGCATCCGCTCCTTGGCCTCGCTGACGCTGTAGTGCCCGTAGTGGAAGATCGATGCGCAGAGGAC
>Ga0126312_10002059_pt1 | contig 13349 bp, 11 predicted proteins | sample Plot104A_FD_92537 | JGI IMG/M metagenome (GOLD analysis project Ga0126312, IMG submission 92537) | Serpentine soil microbial communities from UC McLaughlin Reserve, CA, USA - Plot104A | ecosystem: Environmental > Terrestrial > Soil > Grasslands | place: USA: UC McLaughlin Reserve, Lake County...
CAAGCAGGAGCGGCAGCGGGCGATCGACGAGCGAAAGCGTGCCCGGGAGGAGAAGAAGCGGGCCGCCAAGGAACAGCGGCTGACGCGGCGCAGGGGTCGTGGAACGCCGGCCCAGCCGGCGCAGCAGCAGCCGCCACCCCCGGCGCCCACGCCTGCGGTCCTCCCGCCTCCGGCCGAGAGGACCGCCCGGCCGGCCCAGGAGGCGCCGACCGTTGCGGGCGACGTACCGTCCTCCGGAGAGGAGCGTTCGATCCAGGAGGCTGCCGAGCGCGAGGCGCTTGCTCGTCTGGTTGACGCCGAGCGCCGTGCCGGCGCCGTGGCGGAGCCCGACGAGGCCCGAATTCAGGGTGAGACCGAGCGGCGGATCAGCGAGGCTGCGGAACGAGTCGAGAGCGAGGCCACGGTCGAGCAGCCGGAGGCCCCGGGCACCGCGCCGGGGCAGGCCCAACCCGCGAGCCCGGCGCCACCCGTCCGGGAGACCCCGGGACTCGAGCCGCGGCGAGCGCACGAACAGGAGCTCGCGCGTGAGATCGAGGACACGGAGGCCCGTCTGGCCGCGGCGCAGCAGCGTACGGCGGAGGCGCTGGACCGCGCGACGTCGCGGCTGAAGGAGGTCGAGGCCCGGGCAAGCGAAGCCGAGGCGCGCGCGGAGCACGCCGAGGAGTTCGCGAAGCTGAAGAAGGAGGAAGCCGAGCGCGAGTCACGGCTACGGGAGCTCCTGGATCGAATCGCCCAGGCGGAGCAACGCGCGGCCGAGGCTGAGCAGCGGGCTCGCGAGACCGTTGACAGGATCGCCGATCTCGCGCCCGAGTCGGGGTTGACGTCCCCGGCGACCTCGGAATCCCAATCGGAGCAGCGGGCAAGCACCGAGTCCGAGCCAAATCCGACGCCGGAGACGATTGCGCCCGAGTCCCAGGCTCCAGAGCCGCAGGCGGAGGAACAACCGACCTTCTCTGAGTTCCAGCCCCCGGCGGCCGAGGCGCCACCTGCGCCGGCTCCGGAACCTGACGCCTCGGAATCCACCCAGCCCGCGTGGATCCCGCACTCGACCGAACTCGAGCCGGAGCCGGAGTCGTCCGGCAAGGAGGGCTCACCGGTCATCGAGGGTGCACCACTCAACCTGAACGAGGCGACGTACGAGGATCTGAGACGGCTGCGACTGTCCGTGACGCAGGCCGGTCGGGTCCTGGCCTATCGCGACCGCGTCGGAGGCTTCAAGTCGCTGGACCAGCTCGACAACATTCCGGGCTTTCCGAAGTCCTATCTCACCGAGCTCAAGCGCGGTCTCACCCTCTGACGCTAGAGACCGTACGCCTCCATAAGCTTCAGCCACACCTCGCTTCGCGTGGGAAACGCCGGCACGGCATGCCACATCTGGTCGAGCGTGACCTCTCCCACCACGGCGATCGTCGCGGCATGAAGGAAGTCGGCGGTCTCGGGGCCCACGAACGTCGCCCCTACGATCACCCTGTTGGCCTCGTCAACGACGATCCTCGTCGTGCCCGGGGCGTTGCGCCCGTGGAAGCTGGCGCCGGCGGTCGCGGAGGTCGCCACGTCAATGGCGCGGGCGTTGATCCCCGCCTCCTCGGCCGCGGCGAGCGTGTGGCCAACGGCGGCCACCTCGGGGTCGGTGAAGGTCACTCGTGGCGAGCCGCGCCTGTCCGCCGTCGCGGCAACGTCGTTGCCGAGGATGCGGTCGGCGGCGATCCGCCCTTGGTACTTGCCCATGTGCGTGAGGAGGGAGCGCCCGTTCACGTCGCCGACCGCGTAGAGCCAATCCGATCCGCCGACCCGTAGCTGGTCGTCGACCTCCAACCAGCGATCGACCTCGACGCCGACGGTCTCGAGCCCGATGCCCTCCGTGCGGGCGGTTCGGCCGATCGCGACCAGGATCTCCTGTCCCCGAACGGCGTCGCCCCCCTCGAGCTCGACCGTCACGCCACCCTCATGGGCGCGGACGGCCATCGCCCCGGTCCCGGTGCGTACGTCCACGCCGTGCTCACAGAGGGCGTTGGACACCTGTTCGCCGGCGAAGGGCTCCTCGTTCGGCAGCAACCGTTCCATCGCCTCGACGAGAGCGACGTCGGTCCCGAAGCTCCGCCACGCCTGCGCCATCTCGACGCCAACCGGCCCCCCACCGAGGACGACGAGACTGTCGGGGACCTGCTTCGACGTGGTCGCCTGGCGGTTGTCCCATGGTTCGGCCTCGCTGAGGCCATCGATGGGCGGGATCGTGGCGTCCGAGCCGGTGGCCACTACCACCGCCTTGCGTGCGAGGAGCAGGTCGTCGGCCACCTTTACCCGGCGCTCGCCGTCGAGGGCACCCGCACCGCGGAAGAGCTCGATCCCGCGGTCTGAGAGCCACGGGAGCTGGCTGGAGTCGTCGAGGTCGTGGATCACCTCGTCGCGGCGATCGAGCGCCGCCTGGACGTCCAGTCCACGGGTCACGGCCTGCGCGGCACCGGGGACGCGTTTCACCTCGGCGAGCGCCTCACCCGGGCGAAGCAGCGCCTTCGAGGGCATGCACGCGTAGTAGGAGCACTCTCCGCCCACCAAATGGGGCTCCACGAGCGCCACCTCCAGCCCGCCGTCGGCGATGCGCCCCGCGCATACCTCGCCAGGCGCGCCCGCTCCCATCACGATTGCATCGAATTCGCGTTCGCTCACCGTGCCACCAACACCACCAGCATCTCGCGGTGCTAAAAGCACCACGCGGCCATACCCGGCTACCCTATTGGGAGACATAGCACGGGGGCGACAAGTATCGACGAGGTCGTTCCGTGCGAACGGTTGCAGGTCGAGGTTCCCGGAGGCCTCGTTAAACACCGGGAAAACCAATATGTGCGGACCATGAGTTCGCCCTCGCCGCTTAGTTCATAGCTAAGTGAGGTGAGAGTCGGCCCTCCCTCGGCCCGTGGGGAGGGGTTCCGGCTTCAGAAACGGGCTCACCCGAAGCGGTTCGTCCTCGCCGCCAGGGGACATTTCAGGGGACTGGTCTTCCGGACTCACCTGCCGGCGCGGGACCCGGGAGACGAGATCAAAGCGCCGGCTAAACCTGTAGACGCCTTCGCCCGGAGACTTTGGACGCCGGTGCGAATCCGGCCGCCTCCACTGTTCGGCATCGAAGTTGAGCTCGCCGCAGGTTGCGGATTGCCGCGTACCCAGCAGAGCGGAATTGCCGCCCTGCCCTACGCGACCAGCGCGTTGAGGTATGCCTCAACGGCGCGGGGATCGCCGCCGTCGTCCCGCAGGCCGACGTACCGGTCTGGACGCACCGCCAGCACCGTCACGCCGACGACTCCGAGCTGAACGGCAACCGATTCGTCGATCCTGCCGACCGTCGGTCCGTCTGGACGCGTGCACAGGCCGACGATCGCATCGATCGCCGGGCCAGAGCGCTCCTCGAGCTCTGCGACCAGGTCGCGGACCCGGTCCGGTCCGCCTGCGGACCACCGAGCACCAGCAGCGTGTAGCCCGGACGGTGAGTGAGCTCATGAAGCGACCGGGGATCGCCGTCCGCGGGTTCGACTTGGGGCGTATCCGGCAGCAGCCGGCCCGGCACCAGGCCCGAGCCGCCGTCGCCGGCGACCGCCCGGGACCTCGGATAGGAGCGGTCGATCTCCGAGACGGCCGCCGCCTCGTGGTGCGCAATCTCCGGATCGGCGAGCGTCCGGCGGATCTCGGCATCGCGTGCGGCTCGCCCGCCGGCGTCGGTCATGGCCTGGCCCGTCTCGACGTCGGCGCCCGAAGAGACGACCCGCTCGGCGACTGGCTGCCGCTCGGCCTCGTAGGTGTCGAGCAGCCCCGCGCCCGCCTCTCCGCGGCAGACCAGGGCGAGCTTCCAGCCGAGGTTGAACGCGTCCTGGAGGCCGGTGTTCATCCCGTGGCCCTCCTCCCGGAGTACAGGCGTGGGCGGCGTCCCCCGCGAGCAGCACGCGTCCAGACCGATAGCGCCCGGCAACCCGAGACTGACAGTGGAACCTTGCCGGGTTCTCGACCCTGGTGAGCCTGACCCCGGGGGCGTAGCGGCCGAGCACCTCGCCGGCCTCCGCGACGAGGTCGCTGGTGTCGGATGTCGGCCGGGTGTAGACGCGCCACCGTCGGCCAGGCAGCGGGGTGAGGATCACCGGCGGCTGGTCGAGATGCGCGAAGACTAGGTCGTAGTCGGCGTTCCATCCGTCGAGGGTCGCGTCGAAGACGGCCCACTGCGCGTCGATGTCCGTGCCGCGGAACTCGATCCCGACCGCTTCGCGAACGGCGCTGTGCACGCCGTCGGATCCGACCACCCATGACGTTACGATCTCGCGCCGCTCGCCGTGGCGCTCGAGCGTCCCCGTCACCGCGTCCTCTCCCGGCTCCAGCCCAGCCAGGCGGGTCGAGCGGACGACGGCGCCGCCCCTCGCCTCGAGATATTCGGTGAGAACCGACTCGGTGACCTCCTCGGAAACGCCGAGTTGGAAGCCGTAGCGGCTGGCGGTGAGGTCCAGATCCAGCTCGGCGAGGACCTCGCCGTCGGAGTGAAGCCGTGCCCCCCGGGTCCTGACGCCCTCGGCGATCAACCGGTCCGCGATCCCGAGCGCCTCGAAGATCTCCAGCGACCGTTCGTGTACGACCGTCGCCCGGTCCCAGCCCTGCGGAGCATCGAGCGCGTCGATCAGCAGGCAGGGCACGTCGCGTCGCTCCAACTCCGCCGCCAGCAGCAGGCCCGTCGGTCCGGCGCCGACCACGAGCACCTGTGGACTCGGATCGGTCATGTCAGGCGTCCGCGCCGCCCGTTGCGCTTCATCGAGGTCCACCTCGCTCCCAGTCCTTCCGTGCTCGGCGGAGGGTACTGCGGCGCGGCCGCGGGGCGGCGGAATCCATCTTCCGTGAGCGCTACCACGCGCGCGCATTTGCCGGCCACCCTCGGGGTGATCGACTTTTGCGTTCATATTGGACGCCAACCTCGAGCACCCCCTCCAGTGGGGCCGGTGGCTGGGGGCCACCGAGTAGCCAGTCAGAGCGACAGAACGTGGCCGACCGAGGGGTCGGCCCGGCCGTCCAGCAGCTCGAGGTAAGCGGCCTGGACCGCCTCCGGGCCCGTGCCGCGGACGACGTTCAGCCAGCCCGTCGACCACGCCACGAATGGCCGCCACGCATCGGCGACCCGGCGGTCGAGGTCCTCGCGGCCCCAGTCCGCGCTTCGCCTCCGTACGTGATCGGGCGCGAAGAAGAACTCCGGCTGCGGCCCTGGAAGCGGTTCTCCGCCTTCCGGCGCGGTGGGGTCCCAGTGTGTGGCGCCCACCACCGCGCTGTGGCGCAACTCATCGCCGAAGTGGCCGTGGACCGCCGCGCGAACCTCGGTGTCGCCCGCGATGTCAACGTAGACGGTGGGGACCTGGGGGAGCGACGCGATGTCGGAGTAGGCGATGACGCGGTCATAGACGTCGAGTCCCTCCACGAACTCCACCTTCCCTGGCGAGGTGAGCCCGACGACCTTGGTCCCCTCGCGCCGGGTCAGCAAGAAGGCGGCGCTCAGGGCTGTCTTGCTGGACGCGCTGGACACGATCGCGGTCCCGGCTCCGAAGAGCCCCTCGCCACCCAGGAAGTCGTCGATGAGGAACGAGGTGAAGAACAGCGGCCACAGCAACATCTGCTGATCCTCGAGCCGCTCCTCGTACAGCGGCAGCGCGTCGACGAAGGCATAGCTGTTGTATGCGGCTGGCAGCTCTGCTCGATGTGGCGAGACATCGACGAACCCGCGAGCGTCGATTCTGCCGGGGACCACGACGAACTCGCTCGACGGCGGGAAGTAGCCGAAGATCCTGCGTCCCTCGTCGAGGTTCGAATCCCCCGCGGCGGCAACGTTCGCAAAGCCCCACACGGGAACTCGCCCCCACCCCTCCTCGGCGGGGAAGAAGCTCCAGTAGGACATCGCCTCGCCGAAGATCGCGTAGGTGATGTTGTTGGTGGTGAGGCCGAAAGAGTCGACCCGCAGTGACGCCTCGCCGGGCCCGAGCTCCGCGACCCCGCCCTCGGCAACGCGGCACGAGTGCAGGTCGTCGAGGCTGACGAGGAAGTCCATGATTGTGCAGCCTATGGCCGGGGACCTGGGCACGCACGCGTATGGCCGCCACCGATTGGCTCCGTCGACCAGGGGCTTGGGATAAGCTCGGCGCGAACCGGCAGGTTTCGGCTACAGGAGGATCTTGATGCGACATCGATTCCTGGGACTGGGTATCGGAGCGGCGGCGCTGCTTGCGTTCCCCGCCACCAGCATGGGCCGCACGATCGACGTCTTCGCTGCCGAGTCGATCCAGCACGCGTGCACAAAGCGCACTCCGGTGACGTGATCAAGGTGCATGAGGGTGTCTATCGCGGCAGCGTCGAGATCACGAAGAACGGGCTGACTCTCGAGGGCTCCGGAATCGACAAGAAGAAGGGCACCGTCATCAAGCCGAGGAAGACGAAGCGATGCCAGAAGGGCACCTCCGGAATTTGCGTCCTAGCGCACCGTGAGGGTGGGAAGCGAGTCCGCACGAAGGACACCGACATTCATGGTTTTCTCGTCCGCGGCTTCAAGGGCTCAGGATTCATCGCCATCGGAGCCAAGCGGACGACCGTCGACCACAACAAGTTCTCCGACGACGGCGAGTACGGCGCGGCGGCGTTCGGGTCGATCCGCACCAAGTTCCTCCACAACCTGGCCAAGGGCAACGAGGAGGCCGGCTTCTATGTGGGCGACTCACCCCAATCGCGGGCGATCGTGCGTGGCAATCGGGCTCGTGCCAACGGGAGCTTCGGGTTCTTCCTGCGGGATTCCTCGCATGGCAGCGCCCTTCGCAACGAGGCCGTTCACAACTGCCTGGGGATCGGGCTGATCAACACGGATGCTCCCGGCGGCGTCCGCAACTGGCACGTCTTCGACAACGAGGCCGACTCGAACAACCGGTTCTGCAAGGGGGAGGGCGGCGCTCCGGCCATCTCCGGCACCGGAATCGGCCTGCTCGGGGCCACCGACACCCTCGTCCGCAGCAACTCCGCCCTCAGCAACAGGCCGGCCCAGTCGGTGCCGTTCTCGGGTGGCATCCTGCTCGCGTCCGGGAAGCCGCTGGGGGGCACCACCGGTTCGCACAACCGGGTGGTCCACAACCAAGCGTTCAAGAACACGCCCGCGGACCTAGTGTGGGACGGCAAGGGCAAGGACCAGAGGTTCAGGCAGAACCGGTGCGACAGCTCGCTGCCAAGTGGCCTCTGCCACTAGCAGCCGGCGGCTGACAGTGCTGCGGCGCCTCCGGGCGTGAGCCCGGACAGGTCAGCGTGGCCACACGAGCTGCGGCCCGCCGCGGGGAGGCCGGACGGTGCCCTGATCCTGCTTCATGGCCGGGGCACCGACGAGTTCGACCTGCTGCCCCTGCTTGACGCGCTCGACGCGAAGCGGCGGCTGGTCGGGCTGACGCCGAGGGCCCCACTGTCCCTGCCACCGGGCGGCGCCCACTGGTACATCGTAAGGCAGGTGGGCTACCCGGACCCCGAGACGTTCTTCGACAGCCTGAGGAGCGTGTCCGCTTGGCTGGACCGCCTACCGGAAGAGCTCCAGATCCCGTGGGAGAGGATCGTGTTGGGCGGGTTCTCGATGGGCGCCGTGATGTCCTACGCCATCGGCCTCGGCCCCGGACGCCCGATCCCCGCCGGGATCATGGCCCTCAGCGGATTCATCCCGACCGTGGAGGGCTTCGAACTCGACCTGGAGCGAGCCGGTGCATTGCCGGTGGCGATCGCCCACGGAACCGCGGATCCGGTGATCTCGATTGAGTTCGGGCGCGATGCGCGCACGCGGCTGGAGGCTGCCGGCGCCGACGTGCTTTACCGCGAGGCGCCGGTTGTCCACGCGATCGACCCCGCGGTCGTCCCGGAGCTACGGGACTGGCTATCGAGAGTCCTTCCGCCTCGCGGCGAGACTAACTCTGCCGAGCGAGCCTCGGCAGGTCCACGCGGACCTTCGACACCTTGACGCTGAACGGCTGGTTGCCGGCCTGGTAGTACGGCGCGTCACGGCCCAGCAGCTGCAGCTCGGCGACGTGCCCCTTCGCGAAGCGCCAAGTAGAGGTTGTTGTAGTGGAGGGTCGTCGAGCCGTTGCCGGGCGTCGTGGTCGACTCGAAGTCGGTCTTGTTCCCACCCCAGCCGTGAAGCATCACGATCGTCGGAAACGGCCCGTTTCCGTGCGCGGGGAGGGTCACATCGACGTCGAGCGGGATGCCGTCGAAGGTCGGGACTCGCTGGGCGGAACTCGCTGTCGGGCAGAAGCGGACCTGGTTCTGCCCTCGCAGGCGTGACCGAGCGGCTTGGGGGCCGCAGCAGCGGCGGCGGGTACGAGCGAGCCGGCGAGCAGCAGCGCAGCGAGCCAACCGGTGGTCGCCGTCCATGTTCGGATCGTGCTGAGCTCCATCCTCTGCGGGCAGCGGAGAATAGACCCCTCGATAGATTGGGAAGCCACCTCCGATGATCGACCTGGATGCCTGGCTACCGGACCCCCAGGTGCGCCGCCATCATCGCCGTAGCGCCCGCGCCAGCCCCGACAAGCTTTGGAACGCAGCGGGGAAGGTCACCATCGGGGACGCACCGAGGCTGGGCCGAGCCGTTCGATGGCGCATCCCGGACACGCCCGGCGACATCTCGTTTCGAGAGCTCCTGCGCTCCTATCCCTTCACGGTCCTCGCCGAGGGCGAGCGCTGGTCGGTGTCGGGCCTCTGCGGCCGGTTGTGGACCCTGCGCCGCGATTACCCGCGGCTCGGCGGGCCTGAGGACTTCCTCGCATGGCGCGAGCCGGGGACGGTCCGCGTGCTGCTCGCCGATTGGGTCGAGCCGGAAGAGGACGGACGAGCGGCGGTGTGCAACGAGTCCCGCGTCAGTCCCGTCGACAGGTCCGCGGCGCTGCGCCTGCGAGCCCTGTGGGCCGTCGTGGGCGGGCTCGAGCGGCTGATCGGCGGCGAGGCGCTGGGTGTGGCGATCCGCCGGGCCGAGGAGGCGTCCGACTAGGCGCTCAGTCCGCGGACCTGATGAGCAGCCCATTCCCGGACGGGTCGTGCGTGTGCAGGCCCTCAGGGAGTCGCTCGAGCGCGACGCCTGCTCCCTCGAGGCGCTTCACGATCTCGGCGAGTTGGCGCCGGTCCTCGACGGCGAGCTCGAGCCACTCGAGGCCGCGCGAGCCGGCCGGCGGAGCTGGCGCGCCGGCGCCGGCCCAGGTGTTCACGCCGATGTGGTGGTGATAGCCGCCGGTGGAGAGGAACAGGGCGCCGGGATAGCGTCGCACCGTCACGTCGAATCCGAGCACACCCGAGTAGAAGGCCTCGGAGTCGGCGAGATCGGCCACGTTGAGATGAACGTGGCCGATGCGGGTTGCCGCGGGCATCCCGCCGGCGTCTCGCTGTGTGCCTTCAAGCTCGCCGAGCAGGCCGTGGAGGTCGAGCGGCAGCGTCGACATGTGAACGCTTCCGTCGTCGTAGCGCCACTCGGAGCGGGGGCGATCGCGATAGATCTCGATGCCGTTGCCCTCCGGATCGTTCAGATAGAGCGCCTCGCTCACGAGATGGTCGGAGGCGCCCGTCAGGCGCCAACCGGCTTGGGTGACGCGAGCGAGAGCGGCGGCGAGCTCCTCTCGGTCCGGTACGAGGATCGCGAGATGAAACAACCCTGTCGTACCCGGCGGTCTGGGCCCGGCATCCGGACTCTCGACGAGCTCGACGACGGTGGCCCCGTCGGCTCCGAGACGCGCGAATCCGTTCGACGGATCGATTGAGTCAAGGCCGATTGCGCGCTCGTAGAACGCGCGCTGGCGATCGAGGTTCGCGACGTTTAGCCGGACGGCTCCGGGTTTCATCCACCGGGGTCAGGACGACGGGGTTCGGGGCGAGACTATCGGGAGGAGCGCGAGCGGCTGGAACTCGCGCCGCCGGACGAGCTCCGGCCAGCGCCCCGGCTCCGCGAGCGAGTGCGGCCTCGCGTGGATGAACGGGTCGATGCGCCCCGGGTCCGCTTGCGCCCATTCGAGCGCTGATCGCTCGGAACCTCGGCTCGTACGACCGCGCGCGTCAGCTGCGGAATCAGCCGCTCCAGGTATCCCGCCATCCTCTCCTCGTCGCGCTTGATCGCCCTGGCCAGCTTCGCCGTCTCGCGATCGGACACGCCGTCGGCGAAAGCCTCGATCGCCGAGTAGGTCGCGATCTCCTCGGCCTCCTCGGAGTACTCCGTCTTCGCGTTCTTCAGCAGCCTCTCGTCCTCGCCCGATCCGCGAAGCGCGTGAACCGGGCCCTTCAGGGCCGCGGTCGCCTTCCCGGTGAGCTGCTGCAGCGTCTGAGGATCCCCACCGAGTTGCTTGATTCGTCGCTCCACGCGGCGGGCGTGGTCCTTTGTCTCCCGAAGATGCTTCTGGAGGCGTCGCTTGTAGGGGGCTCGGGTCGTCATCCCGATATGGGCCTCGAGGGCCGCCTCGAGCTCCTTCTCCTTGCCGTAGGCCTCGTTCAGGTACTGCACCAGCTTGTTGTCGCGGTCGGTCAGCGTCGCCATCCGTCGCTCCTTCGGTTTGTAGCTCTTAGGCACAAAGTCCTCCTCTACCCGCTGATCAGGGGGAGTAACTGGCCAGCCGGCGGCGCTCGAATTGGCCATTTCGGGGCGTTTCCGCTTGGATGAGACGGGAACGTGCGACGAAGAGATGGAACTCACGACTGCAATCGAGGAGGACGATTCAATCGCTGCGGCCAGTGCGCCGAGGCCCAACGGGGTCGACGGCGCGCGAAGTCCGCTCGAGAATCCGGCGATCGACCCGATTCCCGACGACCCGTTGCTCGAGCCACACCCGGGTGAGCCCGGGGTCCACTCGGACGGGACGGCTGCACCCTTGGAGAATCCCGACGACAGCGTCTCGGCCGACCCGCTCGTAGCGAGCCGGTAGGCCTACGCCGCTGCCACGGCGCGGACCGACAGGTCTCGCGGCGCGCCGGTGTCACGCAGGCGGCGCTTGCGCCCGAACTGAAACCCCTTGTCTTCCATGGCCGCGTGGGCGGGGTCGGAGACCAGTACCTCGCCGGCTTTCGCGCACTCGCCCACTCGGGCCGCGATGTTGACGTCCACTCCCAAGTAATCGCTTCCCACACGTCGCGGGCGACCGACATGCACGCCGGCCCGGAGGGTGGGGGTATGGCCCTCAACCTCGATGTCGCGCACGGATTCGTGGGTGTGGAGAGCGGCCCGCACGGCGTCGTCGGGGCTGCCGAATACGGACATCGAGCCGTCGCCCAGCCGCTTGACCAGGCTTCCGCCGTTACTGGAGATCACCTCGTCCTCGACCGTGGCCACTTGGCGCAATAGCTCGAGCGCGGCCTCGTCGCCGGCCTCGAGGGCCCAGGGCGAGAACCTCACGATGTCGGTGAACAGGATCGCCACGTCCACCGTCCCCCGGCCGCGCCCCTGGGCCTCCGACAGCGCCTGCCACGCCTGCAGGGCGCCGAGCCCGAGCTCTCTCACCACGCTCGGCCGCTCAGGCTGGACGTCCGAGACTATGCGTCCAATTCGCTCGGGGACTCGCCTGCCGCTGGTAGAGAGCGCGTCGCCGTAGCGGTCGTCCCCGGGAAGGAGGCGCCTGATGAACTTGGCGGTCTTGACGAACTGAGGCCGCGAGTCCGCCCGGCGGGCGGTCTCCCGAAGCCTTCGGGCGGGCTCGGATGCGTCCACGTCCAGGTCGCTTGGGGACGGGCCCCGGGATTCCGCGTCGTCCACGTCGAGCATGGTGCCGTAAATGGTCCCTGCGGGCGGCGCCCGCGGTCGTCTAGCCTGGCGGCCGTGGTCGACGTCAACGCCGCGCTCGGTCGCATCGGGATGCCGGAGCCGCTCTCGGCGCTGGCGGCCCGGGATTGGGACGCGATCGTGGTCGGCGCCGGCCACAACGGGCTGACCGCCGCGGCCTATCTGGCCCGCGCCGGACGCCGGGTCCTCGTCTTGGAGCAGCACGAGCGCCTGGGCGGAGCCTGCACGCTCGAGCAGCCATTCGACGACCCCCGATACCTGATCAGCCCGTGCGCGTACGTGGTGGGCCTGCTCGACGAGATCGTGGTCCGCGAGCTGGAGCTGGAGCGGCGCGGCTTTCGCGTCTTCGTCTGCGACCCGAACCTGTGGTGCCCGCTTCCGGACGGCGGGTCGCTCGCTCTGTTCTGCGACCGTCACCGCACGGCCGACCACCTGCGAGCCAATGGCTTCGCGGACGCCGACGTGCGAGGAATGGTCGCGTACGAGGAGCTCTTCGCCCGGCTGCGACAGCTCCTCCGCCGGGGCCCCCGCGGCGACACCTGGCTGGGGCCATCGCCAAGTCGCGACGAGCTCGAGGAGACGCTCGGCCACGATGCCGAGTTGATCGCCGTGCTCTTCGAGGAGTCGATCGCGGCGACCCTCGACCGCTACATCGCGGACGAGCGGATCAAGCACGCGCTCTTCGGTCAGGGAGTGATCGGAGCCTTCGCGGGGCCTCGCGACCCGGGGACGGCGTCCGTGAAGCTCATGCACCATCAGGGCGATCTGCTCGGACGCGGAGCCGTTTGGGGTTATGTCGAGGGAGGCATGGGGCGGGTCTCCTTCGCGATCGCGCAGGCCGCCGCTGATGCGGGCGCCGTCATCGCGGCCGGCGTTCCGGTGGCGCGGATCCTCCCCGGTGAAGGTGTCGAGGTGGAGAGCGGCGAGTTGCTTCGCGCCCCAACTGTGGTCTCGAACGCCGATCCCAAGCGGACGATCGAAATGGTGCGCGCCGACGTGCCGGCGCAGTTCCGTAAGCGCATCGAGAGCTGGCGGGTCGACTCTCCGGTCGTGAAGGTGAACGCTGCGCTGCGGCGGTTACCTGAATTCACCGCCGCCGCGGACATCCCACCACACCGGGGGATGGTGACCGTCACGGCCGGGCTTGACGCCGCCCAGGACGCGTGCGAGGCGTCCCGGCGCGGGGAAGCGCGGGTTGGGTTCGCGGAGCTCTATTTCCAGACCGCCTACGACCCCACGGTCGCGCCACCCGGGAGGCACACGATGAGTGTGTTCGCCCAGTACGCGCCGTACCGGCTCACGGATGGGGACTGGGAGGGACGACGTTCTGAGATCGGCGGGCTCGTGCTGGATGCGATCGCGGCCTACGCGCCCGATGTCCGCGACTGCGTCGAGGCCATGGAGGTACTGGGGCCGCCGGATATCGAACGACGGGTCGGCCTCACGGGCGGACACATCTTTCAGGGCGAGGCGCTTCCCGATCAGATGTGGGATCGCAGGCTCGACCACCGGACCCCGATCGACGGTCTCTACATGTGCGGCGCGGCGACCCATCCCGCCGGATCGG
>Ga0126312_10002060_pt1 | contig 13346 bp, 13 predicted proteins | sample Plot104A_FD_92537 | JGI IMG/M metagenome (GOLD analysis project Ga0126312, IMG submission 92537) | Serpentine soil microbial communities from UC McLaughlin Reserve, CA, USA - Plot104A | ecosystem: Environmental > Terrestrial > Soil > Grasslands | place: USA: UC McLaughlin Reserve, Lake County...
CCGGTTTTCGCCGACCGATTCGAATCGCTGAATCGCTAATCAGTCACGCCACGACTCGACGAGCCTGCACTGCTCCTCGCTCTCGGGCGACGGCCAGTCGGCCGTGTCGGTGTCGGCGCGCAGCCGCCCGATCGCCTCGATCGCCTCGTCGGCCGGCGTCCCGTGGCGCACGAGGTAGCAGCCGACGACGGTGCCCGTCCGCCCGATCCCGCCGAAGCAGTGCAGGTAGACCACGCCGCCCGCGTCGAGTTCGAAGTCGATCAGGTTGAGAATCTCGCGCATCTCGTCGGGCCGGGGTGCCGCGAAGTCGCGCAGCGGCTTGCGAACGGCGCAGATCCCGCCGCCGAGCAGCGCGTCGTAGCTCAGGGATCCGTACTCGCCCGCCTCGGTGAGATCGAGGAAGAGCGTGACGCCGAGGTCACGGAGCCGCGTGATCCGGTCGCCCGAGTGCGGATACGGGCCGGCCAGGAACCGTCCCTCCTCGACCCAGTAGCAGCCGTCGAGGCCGTCCACGACCCGATCGTAAGCGTGCTACTCCTCCCGCGGTGGACCTCTTCGACGCCTACATCGCGGTCGACTGGAGCGCCTCGAGCAAACCCAAGCGCGGCATCGACAGCGTCTGGCTGTGCAAGCACGGGTCGCCGCCCGAGAACCCGAGCACGAGAGACGAGGCCACGCAGCTCGTACGCGAGCTACTGCAGGAGGTCGCGGCGGCCGGCAAGCGTGTTCTCGTCGGGTTCGATTTTCCGTATGGCTATCCGCGCGGCTTCGCCGACCTGGTCGCGCCGGGCGACGGCCCGCCGTGGCGGCGGACGTGGAACGCGATCGCGCGGCGTATTCGTGACGAGCCCTCGAATGCCAACAACCGCTTCGACGTTGCCGCGCACCTCAACGTCGACCGCGGGCCGTTCTGGGGCTGCCCGGCGGGGCACGCGCGGGAGGCGCTGACGCTCAAGCGCGGGATCTCGTTTCCGCACAAGGGTCTGCAGGAGTTCCGCGCGATCGAGCGGACCGTTCGCGGCGTCCAGTCCGCCTGGAAGCTCTACGGCGCCGGCAGCGTCGGAAGCCAGGCGCTGCTCGGCATCCCTCGCGTCGCCTCGCTCCGCGACGATCCGGCGCTGGCGCCGATCAGCGCGGTGTGGCCCTTCGAGCCGACGCGCCAGGCGCAGGTCGTCCACGTCGAGATCTGGCCGGGCGTGGTCGCGCCAACGGCGCATCCGATTCGCGACGCGGGCCAAGTCGAGGCGCTTGTCGCCCACTGGGCCCGCCTCGACCAGGCAGGTGGGCTCGCGGCCCTCTTCAAGGCGCCGCCCTCGTCCTCCATAGAGGAAGGTTGGATCTTCGGAGCGGTCGAGTGACTGAGGCCGAGATGCGGGAGCGCGTCCGCAACGGGCGCGTCGGCCGCCTGGCCACGGTCAGCGCGGAGGGACGCCCGCATCTCGTCCCGCTCTGCTTCGCCCTCGACGGAGAGGTTCTGTACTCGGCGGTCGACGAGAAGCCGAAGCGCTCGCAGCACCTGAAGCGGGTCGAGAACATCCGGAGTCGCCCGGAGGTTGCCGTGATCGTCGACCACTACGAGGAGGACTGGACGCGGCTGTGGTGGGTGAGGCTGGACGGGACGGCGAGGGTGCTGGACGGCGGGGCGGAGCGGGAGCACGGACTCGCGCTCCTGCGCGAGAAGTACGAGCAGTATCGCTCGCAGCCGCCGACCGGCCCCGTGGTCGCAATCGATGTCCGGCGTTGGCGCAGTTGGGCGAGTGAGACGGAGTGACTGTGCGTTCGACTCCGCTGCGGCAGACTATGCGCCGCGCGATGGCCAAGCCGTTCGCCTCGTCCGCCGACCTCGCCGAGAAGGCCTCGACGCTGGAAGAGCTCGCCCCTGGAGTCGTCGCGTTCACGGCCGAGGGCGACCCCAACGTCGGCGCCGTGATCGGGCCGGACGCCGTGTTGGCGATCGACGCCCGCGCGACGCCGACAGCCGCCGGCGACTGGCTCGAAGCGCTGCGTGGACTGACCGAGCTTCCCGTCCGCTACCTCGTACTTACGCACTACCACGCGGTGCGCGTGCTCGGCGCCTCCGGCTTTGACGCGGAGTGGGTGATCGCGCACGACGGCACCCGCCGCTGGATCCTCGAACGCGGCGAGGCCGACTTCGAGTCCGAGACACGCCGCTTCCCCCGCCTTTTCCGCGACGTCGACTCGATTCCGGGACTGACGTATCCCAACGTGACGTTCGCTGACAGGTTGACGCTGCTTCTCGGCGACCGCGAGGTGCAGTTTCTCCACCTCGGGCGCGGCCACACGACCGGGGACGCCGCCGTCTGGCTGCCCGAAGAGCGCGTGCTCTTCGCGGGAGACCTCGTCGAGGCGCGGGCAGCGCCGTACATGGGCGACGCGTACATCGACGAGTGGTCGACCACCACCCTCGACCGCGTGGAGGCGCTCGGCGCACGCTCGATCGTGCCGGGGCGCGGTCCGGCCACGGGCCCCGGCGCGATCGGCGAAACGCGCGCCTACCTCCACACGCTCTGGGAGACCGTGCGGGAGCCGCATGCCACGCTGAAGGAGGCGTTCGCGGCCGCCCGCGCGGCGCTCGAGCCGCGCTTCGGCGACTGGTGGATCTTCGAGCACTGCCTGCCGTTCAATGTCGCCCGCGCGTGGGACGAGGCGCAGGGGAAGGATCCCGAGGTCTGGACCGCCGAGAAGGACGCCGCGGTGTGGGCCGAGTTGCAATCGTAGGCGCCGGGCCCGTCGGCCTGACGGTGGCGCTCGAGCTCGCTGCGCGTGGCGTCGAGAGCGTCGTGCTCGAGGCCAAGCCCGCCCTCGAGCCCATCGGCTCGCGCGCGATCGTGCTGGCCCGCCACGCGCTCGCCACCTTCCGCCGCCTGGGCTGCGGCGAAATCGTCGAACGCGGCGTCGTCCTCGACCGCGCCCGCACGTACGTCGGCGAGCGCGAGCTGTTCACGGTCGAGTTCGAGCGGCCTCGCGGCGACGAGCTGCCCGCATTCGTGAACCTCCAGCAGACGCATACCGAGCGCGTGTTGCTCGCGCACGTCGAAGGCGTGCGGTTCGGCTCGCCTATCACCGGCCTTCGTCAGGCCGACGACCGCGTGAAACTGACGACCGAGGACGGGGAGGTCGAGGCGTCGTACGTCGTCGCCTGCGACGGCACCCGCTCGACCGTCCGCGGGCTGCTCGGGCTCGACTTCCCCGGTAGGAGCTATTACGACCGCTTCCTGATCGCAGACGTCAGGGCCGAGCTGCCAAGGTTCGCGCGCAACGAGCGCCGTTTCTTCTTCGACCCGCCGTCGAACCCCGGCCGGCAGATCCTCGTCCACCCCCAGCCGGACGGCGAGTGGCGGATCGACTGGCAGATACCGCCCGAGACCGACGCGGAGGGCGAGCGGGAATCGGGCGCGCTCGACCGCCGAATCCGGGCGCTCGCCGGCGACGCGCCGTACGAGTTCGTCTGGCTGACCGCGTATCGCTTCCACCAGCGGCTCGCTCCGCGCTTTCGCGTCGGCCGCGTCTTCCTCGCCGGCGACGCGGCGCACGAGATGTCTGTCTTCGGTGCGCGCGGGCTGAACAGCGGCGTCGAGGATGCGACCAACCTCGCCTGGAAGCTCGCGCTCGTCCTGGACGGGAGCGCACCGGACGCGCTGCTCGACACCTACGAACTCGAGCGCCGCTCCGCTGCGCGGGAGAATCTGCGGGTCACCGGCGCCACCATGCGCTTCATGGCGCCGCCGACCCCGCTGCACCGCCTGTACCGCAACGCGGTTCTGCACGGGAGCCTGCGCCTTCCGGCTCTGCGCCGCTTCGTGAACAGCGGCAAGCTGGCCACGCCGGCCATCTATCCCGGCGACGGCGCCGTCGGCAAGCCGCTCGCGGCCGGCGCCGAGGTCGTCGACGACGCCGGCCACGGCTTCACCGTCGCCGCGCACGAAGGCGAGGCCCTGTTCGTCCGCCCGGACGGCTACGTGGCCGCGCGCCTGGAGGGAGTCTCCCTGCAAGCGGCGCTAGGATCGGCCCTCCGCGGTGATCTTCCAGCCTGAGCTCGAGACGATGCCCGCGGAGCAGCGCGGCGAGCTCCAGCGCCGCCGGCTCGCGGAGCTGCTCCGCCGCCTGCGCGCCGCCGACTCGCCGTACTGGAGCGCGAAACTCGCGGGCGTCGACGACGACGCCGAGCTCGCGGATCTCCCGTTCACCACCAAGGCAGAGCTGCTCGAGCAGTACCCGTTCGGCGCGCTCGCCGTTCCGCTCCAGCAGACCGTGCGCATCCACGCCTCCTCGGGCACGCGGCACAAGCCGACGATCGTCGCCTACACCGCCGGCGACGTCGAGACCTTCGCCGAGGTGAACGCACGCTCGATCGCCTGTGCGGGCGGGACACCCGAGGACGTGCTCCACGTCGCCTACGGCTATGGGCTGTTCACCGGCGGCTTGGGGCTGCACTACGGCGGCGAGCGCCTCGGCGCGACCGTCGTCCCCGCTTCCGGCGGCAACAGCGCCTTCCAGATCGAGCTCCTCGCCGATCTCGGCGCGCGAGGGATCTGCTGCACGCCGTCGTTCTGCTACCTGCTCGCCGAGCGCGCCCGGGCCGCCGGGATGCTCGATCGGATCGAGCTTCGCTATGGCGTGCTCGGCGCGGAGCCGTGGTCCGAGGCCCTGCGCCAGAAGCTGGAAGACGCCTGGGGTGAATTCGATGCCTGCGACATCTACGGGCTCTCGGAGGTGATCGGCCCGGGCGTGGCGATGGAGTGCCGCGAAGGCAAGGGCGCCCTGCACGTCTTCGACGACCACTTCGTCCCCGAGGTCGTGGATCCGGAGAGCGGCGAGCCGACCGACGGCACGGGCGAGCTCGTGCTGACGACGCTGACGAAAGAGGCGCTTCCGGTACTCCGCTACAGAACCGGGGACGTCACGGAGTTCGTCGACGACCCATGCGAGTGCGGTCGCACGCACAGGCGCATCGCCCGCTTCTCCGGGCGCGTCGACGACATGCTCGTGATCCGCGGTGTCAACGTCTTTCCGAGCGCGATCGAGGCGGCCCTGCTGGACGACTCCGCGCTCGCCGGTCAGTACGCGATCGTCGTCGACCGCCGCGAGTCGATGCCGCGGCTGGAGGTCCACGCCGAGCTGGCCGAGGGCGACGGCGACGTGGAGAGCGTGGCCGCACGACTACGCGAGCGGCTGGAGGAGCGGCTGCTGCTACGCGTACAGGTCGTCGTCGGCAGGCCGGGCTCGATCCCACGCCAGGAGCTCGGCAAGGCGAAACGGGTCTTCGAGCGCACGCCGGAGATGGATGAGCTTGCGCTCGCACGGGAATAGAGATCGCACACCACAGGAGGTACGGGGACGATGAGAACACGGAAGCTGCTGATCGGAGTGGCCGCCGTCGCCGCGCTGCTCGCGACGGCCGGCGCGGGAAGCGGCGGGCAGACGCAGGGCGCGATCTACGTCGCCGAGATCTCGCCGCTCACAGGGCCGCTGTCGTTTGTCGGGACGGACAACCGCCAGGGCGTCGAGGTCGCCGTCAAGGAGCTGAACGCCGCCGGCGGGATCAAGGGCCGCCGGATCGTCGTCGACGTCTTCGACGACGGCTCGAGCCCGTCACAGGCAGTCGTCCACATGCGCCGGATCGCCGGTGACGACAAGTACGTCGGCGTGATCGGCTCCGGGTTCTCGTCCTCCGGGCTCGCGGTAGCGCCGATCGTGGCGCAGGAGCGCATTCCCTACATCAGCATGGCGTCGTCGGCGGCACAGGTGACGCCGGCCAAGCCCTACTACTACATGACGACCGCGACGAGCCGGCTCTTCGCCTACGCGATGGCGCAGCACCTTCGGCGGATCGGAATGAAGCGCGTCGCCGTGATGGCGGACAACGGCGGCTTCGGCCGCGAGGGCCTCGCGAACGTCAAGGAGCTCGCACGCCGCTACGGCTTCACGATCGTCGAGGAGGTCGTCTTCCCGCTCACCGGCACGTCCTTCACGGCCGAGCTGACGAGGATCAAGAACTCGGGCGCGCAGGCGCTCTGGCTCTGGAACGCGACCACCCTGTCGGTCACGATCGTCAAGGAGGCGCGCCAGCTGCAGCTGCCGCAGCGGCTCGTGCTGACCGGCGGGAACGCGTCGCCGCAATTCCTCGCTCCCGCGTGCCCGCAGAACAACGGTGCGCTGATCGACAGCTACCTCGGCCCGGTGGCGAAGTTCCTGCCGAAGCGCAACCCGTCGCGGCCCCTCGCGCTCAAGCTCGACCGCGCGCTCAAGAAGCCGGGGAGCACCTTCAACTACGACGGCTACACAGCCGTGCGGATGTTCCGGACGGCGATGCTCCGCGGCGGCGTCTCGCGCGACGCCATCAACAATGCGCTCGAGACGAAGATGCGTGGCTTCGTCGGCCCGGGCGGCCGTTATTACTACAGCGACCGAAACCACTCGGGGCTCGGACTCAAGAGCATGGTCGTTTCGCGGGTCGCCAAGTGCAAGATGGTGCCCGCCCAGGATCTGCGAAAGCGGTTCTAGGCCATGGAGGAGGCTGAAGGCGCCGGGCGGTGCAGCACGCAAAAGGAGGTCCATAGGTGTTGAGGAGACGTTCGCGGAGCACGTTGGCCCGCGGCGATGCGGCCGGGAGGACCTTCGCGGCGCGAGGGAGGCGGCGCGTCAGATGAGCCGGTCGGGCGAGCAAGTCGTGCGGAAGCTTCGGCGAGTCGCCGACGACCTTCGCCGCTCGGCAAACGGCAGCACGTCGCACTAGCGCGACGCGGCGAGCGTCCCCAGGCGGCCGCGTCGCGCCCGGCGCGCGAGCTCCTGTAGCCCGGGCAGGAGCCCGCGCGGGAAGAACAGCATCACGCCGATCAGGATCGCCCCGAAGACGCCGATCGAGAACACCTGCGGCGCCTGCACCGGCAGGTCGAAGCCGAGCAGCTCCTGCCGAGTGCCGAGCTGTTGAAGCCGGTCCTGCAGCCAGGTGATCGCCACCGCACCGAGCACGGCGCCATAGAGGCTGCCCATCCCGCCGACGGCGACCATCACCACGAAGGTGATCGAGACGATCAACGGGAACGCGTCGGGCGATAGGTACTGCAACAGGTAGGCGTACATCCCGCCGGCGAGCCCCGCGAGCGCCGCCGAAAAGACGAAGAGCTGCAGCTTGTAGCCGGCGACGTTGATCCCGGCGGCCGCGGCCGCCGTCTCGCTCGTCGCGATCGCCCGAAGCGCGCGTCCGGCCCGGGACGCGACCAGGCTCAGCCCGATCAGGAGTGTCACGACCGCGATCCCCCAGACGACGGCCGCATGCCACTCGCCGGTGACGGTGCGACCGGCGACCTCGAGCGGCGGGATCCCGATCAGCCCAATCTGCCCGCCGGTCCAGCTCTCCCAGGTGAAGATCAGGGCCAGCGCGATCAGGTGCAGCGCGAGCGTGGCGAAGGCGAGGTAGTGGCCGCGGAGGCGCAGGAGCGGGACGCCGAGCACGGCGGCCACGAGCGCGCAGGCGAGCGGCGCGGCCACGAGCGCGAGCAGAGGGTCGAGGCCGCGACCCTTAGGGAAGAGGTCGGCTGGGGTGGCGAGGATGCCGACGACGTAGGCGCCCAGCGCGTAGAACGCCCCCTGGCCGAGCGAGATCTGGCCGGCGAAGCCCATCAGGAGCGAGAGCCCGATCGCGACGATCGCGGCCAGGCCCATCAGCGTGTACAGCGTCAGGTTGCCGGGACCGAGCGTGAACGGCAGGTAGACGGCGAGGGCGCCGGCCGCGAGCGTGACGACGACCTTCGCGGCCGTCCTCACGTGACCACCTCGTGCCGCGAGCGCCAGCCGATCAGCACGAGCATGATCACGAGGGCGATCGCGAGGTTGTACTGCGGGTCGACGTAACCGACCACGAGTTGCTCCGAGATCCCGAGCACGAGCCCCCCCACGAAGGCGAAGCCGATCGAGCCGAGCCCACCGAAGGCAGCGGCCGCGAAGGCGTTCACCGCGATCGCCACGTCGGAGTCGTAGTTGACCGGGACGACCGGGGTCACGAGCAGGCCGCCGAGCGCAGCCAGCCCGGCGGAGACGGCGAAGGCGATCATGGCGAGAGTGCGCACGTTCAGGCCGACGAGCTCGGCGGCGCGGCTCGAGTCCGCGCACGCGACCAACGCGTGGCCGACGATCGTCCGGCGCAGCGCAAGCGCCAGGAGCAGGGAGGCGGCGATCGTCACGCCGATGACGAGCGCGTACTGCGGCTGGATCACGACGCCCCGGACGTTCCACGCGTGCTCGGACACCGCCGGGTAGGTGTGCGGGCGATCGCCGAACTCGAGCAGTTCGAGCGACGAGACGACGAGCGCGAGCCCGAGGGTGATGATCAGGCTGGCCAGCGCCGTCGTGCGGCCGCGGATGCCGACCGCGATCAAGCCCATGAGCGCGCCGACGACGGCGACGATGACGACGGTCACGAGACCCGCGACCCCGGACGGGAGGTCGTCGACGAGCCGGACCATGAACAGCCCGCCGAGCACCGCGAAGCTGCCTTGCGCGAAGTTGACGATCCCGGACGTGCGATGGATCAGCACCATCCCGATCCCGACGAGCGCGAACGCCGAGCCGGTGCTGATCCCGATCACGACGAGCTGGATGAACTCGGTCAGGCCTCCACCTCCAGGCCGCCGCCGAGGTATGCGCGCCGGACGAGCTCGTTGTTCTCGAGCTCGGCGCTCGTGCCGGTGAGGACGGTGCGTCCCGCCTCGAGCACGTAGGCGCGCTCGCACAGCTCGAACGCGAGCAGCGCGTTCTGCTCCACGAGCAGCAACGCGACGCCTTCGTCCTCGTTCAGCCTGCGCAGGAAGGCGCTCAGGTTCTGGACGACCAGCGGCGCGAGGCCGAGCGACAGCTCGTCGATCGCGAGCAGGCGCGGCTCGGCCATCAGCGCACGTCCGATCGCGACCATCTGTTGCTCGCCGCCCGAGGTCTGGCCGGCGGGCCGCGCGCGCAGCTCGCGGAGGGCGGGGAGGAGGGCGTACACGCGCTCGAGCCGTTCGCCGATCGCGGAGCGGCGGCGCAGGTAGCGGAGCGTCGCGAGCAGCGGCTCCCGGCGGAAGTCGCGGCCGTAGGCGCCGAGGAGCAAGTTCGCCTCGACTGGGAGGCTCGGGAAGACCTGCCGCCCTTCGGGAACCTGGGTGACGCCACGGCGCACGATCCGACCGGGTGCGACGCCGGTGACGTCACGGCCGTCGACGCGCACACGACCCGCGGCCGGCTTCACGAGCCCGCAGATCGCGTTCAGCAGCGAGCTCTTGCCGGCGCCGTTGGGGCCGACGAGCGCGACGCGCTCACCCTCCTTCAGCTCCACCGAGACGCCGTCGACTGCGACCGCCGGTCCGTAGGTGACGACGAGCTCGTCGACCTCGAGCAGGGCGCTCATATCGTCGCCGTGCCGAGGTAGGCCTGGATCACGCGCTCGTCGGCGCGCACCCGCTCGGGCGGCCCGTCGGCGATCACGCGGCCGCGGTCGAGCACGATCACGCGCTCGGCGACCGAGCCGACGAACTGCATGTCGTGCTCGACGACGATCTGCGTCAACCCGCGCTCGCGCAGATCGCGGAAGACCTTGCCGAGCCGCTGCTTCTCACCCGCGCGCAGGCCGGCGACCGGCTCGTCGAGCAGCAAGACGCGCGGCCGCTGCGCCAGCGCCCGCGCGATCGCCACGAGGCGTAACTGTCCGAGCGGGAGTGCGTCGGCAGGGTCGTTCGCGCGCTCGCTGAGGCCGACTTCTTCGAGTGCGGCTTCCGCCTCCTCGCGGATGTGACGCTCCTCGCGCCACTGCCACGGCGGCTTCACGATCCCCTCGAGAAAGCCCGTGCGCGTCCAGGCGTGGCAGCCGACCATCGTGCTCTCGAGGACGCTCAGGTCGTGAGGGGCGCGCATGACCTGGAAGACGGTCCCGAGCCCGGTGCGGGCGCGGCGGTGGGCCGGCCAGCGGGAGACGTCGTGCTCCTCGAGCGTGATCCGCCCGCGCTCCTGGCGAAGGAAGCCGGAGATGCAGTGGAGGAGCGTCGACTTGCCGGCCCCGTTGGGCCCGATCAGGCAAGTGAGCGACCCGTGCTCGACCTCGAACCCGACCTCCTGAACCGCCTTCACGGCGCCGAACGACTTCGAGACGGCGTTGACGACGAGAGCCGGCCCGCGCCCGTTCTTCTCAGCCATGGGCCGCGACTATAGGAGGAACCGAGGCGACGCAAACGCCTCTTTACGCTGCCTGCTACGGGTCGTCGTGGTGGACGGCGCAGAACGCGTCGCGCGCAGCGCTGCCGCCTAGGAACGGCGGATAGCCCGTGGCGGCCACGATCGCCTCCGCCTCCGCTGCCGCGTCCCGTTCGATCGCCGCGACGACGAGCTCGCGTGCCTCGGGCGTCGGCGCCGCCGCGAGGAGCTCGGCGTTGCGCCAGGCCTTCTCTCGCCACGCCGCCAGCGATTGGAAAATTGCCGCGTCGTCGAGCGTCGTCGGCAGGTTCGAGTCGTCGGCGCTCGGGTCGAAGCGGCGCGCGATCTCGGCGATCACATCGTCCGCGACCCGGTTGAGGATGATGTTGACGCGATCATGATCGGCCTTTCGGCTGGTTCCATCGGGACGGACGAGGCCAATGGAGTAGAGCACGAGCGGCAGGTCGCGCTGCACGTGCGCGTTGATCCCGAGCAGCAGGTCGCCCGATGCCGAGACGGCGCGCGTGGACGCGGCGTCGAACGCGATCCGCCACGCCGGCGGCACCTGCTCGCCTCGACCCGCGGCCCAGGCGTCGTACGCGGCGAAGTAGTAGTGCCCGAACAGAGTGTCCTCGTAGTTGACGAACGGCGTGTCCTCGAAGAACGGCCCGTCGATCGTCCGTCTGTACTCCTCCGTGACCCGCAGGTACGTGAGCGAGAAGATGGCGCCGTGGTCGCACGACGACGCGAGCGCGTCGAAGCGACGCGTCATCTGGCGCACGGTCTTGTCGACGCACTGGACGCGGCCGGCGAGGCAGTCGTCCGGGCTGGACGGGTCGTATGGAAAGGAGAGGCTCGGCAGCAGCGCGGTCCAGCCGACGAACGGCGCGTCCTCGGCCGTCGCCACGGCAGGCGACGCGAGCGCGAGGGCGAGCGCTGCGAGCGCTACGAATCGTCGGGGCCGCACATTGAAGTAACGCCGCAGCCGGGTGCATGGTTTCGCAGCGCCCAAAAATGGCCATAGCCCTCATAATCGCTCCGTTCCTGGAACCTGCGGCATGCCCCCGGCAGCCAGAACCCACATCCGCGAACGCGTAGCCGGCTCAGCGTCGGCTGCCGGCCGACGGCCGTGTGCCGAGGCCGTCGACCACGCGATCGCGGAGCTCGGGCGCGAGCCCGGGCTCGTACTCGTCTTCCCGGCCGCCGACGCGGATCCCTACGCCGTCGCGGCCGAGGCTCGGGAAGCCGCGCGCGGCGCCTCCGTCGCCGGCATGACGGGAACGGCCGCCATCAGCGCGAACGGCCTGGTCGACGCCGGCTGCTCGGCGATCGCGTTCTCGACGTCGCTGCAGACGCGCGTGGGCGCCTCGCAGCGCAGCGACCCACGGGCGGCCGGGCGCGAGGCGACGGCGAAGGCCGTGGCGACCGTCGACGGCGCTGCCTACCGGATCGTGCTGCTGTTCGTCGACTCGCAGGCGGGCGACCAAGCCGAGATCGTCGCCGGCGCGTACGCGGTCGCGGGCGGCGCGATTCCCCTCGCCGGCGGCGCGGCCGGGGGGCCTGCACGCGCACGGTTCGCCGGCGGACGCGCGCTGTTGGATGGGGTCGTGGCCGTGGCGATCGGCAGCAGCACGCCGATCGGCGTGGGCATCGCGCACGGCTGCGTGCCTCGGGGAGCGCCGTCGATCGTGACCCGCGCGGACGGCCCGAACGTCATCCAGCTGGACGGGCGGCCGGCGTTGGACGTCTACTTCGAGAAGCTCGGGGTGGACGGCGCCGGGCTCGGCGACGACGAGTTCGAGGCACTGGCGATGGTGCACCCGCTCGCAGAGCCGGAGCTCAGCGGAGCCATCCGCCCGCGGTACATCCGGGCCCGAACCGCCGACGGCGCCCTGGTCTGCGCGACGAGCATCGAGCGCAACGCGGCCGTCGAGATCTGCGACCAGAGCCCCGAGACGATCGTCCTGAGCGCCCGCGCAGCCGTCGAAGACTCGCTCTCCCAGCTGGGCCAGCCCGTTGACGCCGCGCTCGTCTTCAACTGCGCCGCCCGCAGCGCCTGGTTCGGCAGCGCGCTCGCCGAGCGGGAGCTCGATGCCGTTGCTGCTGCCTTCGGTGATGCCGCTCCGAGCGTCGCCGGGGCGTATACGCGTGGCGAGATCGGCCGCGTCCGCGGCGCGAAGGGGGACCGAAACCACAGTGTGGTCGTCGCTGCCTTCGGCACCCCAGACTGACGGCCACGCAGAGCTGAGGCGCCGCTTCGTGGAGGCGGCGCGGCGCGCGCAGATCGTCACGCTCGTCAACCGCGCCGCAACGGAGGCCGAGCTCGGTGAGCTCGTGACAGCCGAGCTCTGTGAGGCGTTCGAGGCGGAGATCGCTTTCGTCCTCGCCCAGGGCGAGGATGGCCATCCGGGCATCGTCGGCGCCTACGGCCTCCGCGCGCACGAGGCGGAGCGCCTGCCGGCCCAGGGAGTGCTCGACCGGAGCATCGAGGTCCCGCAGCTCTTCCAGGGACCCAACCTGCTCTCGGTGGGTGCGAAAGCGCTCGTCCTGGCCCCGTTCTCGGCCGATACCGGACGCGGCGTGGTCGGCGTCGCTCGGCTCCATGACGAGCGTTTCGACGACGCCGAGGCCGCGCTGCTGGAGGCGGTAGCCGCGAGCATCGCGCACGCGCTCGAACGGCTTCGACTGGCCGAGGAGCGCGACCGGCTCTATCGCCAGGCGCACGAGCAGGCACAGGCCGCGCGCGTCATCGGATCGATCGCCGACGGAGTCGTCCTGGTCGACGATGCCGGGGTCGTCCAGCTCTGGAATCCCGCCGCCGAGGCAATCACCGGGCTCGGCCATGGCGCGGTGATCGATCGTCCGCTCCGCGAGGCGATCCCTGGGTGGGCGGCCGTCGCCGACTCGCTCGGTGCCGCGAGCGACCCGGCCTCGTCCAGCGCGCGAGCGACGATGCTGCCGGTCGACGTTGCCGGGCGCGAGATCTGGCTGTCGATCAGAGCCGTCCGCCTCGCCGAGGGAACCGTGTACGCGTTCCACGACCTGACCGAGGAACGCCGCCTGGAGCAGCTGAAGGCCGACTTCATCGCGACCGTCTCGCACGAGCTCCGTACGCCGCTCGCCGCGGTGCACGGCGCTGCGAAGACGCTGCTCCGAGACGA
>Ga0126312_10002061_pt1 | contig 13344 bp, 8 predicted proteins | sample Plot104A_FD_92537 | JGI IMG/M metagenome (GOLD analysis project Ga0126312, IMG submission 92537) | Serpentine soil microbial communities from UC McLaughlin Reserve, CA, USA - Plot104A | ecosystem: Environmental > Terrestrial > Soil > Grasslands | place: USA: UC McLaughlin Reserve, Lake County...
AAATGAAGTCAGTGCGATTTTCAGGGAAGCGGTATGTTCACTAAGATTTTCCTGGCGCTTATCCTCGCGGCCGCGATTGCAGGAGTCGGCGTCGGTTTCGGGAGTGCAGGTCATTCGCCAGAGACAACTACAACTGCGGCAACGGCACCAAAAACGATAGTCGGATCTTTTTCGCACCCTCTGGTTTTTCCGCCAGTGAACACGAACGCGAATGTTTCGATCGGCATCAACGAAGCATGCGTCCAAATCCTCGATGGGCCATGCACGAACATGTGGACATATGGCGGGACGTACCCGGGCTTAACAGTTCGTAGACCTACCGGACAGCGGACGTATGTCACGTTCACGAATAATCTCGATCCAGGAGCCGGCGAGATGACCGTCCATAATCACGGCAACCACTCCTCTGCCAATAACGACGGCCAGCCAGACACTCTGCTTATTCCTACTGGAGGATCCCGCATTTATACCTACGAAGCGATTGAAGAAGGTAACAATCAGCGAGGGAAGATGCAGTTTTACCACGACCACCGCATGGATGTTACGGGTCGCAACGTATGGATGGGGCTTACTGGATTGTACATTGTAGATGATCCCGCCGATCCGCCGACGCTTCCCTCGGGCGAGTTCGACTTGCCTCTGGCGATTGCTGACCGGCAATTCGATCTGAATAACCAAATCCCGTACGTGTTTAATCCTAATGGCGTAACTGGTGACAAGTTTCTGGTCAACGGCGTCTACCAGCCATACCTCGAAGTTGGCGATCGTAAATACCGTTTCCGCATCCTGAACGCATCCAACTTCCGCACCTATTTTCTTGAGCTAAGCACTGGCGACTCCTTTATCCAAATTGGCACTGAGAGCGGTCTGCTTCCGGTACCTGTTACGCTCACCGGCATGCGTATGGGACCGGCTGAACGGGTGGACGTAGTGGTCAATTTCGACGGTGAACTCGGGCAAAACGTCTACCTGGTGGATGCGCTGACTGGCACGCAATTGCTTGAGTTTCGCGTAACTCAGCACGTCACCGATGACAGCATAGTACCCGCAACGCTCCGGCCGCTTCCAGACATCGGCGAACCTTCAGTGACGCGAAACTGGAGCTTTAATCAGACAGCAGGCCACTGGACGATCAATGGACTCAGATTCGATCCAAGCCGTGTCGATGCCAGGCCGGTATTAGGCACGACCGAAAAATGGGTGTTCACAAATCCTACGGGACAGCCACACACCGTGCATATTCATGACGTTGCGCAGCAGTGCGTGAGTCGCAACGGCGGAGCATGTTATCCGTACGAAACGATGAAAGAGACATGGTATCTTGCTCCTGGTGATGTACTGGAGGTGAAGCTGAAGTTCACCGACCATTTGGGAATGTACATGCTCCATTGCCACATGCTGGAGCATGAGGATGATGGAATGATGACGCAGTTCGAAGTGGTCCGCGCCAATCCAACACCAAGGCCGCGCCCCACGCCCTGGCCACGCCCGGCACTCTAGCGATCGGCAGGTTGCACGAATCAGTCGGCGCCGGCGAATTCTTTGCAACTCTTACAATGCAGGCGAAAAAGCGGACATCGCATTGGCGCTTCTGAAGGAACATTGTTCAAAAGAAATCCACTCCACAACGGAGTTGCGTTTTAACGTGCGGGTGGCAATCGGGGTTTTCATTTTGCTGTTCGGCTTTCTTCAGGGGGTGTTTCCTTCTGCAGGGGAAGCTACTGATTTACCCCTGCGGGTTTTCGCCAGCTCCGCGACGGCTCGGATTGAAGCTCACGAAGCAAGCGGCACTGGCGTTTTTTCGATGCTCGAGTTGCGGAACGTTGCACCAGGTTTGATCAAGCCGACCAGCGTCACGAACGCCGGAGACAGCAGCGGTCGTCTGTTCATCGTCCAACAGACGGGACAGATTCGGATACTTGTGAACCGCGCGATTCTTGCCACTCCGTTTTTGGATATCTCTGCCTTGGTAGGCGGCGGCGAGGGCGGTCTTTTAGGTCTCGCCTTCCATCCCGTTTATTCCAGCAACGGATTTTTCTACATCCATTACACTGATCTCGACGGCAACAGTGTGGTTGCCCGTTATAATGTTTCTACAACTGATCCGAACCTCGCGGACCCGAATTCGGCATACACCATTTTGACTCAGGAGCAGCCAAGCACCAGTCACAATGGCGGGCAACTCGCCTTCGGCCCGGATGCCTACTTGTATATTTCTTTTGGGGATGGTGGTTGTTGTGGCGATCCGAACGGTAACGGACAAAATCTCGACACCTGGTTAGGCAAACTACTGCGCGTCGATGTGAACAGTGACGATTTCCCCGGCGACCCGAATCGCAACTATGGTGTGCCGCCGAATAATCCATTCGTGGGCGGTACCGGCTTGGATGAGATTTGGGCCTATGGTTTGCGTAATCCCTGGCGCTTCTCTTTCGACCGGGTTACGGGAGATCTTTTTGTGGCGGACGTAGGCGAAACGAGCTGGGAAGAAATCAACTTCCAAGCGGCCACCAGTGCTGGCGGAGAAAACTACGGTTGGAGCGTTCTCGAAGGGATGCATTGTTTTCATGACACGCCGCCCGGATCGTGCACCGCCTTTTTGAACGGCGGTTCGACGCTGCCAGTCCTCGAGTATAACCACTCGTCAGGTTGCTCCGTCATTGGTGGCTATCGCTACCGCGGCCAACGCCACCCGGAGCTTCAAGGCGTTTACTTGTACGGCGATTATTGTTCGGGACGCATCTGGGGCGCGCTGCCGCAAAATGATGGCACGTGGCAGACTCAAGAACTGCTCGTCACCGCGTTGAACATCACAACATTTGGAGAAGATGAAGCCGGAGAGCTATACGTCGCGGATTATCGAGGAAACCAGAGCGCATTGTACCAAATTGTAAGCCGCCGCACGGCACCGCGGCCCCGTCCTACTCCGGCACCGCGGCCAACGCCATGATAACTCGTAGCGTAGGCATCCTGGCCTGCCAGCCGCTTTGGACAGTCCGCTACTTCTCGGCTGCAAGTTGACCTGCTAACTGGAAATGCTTTTCCGCCAGCGCAGTCATCCCGAGGTCTTGTAGTCGTCGGGCGAGCACCCAGTGGTAAAGTGGATTGTTAGGAGTGAATCTATCAGCTTGTTTTTCGTGCATCTCGGCTTCTTCACGCTTGCCCGATGCAAGCGCCGCTCCGGCAAGCTGGTTATTGGCGAGTGCCAATTCGGCGTTGCGTTGCACGGCGTCAGTCCAAACCGAAACAGCTTCGTCCCTTCGACCGAGTTGCCAAAGTGATTCGCCTTTCTCCTGGCGCGCAAGAATCAAATCATCTCGTTCCGCCAACGCTTCATCCAAAGTGGCTCGCGCTTCGTCATACCGGCCCAGACGATTCAAAATCGCGCCGCGATAATAGAGACTCAGGGCTTTACTCTCGTCTATTTGGTGAGCTGCGGCCGTGCGTAGCGTTTGTACGGATTGTGCAGCATCGCCTAACAAATATTCAAACCAGGCCAGCTTTGGTAGCGCTTCATTGTTTACAAACAATCCCATCCTCGAAGTCGCGAGATAATGCCCTTTTCCTTCACTAATGTTTTCCCGATCCTCCGGACTGAGCCAGCGTGCTGGATCAAGCTGCGCCAGGGCCAGTTCGTCGGGCAAATGAATCTTGTTGAATGCGATGTTGCCAAGAAACTCGTGATAGCGCACCCAGCCGCAGTGCGCGTTTAATCCAATCCACGCACACGCGAAGACCACAAATACCAGGCCCGCTTTATGCATTTTTCCTGACGATTTCAAATTGAACCGGTAAAAGGACAGCTCCCTTGCCCGAAGTAATCGCCACGTTTTTAGAACGAGAAACGTGGTAACGGCGGCGCAACCAAGCGCCATTAAAAAAGGAACCAGCGCGTAAACACCGCGAACAGCAAGAAAACTTCCCAGGAAGACGAATGCGCCGACGACCTCTTCAGGCCAGGTCAACGAATAATGTCTCTTAATGACATTCGATTTCGGAGCCAGGAGCGTCGGCTTTCCAAAGCCGAAATAGAGCGCGTCGTTTGGACATACGCTGACGCAATCCATGCATTTCATGCAACCCGGGTCGACCACCATCCCGTACTGCTTCACTTCCGCGTGCACCTGCACGTTCGAAGTGCACGTGGCAGTGCAATGCCCGCACTGATTGCAGGCAGGCGTGACGCGGATTTTTCCGGGCGAGAATTTGTCGGCGAGACCGAAGAAACCCCCATATGGACAGGCATAAGTGCAAAACCCTTTTTGCCCCAAAAAATAAACCGTGACGAAGCCACAAATAAACAGAAACGGGATGGCCACTGCGACAGAGGGAAACGTCTGCCAAAAATTTGTGGTCACCAAATGATTCGTGAATTTCGGGATGATCGCTTCGTGTGTCGGGTTTGAAAACAATCGATAGGCCATGGGCCAGACAAACATGTACAACGCGGCTCCGAGCGGGACATACACCAGGAGCCGCGACCGAAACGGTTTCGGATGAAGGCCCATTTTCTTGAGCAGCCACCCGCAGAAATCCTGCAACGCTAGAATGTGACAACCCCAGCCACAAACAAAACGCCCGAAGATGAGGGTCGCCAAAATTGCCAGGCTAAAAAAGATGAAGCCCGCGTTCACGAATCCCTTTTGCAACGTGTGCATCGTTTCCGAGGGCTCAATGGGGGAAACCGTTCTGCCCATTAACCGCCACTGGATGATGTGCGCGATCATGAACAGATTCAGAAGAATCAGCGCCGCAGCGCGCCACCGACCGGTCTTCGATTTGCGTATGCCAGTTCCGCTGTAGCCGGCAGTGCTCAAGCCAGCACTGCCTGGCCTCGAGGACACTACCGCCGTTTTTGCTTCCCGGCTTACGCAACCACTTTTCACAGAGTTGGCGAATTTACTACAAAACACACGTCACCGCTAGCAAGCTGTCGGAATCGCATTGACACGTCTTGGGCGTTTCAGATAGAACCGCGTTCCTCAGATTCCATCCACCTTAATTCTCCACATGAAAAAGAAATCCACTTCCCAATTCGCGTTTTTTAATCTGCGTATTTTTATCGGCTTGTTCGTCGCTGTGATTGGCGTTTCTCTGGCGGTGCTCGCCACGGCGAAGTCCTCCAGGCCGGGCTTTGGTACGTCCTCGCACGCGCGCACCACACAAGCACAGCAGAAGTATCAGGTTACCACCAGGTCCCATTACATTAGCCCGCTTGTGCCTCCGGGGTTTGATTGTTCTAAAATCCGCGAGTTGGGCATCGACAAGATGGAGAACTTCCGCGCCGGTGCGATCATGATCTTCTGCGGCGAGGCAAAGGGAGGTAAACCTTCCGATCCCAGCGCCTTCTCGAAGCTCGTCTACAAACTGATGGCGCCGTTGACGTATGGTACTACCGACGTGGATCTGATCACCGGCACTGAAACCTCTCCGCATATTACCCAGTCAGAGACAATGGTGGCTGGTAACCCGGATAATCCTTTTGAAATCCTCGTTGCCTATAACGACTCGCGGGGCGTAGAGGCCGCTCCCATCAACGTTTCCGGCGCATCCTGTTCGACCGACGGCGGTAACACATTCACCCGTCTGACCCGCGCCAGCGGTCAAAGCCCATTCGAGGGTACGTTTGGTGATCCGGTTGTTCTGTACAACAAGCCAAGTCAGACCTGGTTCACGGTTTGGCTCGACGGAAACGGGAGCTGTACGCTGGGCGGGTACAAGTCCAGCGATCCCTGCGATCCAGATAGCTGGACCCACTTCTGCGTTCACAATAACGGTGGCGATGACCGCGAGTCTGGCTGGGCGGATAACAATCCAACTTCTCCACACTTCGGAAACATGTACGTTTCCTGGAACGACTTTAATACTGCCAACGCGAACATCTTCGTTACCCGCTCCACTGACAATGGTCTCACCTGGAGCAGTTCAATCATGGTCAGCACGCAGAGTACCTTTATCCGCAACGTGCAGATCACCGGCGACGTAACCAACGGCGATGTGTACATCGCTGGAATGGATGAAGGCGGCGGCGGCTTCCCTCACAACGACACAAACCTCCTTTTCAAGTCCACGGACGGCGGCGCGACTTGGACCAACTCTTACACCGGCCCAGTCTTTCCAGGACCCGGTCGTAGCTCTGCGGGGTATTTCGCAACCATGTACAATAGTCCTGCTTACTGGCGGCATGAGGGCTGGGGACAACCTACGGCCAAGGACGGCATAGTGAATTACGTTTATGCTGGCCACGGACCCGGGGGCGATCCCGGCGACGTTTTCCACATCCGCTCTACCGATGGCGGTGTGACCTTTGGCGCACCTTTTCAGTTGAACAGCGACACTGACCCTACCCATGCGCAGTGGGCGCCGAACCTATCCGTCGCTGCGGACAACAGCCTCCTGGCCGTATGGTATGACGAGCGAGAACGGGTAGGATCCAGCTGCCAGCCGTCTGGTAACCCGTGCTATCGAATGTGGGCGCGCAAGTCCGTCGATAACGGCGCAACCTGGTTGCCCGACATGGAGTTCTCGGACGTTGTCAGCCCATTGCCGCTGCAATCCGACCCATTCATCGTAGACGTCTATGTGGGCGACTACGACTACAGTTCCTCGGTGCTTACCCAGCACCTGCATCCGTTCGTCGATGGGCGCGTGCCGATCAATGGCGCCTCCCAGCAAAACGCATTCCACGACAGAGAGCCGATCTCGGTAGGTCTGGCTGTAGCTAGCTCGAATCCAGCCTGTGGAAGCGTGATTTCCACCCAACCGACTGAGTTTATTATCAACACGACAGATCCGGTTCAGGCGAACACGATCGGTGCAGGCGATTTCACCGTGAATGGGACTCCAGCGAACTCATTCGACTATACTGCGGGTGAAACCACGATTACTTTCCACTTCACCACCTCACCGGTTGTCAATGAAGGCCCGCAGACGATGCACATTCCTGCTGGCGCCTTCCTGCGGGATCCCGACGGCAACCCCGTACTAGAGTTCAACTGCACCTTCCGGTACGACGTCACAGTGTTGGAGGTGAGCGATACGGTTCCACCGGTCGGCGGCACATTTCAGCCGCCAGGGCCGGCCAGCTACACGTATGACATGAACTTCAACGAGTCTGTGGAATCAAGCTCGGTGCAGACAACCGACCTACACCTGAGCGGCATTCCCGGTACAACTGTCGACAACGTTCAGGTCATCAACGGCGGCACGACGGCTGAGTTCACGATTACCATCAACAGTATCTTCTCAGGCACGTTAACGGCGAACCTGCCAGCCGGGTCTATCACCGACACGTTTGGTAATCCCAATGCCGCCTTCACAGGAACGTACGAATATGTAGGAACTGCCCCGAAGGGCTGCGGGTTGCTGGTTGGATCAGGGTTGACCCAAGGCTGGCCAGGGAACACTTGGAGTGCGCAGCTCGCCAGCAACACCGTTCAATACACGTTTGCGATCGGCCAGCCAGCCGCGCATGAGTTCGCGCTGTTCGAGACGCACGACCCGTGGGATTCTACCTTTATTAAGGACGCCATCACTGCTACCGGGCATACTTACACTGAATTTACGCCAGCAGATCTTGCGACGGTCAACTTCAGCGATTACCGGGTAGTCATTCTTAACTGGGATGACACGACTGTGCCCGAGTTCATCACTCCTTACACGGCAGCCATTCCTGCATTGGAAGCTTATGCCGGGGCGGGCGGTGTGGTGTGGGTGCAGGCAGCTGTTCAGGGCCAGGGGGAAACTTTCCCAATGCCTTTCGGCAGCCAGGGGAACGATGGACAGTTCAGTGAGAGCGACAACGTGGTCGATCCCGCTAGCCCAATGATGCTCAACATCCCTAATCCAATGGAGGGTAACTCTGCCAGTCACGTTTCATTTACCGACTTGCCCGGTCCCGCGCACGTCGTAGTTATAAATCCTAACAATAACCAGCCGGTCCTGTACGATCTGCAATTCGGCGGCACCTGCGGTGGAACGCCTAGCCCTACACCTACTGCCACAGCCACCCCCACCGCCACGACCACACCCACGGCGACCGCTACACCCACGGCGACAGCGACAGTGACGCCACGGGCTACTCCAACACCCAGGCCTCGCCCGACGCCCGGGCCACGGCCGTAGCCCGGAGAGTGGTCGAGAGCGCGAGCTGGAGGCATTTCCCCGTTTGCGGGGAGTGCTTTCATAGCTTGCGGAAACCAGCAATGGGGATTACGAAACGATATGAGAGCAGCTCTGGTACTGATTTCGATCTTAATCACCCGAAGCATCACCGTGAGTGAGGCACAGTCTCCCAATGTTATTGGCACTTGGAACGTGGAGATCACCTTCGCAAGTGACGAGCACCGCTCAGCGCGCTTTGAAGCGCGACCTGATGGAAAAGGCAGTTTGGTCGCAGCGGACCCGAGATCTAGAGTTTGGGACGGGACCAAAGCTTCGGAGGCACGGTGGAGTCGAGCTGAAGAAAATGCGATAACGTTCTCCGGCGCGGTGGAGTTCTTGATCGGCAATGTGGGACGCGACGCGGGAATGTTGACGTGCAAAGGCAAGTTTGAAACATCCGATTCGATCGTCGGCGAAGTAGAATTTTCTCCGCTCGTCGGCGAGCGCCCCTCGAAACACGGCACGTTCAAAGCTGTTCGCGAAAAAGAATAGCGCGACCCTCCCCAAACTTTTCAGACGCGAAGTGCCGGGGAGGAGGCATGCGCTACCTTTAGTTTCAACGCCATCGGCAGACATGGAATAGTAACAGAATTGTCACCTTCGAAGCACGTCTATAGCGCCTTGCGACGTTTCATCCGGCCTGAGTTCTGGCTTCCGAGATGTTGAATTCCCAGCAAAACCGTCAAAAAAAATAAAATTAACTTGCTAAAGTTTCATTCTTCCGCTAAACCCGGGCGAATCATTCCACGAAAAAGTGTTGACGCGCTAGTGGCGGTTCCGCTACAAACTACGCTCCACACCAAAATTCCATCCACATCATAACCAACTCATGAAAAAGAAATCCGCTTCACAATCCGCCTTCTTTAACCTCCGCGTCTTGATCGGCGTGTTTATCGCCGTTGCCGGCATCTTTGTCGCGCTGCTGGCCTCCGGCGTGTTCTCCGCAACCGCTCAGAACGTCATACAAGCGATGACGAAAGGTAAGATTATCACCAATTCCACGGATCCTCTCGTTCCCGTGGGATTTGACTGTTCCAAAATTGCCGAGCTCGGCATTGACAAAATGGAAAACTTCCGGGCCGGCGCAATCATGATTGCCTGCGGTGAGGTACCTGGCGTTGCGACTTCTGCGACTTCCACCCTGGGCCCCATCGGTCGCTTCGTTAAAAAGCTATTGATGCCTATGGCATTCGGCGCTGCTGACGTAAATCTGATCACTGGCACCGAAAGTCCTCCCAACATTACACAGTCGGAGACATACACCACGGCCAACCCGGATAACCCCGACCAGATAGTGGTGGCCTACAACGACTCACGAGGCCGCAATTTCAACCCGATCAACATCTCCGGCGCATCGGCCTCCACGGACGGCGGCACCACCTTCACTCGTCTCACAAAGGCCAACGGTCAGAGCCCGTTCGATAACACCTTCGGCGACCCTGTAATTCTCTACCACAAACCAAGTGGCACATGGTTCACTGTCTGGCTGGATGCAGCGTGCGGCGGTCAGGGGCTCGGCGGGTACAAGTCCACCACTCCGTGGGACCCGAATAGCTGGACTCACTTCCCTTGCGTTCACAACAATTCGAGCGACGACCGCGAGTCTGGTTGGGCCGATAATAACCCAGCCTCCCCCTTCTTTGGGCGGCTGTATGTTTCCTGGAACGACTTCAACGTCGGCAGTGGCGCTCTCTTCGTCACCTTTTCAACTGATGCCGGCGCCACATGGCACGCCCCGATCTCAGTCATCAACGCCGGATTTATTCGCAACGTGCAGATCACCGGCGATCCAGCGGGCAGCGGGGCCATTTACATCGCGGGCATGGACGAAGGTGGCGGCGGCTTTCCTCACAACGACATTAACCACATCTTCAGGTCCACAGACGGAGGCGTCACGTGGGCCCACCCCTATACCGGCCCTAGCTTTCCCGGACCGGGCGTTACCGCTGTAGGTTACTTCGCCCAAATGTTTACCGATGGCGGCGGCTATTGGCGGCACGAAGGCTGGGGTGAGCCTGCTGCGATAAACAATTTCGTTCACCTGGTTTATTCCCAGCACGGCGCCGGAGCTGACCCTGGTGACGTGTATTACATCCGCTCCACGGACAGCGGTACGACCTTTAGCGCACCGTTCAAATTGAACACCGATGCCACTACCCGTCCTCAGTGGCAGCCCAACCTTTCGGTCAGCCCCACTGGCACCCTCCTGGCGACGTGGTATGACGCACGCGAGAGCGCCAGCTGCACGCGTGGTAGCCCAGCTGTACCCTGTTACAGGATGTTCTCGCGCAAGTCCAACGACAACGGCGCAAGCTGGTTGCCTGATGACACGTTCTCGGACGTAGTCAGTCCGCTCCCGGCGCAAAACGACCCGGGTATCCAACCGACGTACGCGGGTGACTACGACTACGGCTCGGCGATCCTCACGAAGCACGTCACTGCGTGGACAGACGGCCGCGTGGCCATCAGTGGTTCATCCCAGCAGGACGCGTTCACTGACAGAGAGCTGGTGGGTTTTGCAGTGACGACCAGTACGCCGGCCTGCAACAGCATCATCAATACGCAGCCAACGGACTTTGTCTTGAACCTAAGCGACCCGGTCGATCCGACAACTGTCCAGGCAACCGATTTCACTGTAAACGGAACTCCGGCGGACTCGTTTGTGTTGAGTAACGGCAATGCTACGATCACCTTCCACTTCAACAGTTCGCCGGTTGTAACACAGGGTGTGCAGACGATGCATATTCCGGCTGGCGCATTTAATCGCGCTTCAGACAACGATCCGAACTTCGAATTCAATTGCACGTTCTGTTACGCGCTAACACCGCTACAGGTGACTACAACTGTCCCGCCTGATGGCGGCACGTTCTCACCGCCAGCGCCTGGCGACTATCAATACGACGTGAACTTCAACCAGGCTGTTGATCCAGCGTCAGTCCAGACGAGCGATCTGACCCTGACCGGCAATGTCGGCGGCAGCGTGATCGACGTCGAGGTAGTCAACGGCAACGCGACTGCCCGCTTCACGGTGCATTTCAACTTCGGAGGCAGCGTGACAGCGAGCATTGGGGCCGGAGCGATTACTGCTGTAGGATGCAATCCTAATGCGGCCTTCACGGGGAATTACACTGTGGAGGGCTGTCCGCCTGCAAACCATTACGACATAGCGCAGATCGGCGGCAGTATCGTGCCAGGGTCCACGGACATCGGCAATCACACCGATGACGGCACAACGTTTATCAGTTTGCCGTTTAGCTATACGTTGTATGACCAGACCTTTAACGGGGTCAATGTGTCGTCCAATGGCAATGCGCAGTTCACCACCACAGACGTTGACTGGGTCAACGTCTGCCTGCCATGGGCGGCTCACGACTACACTGTCTTGCCGTACTGGGATGATCAGCGCACCGACGCCAATCCAGGCTGCTCGACGTTCCCCGGAGGAACATGCGGTATCTTCACGTCGGTGACGGGCACTGCGCCCAACCGTATCTTCAATATCGAGTGGCGCACTGTTTACTTCGCCGACGCCAGCCAGACGGCGAACCATGAGTTGCGCTTGTATGAGGGCCAGACGCGTTTCGACGTGATCTACGGCAACGTCGCTATGGGTAACTCATCAGCTACAGCTGGAGTGCAGCAGAACGACAGCGCGTTTGACCAGTACTTCTGCAACGGCTCAGGTGGCGCCGCCACTGGCGGACAAAGCTATATCCTGCAAGCCTGCAGTCCAACCCCAACGCCTACCGCTAGTCCAAGTGCGACGCCCACGGCAACGGCGACCGCCACGGCCAGCGTGACTGCAACACCAACGGCCACGGCAACTGTTACAGCTAGTGCCACCCCTACGGCTACTCCGGCTTCAACGGCGAGGCCTACTCCATCACCGCGGCCTCGTCCGACTCCGCCGCCGCGATCGTAACTGCTGGTTGCTCATTAGTTTGGGAACTCGCGAGCCAAACCTCGCGAGTTCCTTTGTTTTCAGGTGTCTGTGCCCAGACGCTCTGGCGTTTCACCGAAACGCCCTACAACTTCTAATGCCAGGCCGGACTGAACCGCGTTCTCAACCTTTGATAACGCCATCCGCAATGATCACGGCAGCGGTGTCGCGCGCGCTCCTTCAACGGGTTTCAACGCTTCAACCGCTTTAACGGCCTAACGAATCCCGCTATCGCATTCCCATCGGACGTTGGTCATCTTCCCCGGCGCAACATCAGCTTCAAACGGACCGAAGCGGCCGATGGTAGTTTTCCTTCCCTTCAAGGAAATTTTGTAGTGGCCAGGCGGTAACGACACCCGAAATCGGCCCTGATCATCCGTGATGAACGCGGTCACCTCGCCATTATTCTTTTCCACCACAAACGTGGCATTCGCCAGCGGAACCGAACCAGGCGCATCAGCCCTGATTGGCCCCGGATTAGCTGGACTGATCGTAATTGCCCCATCAATTCCTGATTCTCCTGCAGAAGGAGTTTGCCCAGTGGAAGCGCAAACAGCCATGACGATGACCCCGAAAGCGATCAGCAACTTGCGAAATCGCATTGCGCACTATATTCGCGCCCCCTCGTGATGGCCAACGAATCCGAAGAACAAAGCAAACCGCAACAGGCTGCACTTGACGAGGCAGTCGTCGCGTCGAAAATTCTCCGCTTGTCTCGCTCATGAAACGTTACCTGCCGTTTGTAATTGTGATTGGTGTCGGATTGGTCACGTTCGGAAGTGGCACGATGCTCTATCGCGCAAAGCGTCTGCAGGTTAAGAACATTCCCCAAAGCCAAAATGTGCCCGCAAAAAGCGGTGCTTCGACGCACGTTCGAGGCAACCCCGACGCTCCGGTTACGCTGGAAGAGTTTGCCGATTTCCAGTGTCCGCCGTGCGGGCAATTCGCCGGGTTTACTGAGGAACTGCTGCGAGAATACGACTCGCGCTTGCGCGTCATTTTTCGAAATTTTCCGCTACCGGCTCATGAGCATGCTCGCGAAGCCGCGCAGGCCGCGGAAGCCGCCGGTTTCCAGGGAAAGTTTTGGGAGATGCACGATACGCTCTACCGGGAACAATTAGCCTGGAGCAAGGCGCCAAACGCGCGAGAATTGTTCGAATCCTACGCAGCCACGCTGCGCCTTAACATGGATCAGTTTAAGAAAGATATGGACAGCGACAAAGCGAAGGAACGCATCGATT
>Ga0126312_10002062_pt1 | contig 13342 bp, 12 predicted proteins | sample Plot104A_FD_92537 | JGI IMG/M metagenome (GOLD analysis project Ga0126312, IMG submission 92537) | Serpentine soil microbial communities from UC McLaughlin Reserve, CA, USA - Plot104A | ecosystem: Environmental > Terrestrial > Soil > Grasslands | place: USA: UC McLaughlin Reserve, Lake County...
GCGGTCCGCGCGTATCAAGGCGATCGGGGCATCGGGGTCGATGGCATCGTCGGCGACCGGACCTGGTGGGAGCCCGCCGGCGCGGCCGGCGCGACGCTCGCCTCGCTCGCCGAGCTGACCACGGTTTGACGGAACGACGACGCTGACGGATCGACGCTGCGTCGAGGAGCGAGTAGCTGACGACCGGGGCGATCCCCGGAACGCCGCATTTGTAGCGCGGCCCGGAAGGATGGATGGGGCGGCGCGGTTGGGCCAACTGGCGCTGCTCCACCCGATCGGACGCGACTCCGCGCGCCGATTGCGATCACGAACCGGCGGCGCGGGCTGAGCGGCTCTACGCTGGATGGAGGAGCACCCGTGAGCGCGACCAGGCCGAAGGTCCTCATCAGCTACCGGCCCGAGCAGGCGGGCGCCCATGCCGGACGGCTGTACGACGCGATCGCTGCGCACTTCGGCGAGGACAACGTCCTGATGGACACCCTCGATCTGGCGCACGGCGTCGACTTCGTCGGCCGGATCCACCAGGGCGTAGAGGCCTGCAAGGTATTGCTCGTGGTGATCGGACCGGACTGGGCGAACCTGCCCGATGAGCGGGGCCATCCTCGCCTCGCCAATCCGGACGACCCGGTTCGGCTCCAGCTACAGGCGGCGCTGCGCCGGCCCGACATCAGGGTGGTTCCGGTCCTCGTCGACGGTGCGCGCATGCCAGAGCCGGACGAGCTACCGGAGGCCATTCGTTCGCTCGCGCAGCGCAACGCGCTGGAGCTCAGCGAGCTCAGCGACCTCCGCTGGCGCTACGACGTCGGCCGCCTCCTCAGCACGCTGGCTTCATCAATCGAGGCGCCCGCGGCGCCCGCGGCCGCTCAGGCACCCGCCACCGACGCCCTTAACACGGCGGTGGAGTCGCTGTTCGGGCGGCTGCTCATGGAGGGGGCGCGCCGTGGTGCGCTCCCAGAGCATGCCCTCGCGCCAGCCCTTGCCTCGCCCCCTGGGCGCGCGGTGCCCGCGGATACCCTCTCTCTTCCGCGTAGGGCATCCTCGCTCCTCGCCCGGGCCGCGCTTCTCCTGGCACCCCTCGCCGCACTGGCCCTGGCGCTCAAGTGGCTTGTGGGCTGCACCGTCGACTACTCGGCCGCCAGCGACGAGGCGGCGGCAGGCGAGCGCGTCGACTGCACCGTCTTCGCCCCGGCGACCGTCACACTCGGGGAGGCCGTCCTCGTTCAGGTGTTCGCTCACCTCCCCCTGCAGCACGAGGACGCGCGGGCGCTCGCCACTGAGTTCGACCCGGGCGCCCAGCGGCGAGCCTTCAAGAGCCTGGAGTCCCGGGTCGCTCGCGGCAGCAGGCTGACCTTCCACCTGGCCATGCCTGGCGCCCACGTCGACGACCCCGTGCAGTCGCTGGTCTGGCGAGGCCGGGCTGAGGCCGTGCAGTTCGGGGTCACGACTGCGGCGGCACCAGGACAGCCCTCCCTGATCGGGACCGTCACGGCCAGCCAGGGATCCGTCCCCATCGGTCACGTCAAGTTCAGGCTCGGGGTGAGGCCCGATTCCGGGCCCCGCGACGAACGGCTCGAGCCGGTCGGCGATGACGCGCGGCGCTACCGCAGCGCGTTCACCTCGTATGCGTCAACCGACCGCGACCAGGTGCTGAGAGGCGTCCAGATGCTCCGAGCGGTGGGGATTCGCTGCTTCCAGGACGTCGTCGACCTGGAGCCCGGCGACCGTTGGGAGCGCAAGCTCTATCTGAGCATCGAGCAGAGCGACCTGTTCCTCCTGTTCTGGTCGAGCGCCGCCAGGGAGTCGAGGTGGGTCCGCAAGGAGGTCGAGTATGCGCTCGGGTGCAAGGCGGACGAGTTCGGCCCGCCCGAGATCAAACCGATCATCCTGGAACGTCCGCCGAGCCCGCCGTGGCCGGAGCTCGCCCACCTGCATTTCGACGACCGGCTCGTCTATTTCATGCGAGACACGGGCTGACGGCGGACAGGGCCTCGCGGCCTGCGATGGTTGCCGACATGGCGCCGAGCTTCGTCCGGCGTCCCGTACGGAGCAGCGCGACCTCCCCGCAGCCGCTATGGGCTCGCCGGCACGCCCAGCAGCGCGGCCTCCACTTCGCGCAGGCGATCCACGTCGCCGCGGACGCCCGCCACGGCGTCGCTGAAGAGGAAGGCCTCGGCGAGTCTCACGATCGCATAGGCGAGCGTCTTGGGCTCGACGGGCGCCTCGTACCTCTCGGCGCGCGCCTCCTCCTCGATCAGGCCGGCGATCCGTTCGACCATTCGGCGCTGCGCGATACCTGCGCTCGAGGTGATGATCCGCAGCGCGGCCTCATGCTCCTGCTCGACGAACTGACGCAGCGCGGGCGCCGCGACGAGGCTGCGGTTGAGCCGGTCGAAGGTGTCGAGCAGCATTGGCCCGCCGGTCCCGCGCGCGCCGGCCCGCGCCTCCTCGATCAGCGGCTTGGCGGCGCGGACGAGCACCTCGCCGATGAGCCCCTCCCGCGACCCGAACCAGCGGTAGATCGTGGTCCGGCCGAGCTCCAGCTCCCCTGCGATCGCCTGAACGTCGACCCGCCGTCCGCGCAGGTAGCGGTACATGGCGGCCTCGATGACGTCCTCGCGGCTGGCGGCGGCGGGACGACCACGCTTGGACGGCTCATCGGCGCCCGTCCGTTTTGAAACAGAAGCCACGCCGACATCTTTGCGAAGCTCGATCGGCTCAGCGCAGGCCATTCCGTCGGGACCACCCTGATGCCCGCCTATGTGGCCGCGCTCTTCAAGCGCCGGGGCTCGATACCGCAAGGCCACGCTCGGCCGCGGCTGCGACCAGGCGCCGGTCGTACGCGACGAGCTCGTCCGGTTCGACGCGGAGCGCGCTCGCGAGGTGGATCGCGTCCCGCGTCCGGACAGGCTGGTCGCGAGCACCGGCTCGTCAGCCAGATGACGCTCCAGGGCGACGCTCTCGGGCTCGTCGATGACCAGCTTCACGAGCCCCGACGAGTCGAGGTAGACGAGACGACGCTCAGCGCTCAGTCCGGTCTTCCTCGATCGCCTGGCTCGCGCTCATATCGCCGGTAACCGGGAAGCGGCGAAGGGACCGACGCAACGGACGCCCCGGCGTGACGTCGCCACCGACCACGAGGCGACCGATGCGGTCACCGGGAACGGGAGACAGGACCGCGACGGGCACGCCGTGATGGGTGATCTCGACCACCTCGCCCGCCCTCACGCGGCGAATGGTCCTCGTGAGGCTGTCGCGCAGTTCTCTGATTCCCATGCGTTCGGCCATTGTGGCCACAAGTTACGACGATGGTCCCGCGGTATCAATTGGGTCTCGACCGAGTCTCAGTCGGCGCCCGGCCCGGAAGGCGAGCGTCAGGAATGAAGTGGTATATGGGCGATCTATCCAGAGGAGGCGTGACATGCCGGCAGTCGAGCTATCAGCGGGGACGATCGAGTACCAGGACACCGGCGGCGAAGGGCCCGTCGTCGTGCTGGCGCACGGACTCGTGATGGACGGCACCCAGTGGCGCCACGTCGTCGCCGAGCTGCGCTCGGATCACCGCTGCCTCCTGCCCACCCTGCCGATGGGCGCCCACCGCCGCCCCATGCGTCCCGACGCCGATCTCTCGTTGAGGGGACTCGGCCGGATCCTGGCCGAGTTCATGGAGCGCCTCGAGCTGCGCGACGTCACCCTCTGCTTCAACGACTGGTGCGGGGCTCAGGTCATGATCGCCGACGGGCTCCTCGACCGCGTCGGCCGCCTCGTGCTCGTGTCGTGCGAGGCCTTCGACAACTACCCGCCCGGGCTTCCCGGACGCATGGCGGCGCTTTCCGCCAAGATGCCCGGCGGTCTCGCGGTCATGTCGCGCACGATGCTCCTGCGCCCGCTGCGCCAGCTGCCGATCGCCTTCGGATGGATGTCTAAGCGCGGCATCCCCGACGACGTCGCGAAGCAGTGGCTGCGCCCGCTGAGGAATCCCGAGATCAGGCGGGACCTCCGCAAGTACGCTGCCGACACGAAACAGGGCAGGCGAGACCTGCTCGCGGCGACCGAAGCACTCAACTCCTTCGACCGCCCGGTCCTGATCGTCTGGGCCAGCGAGGACCGGATCATGCCGCCCGAGCACGGGCCGCGGCTGGCCGAGCTGTTCCCCGACAGCGAGCTCGTCGAGATCCCGGACAGCTATACGCTCGTGCCGGAGGACCAGCCGAGGTTGCTCGCCTCGCACCTCCGCCGGTTCATCGGCCGCGCAGCGTCCGCCACGGCCGCCTGACGAGCCGCGGACGCGCCATCCGCCCCGCCCCGTCGGCCCGGGCGGACGCGGAGAACCGGAGCGCCGTGGAGATGGAAGGGAGCGCGGCCTAAGAGTCGAGCGCAGTCGCCCGGCCCAGCTCGCGCCACGCCGCGAGCTCGGCCGCGACGCGTTCTTGGCGCGACTCGATGTTCCCGATAGCGTCCGCTCCGAGCACCAGCCGGAGCGGCGGATCGTCGGAGTCCAGGGCGGTGATGATCGCCTCGGCGGCCTTGACCGGATCGCCCGGCTGCGCGCCGTGGTTGTCGCGCACGTACGCGCGGGTCGGCCCGACCGTGTCCGAGTACTCCGGCATCTCGGCGGACTCGTACGCGGCCCCGGGGCGGAACAGGCCGGTCCGAAACGCTCCCGGCTCCACGATCATGGTGTGGATCCCGAAGCCGGCGACCTCGTCACGCAGTGTCTCGGTGAGCCCCTCGAGCGCGAACTTAGTCGCGCAGTAGGCGCTGAAGCCCGGCGCCGTCACCTGACCCCCGACGCTCGACATCTGGACGATCGCCCCGCGGCCCTGCCTGCGCATGTGCGGCAGCACGGCCCGCGTGAGCGCTGCCGGTGCGAAGAAGTGCAGATCGAACAGATCCCGCAGCTCGGCGTCGGTCGTCTCCTCGACCGCGCCGACCTGCGTTCGACCGGCGTTGTTGACGAGCACGTCGATGCGACCGAAGCGCTCCAGCGCTTCGTCGACGGCCGCCTCGCGCTGCGAGGCGTCCGTGACTTCCAGCGCGACGACGTGCACACGGTCGCTCTGCTCCAGATCGCTCAAGCCGTCGGTCCTGCGGACTGTCGCGACCACCGAGTCACCCCGCGCCATTGCGGCGTCCACGATCGCGCGTCCGAATCCGCTCGAAGCTCCTGTGATGAACCAAACTCGATTCCCGTTCATCGCCAAGATGATGCCGAACTGGTTACTCGGTCGGGCGCCCTTTACAAGTGCCTGGGCGCGGCGGAGCTCTCGGCGGCGAGCTCCATGGCCAGGCAGCCGGCCAGAACGACGAACTGGGCGCCCAGCTCCACCACCGCCGAGGCCTCGGTTCCCAGCGGGATGGTCGCCAGTGCGAGCGCCGCGGCGAGCAGCCGCCAGCCGGGCCGCCCGATCGACAGAGTCCACCGAAACAGGGAGTCGCCGAGCAGGAAGAGGGCCACCCCGCCGCCGAGGGCCAGCGAGCGGGCGAACGAGAGCGGGTCGGCTGCGTGCCCGATCGCCTGCTCGAGCGCGGAGGCCAGCGCGATGACCCCGAGCAGGATCAGCAGGTGCCAGTGGTAGAAGCCGAACAGCGCCAGACGCGGCCGGTCCTTGTTGGGCGCGGCGAGCATCGCCTCGAGCGCTCGCTCGTCCTGGCCCTCGCCGAAGTAGGCCCACCACAGGCAGGCGGTGAGGCCCAGGCCGAGAACGGCGATCGAGACGAGCCCAGCGGTGAGCGCGTGCGCCGAGGCCCCGATCCCCACGGCCACCACAGACTCGCCGAGCGCGACGATGACCACGAGTCCGTGGCGCTCGACGAAGTGGGTCGGATTGATCTCGAACCGGGGATCCGGCGGCCGAAACGAGGGCAGCAGGATCACCGCCAGCGCCAGCCCCCAGAGCACGCCGCGGGCCGTTCCCCCTGCGATTCCGCCCGCGGTGATGAACAGGGCGGCTGCAGTGTTCAACGGCGCCACCTTGAGGATGGCCGTCGCCGAGGCGCCCGCCTGGCTGCGCGTGAACAGGCCGGCGTGGATCAGCACGATGAGCAGGTAGGCGAGCCCGAACGTCACACCTCCGTCGCCGAACGCGGTCGGGACCGCGAGCGAGAGGACTAGGAACGCGGCCATGCCGCCGAGCAGCAGGAGCTGGTAGGCGAGGCGGTCCGGGGCGACCAGGTTGGTCAACCACGCGTAGCCGCCGTACATCCACCAGATCACGATCAGCATGAGCGAGACCCGGAGCAGCCCCTGCCCGGTCGGGTGACCTGCGAGGACCGCCGTCAGCTGGGTGATCGTGAAGACGAAGACGAGGTCGAAGAACAGCTCGAGGGTCGAGACCCTGACCTCCTCGACCCGGGCTGCCTCACCTCCCTCGGCGGGCCCGCGGCCCGCGGCGACCGCTGACTCGGGCATTACGGCAGTATCGCGGGCCGCTCACCTCGGCCAGGCGACCGCCGTCAGTGTGCGACCTGAGCCGCTTCCTCGCCCTCGGGCGCGGGCGCGGGCATCTCGGCGCGAAGCAGCGTCGTGCCCAGGACGGCCGCGACGATCGCGAATATCGCGCCGACAAGGAACGCCAGGTGGTAGCCGCCGGTGAGCGCTTGTAGAGCTCCGTCGCCCGAGTCGCGGAGGCTGTCCGTGCGGGACGCGGCGATACTGGCGAGGATCGCGAGACCCAGCGCGCCGCCCATCATGAAGGATGTGTTGACGAGGCCCGAGGCCAGCCCCGACTCGGTCGGCTCGACGTCGTTCATCGCGGCGAGCAGCACGGGGTTGAAGGCCATGCCCGCGCCTATCCCGAGCAGGATCATGCTCGGGAGGACGTCGGGCCAGTAGCTGCCGTCGACCGGCGCGCGAACGAAGAGCAGGAGACCGACCGCTGCAACCGCCAGGCCGGTCGCCAACGGCGGTCTGATTCCGAAGCGCATCACGAGCTTGGCGGAGAGGCCGAGCGAGAAGCCCCCCATGATCAGCGTGGCCGGCAGGAATCCGAGACCGACCTCGAGCGGGGTGTACCCGAGCACGAGCTGGAGGTAGAGGGCGGAGAGGAAGAACCACGCGAACATGGCGGCGGCCCACAGCACCCCCACGGCGTTCGCGGTCGCGATGTTGCGTTGCCGGAAGAGGCGCAGCGGCATGAGCGGGGCTCTCACTCGCGACTCGATCGTGAGGAATACTCCGAGAAGGACGGCGGCGGCCGCCAGCAGCCCCAAGGTCTGGGCGGAGGTCCAACCTTCCTGGTTGCCGTTCACGATCGCGTAGGTCGCGACCATCAGCGAGGCGGTCACGGTCACGGCGCCCCCGATGTCCAGACGCCCGGTTCCCGCCATGCCGGGCGCCGGCGGGAGCAGCCGCAGGCACAGCGCGCAGACGACCACCCCGATCGGGACGTTCACGAGGAAGATCCAGTGCCAGTTCAGGGAGTCCGTGAGGACGCCGCCGAGGACCACGCCGATGGTCCCGCCACCGGATGCCACGAACCCGAAGAAGCCCATCGCCTTCGCCCGCTCGGCGGGCTCGGTGAACAGGGTCATGATCAGCGACAGCGAGACGGCAGACGCGATCGCGCCGCCGATCCCCTGGATCGCGCGGGCCGCCACGAGGAACCCCTGCGTCGTGGCGATGCCGCACGCGAGCGAGGCCACCGTGAAGAGCGTTATCCCGAAGACGAAGAGCTTCCGCTGGCCGTAGAGGTCGCCGAGCCGGCCGCCCAGGAGAAGAAGGCCGCCGAACGTGAGCAGGTATGCGTTCACGACCCAGGCGAGTGAAGTCTCGGAGAACCCGAGATCCGCCCGTATCGAGGGCAGGGCGACGTTCACGATCGTCGCGTCGAGGACGATCATGAGGCTGCCCAGGCAGAGGACGTACAGGGCGAGCCAGCGGGTGCGGGTATCTACGGCTGTCATGGTCGCGGACATACGACGTCTGAGATTATCGATCCGCCAAACGGCGGTCAGTATCGGTCCGCCAAACGGCGGTCAGACCGGCTCGAAGCTGCCGACGAGCCCGTGCTGAGTCGCAAAAAGGGTCGCCGCGGCCCGGCTCGAGACGCCTACCTTCGCGTAGATGTGCTCCACGTGGTTGGAGACCGTCTTCGGCGTCACGATCAGCCGGCCGGCGATCTCCTTGTTGGAGTGCCCTCTGGCGAGCAGGCCGAGCACCTCGACCTCGCGCGCGGTGAGCCCTCCGGGCCAGTCGCGGCGGGCGGGCGCCCTGTGACCGGCCGCCTTGAGCACGGCGCTCACCGCGTGGCCGTCGAGCCGGCCGGCCTTCGCCTCGGCGCGCAGCTCGCCTGAGGCCCGGCCCGGCTCGAGGGCCGGCCGGTGGGGCTGCGGCTCCATCATATGACGCTGCCTACCTCGGATCGCACCGCCACCTCGCGAGTCTAGGCGAGGGGTCATTCGCCCGCTCATCCCACGTTCATCCGGCGGGCGGACGATCGCGGATGTGCTGGGCGCGTTGTTTCGGCGACGAAGCGAGCGCCGGCTCACGGTGGCGGCCCTCTTCATCGCTTTCGTGATCCTGGCGGTCGATCAGGCGATCGGCGACCACGGGGCACCGGGCGCCAACGCGGGCGGCTCGCGTCAGAAGCCCCCGAACGTGGTGGTGCTGATGACGGACGACCAGACGGTCGAGGACCTGGATGTCATGCCGCGCACGGGCGACCTGTTGGGCTCGGAGGGCGTGACCTTCAACCGCTCGTACGTCTCGTATCCGGTCTGCTGCCCGTCGCGCGCAACGTTCTTCAGCGGCCAGTACGCGCATAACCACGGCGTTATGGGGCTCTATCCGCCGACCGGCGGCTATATCCGCTTCGACCGCTGGAACTCGCTCCCCGTCTGGCTCGAGCACGCCTGCTACGCGACCGCACATATCGGCAAGTACATGAACGGCTACGGCACTCAGGTGCCCGCCAGCGTTCCGCCGGGCTGGACGGAGTGGCACGGCGCGATCGACGGCTCCACCTACCGAATGTGGGGCTACACGCTCGATGACAACGGCAAGCGCCACACGTACGGGAGCCCGTTCGTCCAGGATCCACGCCTCTACCAGACCGACGTCTACCGCGAGAAGGCGGTCGACTTCATCAAGCGGCGGGCCGGGTCGGACCGACCCTTCTTCCTCTCCGTGGCGTTCCTCGCACCGCACCACGAAGCCAGGGCGATCCGTAGGGTCACCGGCCTCTTGGTGCGACCCGCGCCTCGTCACGCCACCGCCCTCGCCGGCGATCCGCTCGTGACCTCGCGGGCCTTCGACGAGGGGAACCTGACGGACAAGCCCCAGTTCCTCCAGCACGGCCCACTCGCCCTCGGGGCGATGGACCGCATCGCCGAGCACTACCACGAGCGCCAGCGCTCGCTGCTGGCGGTCGACGAGGCGGTGGAGGCGATCGTGGGCGCGCTGAAGCGGGCCGGCGAGCTCGACGACACCTACATCCTCTTCACCTCGGACAACGGCTACATGCAGGGCGAGCACGACGTGCCGAGCGGCAAGATGCTGGCCTACGATCCGTCCACCCGCGTCCCGCTCCTGATCAGGGGACCGGGCATCCCCCACGGACGGGTCTCGAACGAGCTCGTCGGCAACATCGACCTGGCGCCGACGATCATGCACGTCGCCCACGCCAAGGCCGGCAAGGTGCTCGACGGCCGCTCGCTGCTCCCCTACGCCCGTCATCCGCGACTTCGCTCACGCCGCCCGCTCCTCCACGAGACGGGCGGGCTCCGTTACGTCCCGGTGCGCGACCAGGACCAGGACGGGGCCCCCGCCGTCCAGCGCATCCTCAGCTACCGGGCCGTCCGCACCGCCCGCTGGCTCTACATCGAGTACCGCGGCGGCGCACGCGAGCTCTACGACCTCCGTTACGACCCCAACGAGCTCCACTCGCACCACGCCGATCCCCAATACGCCCGGGTGCGACATGTGCTGCACGGGGTGCTGCGCCGTCTGGCGAGCTGCCGGGTGGGCCGGCTGCCGCCGCCCGGCGCCTCCGATTCCCGCTCCGGGCAGGATGTGATGCTTCGCCCATTCGTGCGGGTACTGATCGTCGAGGACGAGGTCAAGCTGGCGAGCGCGGTTCGCAAGGGCCTGCGTGGGGAAGGCCTGCTCGCGGACGTCGCGATCACGGGCGAGGACGCCCTATGGATGGCCGGCGCGACCCACTACGACGCGATCGTCCTCGACGTGATGCTGCCGGGCATCGACGGGTTCGAGACCTGTCGGCGACTGCGCGCCGACGAGGTGCGGACGCCGATCATGATGCTGACGGCGCGCTACGAGGTCGAGGACCGCATCACGGGTCTCGACACCGGCGCGGACGACTACCTGGCGAAGCCGTTCGACTTCGGCGAGCTGCTCGCTCGACTGCGAGCCCTCACGCGGCGCGGGCCGTCGGAGCGCCGCGCCGTGCTGCGCGTCGGGGACCTAGAGCTCGATCCCGCCAGCCGCCGCGTCCGCCGCGGCGACACGGAGATCGCGCTCTCGACGAAGGAGTTCCAGGTGCTCGAGGTGTTCATGCGCCACCCCGGCGAGGTGCTCTCCCGCTACCGGCTGCTCGAGGGCGCGTGGGACACCGGGTACGAGCACAAATCGAACGTAATCGACGTCTACGTCCGCTACCTGCGCGCGAAGGTCGACCGCCCGTTCGGAGTCGAGACGATCGAGACGATCCGGGGCGCCGGCTACAGGCTGAGCGCGGTCTGACCAAAGGATCGGCTCGCCTCACGCGGCCGGCAGCGAGAACCAGACGTCCGCTCCGCCGCCCTCGCGGTTGCGGGCGCCCACCTCCCCGCCGTGCGCCCTCGCGATGGCGGCCACGATGGCGAGGCCCAGCCCTGTCCCCTGGCCGGAGCGCGCCGGATCGCCGCGACTGAAGCGGTCGAAGGCGCGGCCGAGGAGCTCGTCGGGGAAGCCCTCGCCCCGGTCAGCGACGTGCAGCTCGACCCTGCCGTCGCCCTCCCGCGCGCTGAGCGTCACCTCTCCCCGCCCGTGCGTGAGCGCGTTCGCCACGAGGTTGTCGAGCGCCTGCGCCGCGCGATCGGGATCCGCCAGCGCAACCGCTGCGCCCTCGCCCTCGACCCGCGCGACCACCCGGCGTTCTGCGGCGCTCGCGGAAGCATCGGCACGGCGCGCAGCGGCGTCGAGGAGCTCGGCGGTGTCGAGCGGCTCGCTGCGCACCGGAAGCCTGCCCTGGTCGGAGCGCGCGAGCGCGAGCAGGTCGTCCGCGAGGCGCGACAGTCGCTCCGCCTCGTCTCCGGCCGACTCGAGCGCCTCCCGCAGCTCCGCCGCGTCGCTCTCCCCCCGGAGCGCGACCTGCACCTCCGTGCGCAGCACCGCGAGCGGCGTGCGCAGCTCGTGGCTCGCGTCGGAGAGCATCCTGCGCTCGCGCGCGAGCGCCGCGTCGAGCCGGGCGAGCAGCTCGTTGAGCGTGTTGCCCAGCGCCTCGATCTCGTCGCGGGTGGCCGGTACCGGCAGGCGCTGGGCCGTGTCGTGCTCGGTGATCCGCTCGGCGCGCGTCCGCATGCGCTCGACGGGACGAAGCGCGGCTCCGGCCACCTGGTAGCCGGCGTAGCTGGCGAGCAGGAGGGCAAGCGGCGCCGCGATCGCCAGCAGCTCCCGCAGGCGCTGGAGCGCGCGATCGCGGCGGGCGAGCGGATCGCCGACCGCGACGACGACCGAAGCTCCGGCGGCGGTGTGCGTCGGGACGGCCCGGACGCGCACGGTGCCCACCGCGGTCGGGCGGCGGTCGACCTGCAAGACGCCGCCGGCGGCCTATCGCACGGCCTGGGCGGTGAGAACGCGGTCCCCCTGCACGGGCCGCGTCGAGGCGAGCAGCCGGCCGTCGTCGGTGTAGACCTGAGCCACCCGCTCGCCGCTCTCGAGCAGAGCTCGGTCGGGATCGCGGGTCCCTTCCAGGAGTCCAGTCATGTCGGCCGCCCGTGACTCGAGGTCCTGATCGATGACGCCGTCCAGGTCGCGCTGGAACTCCGTGTAGAGCACGAGGCCGCCCGCCACGAGCACAGCCGTGAGCACCCCGGCGAACGCGACCGTCAGGCGCAGGCGGATGGGGAGCCGCCTGAATCCGGAGCTGAGCGGAGCCATGTCGCCGGCGATCACACCACAGAGGAGCCTCGAAGTCAGCCGTGTGCGCCTCCACACGCGAGGCAGGCCGTCGGCAGCCGGCCGCGGCGGACGCCGATGGACGCCACTCACCTCTCATGAGCGGTTAATCCGCGCCGCCGACGATCGCTGGGCGGTCATAAAAAGCGAGCTCAAAACGACCTCCCCCGTAGCAGCTCGCACCCCGATGGCCGCACAGCCGGGCGGGGTCAGCCCCGCCGGGCGATCCACCGGCCCGCGCCGGGGGCGGCATGTTCCCTCAGACCGCCCCCCGGCCGGGTCGGGATGTTGCGAAGAGCGCCGCTAAACCCCGCGAGATGCGCCGGCGCGGTGCTGGGTGGGCGGCTCTTCGTCGCCCGGATCGGGCTCGTCCACGAGTCGGAAGGCCGCGCGGACGAAGAGCAAGAGCGAACCGACCAGCACGACGGCGGCGGCGGCGTCGAGCGCTCCGTCGCGGATCGCCACGAGCGCGAGGAGCGCGCCTGCCGCCGCGATCGCGAGGATGAGCCTTTCTCGCACGTCGCTTCCTTCCGGTTTGGACCGTTCGATCCACAGGATCGTCCCGCCGGATGAGTCCCCGATGAGCGCTCGGCCCCGCCCGGGGCCGACCGAACCTGGTCGGTGCGACGCTCGAGATTGGCCGGATCGCCGATCCGCTCGCGTAGCGATGGATTCCGTGGGCCCACCGGATCTCAATTTACGACCAGGCGACTTCGGTCGCCGAGAACGAAAAAAGAGACCGGTGAAGGAGACAGTCATGGAATCGAGACTCCCGCGGCTCAGCGAGAAAGCGGCCACGCGCTGGGTAGTCGCCCTCACGGGCATCGGATCGTTGATGGCTGCGCTCGACACGCTCGTCGTGTCGACGGCCCTGAGCACGATCCGCGTCGACCTGGGCGCGTCGGTCGAGCAGCTCGAGTGGACGGTAAACGCATACAACCTGAGCTTCGCGGTTCTCTTGATCACCGGCGCGGCGCTCGGCGATCGCTACGGGCGGCGCAACCTGTACGCCGCCGGCTTGGGCCTGTTCGCGGCGGCGTCGGCGGCCTGCGCCCTCGCGCCGGACGTCGGGTCGCTGATCGGCGCTCGCGCGGTCCAGGGGGCCGGCGCCGCGCTGCTCATGCCGCTCGGCCTGGCGCTCCTCAGCGCCGCCTTCCCGCCAGAGCGCCGGGCGACGGCGATCGGGATCTTCAGCGCGATCACCGGGCTGGCGGTCGCCAGCGGACC
>Ga0126312_10002063_pt1 | contig 13339 bp, 12 predicted proteins | sample Plot104A_FD_92537 | JGI IMG/M metagenome (GOLD analysis project Ga0126312, IMG submission 92537) | Serpentine soil microbial communities from UC McLaughlin Reserve, CA, USA - Plot104A | ecosystem: Environmental > Terrestrial > Soil > Grasslands | place: USA: UC McLaughlin Reserve, Lake County...
CAGCGGCTCTTCTACCGGCGCTTCTATCGCCCGGCGGTTAAGACTGCGCTGCCGGCGGAGCTCCGCGCCGTTCGCTTCCACGACCTGAGGCACACGTGCGCGAGCCTCCTGCTCCATGCGGGCGTGCCGCTCTTCACCGTCTCCCGATATCTCGGTCACAAGTCGATCAGCACCACGGCTGACCGGTATGGGCACTTGCAGCCAGGATGGGAGGAGCAGGTGACGGATGCGCTTGAGGCGACTTACCAGGCCGTGCCCGAGCAGACCGCGACCAACGTGCGGGAGTTGCGCGCAGCAGACAGCCGCTAGCCCGTTTACGTTTGCGCCATGAGTGGCGGTGCCGTGATCTCCGGCGGGGCGGTGGCCATCTTCGCCTTCGCCCTGGCCAGCGGTCGCGACTCCTATCGGGCGTGGCGCCAGCGCCAGAGGCACGACGACGCAGTGCTTGCTGCGATTCGCGAGGAGATCGCCGCCAACCGACGAGCGCTTGAGAACAATCAGAATCTCCTTGACGAAGAGTTGAAGCTCATCCCGCAAGGGAATCGCCTAGTCAACCCGCTCGATCCACTCGAAGCCGGATTCTGGGACCTCGTAAAGCTCAACCCGCCGCGCCGACTCGAAACTGAGGATTGGACGCTCTCGCATGTTCGCGAGGTCGCACGTCTTACCGCGCAGGTGAACGAGATGCTCCGGAGCAGGGTGAACTTCCGCGTTCTTAGCCCAAGCCTCACGATGACGACGGGCATCGGGCAGGCCGCATGGGCCCAGCCGCTTGAGGGATACGACAAGCTCGTAAAGCAGTTTCAGGGCGAGTTGCTTACTGCTATCGACGCCCTCGAATCGGCGCTCGTCTAGTCGCCACACCCGGCGGATCGTGTGGAGCACTGGGTCGACGTCGGCCGGCACATTTGATGCTGTCCGTCGCCCCGAGCAGTAGGCCGTCCCGTTCCCCGCAAAGAGCGGGAAAAGGGTTCCGTCCGAGGCGATCACGACTATGGCCAAGTCTCGCGTCTTAGCCGGGTTGCGCGGTCTAACCGGCCGACCCCGCTGTCATCGTCTGCCCGAATCCGGGCACCTCTTTGACCCGGCAGACGAAAGGTAGGTGGTCCCATTGGGGAGCCACCTGAGAATCAACAAGGTGACGCTCATGCTCGCCCAGTTCGCGAAAGCGACGACGAACGGGATGTTGGACGTCATGGGAGGAGGCTGGACCCAGGTCGGGCCGCAGCCGAGTCCGTACTTCCTTGCGGGGCTCGTTGAGCTCCCTTGGGATGCGGCGGGAATCGAGCACACCGCTCGCTTCGACCTGTTGGATGACCAGGGGAAGCCCGTCACCAACGAGGGGCCGGATGGCGAGCAGGCGCCGGTTTACGCCGAGGGGCAGTTCCATGTCGCGCCCGCTCCGGGCACGAGGCGCGGGACACCCTTGACGGTGCCGTTCGCCATCCCCATCGGGGCGATGCAGCTTCCACCCGGCCGGTTCGAGTGGAGGCTGGAAGTGGACGGCGAGGCGCACGAGGACTGGCGGCTCGGATTCACAGTCCTGCCGTTGTCTCAGTCCAAGGCCGCCTAGTCACGAACTAGGCGAAGGTGAGGACGCTTAGCGTCCCGTCGCTCCGTGGCAGCACCGGTGGGAGCCCGTAGGTTGAGCCCGTTGGCAGACGGGCTCAGGCTCCCGCCGGTTGTCACGGTCCCGCTCTCGATACCCGAGAGCGCAGTGATCCTGAACGTCGGCTCCATCCGTGCGGCGTTCAACGGCGCCAACTCTATACCTCCTCTGCGGTCGGAAGAAGGCGTGCCTGAAATGCCACCGCTGCAGCCTGCTCGCACGTATGCAAAGTCCGAAGGCGGGGCGGGGGCCGTATCGCCGTTGAATCGCCTTAAACGGGCTTAGGCGTAAGGGCGAATAAGGGCGCTACAAGGGCGGGACGGTGGTGGGCCTTCACAGCTTTGCGTCGGAAACCCAGGATTAGCGGCGTCTTTTCAGAGCCGCCCGTCGGACTCGAACCGACGACCCCCACTTTACGAGAGTGGTGCTCTACCAACTGAGCTAGGGCGGCGAGCGAGCCCAGTGTAGCCCCGGGGGCTTGACGGTCGCCCGGGGCGCTTAGCGGGGTGTGCGGATAGTCGTGGCTCGCTCGTTTGGCGGCCGCCTCCTCGGGCTGGCGCTCCGCAAGAAGGCGCCGGACCACGCCCTGCTCATCCCGCGCTGTCGCTGCGTCCATACCTTCGGCATGCGCTACGCGCTGGATCTGGTCTGGCTCGACCGAAGCGGAGCGGTCCTCGCCGTGGACGGGCGGGTTCCGCCGAACCGACTGGTCGCGCGTCGCGGCGCCTGGGCGGTGTTGGAGGCGCCGGCCGGTTTGGGTATCGTCGCGGCCGTGGCCGAGCCGGGCGGGACAAACAAGTTTCTCGAGGCGCTCAATCCGCGCGTCCCGATCTACCGGGACACGTACAACGAGTACCTGGTCATGGCGCTGTCGGCCGGCGGCGCCGCGGCGGGCACGCAGGTCCCGCTCTACATCGTCATGGCGATCACCGGTATCTGGTCGGTGGTTGTCTTCGTAGCCGCCTGCGTGGTCTTCGAGCTGGCCGTGATCTTCGGTGTGGCGCGGCCGCAGATGAAGCCGCAGGAGCGGGTCGGCTGGGCGGTGCTCTGGGGTTTCGCGACGGCCGCGCTGGCGGTCTGCTTCTACTACCTGGTCGCCGAGCCGACTCTCTAGCGACCCCCCAGCGGGCACCCGCTCGGGAACGCGAAGCGCCCGCGGGGGTGGCTGGTACCCCCACGGGCGCTCGCTTGTCCGGACCGCGGTCGGCCTAACGGCCCGAAATCGATGCGCTGCCTTCCTCCGGCCCGCCGTCGTAGCGGAGGGTGGGCGGCTGAGCGAACGAGCTTCCCTCCTCGGGCCCCCCGTCGTAGCGGACACCGGGCTGGCTCGTCTGCGGCGCCGGCGTGGTGCTGGAGTCGTCCGAGGAGCCGCCGATGGCGAGCACCAGGACGACCGCCGCCGTGGCCGCGAGCGCCAGGAGCGCGGCGACCGCCACGGTCGCGTGCGAGCGAACCGAGGTGATTGGGTGGGTGAGCTGTGACATGACCGACCTCCTTGGTGGTGACTGAGTCGAAAGCAGCTTCCGCCCGGCCGCCTTCAAGGCGCCTACAGCCCGGTAACAAAGTCGTGTTACGTTCGCCGAGGACTCGCCCGATGGACTTCCGCATCCTCGGCCCGCTGGACGTACGCGATGACGATCGTGAGCTGCCGCTCGGCGGTGCCAGGCAGCGGGCCCTGCTCGGACTGCTCCTCTTGCACGCCAACGAGGTCGTATCGAGCGACCGCCTGGTGGACGAGCTCTGGGGCGAGCGCGAGGGCTCCAAGGCGCTCCAGGTGGCGGTGTCGCGGCTGCGCAAGGTGATCGGGAGCGACGCCCTGGTCACGAAGCCGCCCGGTTACGAGCTCCGGGTCGAGCACGGACAGCTCGACCTGCACCGGTTCGAGAGGCTCGCCGCCGACGGGCGGGCCGCGCTCGCCGAGGGCGATCCCGAGCGCGCGGCCGACAGGCTCAGGCAGGCGCTTGTGCTGTGGCGCGGCCCGCCGCTCGCCGACCTCAGCTACGAGCCCTCTCTCCAGAGCGAGCTGGCGCGGCTCGAGGAAATGCGGCTCGCCACGCTCGAGGACCGCATCGACGCCGACCTGGCCCGCGGTCGGCAGGCCCAGACGATCGGGGAACTCGAGGCGCTGACCGCCCAGCATCCCCTGCGCGAGCGGCTACGGGCTCAGCTCATGCTCGCCCTCTACCGCTCGGGTCGGCAGGCCGAGGCGCTCGACGTCTACCGCGAGGCTCGGCGGGTGCTGGTCGACGAGCTCGGGATCGAGCCCAGCAGGCGCCTCAAGGAGCTCGAGCAGGCGATCCTCGAGCAGGACGCGGCACTTGAGGCACAGCCGAGGGCGCCGTCCGTCGGCTCGCCCGAGGGGTTGGTCGGGCGGCAACGGGAGCTGACTGAGCTCGTGCCCGTCGTGAAAGGGGCCCTGGCGGGAAGGGGCGCAATGGTGCTGATCGCCGGCGAGCCGGGGATCGGAAAGAGCCGGCTGGCGGAAGCCCTCGGAGATCAAGCGCGCGCCGGGGGCGGCCGGGTGCTGGTCGGCCGCTGCTGGGAGGCGGGCGGCGCCCCCGCGTACTGGCCCTGGACTCAGGCACTGCGGCCCTGGCTACGCGAGTGCGAACCGGACGACCTCCGGTCTTGGGTGGGCGCCGACGCCCCCGAGCTGGGAACGATCCTGCCGGAGCTGGGGGACCTGCTGCCCGACCGGCCGGAGCCGCAGGTGCCCGACTCCGCCGGGGCGCGATTCCGCGTGTTCGGGTCGCTGGCGTCGCTCTTGACCAGCGCGGCAGCGGTGCAGCCGCTCGCCATCTTCCTCGACGATCTGCACGCGGCGGATGGCTCCTCCGTCCTGCTGTTGCAGTTCGTCGCCGACGCGGTCGGCAGCGCGCCGATCCTCGTGGTCGGCTGCTACCGCGACACGGAGGCGGGACCGGCGCTGGCCGGGACTCTCCCGGACCTCACCCGGCGGCCGACGGTGCGACGTATCTCCCTCACCGGTCTCAGTGGACCCGACACCGCCGCCTTGCTCGAGCTGATCACAGGGGAGCCACCTTCGGCGGAGCTGGCCGAGAAGGTCCATGCCGAGACCGAGGGGAATGCTCTCTTCGCCGTTGAAGTCGCGCGCCTGCTCGCGTCGGAGGGGCGCCTCGACCGTCCGGCCGACAAGCTGCCGGTTCCGGAGGGGGTGCGGGAGGCCATCGCCCGTCGGCTGGGCCGCCTCTCCCCCGAATGCGGCTACGTGCTAAGCCTGGCGTCGGCTTTGGGCCGTGAGTTCGACCTCGAGGCCTTGGAGCGGGTGAGCGGGCTCGAGCGGGACGAGCTCTTCGCCCTCCTGGAAGAGGCGATTGCAGACCGGCTTGTCGGCGAGCTTCCGGACGGTCGGGGGGGCCTGCGCTTCTCTCACGTGCTGATCCGGGATTCCGTCTACGAGAGCCAGCCGGCAACCCGGCGGCTTCAGCTTCACCGCGAGATCGGTGACGCGCTCGAGTCCCTCCACGCCGGCAACCTCGACCCTCATCTCGCAGAGCTGGCCCATCACTACCTGCTGGCCGGCGCTCCCGGGACGGACAAGGCGATCCGCTACGCGATGGCCGCGGGTGGGCGGGCGGCATCGCAGCTCGCATTCGAGGAGGCGGCTCGCCACTACACGAGCGCGCTCGAGCTTCTGGAGCGCACCGCCACGGCCGACGAGGATGCGATCTGCGAGCTCCTGCTCTCGCTCGGCGACGTCCTCAGCCGGGCCGGCGACGACTCCCGGGCCAAGCAGGCATTCCGCCGCGCCGCCGCGAGCGCCGACGGTCGGGGCCGTGCGGACCAGCTGGCGCGGGCGGCGCTGGGCGAGGGAGGACGGATGGCCTGGGCGCGCGCGAGCACGGACCCGGCCCTCGTCCCGCTCCTCGAGCGCGCCCTCGCCGCGGTGGGTGACGAGGACAGCTCCGAGCGCGTCGCCCTGCTGGCCCGGCTCGCCGCCGCGAGGCGTGACGACGCCAGTCGAGACCGCAGGCTCGCTCTGGGCAAGGAGGCGGTCGCGATCGCCGGGCGAATCGGTGACCCAGAGACGCTGGCCTACGCGCTCGAAGGCCATTGGATCGCCAACGAGGGGCCGGGAGACATGCTCGAAGGTCGCGAAATCGGGCACCAGGTGGCTCGGCTCGGCGAGCGGATAGGCGACAAGGAGCGCGTGTTCGCGGCCCACGATTTCCTCGTCCACGTCTACTGGACGCTGGCCGACCGGGCCGCAGTCGACGTACGGATCGAGCAGGCAGCGGAGCTCGCCGACGAGCTTCGCCAGCCCGCCCAGCGATGGTTCGTCGGGACGGCCCGGACGATGCTCGCCCTGATGGAGGGTCGCTTCGAGGACGCGGAACAGTTCATCTCGAACACGCTCGCGGTCGGCGAGCGGGCGCTCTCTTGGAACGCTCGCGTCTCCGAGAGGCTCGGGCTCTTCGTGCTGCGCCACGCCCAGGGCCGGCTCGCAGAGCTCGAGCCCGCGATTGCCCGGGCGGTCCACGAGTTCCCGACTCTTTTCCGATTTCGCTGCGCGCTTGCGAACGTGTACGCGGAACTGGGCCGTGAGCACGACGCGCGCGAGGCGCTGAACGACCTCCTTTCGCTGGATCTCGCAGAGGAGCACGTCGACGCCGAGTGGCTGTTCGCGATGAGCCTGTTGCCGGACCCGTGTGCCTACCTGGGTGACCGCGAAGGCGCGGGGAAGCTGTATGAGCTCCTACTCCCCTACCGGGGGTACTACTCGCACGCGCCGGTCGAGGCGATCTTCGGCTCCATTGCGCGGGGACTCGGCGTGCTGACAACCGCCCTGGGCCGCTTCGACGAGGCCGAGGAGCACTTCGAGACGGCTCTCGAGATCGAGCGCAGGATGCGGGCCCGCCCCTGGCGCGCCCACGCCCAGCACGACCTGGCCAAGATGCTGCTCGCCCGCGGCGGCCACGGGGACCGGCGGCGGGCGAGCGAGCTACTCGAGGAGGCGACCCGTGCCTACCGCGACATGGGCATGGCTAGCTGGGCCGAGCGGGCCGAGGCCCGAGCGGCCTCGCGGTCCGACCCTCGGTAGGGCCATCTCGGGAGCAGGGCGCTCCGGCCTCATTTGCGCTTCCGCCTGGTTACCGGCCTCACCCGCGCGAAGAAGACGTCCTCCGCGCCGTACTTCGCCTGCGGCGGCGTCTGAACGAACGTGGCCGCGAAGCGGCGAGGTGGTGCCGGTGCCACCTTCTCCCCTGGTCGCGCGGGTAGGCGAACCAGACGTCGGTCGTGAGGGGGCCGTCCCCGCCCGGTCCTTGCGGAAGTCGTACCAGGTGAGCCCCACGGTGCCATCGGCGGCGACCGCCACCGCGGCCTGGAAGGCCTGGGCCGGCGCGCGCGCCACGGTCCGCGGGCGGCCTCAGCCCCGCCGCCGTTCCGCGACCGGACCACGACAACGCGGCCCGAGCGTGTCCCCTTCACCTTCGTGTTGATGCGTATCCGGTCCGCTCAGGCGGCCGGTGAAGAGCCCGATGTCTACGCGCCAGTCGCCCGGGAGCGGCGCCGGCAGAGTCGGCACGCCGAACGTCCCGCATTGCGTTCTATCGGGGGCATTCCGGGACGCTCGGTGCCTCCGCCGCAGCTCGCGCACCTGATGCAACCGGATACGCACCGCGGCGCTAGGCCGGCGCGCCCACCAGGCCCGCCAGCCGGAAACCGAGCGCCGACAGCGCCAACTCCTCGTTGACGTTCAGCTCGAGCGCCTGGCGCAGGTCCTCGCAGCGCTCGGCGGCCTCGCGCAGGCGGCGCGGATCGCGGCCGCGGGACGCCTTGGCCAGCGCCGCGGCGCGGTCGCTTCCCAGCACGGCCTCGTCGGCGCCCTCGGTCAGGCAGATCAGGTCGCGGAAGCCGATCGAGGCGAGGGTGAGGCCGAGGTCGAGCACCTCCGTGCGGGCGCGCCGGCCGTCGCGCTTGGCGGCCTCCCCCAGCTCGCGCTCCAAGGCGCGCCTCTCCCGGCCCTTCGGCTCGAGCTCGAGTCGCTCGGCGCGCTCGCTCGCCGCCTGCTCCTCGCCCTTGGCTCGACGGGCTTCGGCGCGGTCGAGCAGCGGGCGCCACGGCTCGGTCGGCTCAGGGCCGCCATCGAGCGCCGCCTTGACCATCCCCTCGACCTCGCAGCGCAGCTGCTCGCCCTCCTCGCTTGCCAGGAACCGCGCCCGGGCCGCGTTGCCGAGGGCAAGCCTGCCGCAGGCCTGCGCCCGGTCGGCCGCGACGCCTTCCTGCTCCAGGGCGGTCGCGATCCGGTCGGCGGGCAGCGGGTCGAAGCGCACGAGCTGGCAGCGTGAGACCACAGTCTCGAGCACCCGGCCTAGCGCCTCGGTCAAGAGGATCAGGTGGACGAAGGGCGCCGGATCCTCGAGCGTCTTGAGCATCCGGTTGGCGACCTCGTCGTTCATCGTGTCGACGCGCTCGAGCACGAACACGCGCCGCCTGGCCTCGAAGGGCGTCCGCGCGGCGGCCGCGATCACGGGCTCGGCCACGTCGTCCGTGCGCATCACGTGGGCGCCGGTAGCTCTCACCCAGGTGAGGTCGGGGTGCGTTCCGGCCTGCACGCGGTGGCGGACGCTGTCTGGATCGGGGTCGCCCTCGGCGAGCAGCTCGGCGGCGAACTCGCGGGCCGCGCCGCGCTTGCCCACCCCGGCCGGGCCGTGAAAGAGGTAGGCGTGCGAGGGCCCGGTCTCGAGCGCCGTCGAGAGGACCATCTGCGCCTGGGGATGGTCGGGCAGATTCACGCCGGGACCCTGCGTGCGGCTTCCACCTTGGCGAGGACCTCGGCGTGGATCTCGTCCGCGGACCGGTCGGCGTCGATCCGGACCCAGCGGCCCGGATCTCTCGCGGCCAGCTCGTCGTAGGCCTCGGCGACGCGCTCCTGCAGTGCGCGCCCCTCGTCCTCGAAGCGGTCGAGCTGGCCGGAGCGGGCGGCAGCGGCCTCCGAGGAGAGCTCGAGCAGGATGGTCAGGTCCGGAACGAGCCCGCCGGTGGCGAAGCGGCCCAACTGCTCGATCTCCTCGACGCCGAGCCCTCGGGCGAGGCCCTGATAGGCGAGCGAGGAGTCGAGGAAGCGGTCCGAGATCACGACATTTCCCTCTGCCAGCGCCGGCCGGATCACCCGGCCGACGAGCTCTGCCCGGGCGGCCGAGAAGAGCAGCGCCTCACCCTCCGGGCTCAGCTCGAGGTTCGCGTCCTTGAGGAGCTCGCGGATCCGCTCGCCCACCTCGGTGCCCCCCGGCTCGCGGACCGCGACGGCGTCGTCTCCCAGCGCGTGGCGAAGCTTTTCCGCCTGGGTCGTCTTGCCCGAGCGGTCGATCCCCTCGAAGGTGACGAACAGTCCGCGCATGCGCGGCGACCGTAGCAAGGGCCGAGGCGGCCTCCTCAGCAGCAACTAGAGTCCCGCGACTCATGCGGGCTCTCGTGACTGGCGGCGCGGGTTTCATCGGCTCCAACCTGGTGGACGCGCTCGTCGAGCGCGGCGACGAGGTGACGGTGATCGACGATCTCTCCACCGGCCGGCGTGAGAACCTGGCGCGCGCGTCGGACGCCGCCCTGCACGAGCTCGACATCCGCGACTTCGAGGCGGTATCGGATCTGGTCGAGCGCGTACGCCCGGAGGTCGTCTACCACCTGGCGGCCCAGATCGACGTCCGCAAGTCGGTGGCTGACCCCGCCTTCGACGCCGGCATCAACGTCCAGGGCACGATCAACCTGCTGCGCGCCTCGCTCGACTCGGAGGTGACCCGCTTCGTCAACACCTCGACGGGCGGCGCCATCTACGGCGAGAACGAGATCTTCCCGGCGCCGGAGTCGCACCCCACCGCGCCCAAGGCGCCCTACGGCCAGTCGAAGTTCTGTGCGGAGGGCTACGCCGACCTGTTCGCCCGCCTCCACGACCTGTCGACCGTCTCGCTCCGCTACGGCAACGTCTACGGGCCGCGCCAGGACCCGCTGGGCGAGGCCGGGGTGATCGCGATCTACTGCGGGCTCGCCCTACAGGGCCGCGACCCGATCGTGTTCGGCGACGGCCGCCAGACGCGGGACTACGTCTACGTGGACGACGTGGTGGGCGCCAACCTCGCGGCGGCGGCGACCGACGCGGGCGGCCCCTTCAACATCGGGACCGAGGTGGAGACCACGGTGCTCGATCTCGTCGAGGCGGTCAGACCGCAAGCGGAGGGCGACTTCGAGCCGCGCTTCGAGCCCGAGCGCCCGGGGGAGGTCCAGCGCAGCACGCTCGACTGCACGCGCGCGCGCGCGGAGCTCGGCTGGAGCGCCGAGGTCTCGCTCGAGGACGGCCTCGAGCGAACGCTGGACTCGCTCCGCTAGCCCGCTAGCAGCTCCGCGCCGTAGCGCTGCGCCACGGACGCGACCGTCTCCATGTCCGGCTCCCCCTCGCCGGCCGGCGGCAGCGTGCGCGTCTTGGCCGGGACGCTCGTGTCGCGCACGAGGTTCTCGAAGCCCGCCGGCGTGCACAGGAACAGCATCCGGCAACCGTTCGGGCCGACCGTGTAGCGATGCGGAACGTCGCGCGGTCCCCAGGCAAAGTCGCCGGCCTTGGCCTCGATCGTCTCGTCGCCCACATACAGCGTGACCTCGCCATCGAGGATCCAGAACCCCTCGTCCTCGCGGTGGTGGACGTGAAGCGGCGCCTCCATCCCCGGCGGCTCCGTCACCTCGACGATGGTGAGCTGTCCGTCGGTGTCCTCGGCGGTTGCCTTGATAACCGCGAGCCCGCCGAACCACCAGCGCGCCTCGCCCTGACCTGCCTCGGTGGTGATCTCCTGCGTCATGGCCTTCCTCCTTCGGTTGCGTGAACGTCCAGGAGCGAGATCGCGTACAGCCAGCGCCCGTCGACTCCGCGTCGGACCACGTTGACGCCTTGGCGGCCGATCACGGCCGCCGTGTCGCGAGCCTGGACGACGCGCTCAGGGCCGGCGAGATAGCTGTAGTCGCCGTCCCACATCGCGGCCGCGAGGCGGCCGATCTGGTCGCCGCCCCGGGCCTGGCCGGTGCTCGCATCCAATACGGCCCCGTCCTCGAACAGCGTCGCGACCGCCGCGCGATCGCGGACGACGAAGGCGTCCTCGAACAGCGTCTCGAGCTCCTCGGGTGACCTCGCTCCTGAAACCATCGAGCGCAAGCTAGGCCGGCACCGACGCTTGGTCCATTCCACAAAGCTGGTATTTCGCGCGCGCCGGGCCGGGCGTAGGATCGGCCCCATGGGCTCCTACTCGAGGGAGCGCGCGTTGGACCGGATCGTCGGCCTCGCCGGCCACGGCCAGGATGTCGTGACCCTCTGGAGCGAGGTCAGCGAGCTCCTGACCCCGGCGCTGCCGAACCTCTCCGGTCCGTGCTGGTACACGCTCGACCCGGCGTCGCTTCTCATCACCAGCCACTTCAACCCGGTGCTCCGCGAGGAGCTCCCGCGCGAGATGCTCGAGTTCGAGTACTACGAGGACGACGTCCACGACCTGGCCAGCGTCGCGCGGTCCGACTCCGGCGTCTCCTCGCTCCACGAGGCGGCCGGGGGCGACCCGAGCTCGAGCCCGCGCTGGCAGGCCAACATGGAGATGGGCGGCGACCAGGAGCTGGTCGTCGCCCTGCGCACCCGAACCGGCGAGGCGTGGGGGTCGGTCACGCTCTACCGCGGCCCGGGCGACCGGATGTTCAGCGACGAGGACAAGGAGTTCCTGCTCGCCCTCGCCCCGGCTCTGGGCCAGGGAGCGCGCCGTGCGCTACTGATCGGCGAGGCGCGCGACCCCGACGGCCCGCAGGCGCCCTCTCTCCTCGTGCTCTCCGCGGAAGGCGAGGTCGAGTCGTCGACCCCCGGCGTGGAGCGCTGGGTCTCCGACCTGCCGGGCGGCGACTGGGCCGCGGGGCGGCTCCCGGCCGCCGTGTTCTCCGTGGCGGCTCAGGCACGTCGCTCGGCCGAGGGCCGCGACGCTCCGGGCGAGGTGGCCGTCGCCCGCGTGCTCTCGGGCTCGGGCACGTGGGTCGTGCTTCACGGGGCGACGATGGTGAGCGACGGCCCCCAGCGGGTGGCGGTGATCGTGGAGCCCGCGCACCCGGCCCGGATCACGCCGTTGCTGATGGCCGCCTACGGGCTCACCGAACGCGAGCAGGAGGTCACGCGGCTCGTGCTCCAGGGCGACTCCACGGGCGAGATCGCCGAGCGGCTGGTCGTCTCGCCGCACACCGTGCAGCAGCACCTCAAGAGCGTGTTCGAGAAGACCGATGTGCGGAGCCGCCGCGACCTCGTCGGGAAGGTCTTCTTCAACCACTACGAGCCGCGGCTTCGGGACAACGAGCAGCGGGTGGTCGACGGGCGGCCGCTGCGCGGCGGACCCAAGATCTAGCGTTTCAAGGAGGAAACGCACGCTACGGGTAGTAGAATGACGGTGTGCGCTGCCCCTTCTGCTCCTCGCCCAAGACCGGCGTCGTAGAGACCCGGCTGAGCGACCCAGGCGACGCCGTCCGCAGGCGTCGCGAGTGCTCTTCGTGCGGGGAGCGCTTCACCACCTACGAGCGGGTCGAGGCACCGCCGATCACGGTCGTCAAGCGCGACGGGTCGAAGCAGGCGTTCGACCGCCAGAAGCTCCTGCGAGGGCTGTCTCGGGCGGCCGGCGGGCGGCCGGTGAGCGACGAGCAGCTGGAAGGCCTCGCGGATTCGATCGCCGGATCGCTCCGCGGTCGCGGCGCAGAAGTGGCGGCGGAGGAGATCGGCGAGCTCTCCGTGCGCGGTCTGGCCGAATTGGACCCAGTTAGCGGGATCCTCTTCGCGTCCGTGTACCGCAAATTTGCGGATCTTGCGGAGCTCGAAGAGGAGGTACGTCGCCTGAAACGCCAGGATGGGCCCGGTCCGTCCGACCCCGAGAGCAACATCGGTCTTTCCCCCTCAGGGGGCCACGGAGAAAGCACCGATCAGAGGAGAGGCGATGTCCGACAGCCGTAGCGCCGCAGCCCCCAGCAGCACCGGCGGGGTCAGCCTGAAGCGGCGTTTCACGGAGCCGGGCAAGCATCCCTTCGACTGCGTCGAGTGGGAGATCCGCGACGCGGTGATCGGCGATCCGTCGGATCCGGCCTTCCAGCAGGACGGCGTGGAGTTCCCGGTCTCGTGGTCGCAGAACGCGACGAACATCGTCGCCCAGAAGTACTTCCGCGGGCGGATGGACTCGCCCGAGCGCGAGCACTCGGTCAAGCAGATGATCGGCCGGGTCGCCGGCACGATCGCCGAGTGGGGCCGCTCCGATGGCTACTTCGCGTCGGCCGAGGACGCCGACGCCTTCGAGGACGAGCTCACCCACATCCTGCTCCACCAGATGGCGGCGTTCAACTCGCCGGTCTGGTTCAACGTCGGCTTCGAGGAGAAGCCGCAATGCAGCGCGTGCTTCATCCTCTCGGTCGAGGACACGATCGAATCGATCCTCGACTGGAACACCAAGGAGGGGATGATCTTCCGCGGCGGATCCGGGTCGGGGATCAACCTGTCGCAGATCCGCGGCTCCCAGGAGCACCTGTCGAAGGGCGGACTGGCCTCCGGCCCGGTCTCGTTCATGCGCGGCGCCGACGCATGGGCCGGCACGATCAAGTCCGGCGGCAAGACCCGCCGCGCGGCCAAGATGGTCGTGCTCGACGTCGACCACCCCGACGTCCTCGACTTCATCTGGTGCAAGGCGCGCGAGGAGGAGAAGGCCGCGGCCTTGAGGGACG